>WNFL01251382.1_pt2 | contig 42593 bp, 41 predicted proteins | sample 5400361 | NCBI WGS metagenome assembly WNFL01 (sample SAMN13153351, study PRJNA577476) | soil metagenome | isolation source: 40 cm soil on Douglas fir-dominated hillslope | place: USA:California | collected 2013-09-17 | reverse complement strand
GCAAAGCAATTTCCAAAACCGGTGGCCGCGGCTCCGTGCGGCGCGCCTTCTGTTCCTTTAATAGCCTGTATCACAGGCCTTCCTTTCCACCCGTTTTGACCAATGGAGCGAAAGATGTCATCGAAACACTCAGTCATGACCACCACTGCCGGCAATCCGATTGCCGACAACCAGAATTCGCTCAGTGCGGGCCCTCGCGGCCCGTTGTTGATGCAGGACTATCAGTTGATCGAGAAACTCGCCCACCAGAACCGCGAGCGCATTCCGGAACGTCCGGTGCACGCCAAGGGCTGGGGCGCGCATGGGACGCTCACGATCAGCGGCGATATCTCGAAGTACACCACGGCCAAGGTGTTGCAACCCGGCGCCAAGACCGCCCTGATCCTGCGATTCTCGACGGTCGCCGGTGAGCTCGGCGCAGCCGATGCCGAGCGCGACGTCCGTGGCTTTGCAATCAAGTTCTACACCGAGGAAGGCAACTGGGATCTGGTCGGCAATAACACGCCGGTGTTCTTCGTGCGTGACCCTTACAAGTTCCCCGACTTCATCCATACCCAGAAGCGCCACCCCAGGACCAACTTGCGATCGCCAACTGCGATGTGGGATTTCTGGTCGCTTTCGCCCGAGAGCTTGCACCAAGTTACGATCCTCATGTCCGACCGTGGTCTGCCGACCGGCGTGCGCCACGTCAACGGCTATGGCTCGCACACTTACAGCCTGATCAACGCTGCAGGCGAACGCGTGTGGGTTAAGTTCCACTTCAAGACCCAGCAGGGACACAAGCACTGGACCAATGCCGAGGCTTCCGAAGTGGTCGGGCGTACGCGCGAATCAACACAGGAAGATCTGTTCGGCGCGATCGAGAAAGGCGACTTCCCGAAGTGGAAGCTGCAGGTGCAGATCATGACCGATGCGCAGGCCCAGGAATGTCCCGGCGCACCGGCTGGAACCCGTTCGACCTGACCAAGGTCTGGCCACACGGCGACTGCCCGGTGATCGATATCGGCATGATGGAATTGAACCGAAATCCGGACAATTATTTCGCCGAGATCGAGCAGGCCGCATTCGCGCCGTCCAACATCGTCCCCGGCATCGGCCACTCGCCGGACAAGATGCTGCAGGCGCGCGTCTTCAGCTACGCCGATGCGCACCGTTACCGGCTAGGAACACATTACGAGGCGTTGCCGGTCAACGCGCCGCACTGCCCGGTGCATCACTACCATAAGGACGGTCCGATGCGGTTCTTCGACAACAACACGAAGAACCCGGACGCCTACTACGAGCCCAACTCGTTCAACGGCCCGAAAGAGGACAAGCGCTACGCCGAGCCGCCGCTGCCGCTGCACGGTGACGCCGATCGCTACAACCACCGGGTCGGCAATGACGACTACACGCAGCCCGGCAACCTGTTCCGCCTGTTCAACGCCGAGCAGAAGCGCCGCCTGTTCGACAACATCGCCGCGGCGATGCAAGGCGTGCCGGATGAGATCAAGCGCAGGCAGATCGCGTTGTTCGCCAAGTGCGATCCAGCCTACGGTGCGGGCGTAGCCACGGCCGTGAAGCTCGACCCGCCCGGTGACGATCGACTCAAAGGTACCAGCGCGACGGACGAGCCTAAAGAAACGTCGACCGCAACCTGAGTCTGGAATTGGGATCCTGCGGGTGACGTCTTCCGACATGGAACGGACCGAGCGTCTGGCGCGCCGTGTCGAATGACACCATGGAGCGACACGCTATTACATTAATGACTGATCACGGAGTTCGGAAGATGAAGACATTACGGAAATTGCTGGTGGTCGCAATCAGTATGCTTTCGGCGATGCTCTTTTCAGCGGAGGCGTCAGCGCAGGCCGCCAAACCGGCGGACGCGCGCAATGTGGTGTTGGTGCACGGAGCGTGGGCGGACGGCTCCAGTTGGGCCGATGTCATCGCGCGTCTTCAGGCAGCCGGCTTGCATGTCACAGCGGTGCAAAATCCACTGACATCGCTCGCCGATTCTGTCGCCGCGACGCGCCGCGCATTGGCGCTGCAGGACGGACCCACTGTGCTGGTCGCCCATTCCTGGGGCGGCACCGTCATCAGCGAAGCGGGAGCGGATCCGAAGGTCACGGCGCTTGTCTACGTTGCGGCGCGGGCGCCCGACGCGGGGGAGGATTTCGTCGCGCTGTCCGCACAATTCCCCATCATGCCGGTGCGGGCCGGCGTCCAGGAACGCGATGGCTTCATCAGTCTTTCCGAGGAAGCTTTTCTAAAATATTTCGCGAATGGTGTCTCGCACGACAAGGCGGAGGTCCTCTATGCCGAGCAGGAACCGACCGCCGCCACGCTTTTCGGCGGGCGGACCACAGCGGCTGCCTGGCGCTCCAAGCCGAGCTGGTATGCGGTGTCGAAACTCGATCAGACGATATCACCTGACCTGGAACGATTTCTGGCAGCACGCATGAAAGCCACAACCGTGGAATTGGATGCGGGCCACCTTTCCCTGGTTTCCCACCCACAAGAGATCGCCGACTTGATCCTGGTTGCTGCTGGCCGGCGCAAGTAGCAGCCAACGGTGAGATTGCAGGCAAGAAAGCGGAACTTGCCGAAAATCGTTGTGCACCATTTCATACTTGAAAGGCCAGACCTCATGGATATGAAACTCACCAATAGGCTCGCACTTGTGACCGCCAGCACGGCCGGGATCGGCTACGCCATTGCCGCGGCGCTCGCTGGTGAAGGTGCGCGGGTCATTGTCAACGGGCGCTCTGAAGCGGCGGTTGATAGTGCAGTCGCTAAAATCGAGTCTGCCACCAGTAGCCATGTCCAGGGGTTCGCCGGCGATCTCAGTACAGCTGCCGCCGCCGAGCGATTGGTGCAGCATCATTCAAACATCGAGATTCTCATCAACAACCTTGGAATCTTCGAGCCAAAGCCGTTCGAAGAGATTCCCGATGCCGATTGGATGAGATTTTTCGACGTCAATGTATTGAGTGGTGTGCGCCTTGCTCGCCTCTGCCTGCCCGCAATGCGGCGCGCAAACTGGGGGCGCATCATCTTCATCTCCAGCGAGAGCGCGGTGCAAATCCCTTCCGAGATGATTCACTATGGCACAACCAAGATCGCCCAACTCGCAGTCTCGCGCGGCCTGGCCGAAGCAGTCGCCGGCACAGGCATAACCGTCAACAGCATCCTGCCCGGCCCCACGAAATCACGTGGGGTCGAAGACTTCGTCGACGCCCTTGCGAAAAGGGATGGCAAGTCGTTCAGCGAGTTCGAGAAGGGTTTCTTTGAGAAGGTTCGCCCCACCTCGCTTATCAAGCGGTTCGCTTCGCCGGACGAGGTTGCTTCCCTGGTGACCTATATCGCCAGCCCGCTGGCGTCAGCAACCACCGGCGCGGCCCTGCGCGTCGACGGAGGCGTAGTGAAGAGCGCGTTCTGAGGGACTGGCCGATGAAGCCCAATCAGGGACATTTCAATCTTTGACAATTAATCTATGTCTGCACCTTCTCGCAACGCTGATAAACTCTCCGCAATTCGACAGCCAACAACTCATTGTGGTATCAAACCTTAATCCTTCCAATTTCTCGCCGATGATGCATCATGGTAAAGACCATGCCGGCGTTTGCCTCCGGAGCAAATTGCGATCGACCTACACCAAGACTTATACCGCGTTGTAGCCACAAACATTGACCATCGGTATTTATCCGGCAGGCGGGGTTCGCGGTGCTGCCGTCATGAGATCCCAGCGTGCACGTGCAGGAAGCTCCGCATCCGCGACGCCGCGAGTTCGGGATCGATCAGCGCGCCGCAGCAGTCTGCAAGTTCGAACACTTTGACGTAGTGCTGCACGGAGCGTGCGGATTGCAGCCCTCCGGCGGCGACGAAATGCGCCTGGTGGCCATTCAGCCAGGCGACGAAGATCACCCCGGCCTTGTAGTGTCGGGTAGGCGCGCGAAAAATCTCGCGCGACAGCGGAATCGTCGGCGCGATGATTCTCTTGTACCCATCCGCATCGCCGGTTGCGAGCTTGGCCAGCGCCGCCGCGGCCACCGGTGCAATCGGATCGAAGATGCCAAGCAATGCATGCGAATGATGAGTGCCGTCGCCGGCGATCAGCGTGTCATAGTTGAAGTCGTCGCCGGTGAACATGAGGACGCCGGCAGGCAGCTTCGGGCGCATTGCGACCTCCCATCGGGCGTCGAGCAAAGAAATCTTGATGCCTTCAATTTTCCGGGCATTCGCCCGCACGATGTCGAGCACTGTGTCCATCGCTACCGCGATGTCCTCCGTTCCCCAGTAACCCTTCAGGCCAGGGTCGAACATCTCGCCCAACCAGTGAAGTACGACGCTGTCCTTGCATTGACGCAGCAGTTCGCCATAAACGCGTTTGTAGTCGTCGGCGCTTTTTGCGACGGTGGCCATCGCTCGGCTCGCCATGAGAATGATGCGTCCGCCGACCGCTTCCACCGCTTCGATCTGCTCCTGATAAGCGTGCATCACATCGGCGATCGTGGTGCGTTCATTCGCGACCAGCTGGTCGGTGCCGACGCCGCAGGCGAGATCGGCCCCGGGAATGGTCCTGGCATGAGCGACGCTGCGGCGGATGAGTTCACGCGCACCCGACCAGTCCAGACCCATGCCGCGTTGTGCGGTATCCATTGCCTCGGCGATCTTGAACCCCAGCCGCCACAAATGTTCGCGAAAACGCAACGTAGCCTCCCAATCGATCACCGGAGGCCCGTCCCAGGGATCACAGGATTGCAGCGGATCGACAACCACGTGTGCCGCGGCGTAGGCGCTGCGGTTCCAGTTTGCCGGCGCCACGTGGGCAAAGGGGGAAGACGCGTGGACGAGCCTGTACGGTTTCAATGCTCCGTGTTCATTGGGCAGGGTCAGTTGCATGACGATTCCTCAATCGAGCCGGTCGAGAATGTGGTCCGCGGCTTTTTCGGCGACCATGATGGTGGGCGCGTTGGTATTGCACGAAGGGATGAAGGGCATGACCGACGCGTCGGCCACGCGCAGGCCTTCAAGGCCGATGACGCGCAAGTCCGGTGTGACGACGCTTGTGCTGTCGTTCGCCGGTCCGATGCGGCAGGTGCCCACCGGATGATGATCCGTCTTGGCGTGTGCACAAGCGTAGTCGATAAGGTCCGAGTCGGTCTTCAACGCGTCGCCGGGCAGCCGCTCGGCCATGACGAATCGTTTCAGCGCGGGTTGGCGCATGATCTCGCGCGCCATCCGCAGGCCTTCGATCGCGAGTTCGCGATCCCGCGGTTCGGCCCAATAATTGGGGTCGATCATCGGAGGCGCGGCGGGATCGGCGCTGGCCAGGCGCACGGTGCCGCGCGAGCGCGGGCGCAGATAGGCGCTGTTCAGCGTAACACCAGGATTGTGCATTCGCGCCACACCGGCTTCGATGCCGGAACCCAGGCCGAGATGAAACTGGATGTCGGGGGAACGCGCGCCTTTCTCCGCATACCAGAAGCCGCCGGTTTCGAACAAACTTGAGGCTACCGGCCCCTTCTTCCACAGCATATATTGAAGGCCCGCCCATGCCGCGCGGTGAAGCTGGTTGTACCTGTCGTAGGTGTGGTCCCCTGTACATTCGGCGATGATGAACAGATCGAGATGGTCCTGCAGATTGCCGCCCACGCCGGGCAGGTCGTGCACGACCGGTACACCGACGGCGCGCAGGTGTTCGGCCGGCCCAATGCCCGACTGCAGCAGGAGTTTGGGTGAGCCCATCGCGCCGGAAGTCACGATCACTTCGCGCCTGGCACGCGCGAGTTGCACCGAGGCTGAGCCTGCGCTGACCACCTCGACGCCGGTCGCGCGTGCGTTCTCCACTACTACGCGCAATGCTTGTGTGCGCAGTCGCACTGTCAGATTGCTTCGCCCGCGGATAGGACGCAGGTATGCCACCGACGTGGACGAGCGCCGCGCATTCGATTGCGTGAGCTGGTAGTAGCCGAGCCCTTCCTGATGCGCGCCGTTGAAGTCCGGGTTGAAGGGAATCCCCAGTTCCTGGCCGGCCTGAAAGAAGGCCTCGCAGATCGGCAGCGGACTGATCGGGTTCGAAACACCCAGCGGCCCGCCGTATCCGTGGAACTCATTGGCGTAACGCTCGTTGTTCTCGGCACGCTTGAAATAAGGCAGCACTTCGCGGAAGGACCAGCCTTGTGCGCCCGCGTCGCGCACCCAGGCGTCGTAATCAGCCGGTACGCCGCGGGTATAGATCTGCGCGTTAATCGACGAACCGCCGCCGATGACTTTGGCCTGCGTGTAACGCAGCACGCGGTTCTTCAGGTGCTTTTGCGGCACCGTGGACCACCCCCAGGAACCGATGCCCTTGGTCATCTTGGCGAACCCGGCCGGCATGTGAAAGAAAGGATGAGCGTCGGAGCCCCCGGCTTCCAGCAACAGCACCTCGACGGAAGGGTCGGCGCTCAAACGGTTGGCCAGGACGCAGCCTGCCGAGCCGGCGCCGGTAATGATGTAGTCGAAAACCTTGTCTCGCATGGATCGATCAGTGCCTATGCAGATTTCTGCCGCCCGTAAAACATGGGCACGTCAAAGTCTGGGCAGCGACAATCCGCCGTCCAGATTGACGACCGAACCGGTGGCGAATTGGAACTGTCCGCTCGCCAGCGCTGCGACCGCGGCGCCAATTTCTTCCGGTTCTCCCCACCGGCCCATCGGCACCAGCCCATCGGCAATGCGCCGGTCGTACTTGTCCACAACCCCGGATGTCATCGGCGTGCGGATTACGCCCGGGCGCACTTCGAACACCGCGATGCCATCCCGTGCAAGCCGCAGTGCGAACAGTTTCGTCAGCATGGCCAAGCCCGCTTTCGACATGCAGTACTCACCGCGTTCAGGCGACGCGAGTTCCGCGCTCACTGAGGAGACAGTGATGATCGAACGTGCATTCTGCGAAGTCGTAGCGGTCATGTGCCTTGCGACAGCCTGGGTAAGAAAGAACGTGCCGCGCAGGTTTACGTCCAGTACCTGATCGAAGGCCTCGGACCCCAGGTCCAGCAGATCGCCTCGCGTCGGGGCGGGCACGCCGGCATTGTTGACCAGGCAATCGATGGCGCCGCGTTGCGAGACCACCTCCGACACGACACGCGCATGATCGGCCGTGTCGGCCAGGTCGCTGCGTATGAAGCGCGCGTCGGCGCCGGCCGCACGCAAGGCGACGAGAGTGGCGCGCGCGTCGTCGTCTTCGACGATGTCGGTGATCGCGATATCGAAATTCGCACCTGCCAGCGCCAGGGCAATGGCACTGCCGATGCCGCGGCGCGCGCCTGTTACCAAAGCTACGGGACGGGCGCGCGCCATATCAGAATTCGTGCAGGCGCGACTGCAGATGCGCGCCCACGCGCAGCGCCTGCGCCGCGATGGTCAACGCCGGATTGAGCGCCGCGGACGAAGGAAAAAAGCTCGCGTCCACCACGTACAGGTTTTCATGATCCCAGGCGCGGCAATACGGATCCAACGCGGAATCCGCCGGGTCGGTGCCGAAACGCGCGGTTCCGCACTGGTGCGAGGGCGTATCGGTCCCGAACGGCTTCGACAGCACGACCGGGAAGCCGATTTCCTTGAGCAGCTTCTTCGCTACTTCGACGAAGCGGCGGTGCGCGCGCAGGTTACTGCGCTTCCAGCGCAACTCGATAGCACCGTCGTTGCGCACCCTGACTTCGCTGTCGCGCTGCGCCAGGTCTTCGGACATAACGTACCAATCCACGCTGTGACGAGCGAGCCAGGTGCGCGCCCATTTCGGCGTGCGCGGCAAGGCGCCGCGCAGCATCGGTTCCTGGATTTTTCCCAGCAGTTGCAAATTGCCCAACGGCTTTTCGCTTGCGGCGCTGGCGAAGTAGAAATCGTTAACCGACAGCGTTTTAGGGAAGCGCGTCGCATTCACCTGCAGCGGTGTCAAGGCCATGATGCCGGTGCAGTTGTGGTTCATGTAGTAGCGACCAACCACGCCCGAAGAGTTGGCCAACCCCTGCGGGTTGCGCGCATCGACTGAGCGCAGCAGCAGTGCGGCGCTGTTGATGGCACCTGCAGAAAGCACGAACAGACGTGCGCGAACTTCATGCAATTTCCCGCCGCGCCGGTACTCCGCCGCGACGATGCGTTTTCCGCGTTCGTCCGCGATGAGCCGGACAACCTCGCTGCCGGTCTGCAACGCCACATTCGGATGCTGCAATGCCGGGTCGATGAGCCGGGTCTCGGCGTCGCCCTTGGCGCCGACTTGACAAGGAAAGGCATCGCAAGTGCCGCAACGAACGCATGTGCCGCCGGGATGGAGATCGACCGCAGAGGGCATGTGAAAGGGGTGCAGGCCGAGAGCGCGCATGCGTTCGAAGGCTTTGGCGATGATCGGTTCGTGAGGAATCGGCGGATGCGGATAGGGCGTCGAACGCGGAGGCTCGGTCGGATCGTCGCCCGCCTTGCCGTGCACCCCGAGCAACCTTTCGGCCTCACCGTACCATGGTTCGAGATCCGCGTAGCGCAGAGGCCATGGCGTGGTCCTTCCCTCGGCATGCTCGATGCCTTCGAAATCGCGTTCGCGGAAGCGGAACATTGCCGTGCCGTAAACCTTGGTGTGGCCGCCGACGAAATAGAACTGTCCCGGACGGAATGGTTTGCCGTTGCCGTCGTACCAGGTCTCGCGCGTGCGATAGCGCTGTTCGACGAACACCGCCTCCGGACTCCAGTTCTCGGCTTCCCTGGGCAGGCGTTCTCCGCGTTCCAGGATCAGGATGCGTGCGCCGGTCCCGCCAAGCGTAAACGCGATCGCTCCGCCACCGACGCCGGAACCGATGATGACCACGTCGTAAGATCCCTCTGCCGCAACGCTCACGCGATCAGTTTCTCGGTTTTGACGTCGAAACACACCAGCTTGGCGAGGTCGACAAAGAAGCGCGCATCCTGTCCTGGCTTCAGCGTGACATCGGGTTCCAGCCGGACCGTGAATTCATTTCCGCTGAGATCGAGCACTGCCAGCGTATCCGCTCCGGTCGGCTCGATCACTTCGACGCGGGCATCGAAAGCACGCTCGGTCTTGGCTGGCGTCATGCCCGGGCCGGCAAGATTGACCGCCTCGGCACGGATGCCGGCGATCACTTCGGCGCCGATGTGGGCGTTCATCGCAGACGGCATGTCGGGCAAACCGATTCGCAGCGGCGGCCGGGTCGCGTTCTGGATTTCCAGCGCCAATCCGCTGCCCTCCTGCACGAGACGCGCTTTGATCAAATTCATGCGCGGGGACCCCATGAAACCCGCGACAAACGTATTTGCCGGACGGTTGTAGACCTCGTAGGGAGTGCCGAGTTGTTGCAGCACCCCGCCCTTCATCACCGCAATGCGTGTGGCCAGCGTCATGGCTTCGATCTGGTCATGCGTGACGTAGACGATGGTCGCACCCAGGCGTTGGTGCAATTTCTTGATTTCGGTGCGCATATCCAGGCGCAACTGCGCATCGAGATTGGAAAGCGGCTCGTCGAACAGATAAAGCCGGGGCTCGCGTGCCAGGGCCCGGCCGATCGCGACACGCTGCCGCTGGCCGCCCGACAGCTGGCGCGGCTTGCGCTCGAGCAGGTGCTCTATCTGCAGCAACTTGGCCACGCTTTGCACGCGTTCCGCGCGCTTGCTCTTTTCGACCTTGCGCATGGCCAGCGGGAATTCGATGTTTTTGGCCACCGTCATATTCGGATAGAGCGCATAGGACTGGAACACCATCGAGATGTTGCGGTCGGCCGGCGCGAGCGGCGTGATGTCACGGCCGTCCAACTTCAATTCGCCGCCAGAGGGTTCCTCCAGGCCGGCAATGATGTTCATCAGCGTGCTCTTGCCACAGCCCGACGGGCCGACGAGCACCAGGAATTCGCCGTCGGCGAGGCTGATGGAAATGTCGTGCAGGATCTTTGTCTGGCCAAAACTCTTCTGCACGTTGATCAGATCCAGCGTTGCCATGAAATCACCCTTTGACGGAGCCGGCCATCAAGCCGCGGACGAAGTATTTTCCGGAAACCAGGTAGACAATCAGCGTCGGGACGGCCGCAATGAAAGCGCCGGCGAAATGAACGTTATATTCCTTGACCCCGGTGGAACTGTTGACCAGATTGTTCAATGCCACGGTGATCGGGAACGAGCTGTAGTCGCTGAACGAAGCGCCGAACAGGAACTCGTTCCAGATGTTGGTGAACTGCCAGATCACCGTAACCACGATGATCGGTCCGCTGCTCGGAAGCAGAATGCGGAGCAGCACGCCAAAGAAATCCGCCCCGTCCATTCGCGCCGACCTGACAAGTTCAAGCGGGAAGGCAGCGTAGTAGTTGCGGAAAAACAGCGTCGTGAAGCCGATGCCGTAGACCACGTTGACGAACACCAGGCCTTTGACGGTGCCGGCCAGACCGAGCACGCCGAGCGTCTTGGCCATCGGAATCAGAACGATCTGGAACGGAATGAACACGGAAAACAGCATGGCCGCGAACATCAAGTGAGACCCGCGGAACTTGAACTGGGTCAGTATGTAGCCGTTGAGCGCACCGATCAGCGTCGAAATCACTACCGCCGGCACGACCAACAGGAACGAGTTGACGAAGTAGGGTTTCAGCCCCGTGGGCTGCACGCCGATCTGCGCCGTGCTCCAGGCGGTGAGCCAGGGCTCGATGGTCCATGCGATCGGCAGCGCCATGAGATTGCCGCTGCGGATTTCGTCCAATGGCTTGACCGAGTTGACCACCATCACGTAGACCGGCATCAAAAACAGGAACGCAAGGCAAAGCAGCACCGCGTAAAGAAAGATGCGGTCGGCTCGGAAGCCTGTTGATAGACGCTCAGCCATTTTTTACCTTGCGCATCTCGCTGAACAGATAGGGCAGCACGACCAACCCGATTGCCGCCAGCATCATGACCGCGCTCGCTGCGCCAACCGACATTTCGTTGCGCGTGAAGCTGTATTGGTACATGAAGACGGAGGGCAGCCAGGTCGAGCGGCCGGGGCCGCCGTTGGTCAGCGCGATGACCAGGTCATACGACTTGATCGCCATGTGAGCGAGAATCACGAACGCAGAAACAAATACCGGACCGAGCTGCGGAATGATGATATGCAAGTAGATCTGCCAGCTGCGCGCGCCATCGACTCGCGCCGCGCTGATCTGTTCGGCATCCACGCCGCGCAACCCGGCGAGGAACAATGCCATCACGAAGCCGGTCGTCTGCCAGACCGCGGCGATGACGACGCAGTAAATCGCCATGTCACTGTCCTTGATCCAGCCGAAAGCAAAACTTTCCCAGCCGATGTTGTGCATCGTATGCTCAAGCCCGACACCAGGATCGAGCAGCCATTTCCATGCCGTGCCGGTGACGATGAATGACAACGCCATCGGGTAGAGGAAGATGGAGCGGAACGCGCCCTCTGCCCGGATATGCTGGTCGATGAGGATCGCGAATCCCAGACCGAGTACGACGGCTACGCCGATATACAGGCTCGCGAACACCCAGAGGTTACTCAGCGCGACGTGCCAGTTCTCCTGGGCGAACAGACGATGGTAGCTGGCCGTGCCTGCCCATTCGTACGACGGCATCATCATCGACGACGTGAACGAGAGATAGATCGTGAACATGATGTAGCCGTAGACACAGACCAGCACGAGGAAAACGCTGGGACTGAACAACAGCTTGGGCAGGACGCCGGCTCGCATGGATGGAGTTCCGTTTGGCCGGGCGGCGCACAAGGTCCGCCCGGGGATCTACACGATAATTATCTCGTCGTTGCGAGCTTACTGCTTGAGTGCCGAGGCCAACGCAGCCACTGCCTTCTTGTCGTCGAGCTGGCCGTTGAAGTGGCGGGTGACCACGTCATAAATGGCGTTCTTCAGCGAGGCCGGGACTGCGTGGCCATGCGCGATCGAGCCGACCAGCGTGTCCTTCTTGTTGGCTTCGGCCAGGTCCTTGATCGCCTTCTTGCCGCAGGCATCGAAGGCCGCGTCGGACACATCGATGCGCGCCGGTACCGAACCCTTGACGACGTTGAATGCCGACTGGAAACCGGGCTCCAGGATCGCCGATGCCAGTTTCGCCTGCGCGGCTTCCTTGTCGGCGCCGACCTTGAACATCACGAACTGGTCGGTATTGAACGATACGGTGCCTTGTGTCCCCGGGGTGCGAAAGCACAGAAAATCCTTGCCCGGCACCTTCTTCGCGTTCAGGAATTCACCCTTGGCCCAGTCTCCCATCATCTGGAAACCCGCCTTGCCGCTGATCACCATGCCAGAGGCGACGTTCCAGTCACGACCGGAGAAATCCTTGTCGACCAGTTTGCGGATCTGCGACATGCGCTGGAATACCTTCTCGGTGGTGGGCGAGTTGATCGCCTTCGGGTCCAGGTCGATAAAGGCCTTGCGGTAGTAGTCGATACCGCCGGTAGACATCACCACGCCGTCGAATATCGTTGCCTCCTGCCACGGCTGCCCGCCGTGCGCGATGGCGATGAAGCCAGCCTTCTGCACCTTTTCGGCATCGGCGATGAATTCGTCCCAGGTCTTGGGCTCGCTGGTGACGCCGGCTTTCGCCAGAACTTCCTTATTGGCCCAGATCCAGTTGGTGGAGTGGATATTGACCGGCGCCGCGATCCACTTGCCGTTGTACTTGGAGAATTTCTGCAGCGCGGTCGGCACCACTTTGTCCCAGCCTTCCTTGGTGGCCACTGCGTTCAGATCGGCTACCACGCCCTGTTTGCCCCAATCGAGGATGTCGAAACCGAGCATCTGCACGGCGGTTGGCGGATTGCCGGCCGTCACACGGGCGCGTACCGCAGTCATTGCGGCTTCACCACCACCGCCGGCCACCGGCATGTCGTTCCACTTTATTCCCTGCTTTTCCAGGTTGCCTTTGAGAACGTTCAACGCTGCGGCTTCACCGCCGGAGGTCCACCAGTGCAGGACTTCGACGGAATTATCTGCAGCGAACGAAGTGCCGGCGAATCCGAATGCACTTGCCATCATTGTGGCAATTAGTTTTCTACGCATGTTTTCCTCCAGTTATTTGTACTGAGAATGCCCGATTCCGGCCGGACAATTGCCGTTCTGCAACCTGCAAATGGATGGAGTCTGCAAAATCATCAGTCGAATGGACGCCCACTGGTTATTCTCCCCGATATTCGGGTTGCCGCTTCTCGCGGAAGCTGGCGATGCCCTCGCGGGCGTCCGCGGTGGTTGCAGCCAGCGCGCCTGCCATCGTTTCGAGGGCCGCTGCCAGGCCATCACCCCGGCCGGCGTCGATGATTTGCTTGGTGAGTTGCACCGATACCGGGGCAAGCTTGCAGATAGCGGCGGCAAGTTCGCCGGCACGCACCAGCACGTCGTTATCCTTCACCAGTTCGTGCAGGATGCCGATGCGCCGCGCTTCAAGCGCGTCGATACGCGTACCTGTCAGGGCGAGATACTTCACCTGGCCGGCACCGATCAGCCCGACGAGTCGCTGTGTTCCGGACCAACCCGGACAGGTTGCGATGGTCGCTTCGGGCAACCCGAATGTCGCCGATGCAACGCCAATGCGGATATCGGCTACTGTTGCAAGTTCCAGCCCGCCTCCGAGCGCGTGACCATTGATCGCCGCAATTACCGGCACGCGCAAACGCGCCCATTGCTCGAAAACCTGATGGCCGCGCCTGACCCAGCGGCGCCACATGTCGAGGGGCTCCAGCCCCGCCCAGGCATTGATGTCGGCGCCAACGCAGAACGCCTTGTCGCCGGCCGCGGTCAGAATTACGCAACGAATCCTGGCGTCGGCGTCCATGCGCGTGGCAATGTCGGCGAGCGTCTCGATCATTTCCGGCGTAAGCGCATGAAGCTTCTCCGCGCGGTCGAGAATGACGGTTGCGACCGCTCCGTCGACGTGAACTTTTATGCGATTCGGAGACGATTCAGGCATGAGCCGGCGCCTTGAGTTTCAATTTCAGCGGTGCATTGCGAAACAGCGCGGCATCCATGACCTTGAGCTGTGGATCGACCTTCAACGCGAATGCCGCCTGATCCAGCACGTCGCGCTTCAGGTCCACGCCCGGTGCGATTTCCCGCACGGTCAAACCGTCTGCGAGCAGGTCGATCACACAGCGTTCGGTGACGTAGCTGATCCTTTGTCCGCGCCGGCGCGCCATGGTCCCGCTGAAGGTGACATGCTCGACTTCGTCAACCAATTTTCTGCTCCTGCCTTCCTGCACGATCTTCAGCCTGCCTTCTCCGACTTCCAGCTTGGCACCGGCGGTGAAGAAGCCGGAAAAGACAATGCGCTTAGCGTGCGCTGTAATGTCAACGAAGCCACCGCAGCCGGCGGTCAGGTACGGTTTGGCGCCAAGCTTGGAAACGTTGACGCTGCCGTCGCGGTCGATCTGCAAGAAAGATAACAGCGCCACATCGAAGCCGCCACCCTGGAAGTAGGTGAACTGGTCTGGCGCAGAGACGATGGCGTCGGCGTTCGCCGCGCAGCCGAATGCAAACCCGAGCAGCGGAACGCCGCCGACCGCGCCCTGTTCGATGACCCAGGTCACTTCACCGTGCAATCCCTCCTCGAGCAAGATGCGCGGCACGTTGGCGGAAATGCCGAAGCCCAGGTTGACCGCGGAACCGGTGGCGAGCTCCACCGCTGCGCGCCGGGCGATCACTTTCTCGGCTCCCCACTCCTGCAGCTCGAAGCTGCTCTCCGGCCGGGCAATTTCGCCGCTGATAGCCGGGTCGTAAACCGTCTGCGTGGTCTGCATCTGTTCCGGGTCGACCACGATGTAGTCCACCAGTGTTGCCGGCACGTGCACCTGTTGCGGCTTGAGCGAGCCGGCACGGACCACGCGTTTGACTTGCGCGATGATCACGCCGCCGTTATTGCGGGCGGCCAGAGCCTGGTCCATTGCGCCGAGGAACGCACCTTCATGTTCGAAGGAAAGATTGCCGCGCTCGTCCGCAGTGGTTGCCCGCAAGATGGCCACGCGCGGCGCGATCGCCGGAAAAAACAGCCATTCGTCGTTGGCAAAGTCCACTTTCATGACGAACGGCTCCGCCGCCGCGCGCTTGTTCATCGCGCCGCCCTGGCGCGAAGGATCGACGAACGTATCGAGTCCGACCTTGGTAAGCACCCCGGGGCGTTTTGCCGCGGCGTCGCGATGCATGTCGAACAAAATACCGCTCGGCAGGTTATACGCTGCGATTTCTTCTTCGACGATCAGGCGCCAGATCTCCGGCATCGGCAATGATGATGGGCCGCTCGGATAAGAGCCGGCCAGAATTTTCTTCAACATTCCCGGACGCGCGAGATGGTCGATGCCGCGGATGCCGTACATGTCGCCAGCGGCGATCGGATGCAGCGTAGTGAGATCGCGCGGATGGCCTTCCTTGGCAAAGCGATTGCCGAGTGCGGCGAGCACCTTGTCCGGACAGCCGAGCCCACTGGAGGAACTGACGGTGACGACGTCTCCGTCCCGGACGAGCTGTGCGGCCTGTTCGGCTGAGATCAACTTGTTCATGTTCGATTCGCGATAGAGCGCTATTGGAATCGGACTGCGGTGCGGCGTCCCGTTTGGCTCGCCTCCAGCACCGCCAGCGCCGTGGCGAGTGAGCGCACTCCGTCTTCGCCGGTGGCCGAGGGAGCGCCTTCGCCACGTATGGCACCGACGAATGCACGCAGTGCGCGTGCGTAAAGGTTCTCATGATCGAGCGGGACATCGGTCTCGCCTTGGGCGTTTCGCAGCGTGACACGGCCGACGGGCCGCTGTGTCATCACGTCCCGGCCGAGGATGGATCCCTCAGAACCATGGATTTCCAGTCCGGTGCCGGCGAATTTCACGGTAAATGCGTCGTGGAGTTGTGCCAATGCATTGTTGTCGAACCGCACCGCGGCCATCACCCCGTCCTCGAGCCCGCCTTCGGCCATTCCCGCCTGCTGCGATAGCGCAACCGCCTCAACAGGTTCGGAACCAAAGATGAAGCGCAGGGTATCGGCGTCATGCACGGTAATGTCGAGAATCACACCCGCCCCGGCCGAGGGTTTGTTGAGCCGCCAGCCCTGCAGGTGAGGCGGCAAGTAAACAGCATGAAATACCCGCGCGTACAGGGGCGTGCCAATCGCGCCGGACTGAACCAGTTCGCGGATCTTGCGATGGCTGGCGGCATTGCGCAGATGGTGATTCGTCCCCATTACCACCCCGGCCTTGTCGCATGCGGCCACCATTTCCCGGGCATCAGCCAGCGTCAGCGCCAGCGGCTTCTCGCACAACACATGCTTGCCAGCCGCAGCCGCAGCCAAGGCCTGTGCTTTGTGCAGTTCGTTGGTCGTGCTGATGTACACGGCATCGACGTCCGGGTCGGCCAGCAATGCGTCGACGGACTCGTAACTGGCGGCAATGTGGTTCGCCTCCGCAAAAGCCTTGCCGCGGCCCGAATCGGTACTCATCACCGCGACGATTTCGTTGCTGGATTGGCCGCGGATCGCGTCGATCATCCATTCCCGGGCAATGGTGCTGGCACCGATCAAGCCCCAGCCAATGCGCTTTCCCACGACACCTCCCAAGTTGCCGAAAATCTCGCACTAATGGCGAGTTACCGTCTTTTGACGGCCAAAAACGTCCTAACAAAGGTATTGGAACGTTCCAATACGGACGTAAATATGGCACTATCGATAAATACTGTCAATAAATGCGGCGCGAATCTATGACGACGCCAAACAAGACCCCGAAGCGCCGGTCCGTCACGATAACCGACGTGGCAAGCGCCGCCGGAGTCTCAAAATCCACCGTCTCTCTGGTCCTTCAGAGTAGTCCCCTCATTGCGCCCGAAACAGCGGAGCGGGTGCGCAAAAGCGTCGCCGCGCTTGGCTATGTGTACAACCGGCGCGCCGCCGATCTGCGGCGGGAATCGTCGAACATGATCGGTATCGTCATCAACGATCTGGGCAATCCTTTCTTCGCTGAAATGCTGGTCGGCATGGAACGCCAATTGGCCGATGCGGGTTACATCAGCATGATGGCACACACGAATGAACGGCTGGACGTTCAGGACAAGGTGCTCACATCCATGCATGAATATCATGCGGCGGGAATCATCCTGTGTCCTGCATTCGATACTCCCCAGGCGTTGCTCGAGCGAACGCGACATTCCGGCATTCCGCTGGTGATCGTCGTAAGGGAGCCGGCGATTGGCAGTTACAACTTCGTCGGAGCAGACAACGAACGGGGCACGTTTGAGGCCAGCCGTCATCTTGTCGACCAGGGCCACCGTCGCATAGCCTTCCTCGGCCGCGTCGGCGGCGGCCCCGTGTACGACTTCAGGCGCGCAGGCTATGAACGGGCCATGCGGGAGCACGATCTGCCGATTGCACCTGAGTGGTTCGTCAATATCGCGCTCACGCGCGAGGGTGGACGCGACGGCATCCGCAAGGCGCTGGCCATGAATCCGCGGCCCACCGCGGCGGTATGCTACAACGACGTCGTCGCCTTCGGCGCGATGAGCGAATTGGGGGAGAACGGACTGGTGGTTGGGCGCGACTTTGCCATTACCGGTTTCGACGGTGTTGCCGCCGCCGCACACACCAACCCTCCGTTGACCACGATGGACGTCGGCCCGGGTTCGCTCGGCGAATCTGCCGCCCAGGCGTTACTTGAGCGCCTGGCCGTTCCCGACGCGCCGCCTACCCGGCATCTTATCGAACCGAGACTGGTAGTGCGCCAATCTTCCGGCCCGCCGAAATAATCGGCTGTAGATTCGTTCAGAAGGACAGCGGATGGACAAATTCGAATGCTTGCTCGCGGAGCTGCTGTCTCAGGAAGAGGAGCTTCAGTTTCGCGAATTCCGCAACGACGATGCGCTGTTGCTCGGCATGATGCTGGTGAACCGCGCGAAGGCCGATGGTAAATCGGTCACGGTGGACATTTGCCGCAACGGTCAGCAGCTCTTCCATTGCGCTTTGCCCGGCACTTCGACTGATAACGATGCATGGATCAGGCGCAAGAACAACGTCGTCAATCGATACGGACACAGTTCATTCTATGTGGGTACGCAGTTCCGCGCGAAGAATACGACATTCGAGCAATCGTCGCGGCTGGATATCGATCAATACGCGGCCCATGGTGGCGCGTTTCCGGTCATCGTCCGTAACGTCGGCGTGGTTGGCACCGTCACAGCGTCAGGCTTGCCACAAGAAGAGGACCACCGGCTGGTCGTGGATGTGCTGCGTGAATTCTTGTCTGGACAGCCCGGTCGCTCAAAGTGAAAGAGCGAAGAGATATTTCTTGTTGGCGACAAATCATCTCGCGAAGCATCCTGCCTTCGATCCATGCGACTGTTTTGATGCGTGACCACCTCAATCCGTCCTTATCACAGAGAAATACATGAACGCCGCCGCCGCATTCGGACAAGTCCTTCGACGTCTTCGGGGTGAGGCCGGCTACAGTCAGGAAAAACTCGGATTCGAAGCGAGTCTCTGGCGGAACTACATCGGTATTCTGGAACGCGGCCAACAGCAGCCCACCTTGACCACGATACTCAAGCTAGCCAAGGCCCTGAACTGCCCCGCGAGCGACCTGATGCGTCTGGTCGAAGCGGAGATCAGATCGGAAGCGCGTCGAAAGTAACGGCGCTTCGTATGAGCGCGGTCTGCCCCCGCCCCGCTGTAGATAGATTCGCCGAAAAGCTCCCGGCAATTCGTTAACCAACAACTCGTTGTTGGCACCAAACCCAACCGCTCCGATTTCTCGCCGATGATGTAATAGGCTAGGCCCGACCCCTCGATTTCTTCTGAAAGGGTCAGCACACTTCAAGTCCGTAATACGGCGCGGCACGGCGTAATTTTGCCGTAATCATGCAGATCGATAGTGCGCGCATCGGCGGTCATGTCCTCATGACGGCCACGTTCCCGATCCAGATGCGATAAACCCCTCTGGTGGCGATTGGACACCAGGGTTCAACGGCGGGTCTGCGACTCGCCGTTTTTTTCGCCTCGGGCAACGGGCCCCGAGACGCACGCATGACCGAAACATAGGTCCATGCGTAGCCGCGAACAGCCGTGTTTCCCGTCCGCTCGAAGCGCCATGGCGGGCATCCGGGGCGGCATCGGCGCAGAAAAATTACCGGCTCGTAATTCAACGCGCGGGAGTGAAATATTCCGGTAGTCCCGATATGCAAATGTCCCGCGGGCTGGAGCAGGAGGAAACCAGAAATGACAATCCGTTTTGAATTTCCACAATAACTACCGAGGGAGGCGATCTAATGAACAAGTCAATGAGGGGAAAGCTGACAGCGGCGTTCGCGAGCATGGGGCTGATGCTCTGTACGGCGTTCTGGACGGCATCGGCGCACGCGCAAAATTGCTCAGTGTGGCTGGTCGAGAGCAGCCGCTTCATGAACGTGCCGTTCGGGGCCTTCATGCCCGACCGCACTTTTGTTCCGGGCAGCACCAACCCGATGAACAACATCAACATGATCGATATCCCGGTCAACATCGGCGTCATCAAGTGCGGCAAGGATCTGATCCTGTACGACACCGGCTGGAAGCAGACGGACTACCACAAGATGACGGGCACCGAACACTGGGCGCCGCTGCCTGAGCAACTGAAGGTCCTCGGGTTCAAGGCGGCCGACGTCACCAAGATCGTCGTCGGACACGCGCACTGGGATCACGCCGGACAACTCAGCGATTTCCCGAACGCCGTTCTGTATATCCAGCGCGAGGAGTTGAAGGGCATCGAGTGGGCACTGAATTATCCGGAGCCGCACATCAAGGCGGTCAACACCGATCCGGGCGGCTGCATGCGCACGCCCGCCTGCGGCTACCCGCCCAAGACCCTGGAAGAGGTTTATGGAAAAGTTCTCTCGGGCAAGGCCGTGATCGTGGACGGCGAGTACGAAGTGCTGCCCGGGGTCAGGATCCACCCGGCTTTCCGTGCCCACACGGCGGGATCGCAGTTGCTGGAGGTCCCCACCTCGGTGGGAAAACTGGTATTCGGGTCCGACGCCTACTCCGATTGGGAAGGCATTCGCGACTGGATGATCGCCAATCCGCAACAGACCGACACCGTGGCGCAGTTCCTGGCCTACGAGCAGTGCTACAAGATTACCGGGGGCTATCAGAACTGCGTGTGCGCGCACGAGCCGCTGACCTACACGGACAAGTACCCGCTGACCAAGAACTCCTGGGTTGCGCTCAATGGCGGGCGCATGGCCGAGATCGCGCTCGCCGCCGGCGAGAAGTCACGCAGGCCGTAACACGCTGCCCGGAGTAACAAAGGAGATCGGGGTCGATTTTCGATGGTGTTCAGTCACACAACAAAATCGACTCCGAGCTTTGTCTGAAGATCAATTGGTAACGGCCCGCGCGCAGCGGTTGGTGCGCGACATCCCCGAAATCGCGGTGCAAGCAACCCGACTGCGGCGCTTCCTGCATCGATCGTAATACTCGGCACCTTGGGGTAAGCAGAAGCAAAGGAAGTCCGCGCCACGCGGAGCACGGCGGACGCTACAAACGGCGCATCTGCAAAGAACGCTGGCGTCTGCATCAAGTCTGCAAACCGGTTCGCTTGCAAAATTCACCACCATGCAAGCGACCGACCTCTCGACCTCTAGATCACCTCCTGCGCGCCGAAGAATTGCCACGCGTCAGTGTGGGACTCATCTCGCTTCAATGTCGATCATCGCCCGGCACGATCACGGGCATTGCGCAGTCCCGGCATTGCCGAATAATCTGTCAGCTTTATCGATTGGCCATCACGTAAAAGGAAGCCCATGCTTGAGCTCAGGCCGGTCTGTGAGAACTGCAAAAAGACGTTGCCTCCCGACTCTCTCGAAGCGCGCATTTGTTCCTACGAGTGCACGTTTTGCGCAGCCTGTGTCGATGGCGTCCTGGAGAACGTGTGCCCGAACTGCGGGGGCGGCTTCGTTCCCAGGCCGGTCAGGCCGTCGAGGAACTGGAAAGGCGACAATTTCCTTGGCAAAGATCCGGCGAGCACCCAGGTCAGGCACAGGCCCGTCGATCCCGCGTCCCATGCGCGGTTCGTGGCCGCGATCAAGATCCTGCCGCCTCACAAACGCTAGGAGCGGGACGTGGGGGCCCGGCTGTTCGCCGCGCGCAGGACGGCCCGGCTTTAGCGCACCGCCCGCTTAGCGGGTGCGGCCGGTTTTCACAAACTCGAGCGAGGCCTGAAACAACGGGAGATGCTTTTCGTATTCGGCTACGTCGGCGCAATTGATCTGTATCCATTCCCTGGTGCTTGCCACGCCACCGGGCTGAAACGCGACGACGTCATTTCTGGAGAACTGCAACTCGGTCGCGGTGGCAACCGGCAAACGCAGCCCGATGCCCTCGCCGCTGATGCAGGCGAACATCTTGTCGCTGACGAAATAGGCATCCAGGCCGTTTATTTTTCTTGAACTGGCGCCGGGGAGTTTGAGAAGCAAAGCGTCGATCTGCGCCTTGCGATCGGACTTGGTGGTATCAGTAGTCAATGGAAACCGTTGGGTTGTCATGAGCAGAATAGTTGAATCATATACGCCAAATCCGAAGGCTGCAGGCGCGACTCAACGAAACGAACGGATTCGCTGCTTAGTTTACCCGGGACTCTTGCCGACGGGCGCCTCAGCCAGTCGCTCGCGCACGAACTTGATGTGTTCGCGCAGCACGTACACCTGGTCGGCGAACGCTGGGGGGATCTTCAGATTGATCACTGACCTGTCGATCTCTTCGAGCCGCTGGCGCAGCGGCCCGCGTTCTGCGTCTGCGATCGCCGCCAGCGTTATCCGCTCTAGGGCCATCAATTCGCCGTAGTAGCGATTGATTCGACTGCGGATGCGCCATCTGTAAATGGCCGGTATCAGACGCAGCGCCGGAATTACCACAATCAGGGTTGGGACCAGGACCACGAGGATCCGATCGACCAGGCTGGCCAACCAAAACGGCATATACCGGTACGAGAAGCTCTTGCCCGATTTGTAGTAGCGGACGGCGTCGTCGCTGATCGCATACTCGTGCTCCAGCGGCGCCGGGAATTCGCCAGCCGCGTGCAACAGTCCGGCGCGTCCGTGCACTTCACGGGCCGCCTCGATCAAAAGATCGGAGAGTGCCGGATGCAGCCCGTCACGCGCAACCAGCTCGACGGTAGGCGCCAGCAACGTCAGCTGTGCCGATGGGAGGTTGGAACCAAGGTCCAACGTGCCCGGCCCGAGTTCGAGTTTGCTCAGGTAGCGGAAACGGCGGATGTAAGCGTCGACCTGGCTGACATCGAAGAGGCGGATGTCGCCGGCGCGAAGCAACTCGCGCACATTTTCGGGTGCGGACGAGTCGCTCATCATGAACGCCGCGTCGATTTGACGGTCGAGCAAGGCGTCGGTCGCAGCTTTGCCGCCGAGGTCGATCAGTTGCGCAGCGTTGTCCTTGGCTTCGATGCCGTTGGCTTTGAGCAGCGCCAGTGCGAGGGCACGCGTGCCGCTGCCCTCCGGGCCGATCGCGATGCGCCGGCCACGCAGTTCGGAGAGTTTTCCGATCGGCACCGGGTTGCGGTAGAAGACATACAGGGGTTCGTAAAAGAGGCTGCCCAGCGAGATCAGGTCGTCCGTCTCGTTGGAACCCGCCAACCCGCCTTGCACAAAGCCGATATCGACTTTGGATTTCGGGTCGAGCAGGCGCTTCAGGTTGTCCTGAGAGCCTTCGGATGGCAGAACTTTGAGCTTGACGCCGCTGCGCGCCAGAATTTTTTGGTACTTGTCGGCGGCTCGGCGAAATGCGCTGCCATCCGGGCCGCTTGTGATGGTGAGCGTGGTCGGCGGCGCCGGCTGCAGATAATGCACGGTGATCAGAATGGCAATCACGAAAAAAACGAAAAAGGGCACGACTGTCGTGGCCAGATCGCGCCAGGAGAGCTTCTGCAATATGGCGATACGCATCGATTCCTTGATGTTCGGCCTTGGGTTCAAGCATCCGACGGATCGGACGCACTCCTCTTTGTTGCGGGTACGTCCCTCGCATCGAGGCTATCCAGCCAGGCTGGATGCCGGGGAGGAACTACTCAGTCCGCCAAGTACCTGAGTCTGTCCGATTCGGGAGAACGGAATCCCGCAGCGATACACTCGCGCATCGACTCGAAAAAAATAGCCGCACCAGCTTTGGGGCGGCGCGGCTATTGGCTAGGCTAGCGTGGCTGGCTACGCATGCATTCGCTGGCTGCGCTAACACTAGTTGCCGTCAAAGCTAACAGCACAGGCTTACTGCCTTCTTACGCGGCGGCGCCGACGCATGCGCATCCTGCGTATTCTCGACGTGGTTGGCGGTGAAAATTCATCGACCTTGCGAGAGGCTGCGGTACTCGGCAAGCCGGCTCGGGGAAGTGCGCGTCAACATGAGCTTTGCGAAGTCGCCCCTGTTCGCACGGCGATCTAGTCCGGCGACGAACAGCGCTCACTCGACCGGAAAATCCACCCGCTTGATGAACAAGATCTTCCCGCCTTCGTTCTTCACCACGTTGTAGCCGTGCACGCCGTCGCCCCTGGCGTCGAAGTCGTACGTCCCTTCCAGGCCCTTGTAGCCCTTGATGGCGAGGATCGCCTTTCGCACTGCTTCGGCTTCGGTGCTGTTCGCATTGTTCATGGCGAGCGCGAGGATATGCAAGGAATCGAATGCCCAACTGGAAAAGTTGTCCGGATCGATGCCGTAGCGCTCGCGATACCGCTTGGTGAATGCCCGCGCAGCGTCATTGGCATCCGGGTTGAAATCGGCGACTGCGTAGGTGCCGTACAGCGCCTCGCCCGCCAGGATCCGGGTCGTCACCGCCGCGGTAGTCGGAGATCCCACCCATTGAACATTGACGCCGAGCTGGCGCAACTGCTTCGCAAAGATCGCCTGGTCGGCCGGAACCGTCATATAGGTTCCGAGCACATCGGCGCCGGATTTCTTGATGGCGAGCACGATCGGAGCGAAATCCTGCGAGTTGCTGGTGTAACCCTGATCGAGGACCGGCGTTACGCCTATTCCTTGCAGCGTCTCGGTGAGCGCCTTGGCACCACCTTGCCCGAACGCATCGGTGGCATGCACGATCGCCCACTTCTTCAGCTTCAGCGTGTTTACGCCGAAGTCCGCGATGACTCTGGACGAGTACAGGTCGTTGGGCCGGGCACGGAACACCCACTTGTTGTTTATGCGGGTGAGGCTGGGGTCGGTGCCGCCGATCATGGTGGGAATGCCGGATTTCGCGATCGCGGGCGAAGCCGCCTGAATCTGCGTGCTGGCGATGGGCCCGACGATGCCCTTGATCGCGGGGTCGGTGAAGAGCTTGGTGAAGGCGAGCACGGTACCGGGATTGGAACTAGCGTTATCTTCGATCTGGAGCTCGACCGGGCGCCCCATTATGCCGCCCGCCTTTTTGAGGTCTTCCAGCGCGAGCTGCAATCCGTTCACCTGAAAGGTCCCCCATTCGGCGTACGGCCCGGTCAACGTGCTGACTACCCCGATCTTGATGGGTTCCGCAGCGTGCGCGCTTGCGGAAAGCATAAGCGACGCGCAAAACGCCAGAACGATACGAGATTGCATATTCATTCTCCCGGTTGGCTTCATATCATCTCACCCTTATGAAACCATACAACGGTGAATCGGAGAAAGCCACGGTTCAGGAATAGAAAATAATCGTGCAGACTACAATCCTGACGCGGGTTTCTCACTTGATGTGCTTCACCAATTGCCGCGGTCCGACTTCCCCGCCGTACACATTGCCCTTCGCGTCCACTGCCAACCCTTCCGCCGCGCTGGTTCCTTCCAGTTCGAGCGGATCGGGGATCCGGTACAGGACCTGGCCGTCTTTCAGGTTCCCGATTCGAATTCCCCTCTTCCATCCGGGGTGGGCTGCGAAGGGAAGTCCGTTCGATTCGGAATCCGCGACATAGATCATGTCGTCGCGCAGGTAAACGCCGCTTGGACGGCTGAACTGCAACCACTCGGCGATGATTCCACCGTCCTGATCGAGGATCTGGATGCGCATGTTCCCCCGGTCGGCGATGAACAGCCGTCCCTGCGAATCCAGTGCGATATCGTGAGGCGTCTTGAATTCGCCTGGCGCCGTTCCCCACCGGCCAAAGGATTTGACGAACTTGCCGTCCTTCGTGAATCTCGAGATGCGCGCCACACTGTCCGGACCTTGCCCGGGGTATTGCCCCGAATGGCCTTCCGCAATGAAGATGTCGCCGTTGGGCGCGGTCACGACACTGCACGGTTCGGTCAGGGCCTGCGGCGGATTGCCCGCGACGCCCGGCGTGCCGATGGTCATCAGCACCTTGCCCTGCAGATTGAATTTGACCACGACATGGCCCTTCGGCTTTTCATCCGGGTACTTCTTGCGTTCCCTGGGGTTGGCGCTTCTGCCATCGACCACCCACACATTGCCATCCGCATCCACATAGATCTTGTGCGGGAACACAAACATGCCGGCGCCAAAACTCTTCAGGAGTTTTCCGGATGAATCGAACTTCATGACCGGCGCCACGGCGGAACCCGCGCAACTGTCGTACGCGAACGGGGATTCGCCCGGGGGGATGTCGGGATTCGCGCCGCACCGGTTCGCCACCCAGACGGATTCGCCATCGTTGTCGATCGCGACGGCGCTCAATGCGCCCCATGTCCTCCCCTCGGGAAGATTTCCCCACGGCGCGATCGTTTCCCGGTAGGGGTTGGGAAGGTCATTCGTCGGCCGGAGGTCGCCCTCGCCGTATGCGCTGGCGCCGCACAGCGTCATTGCGGCAAGCATCAGGATAAGCAACGTCGATCGTTTCTTGGCTGACATAAGACTACTCCCCCGAATCAGTGACTTTAACCGCAGTTAATCCTTCAGGACTCTCGATTCTTCCACGATGCAGCAAGGCTTCGGTGAGATTCACGGCGACGATTCGCGAGTGGGTTTGCCGATGAGTGTCTCCGGTCTCGCAGCCGCCGTCAAACGGCTCCGCGTGCGGGGAAATGAACGCCATCGAAGGCGATGTTTTCAATTTCCGTGACGCAATAAATCGCACCTTTTCGAGGCAACTGCCGTGCGTCGGCCGGGTCGTCGCTAGGGGGTGACAGACGTCAACGCGGATATCGATCTAAGTACTTGTTCGGGATGCAGGTCGGGCGAATGGCATGAAAGGTGCGACTCACCTTGCCAACGCAAGCGCATTTTTTTCTCCCTGCCGCACCTGGGTAATTCACGTCAATTTCGAGCACCGATCATGCGAATGAATACGACGCTGGTAATCAATCCGAAAGGCGGGTCGGGTAAAACGACCGTCACGACCAGTCTCGCCAGCTATTTTGCGGCCAGGGCGGTGCCCGTCACGGTGATGGATTACGACCCCCAGGGATCGAGCCTCAACTGGCTGCGTTTGCGCGATTCGTTGCGGAACCGGATCTATGCCGCCAATGCCGCGCCGCCGAAAGGCAACCGGTTGCGGGCGATCGAAATGCATGTTCCACCCGACACGCGACAACTCATTATCGACGCGCCGGCGGGCGCTTCCGGCCTTTTGCTCCAGGAGATGCTTGCCCGGGCGGATTGCATCGTCGTCCCGGTCGCGCCTTCGGCAATCGATATCCACGCCACGGCAAACTTCATTCGGGATCTGCTGCTTGCCGGCCGCATCCGCATGCGCAATATCCGACTGGGCGTGGTCGCCAACAAGGTTCGCAATTCCATGCCGACCTACGAACCGCTCGAGCGCTTTCTCAAATCCCTCAACATGCCCCTGCTGAGCCGCCTTCGCGATTCCGACGTCTATCTCCAGGCCGTGGAATCGGGATTGGGGCTCTTCGAAATGGACGAGGCGACATCGGAATCCGAGCGCGAGCAATTCCGGCCCGTCGCCGAATGGGTTGAAGGTCCGCAGTCTCAACTGATCGGGACCGACCGAAAAATCGTCCAATTGCCCAGCCGCCCTCGTCTGCTTGTGAGCGTGGCATCGAGCTGACCCGCCGTTAAAAGTCCCACTCCGTTCCACGGAGTCGGCCAGCTTGGCCCCGACCCCGCCTGATTCATCAACCCTCGGCACGCGCCCCATGCGCTGTGCACTATTGCCTGCGATCTTGCCGGTAAGGCAAGGCATTGCGGGAACGTTTCTGAAAGCGACATAACGATCAAAGGAAAAGGCAACCCATGTTGAGAATTTTGACTCGTACGTTTGGTGATCTCCGTTTCATCGGGCTCATCGTATGCATCTTGTTTTCGGCTGCCGCGGATGCGCAGACGATTTGGGGTACCTATCTCAAGCCCTTTGCAGCGACTTCCCTGTGGAACAGTCGTCCGGTGGCCCCGGTCCTCGGCGATTTCATCATCCCCTCGGACATCTACTTTCCGGCCGTTACCGAAGGCGCCTTTTCCACCGGCGTGTTTCTGAGCAAGATCGACGACAAGCCGGTGACCGTAGGCGGCCTGCCAGGCACCGCGGGCCTCCGGGATCCGGATTCCGAGACCAACCATAACGTCACCGTCCTGCGCTGGCCGGCAGACGTAGTACCGGCCACGGGGAGCGATGGACATGCGGTGATCGTCGATCCTTATCGATCGATGATTCATTCGTTCGAGGGTTTGAAATTCCAGAACGGACAATGGGTAGCCGGGTTGTACTCATGGATGCCGATGGCCGGGACAGGCTGGGGAGACCCGGCGCACTACTTTCAGGGCGCGCGGGCAACCGGTGTGCCGCCCGTTGCGGGACTGATACGCAAGCAAGAGGTGGCGGACGGTGACGTGATGTACCGGCACGCGCTGGCGATGTCGCTGAGCGCCAACGGCTTGTCGCCCAATCCAGGCTACGTGTTTCCGGCGACGGCCGCCGATGGGGCATTGGCCGGCAACTTCGGAAAAATTTCCGAAGGGGCGCGCATGATGCTCCCCGCCAACTTCAATACGCAGCAGATTACCAGTCTCGCGCTGCGCAAGGTGGCGGAGACGCTCAAGGTCTACGGTGCCTATGTCGTGGACCGGAACTACGGGACGCCGTATGTAATCTATGTCGAGAACGGCTCGGGATACGACCTGCACCATGGCGGTTGGGACAGTCGCGTGGCAACTGAACTGGATATCATCCGGCAGTCGCTGCGGCAGGTCGCATCGGTCGGCGGTTGGATAGACGGCAACGGCAAGTCGTTTCAACCAGTCGTCAATTACGGCTTGCTTTCGATGCGTGGAGCGTCGCAGGTCCAATTAGGCTCGGTAGCAGGACCGTTTGACACCTGGGCCCAGGCCGTCGTTTTCCCGACCACTGTCTCGCGAACTACCCAAGTCAATTATTCGAACCGGGGCATCAATTCCGTGACCTGGGGGAAACCGGTCGCCGGCTCGAGCTATCGGCTAACCTCTGTCGCCACCGGTGGCGCGGCATTCCGCCTGCAAATCTACAACCAGACAACCAAGACCTATGTTTTTGACAGCGCGGAACTGGAAAACGGAGAGAGCATCTTGTTCAAGTGGCCCGCCGGCACTGTCGTCTTGGTGATGTACACCTATAGCGGCGTGGGGCAGCCCTCGAGCGTGCGGGGTGTTCTGATGCGTTCAGACATTTGATGACCATGTGACACCGGAACGGTCCGGCTTTCCGCCGGACCCCATTCTGGGGAGCTTCGGCGTCGGGCCTGTATGGATGCATGAATAATGCATCCATACAGGCCCGATCCCGTTTTCCACCCAGGCCGATCAATCTGAATCTTCCGGAGAAATTCTCACCACGAAGGCACGAAGATCACGAAGTGGCACGAAGAAAGACAAGATCGACTGAAGTTGTATTTCACACAGTTAGCGATGATGGCGAACCACCGTCGTGACTTTAACGTAAGCACACAACTATTAACCCTTCGTTCTTCTTCGTGTTTCTTCGTGATCTTCGTGGCTTCGTGGTGAGAATTTGAATTAGCGGGGTATTGGTACTGGACCTACTTTCCTTCTTCGTCCGAACCACCCACCTGAATGAGTTCGATGCTCACGCCATCGGGAGCGGCGACATAGCACAGGACCAGTCCGGGTTTGAATTCCCATGGTTCCACCGCCATGCGAACGCCTTTTCGTTTCAGTTCCGCGCAGAACGCACGCAGGTCCCCGCGATAAGTGAACCCGAAGTGATCGGTTCCCCATTCATCGTGACTCGAGTAGCCGTCGAAATGGTGCATGGGCTTGGTCCCGGCCGGCTGTTCTCCCGGCCGCTGGCCGCGGATGACGATCGTCATGCCGCCGACCCGGACATCGAGCTGCGGCGCGCCGCGCAGATTTTCCTGCAAGGCGGTGACCTTGCCCCCGAACATCTCCTGATACCAGTCCGCCGCCGCTTTCGGATCGCGGCTGATCAAATGGACGTGGTCGAACGCCATCACTTCTTCCATACGCCTCTCCATATTGGACGGCATTGAAAATGTGCCGTTTCGCTGATTGCCTTTATACAGTCAAACACAGGATGCTCACCACTATCCATGCAGCCACGAGCAAGGTCGATATGAGCGGCCCAGGCGGTTAGACTGCATGCGCCCGCCGATCTTGAAGATCGCGAAGGAACGTATCTCTCTCCCGAGGCGACACGAGCAAAACACGACCGCCACTGTACTCGATACGCAATCTGTCCAAAGACAGGGCGGGGCTCGAAGCAAGATCTCGCGTCGGCGTGATCAAGCGAATGTCCCGGAGCGGAATTGTCCATCGAAAGGGGCCGCTGCGCACATGGAGGGAAGTGCCGTCGATCGTATAACGAGTCATTAGAAACGTCCACAGCGGTAATCCGACCCCGACAGGGCCGAGTATGAGCAGTGCAAGCAAGCGTCCGGGTGTCGGAAGCGTAAGCACAGTGCCGACGGCCAAACTAAGCGCAAGCGCCAACCCGCAGAAGGCGAGCGCCACAAAACCATCGATCTTTGATTTATAGGTTCGTGGCATACGGTGCGATTCCGGGCGGTGGTCTAACGCCGACGCTCAGCCGCGGCGAGCGCTCGCAGGCCGCGCGACATCCGTCCTGGCAGCTTCGCAATAATCCCATTGTAATTTCTCCGCCACCTTTCGCAAGCTTCCAGGCGCGTCACAAATTAGAGGGGGACGGACCGTAGCAGTTGGGGCAGCGTCGTGCCGATGGGTTCGCGGAACACGGCGTCCGCTATTTCATCGAACGGTGTCGGTTCAGCGTTCAGGATCACAATCTTTGCGCCGGCAGCGCTCGCCAATTCCACCGCACCGGCGATCGGGAAGACCTGCAGGCTGGTGCCGATTGCAAAGAAAACGTCCGCCTCACCTGCCGAACGCAAAGCGCGCTCGATCACTTCCGGCACCAGCGCCTGACCAAAGGAAATCGTGGCGCTCTTGAGTATCCCGCCGCAATCGCGGCACGGCGGATCTTCCTCGCCGGCGCGCACGCGATCCAGCGCCTTCTGCATTGGCGCGGTCATGCCGCAAGCCATGCACACCACTTTGCGCACGGTGCCGTGTACCTCGATCACTTTGTCCGGCGAGTTGCCCGCCATCTGGTGGAGTTCGTCGATGTTCTGCGTGATCAGCGCATGCAATTTCCCACGTTTTTCCAGCGCAGCGAGCGCGAGATGGCCGGCGTTGGGTTTCGCGCTCCAGGCGGGATGCTCGAGGCGCGATATCCACGCGGCCTTGCGCACCTCCGGGTCGGCCATGTAGTAGTGGATGTTGGAGAGTTTCTCGGCCTGAGGATTTTTCGTCCACAGGCCCTGCGGGCCACGGAAATCCGGAATGCCCGATTCGGTCGAGATGCCGGCGCCTGTGAGCACGACGACTCGCGCCGCCTGGTCCACCCAGCTTCGCAGCTCGTCTATCTGAACGTTATCGCTCTTCAAGAATAACTCTCAGTGCCTCAAGACTCACTCTCACCGCGGAGGACGCAGATAGGAAAGATTCTTACTTTTTCTATGTACATCGTGTTGCGCCTCCGACCAGCCACATGCCGTTTTTCCTTTTTTGCCTCAGTGCGCGCGATCCGTCAACAGGCTGTGGGATTCAAGGTCGTTCTGCGCCAGCGATCGTTCCGGATCGTCGTCGCTTCGGGCCAGGAGCGTGCGGTAGCTGCGCAAGTCCTCGTCATCCATGGCTTGCATCCGCGGCTGCCCGCTCTCGGCAATCGCCTTCACCGTCGGACCCAACACAATCGTAGTGCCAAGGCCGGCATAGACATAGCGATCGCCGAAGGCCTGTTTCAGAGCGGCAAAGGCCGCTTCTCCGGTGCAATGAACCGGCGCGATGAATTCGACCTTCCATTCGTCGCGGAGCGCCGTGGCAATGCGCACGATTTCATCGTCTTTCGCGGACAACAGATGAGTACCCCCGAGGACAAGGTGTATCGGCTTGTTGATCGCGGCCTTGGCCGCCTCCACGATCTTTTCGATCGTGGGATGGCTGCATCCGACCACCAGGACGATGCCCTCGGGTGTATCGATTGCAAGCGAGATTTCCATCACGTCCAGATCGACGCCCCAACTTCCCTTCAACAGGATCAGATGAAATCCGGGGGCAATTTCGGTCGTCTTCGTCACCCACTCGAAGTTGCCCTGCGGCCAGGGGCTGCCAAAGCGCAGCTTCCCGGGCACCTTTCCATCGAAATACCGCATCTCGGGCGGCAGGGAATCATTGGGCTTGAGGAAGGTCCCCGGCAGTTCCGCACCGAAGACACCGAAGTTCTCTTTCGGTGTGTAAATCCTGACGCGCTGATTGACGCTCAACAGGTAGTTCAGGCCGCTGGTATGGTCGCCATGACGGTGGGTAACGACGGCGAAATCGAGCCGCGACAGGTCGATGCCTTTGGCTTTCACGTTGTGCGCGAAGATGTCGGCGTTGTTGCCCGTGTCGACCAGAATGCGTTTGCCGCCATATTCGATGAATGCCGCAAAACCCCAGTCCTTTTGCAGATCGGAGGTTTTTCCGAACGCATCGTAAAGCAGAGTGATCTGCGCCTTGTCCGGCTCCGCCGCGATCGCGGTCGTCGACAATCGGGAGCTGGCACTCCCGGCCAGGAGCACTGCAGAGATTGCGACGACGGCACCGATGCATGATCTCATTTTCATTCGTCTCTCCTCGGGGCCGCCTCAGCCTTACTCCGTTAGCTTCTGCGCGATGCGCTCAATGCCTGCCGCGTTCGGGCTTTCTGCCTAAAGTTCCCCTGATTTACGGACTAGTATCCCCTGATTGACGGACCAGTATCCCCTGATTTTCGGATTGCTTTCTGAACGCCGGCCCGATTGACGCGTCCTACTTTTATGTATGGGAGGCATCTCTTAACCTGTCGAGGTCGCCCATGTTCAGACGCACGATCGGTACGGAGCTGTGGCACTCCGAGCCGGAATGTTCCTTCTGGCCAAAGTACAATTTTGAAGAAAAGGAAAATCCAACTACGACAAACCGATGCAAAGTCTGTGTCGCTATCGAATCTGAGAAGGATCGCCGCTCGGAGGACGACAAGAAGCCGAAGTAACTTTGCAGTTGCATGAAACAAGGCCCGCCGAAGCGGGCCGTCGTCCTGCTTTCAATCATGTCGCTCACGGTCATCGGCGGGAACGACCTTCCAGGTCGCACCGTCGAAGTGCAATTGCCGATTGAAATCCCGGCGCAGTGCACTGGCCATAGGGTAAAGAACTGACGTCTTAGTCCGTTCGAGCTCTTGGTCCGTTCGAACTATAAAGTAAAGAACCGAGTTCCCGCCATCGGTGGCCGGGGACACTCCAGCGGCTGGTAACTGTTTTGCGCTCGCCAAGACAACCGAAGATTTAGTGGAAGCTAAGCTGCTTTATCTCTTGGCGCCGTCACTATCCTGTCGCGCTCTTTTTCTTTTCAATGATTGGACAGGATGAACAGGATTGACGGGATGAAATGCGCAATCGATTTTCTGTTCCTGTTTCCATCATGTCCATCCTGTTAATCCTGTCGTGTTCTTGTCAGTAACCAAAAGAAGGCCGCCGCTGGAGTCGCGCCCCATCTCGTCACTGGCCTCACTTCGTCACTGGCCCCACCTCGTCACGGTTTCTTTCTTTTTCTCAGTACCCAGTACGCAACACTCAGCACCGTCTTTTCCCCCGTCACGACAGTCACGACAGTCACGGCATTCGCGACATTCACGGCAATTCAAACGGCTCCATCGCGCGAATCGCCGCGAGCAATGCAGCGTCGAACGCATCGGGCCCCGCGCGCTCCGCCCCGGCCATTGCATCGAGTCCGGAGCGTATGTCCTTCTCCAGAATTCCGATCGTATTATTTGCTTCGTAACCCTCGCGCGACCAGTCGATGTCGTGGAAATTGTCGCCGAACCAGGTCGCTCCGGAACTGGTCTTCATCACCGATCGCAGCGCATCCAGGTTCGCGCCCAGTTCGCGGGCGCGCGCGTAGGCACGGCGTACCGCCACGACGGAGGCGCTGGCGACGTAATTGTTCAGAACCTTTGCCGTCATGCCCGCGCCAAGCGGACCGAGCCGGAACACATGCTGGCCCATGGCCCGGAACAGCGGCGTCAACCGGTCCAGAGCATCATCGGGCCCGCCCAGCATGAAGCTCAACTTGCGCAGACGCGCAGCATGCGGAGCGCCGGACATCGGCGCATCGATGAGAGTGACGTCAACCGGAAGCCGGTTGCGCAATTCCGGAATGAAGCGCGGCGTCAATGTCGAGCTCACGACCAGAGTCTTCGGATATTTCGCGTGCGTGAACAAAGCCTGACGATCGAAACACAGCTCCAGGCTCTGGGCCACATCCCTGACGACCGAGATGACGACCTGCACGCGACGGCCGAATTCTTCCGGGTCATCGATCATGCGGGACTGGAAGGAACCGAACTCATTGGCGGGACGGACATCGAGGCCCCAAACTTCATAGCCGGCGTCCTGCAACGCCTGTGCCATCGGCAAGCCCATCGAGCCGCAACCAGCGATACCCACTACCGGATTTTTGCTCATATCGAACTCCACTCCAATCGATCGGTCCCGGTCATTGTACGGGGCATGCGCTGAAGGTCCCAAAGGCTATACCCGACTGCTTTCTTGACAATCGCATTAGCGGGTTTCAAGCTCAAAGCCTGCGTTCGCCGAGCGCTCACCCTGGGGAGAAATCGTGGACAGACTGAACCTTCGTTTCATCGCACCGATCGCCACCGTCTTCGCGTTTGTTGGCGCAATCGGATTTGCAGGCGCACCGGGAGAAGCATCGGCGCAGATTGCCAAGAACGTCGCGGCAAAAAGCCCATGGGGGCCGACCGACGAGATCGGCACCCTTAACATGATGACCGACGACTCAAGACTCGGCATTCTCAAGCAGGTCGCCGGCGGCAAGATTTACGATCTGGGCGTGGATTTGTTTGGCGGGATGCCGATCTGCTGCGGCGCCTTTGGCGATCCGACCTTCCAGATTTTCCTGACGCACGCGCCGTCGCGCGGCGATCCCGCGAAGGAATTGCTTTCGTACTCGGGCGACGGCGTGACCATGTACACGCACACCGGCACGCACATCGATGCCCTCAATCATTTCGGATTGCACGGAAAGATCTGGAACGAAGTCAGCGCCGCCGACGATCTTGGCGTTCGTGGATGGACCAAGTCCGGTGTGGACAAATATCCGCCGATCGTTGCGCGCGGCGTTCTCATCGATGTGGCGAAGTCGAAAAGCATGGTCCACCTGCCGTCGTCTTATGCCATCACGGTGGCCGACTTGAAGGACGCGCTGAAAAAACAGGGAACGACACTTCAATCGGGCGATGTCGTCCTCATACGGACCGGACTCATGACGCTCTGGCCGGATCAATCGAAATACACGCTCCTGGATGAGGCCGGTCTGAGTCTTGAAGCGGCGCAGTGGCTGGTCGAAGGACAAAAGGCAATGCTGCTGGGCAGCGACAACCTCGGCGTCGAGAGCCTTCCCTCCCCGAACCCCGATAACTTCGTTCCGGTGCACAGCTACCTGCTCGTCGAGAAAGGCGTCTCCCTCATGGAAGCGATGTGGCTGGAAGACCTGGCGAAAGATCAGGTGTACGAGTTCCTCTTCGTTGCTTCGCCGCTGAAGTTCCGCGGCGGCACCGCGTCACCCATCCGGCCGCTGGCAATTTCGATTCGCAAGTAACGCGTCGAGCATAAATCATAAATGGGCGGAGTCGATTTTCAGTTTTCCGTCTCGGACTAAATCGACTCTAACCCCAGTTATTCACTCTCATGTCGAGCCAGCGCTCCCCGTCGATCGGCCGTGGCAATTGTACGGGGCAGGAACCGAAGGTTTCACCTGTGGCCGGGGGCAGCCCGGCGGCTGCTTCCTGGCTGGATGCCCATTAACAAACATAATGAGGGAGAGCGCTTTATACTTAGGCACCGTTGGTTTGTCGTCAGGCGGTGCCACGCAGCCAGTTGCAGCTTCATAGGTGCGAGTCTATTGACCATGCGGATTGCCAGATGACTGATCAACCAATTTCGCCTGATGAAGCCGAAGCACCGCGGACCGCCGAGCATCAGCCCGGGGTTTCCGCGGTGCTGTTGGCGACCCTGAACGAGATCCTGGATGCTGTGATTCTGGTGCTGCGTGGGGAGTTCGGCTATCTCGAACTGTTCGACCCCGCCCGCAATGTGCTCCAGATAGTCGCTCAACGGGGCTTCGACGCGGAATTCCTCAAAGCGATGGGTCCGGTGTCGGTCGACAGCGGCCTGGCTGCTTCCAAGGCGATCCGCGGCCGAACCCGGGTCATCGTTCACGACGTAAACAAGGATCCGGAATACGAGCCGTATCGCGAACTCGCAAAGCATGCCGGCTATCGTACGGTCCAGGCCACGCCGTTGCTTTCCGGCGACGGCGAGGTTCTGGGCGCACTCGTGACGCATCTTTCCGAACCGCGTGATTTTTCCAGTCACGAGCTGCAGGTTTTGGACCTCTATTCCCGCCAGGCTGCCGACGCGATTGTGCGTGCGCGATCGGAGCGCGAGCTCGCCATAGTCCGCAGCCGCCTCGAAAGCGCATTGCGCGTGGGCGAGATGGGCATGTACGACTGGAACATGTTGAGCGACCGGGTCTATGGCGATGCGCATTTTCAGCGCATGGCCGGCGTCCCGTTCGACTCTGAGGGCTTTGCCTCACGGCAGGCCTTGAACGACAGAATTCATCCCGATGATCGCGAGGAGCGCCTCAAGCGGGTTCGCCGCGCGATCGCGACTCGCGAGCCTTACGAGGCAGAGTACCGGATTGTTACCGAAGGAAACCCCCGGTGGGTGATTTCGCGGGGAACCATCGAGTACGACGAGACCGGGGCGCCGAAGCATTTTACCGGCGTGCTGGTCGACATCACGGCGAGAAAGCATGCCGAACAGGCGTTGCTGGAGGCGGATCGCCAGAAGAATGAATTCCTTGTCCAGCTGGCGCATGAGCTGCGCAATCCGCTGGCGGCGGTGCGCAACGCCGCCCGCATTCTGCGCATCAATCAGATCACGCCCGACAATGTCACCTGGGCGGGAAACATGGTTGAACGCCAGGTCAAGCACCTGACCCGGCTGATCGACGACCTGCTGGACCTCTCGCGGATCAATCGCAACAAGCTCGAGCTTCGCACGCAGAAGACGGCCCTGCATGACATCATCAATGCGGCCGTGGAGATCAGCACTCCACTCACCGACCAAAGAGGCCATAAGCTGACGGTGCATGTCCCCTCCGAACCCGTGTTCCTCTTTGCGGACTCGGCGAGACTGACTCAGGCACTTTCGAATCTGCTGACCAACGCCGCAAAGTACACGAATCCTGAGGGCATTATCGAGCTCGCGGCCGGCGTCGAGGACGACCAGATTGTCATCAGCGTGAGGGACAACGGCATCGGCATTGAAGCGTCTGCACTGGGCAAAGTGTTCAATATGTTCTTTCAGGTCGATACCTCGCTTGAAAGGACCCAGGATGGGCTGGGCATAGGCCTGTCGCTGGTGAAGTCGCTCGTCGAACTGCACGGCGGTGCCGTGGAAGCGCGCAGCGACGGCATTGGCCGCGGCAGCGAATTTCTCATGCGCATTCCGATACGGCATTCAGCGGAGAGCCCGCTTAATGTCGCAGGCGATGGAGATGATTTAAGCGTCTCGGGCATCGCAAGACGGGTACTGGTGGTGGACGACAACCGGGACGCGGCCGAATCGCTCGCCTTGTTCCTCCAGCTCGCCGGTCACGTCGTCAATACTGCATTTGATGGCGAGCAAGCGCTGGAAGCCGCGGAGCATTTTCGCCCCGATATTGCGCTCATCGATATTGGATTGCCGAAACTGAACGGCTATGAAGTCTGCAGGCGGATACGTGACACCGAGTGGGGTAAAAGCGCCATGCTGATTGCCCAGACCGGCTGGGGGCGAGACGAAGACAAGCAGTTGTCTCGCGAAGCCGGCTTCGACGGCCATCTCGTCAAACCCGCCGACCCGCTGACGGTCCTTAGAATCGTCGATGCAGGCCACGCGGCAAAAATCGCGGAAGTCATGATAAAGCCGTGAATTGTACGGGGCAGGCGCCGAAGATTATCAACGCGTTAAGGCCGGTCAATTGCCGGGGGCAGCCCGGCCATTGATTATGATGTACCGATATCTTCAGTGAGCAATCATGCCTTCGGCCGTCAACATCAATACTGACACCCAACTCGTAGAGCTCGAAGACGGCTCAATCCAGCTGGCTTACGAGGGCATCAGATATTCCAAGGACCAATTCGTCCCGTTCCACATTTTCGGCGTCAACAGCAGCCCGGCCAGGCATACCACCGCGGCGCAATTCGTTACTGGCTCCATGCTCGCCAAATTCGGCGAAGATCATGCGAAATGGCCTGCGATGGCACTCAAGTTTCTGCTTTCGAAGGATACGCGCTAAAGCATACGACGAAGACCGACTCCCCGGAGGCGCGAGCCAACCCAATGGGCGGGAACGCCAGGCCGTTACCCGGAGACTAATTGCTTGGAGGAAACTCTTGTTTCCGCCCGGCAGCAACCGGCTAACCGTCGAAATCCGAAGTCCGCAAAGGAGTGATTCATGAAGAAATTCCTGGCCGTATACATGGGTTCCGCGTCAGCAATCGAAGAGTGGAAGAAGATGGATCAAGACAAGCGCACGCAAAAAGAAAAGGCTGGCATGGAGACATGGAAGAAATGGGCGATGGCACAGGAGAAGGCCATCGTTGACGGTGGATCTCCGCTTGGCAAGACCAAGCGTATCTCCGCACAGGGCATCTCAGACACCAAAAACGAGATCGCGGCGTACACGATTGTCCAGGCGGAATCACACGAAGCCGCTGCCAAAATGTTCGAGAATCACCCGCACTTCAAGATATTTCCGGGACACTCGGTCGAGGTCATGGAATGTCTTCCGATGCCGGGGATGTGACGAGAGGAAAGACGGTGCTGAGTGCTGCGTACTGGGTGCTGCGTGCTGCGAAGGAACAGGACTGAGTAAAAACGAAGGCGTGGTGCTGAGTGCTGCGTACTGGGTACTGCGAGGAAGTTCGAAGGACAGGACCTGGGACTGTCCTAGGGCATTTGCTCTTTCTCGCCTTGAGGCGCGCCGAGCAGCTCGACTCGATGGGGGGAAGTCGACGAGCACTGTGCAGTAACCAGCCGCCGGGCTGCCCCCGGCCATTGATCGTCCTTGGAATGAATGCGGTCAGGGTCGATTGAGTCACTCGCCACGAATGTTGCGTCGGTGACGCCCCTGGGTCCTGAGTACCTGGCAGAGCGTCGTCAATCAGATCACACACTTCATGTTTTGCAGGTTGGTGGGTTCCGAGACCCCGACCCCTTGCCACAGCTTGATGAGCGCCTCGAATTGCTGTGCGGCCTCCGGGGAGAAAAAGTAACTGAAGCCGGTGATGTCGTTGCCAATGCGGTAGACGTGGCAGCCTTTGGGATCGCCCTTGTCGTGGTAGGCATCCAGCAGTACGGAATGAAAGGCGCGGTTACTGGCGTGAACGGTTGGATGCCGAGGGGCATCGATACGGACGAGATACCACTGTCGAACAGCCGGCGTGGTCATGCTTTTCCTGTCAACGTCGCGAAAGGGGGGCGCCATCAATTGAAAACCGCCGTGAACGCTAGCGCGCCGGGCATAAATGTTGTAAAGATTTCCGTTGAGGCGCGGTTGCGGATTGGCGCTTTGGGCCTGCCCCCGTTGTCTTCAACGCAAAGGCGCAGCGGCTGCCCGGTTACGTGTCGCGGCATTCGTGGCGGCCCCCTGTGTGAAGATCGGCAAAGGCCGGCTGAGGCAGGTCATGCACGCCGCAAGGCCTGGCCCCTTCCCTTGTCTCTTTTCCGTAAACCCTATTTCGGACCGAAGACGCCAAGCTTGACGTCGCGCAGCGCTAGCAGTGCCCACGGCCGGCCATTGGCCGCATCATAGACACGCCAACGCCCCCTATTCGGTCGGGACACATGGATCTCCTCCTGTGCCGCCGGGACGCCATCCTCGCCGAAATCGAAATCGGTTCTTGTCCGATTTTCAATCACGAAATCAGACGGTTCGTACCCAAGGCTTTGGAGCCCCTCCACAAAATCGGCATTTGCCGCTCGCAAAATCTGTTCATCCATCGTTGCGGACTCCCCGTTGCGAAACCATCGACCAACTGACAGATCGCCGTCGATCTGGTTCCCGCAGTCGAACCAAAACAGATGGGAAAAGGACACCGCTTGGGCCAGAGTCACAATCGGTTTTCCTTGTCGGAATAGATCGACATCGAGTTGTCCGGATCACTACACCCGTTCCTCGAATGGCCGGGGCAGCCCGGCATTGCAGGCCGGACACCATTTCCTTTCTTGCCAGTAGGCACCGTCGTGCTGATCGCCTTAGATCGCATAGATGACGGCGAGCTCGTCGAGAGACCGCACGGCAAAATCGACAGGTACCTTGGGTGAGAGTTCTCCGGTGTTCGGTCCGAATTCATCGGCACTTACGACGTGCGCGGTATGCATGCCGACCGACGCGGCCGCCTTCAGATCGCCGCTGTGCGCGGCGACCATCATGCATTGGTCGGGCGCCAGGCTGAACGCCTCGGCCGCCGCGAGGTAGACGCGCGGCTTGGGCTTGTAGTCACCGGCAACCTCGGCGCCAAGGATGGCATCCCATCGAAAGTCGTTGCGCCGCGCAAGATCAGCAGTCCGGCCGGCACACCCTTCCAAGCGTCGAGGCGATGCCACGCGAGGTTGAGTGCCTGCAGCACCGGCTCGTCCAGCGTTTCGAGTCCGAAACGGGGTCGAATGCGTTCCAGCATCCGGCGATGGATGACATCCAGCTTGGAAAACGGCACGGCACCGGAACGTACCTCCTCCATTGCCGGCTGGTACTCCGCACGCCACGCCTCCGCGAACGCGGTCCAGTCAATCGAGTAGCCGAGCGGCTTCAAGATCGCGGCGGACTCGCGTGCGACACCGGTACGCCAGTCGACCAGCGTACCGAATACATCGAAGAACAGCGCTTTCACACCATCGACCGGCTTTGCGGCCGAGGTCTGCGGCCAGGCATCCCGCGATGCCAGAAGTGCCGTGCCGGAAAACGTAGCGGCGATGCTCAATAGGGCGGAGCTACGCAGAAAGTGGCGGCGTTCAGATATGTCGGGATTTGAGCGATGCATGACTTTTCCTCCTTCCTCACATAGTGGCCGGGAGCAGCCCGGCGGCTGGTCATCGTTTTGCGCTCGCCAAGAAAATCGAAGATTTCAGTGGAGGCTAATGATTGGACAGGATGAACAAGATTGACGGGATGAAATGCTCGATCGATTTTCTGTTCCTGTTTCCATCATGTCCATCCTGTTAATCCTGTCGCGTTCTTGTTACTTTCAGTAACCAAAAGAGGGCCGGAAAGTGCAATTGCGCAAAACCTGACCGCAGTGTCCCCGGCGCGTTCCGCCCCGCGTGGTACCCGCAAGGATCCGCCAAACGCAGGTCAAGCTTTGCGAATGCACGTCTCCAGCAGATCCACGGCGCGACGCGCGAAGAGCCACATGTTTTCTTCGCGGTCGGCACTCCCGGTTTCGAGGGTGATCACGGCCTCGACCGGACCGGATACGGCAATGCAGGCGTGCCCCGCGGAATCTCCGTAACGATTGCCCGTGGGTCCGCTCGCCCCGGTTTCACTCAATCCCCACGTGGCGCCGAGATTGCTTCGCGCGCGACGCGCCAGCAATCCGGCGAAAGGCTCGCTCGCTGAGCGGATGCCGGTCATGTCTTCCGCACCGATGCCGAGCAGAGCCTTGCGGCCAGCCTGGGTATAGACGATCACGCCGCCGAGGTAGTAGGCCGACGCCCCCGGAACAGCGACCATTGCGGCATTGATCAACCCGCCGGCGGAGGACTCGGCGACAGCCAGTGTTTCCTTGCGCGCCTTGAGCAGCGTGCCCACAGCGGTTCCGAGCGCGACGAGTGACTCCATGTGTTTTCTCCGTTCTTCTCTTCGGGCAGCGTACGGGCACCCGAACTTCCGAATCCTTGCGTAACGCCCTACTTGTCCGCAGTGCGGCGCCACTCCCTCAGCAGCTTGACCTTCTGCGCGACTCTGCTCAAGCCTGCATGGAAGCTTGAGGTTGAAGCGGTTGCATCGGCGTAGGATCCGAATTACCGGGGGTAGCCCGGCGGCTGGTTACTTTGATTGCGCTCGCCAAGACAACCGAAGGTTGCAGTGGAGGCTAACCTGCTTTATCTCTTGGCGCCGTCACTGTCCTGTCGCGCTCTTTTTCTTTTCAATGATTGGACAGGATGAACAGGATTGACGGGATGAAATGCGCGATCGATTTTCTGTTCCTGTTTCCATCCTGTTAATCCTGTCGTGTTCTTGTTACTTTCAGTAGCCAAAAGAAGACCGCCCCTGGAGTCGCGCCTCGTATTCACGAGGTAACCCTGCGCTGCCTCAAGGGGAACCCAGATGCGGATAAATCGTTAATGCACACTGCAGCCCGACCCCGTTACTCCGCTGGGAAAATGTAAATCGGGATCACTTTTCTACAATACCGGTGGCGATCTCTCGGCAGTGGCTCTCGTTGCTACGTGATTCACCCAATGTATTAGTCGCTTAAGTAACATAATTCTTTGGCACAAGCATTGCGTCATTATCTCCGACGGCCATGTGCGCCGCCTCACAGATACGAGGAGATGTGATGAACAAACTGCCAATAGCACTACTAGTCGGCGCGATGGCGATGAGCACCTGTGTCCTGGCTGCTGACGGTCAAACGCCACAGGCAACGCCGAAGGACTGCTCCAAACTCAGCGGCAAGGAAAAGGATAAATGCGTTCAGGCAACACCATCAGGTCCGGTGGACATGCAGACCGGCGCGCAAAAGAAAGGAAAGAGTGAAATCGCGAAAGACCGGGACCGCGTGAACGAAGAGAATCAAACCGGGGCAAATGCGCCGGCCCAAGGCAATGACGCTGTCGGTAATCCCGCGGAGCGATCGGCTACCGGGGAAGCGCAAACTGGCGCCAATAAGGACAGCACGCCATCCGCCAAGACCTCTCCGGAACAAAGTAAAGATACCGTGGGACAACCCGACAAGCGCAGGACGACGGGCGAAGCGCAATCCGGCCAGGAGCCCGGCCAGGAAGTTGCCAGGAAGACGCAATAGTTCGATAAGCGGCGATCAGAAACGGCCCGGCGGATACCC
>WNFL01002879.1_pt1 | contig 42660 bp, 42 predicted proteins | sample 5400361 | NCBI WGS metagenome assembly WNFL01 (sample SAMN13153351, study PRJNA577476) | soil metagenome | isolation source: 40 cm soil on Douglas fir-dominated hillslope | place: USA:California | collected 2013-09-17 | reverse complement strand
TGCCGCGAATCGCGGCCCGGCCGTCTTCATCGAGCAGGGTGATGTCGACGCCGGCGATCAGCACTCGACCGGTGCTCGGAGAGTCGAGTCCCGCGAGCAAGGCCAGCAAAGTGGACTTGCCGGCGCCGGAAGCGCCGACGATCGCCAATGTCTCGCCGGTTCGCACACTGAGGCTCACATCGGCGAGAATAGTCAGCTGTCCCTCGGGGCTTGCGACGGTCTTGGAGACATTTTTCGCTTCGAGAACGATTTGATCTTGCATTGAGGAGCGCCTGTGAAACGGCTTTTGGTCCTATTCGTGTTGATTGCTGCGTCCGTCTCGGCCAACGGGGCAGCGCCTGCCGAAGCACCGGTGATTCTCGTGTTCGGCGATAGCATCAGTGCCGGCTACGGGCTTGCGCGCGTAGAACAGGGCTGGGTGGCGTTGCTGCAGACGAGGCTCAAGGAACAAGAGTACGGTTACCAAGTCGTCAATGCCAGCGTTAGCGGCGAGACCACCGCCGGCGGACTCACGCGCCTGCCGAGAGCGCTCATGCTGCATCAACCCAAGATCGTCATTCTGGAATTAGGCGGCAATGACGGCTTGCGCGCGCTTCCGATCGCGCAAATGCGCTCCAATTTGGTGCGTATGATCGACCTGTCGACGGCGGCCGGCGCGCAAGTTCTGCTGCTGGGCATGCGCATTCCACCCAACTATGGGCCCGACTATACGGAGCAATTTCGCCTGTGTTACACCGAGGTGGCACGGGACAAAAAGCTCCCTCTGGTGCCCTTCCTGCTGAATGGCATCGCTCTTACCCCAAACCTCATGCAAGCCGATGGAATTCACCCCGACGAACTCGGGCAGCCGCTATTGATGGCCAATATCTGGCCATCGCTGAAGCCGCTTTTGCGCCGCTAACCGCGCCGCCGTACTGCGGCGCCCTACTGCGCCGTCAGCCATTCGGCGACGCCGCCGTGGTGCGAACAAGTCCCGGAGTGGTGGTGCGACTTGGAATAGGTGCCGTCCTTGCACTTGGCGGTCGCTCCGGTCGGATCGGTGTTGCTCGCGGTCGCAGTGGGCGCCGATTTCGAGACAGTCGACGACTTAGCTGCAGCCGGCGCCGCGGCGGCCGGGGCGGCGGCTGCGGGCGTGGCGGCCGTGGCCGGGGCAGAGGTCGGCGCGTCCAACGCGGGTTTGCTCTTGGAAGGCTTTTGCACGCCGCCGTGGCCGCTGCATGCACCCCGACCGGTGGCCATGGAGGTCGTACCATCCTTGCAGGTGGTGGGCGTCCCCGACGCCGCCGGAGCAGCCGGAGCGGCTGGCGCGGCGGCAGGCTCCGCCGGAGCCGCGGCGGCCGCCTTGTCGGTCGCGGCCCTTTGTACGCCGCCATGACCGCTGCACGCACCCCGACCGGTGGCCGTGGAGGTCGTACCGTCCTTGCAAGTGGTCGGAGCGCCGGCATCCGCGGCGCGCGCAGGAAGACCCAGCATGAATACCATCAAGGGCGCTGCCAGAAGTCCCGCAAGAGTTGTATTTCTCATGGATTTCTCTCCCTGGTTTGATTCGGGTGACCGCCGGATTGTAAACCGATTGTGATCAAAACCCATCTCGAGCCTCGCCGTTCAGTGCCCGGTGGAGATGGGCAAGATCGTCGTCACATTCATCACAAACGGGGTGTGCTGGCGTCCGGATCCCGCCTGAAACAGGACGCCTTGGACGCTGACATGCGAATTCTCGATGACGTTCTGCGGAAATTCCGCAACTCCAACCAACTGCACGTCGTTGGCCGGCAGGCAATGGTGACTTTGCGCGGGCGCATATATATAACCCGTCTTGTCCAGCGCCAACACCGGCACATTGTCCACCCCGTCGGCGGCCGGGTAGTCGCGAAAGTGAACTCGTCCGGTCAGGGTATTCTTGACCGGCTGTTGAAACAGGCAGGGACCATAGCCGATGACGCAGCCGGACAAGCCAAGATACGCGCCGATGAATGACCATCGCCAAAATCTCATCAACGCTGCTCCGTGCGATTCAATGCCGCTCATACGATCAATTCTCGCCGCAACCCAGATCCAACATTCCATCGAGTGCAAGTTTACTCCCTGCCGACTGGAACATTGCTGGCATCGCCCCCGAATGCTATACACGTCCCCAAGAATCTATTCTTTCGCTCGCGAAGCGAGCACCTATCAGGCGGGGTCGCCTCGACCCCGTTTAATTCGGCGCGCAAGCGCCTGGCGATACTGGCAAGACATGGATCGAAACTGGCTGAAGCAATACCCGCCCGGTGTGCCGGCGGACATCGACCCCGACCGCTACGCCTCGCTGCGGGAAATTTTCGAGGAGGCGTGCATCGCCCATCGCCATTCGCCCGCCTTCACCAATATGGGCGCGACCTTGAGCTATACCCAGCTCGATGAGCTCAGCCGGGCATTTGCGGCCTGGCTGCAGAAGAAGTCCGGACTGGTCCCGGGTGATCGCGTCGCGCTCATGATGCCCAATATCCTGCAGTACCCGATCGCGCTGTTCGGCGCGCTGCGCGCCGGCATGGTGGTCGTCAATACCAACCCGCTTTATACCGCTCGCGAACTCGAACATCAGCTGAAGGATTCCGGCGCCAAGGCCATCGTCATCGTCGAGAACTTCGTGCACGTGCTGCAGCAGGTGCTGCCGCGGACGGATTTGAAAAAGGTGCTGGTCACCCGCATCGGCGATCTGCTGGGAATTCCGCGGGGTTTCATCGTGAATTTCGTGCTGAAGTACGTACGCAAGCAGATTCCCGAATGGAAGATGCCGGGGGCGCTGACGTTCAAGAGCGCCCTGGGCGGCGGCCTCGGACTCAAGCTCGAGCCTGTTCCCGTGGGTCCCGAGAGCATCGCCTTCCTGCAGTACACGGGCGGCACCACCGGCGTCGCCAAGGCCGCGATTCTCACCCACCGCAACATGGTGGCGAACGTGCTGCAGGCCTCCGCCTGGATAACCCCTTCACTCAAAGCCAATGAAGCGCGCATCGTCGTCACCGCACTGCCGCTGTATCACATCTTCGCGCTCACCACCAATTGCCTGGCCTTCCTGCCGTTGGGCGCGCGCAACGTGTTGATCACGAATCCGCGCGATTTCAAGTCATTCGTGGCCGAACTCAAGAAATACAAGTTCAATTTCATCAGCGGCGTCAATACGCTCTTCAACGCGCTGCTGCATACGCCGGGCTTCGAGAGCGTGGACTTCGGCGCGCTGCGCGTTACCTTCGCCGGCGGCATGGCCCTGCAAGCAGTCGTGGCCGCGCGTTGGAAACAAGTGACGCGTTGTATCGTGCCCCAGGGCTGGGGCTTGACCGAAACCTCGCCGATCGCGACCGCCAATCCAGCCGGCTTGGATTTCAACGGCTCCATCGGCCTGCCCGTTCCCTCGACCGACATCTCGATCCGCGACGATGCCGGCAAGGAACTGCCGGTGAACGGCATCGGAGAAATCTGCGTATTCGGACCGCAGGTCATGCGCGGTTATTGGAACCGGCCGGATGAGAACGAGAAAGTGATGTTCGGCGATTGGCTGCGCACCGGCGACATCGGGCGCATGGACGCCGCCGGCTTCGTTTACATCGAAGATCGAAAGAAGGACATGATTCTGGTGTCCGGCTTCAACGTGTATCCCAACGAGATTGAAAGCGTCGTCGCGACGCACCCGGGCGTGCTCGAAGTCGCCGCGGTCTCTCAGGCGGACGAGAATTCCGGCGAAGTCGTCGCGCTGTTCGTGGTCAAGAAGGATCCGAGCCTCACCGCGGAGGCCTTGATCGCGTTTTCCCGAACTGAATTGACCGGCTACAAAGTGCCGAAGCATGTGTACTTCCGCACTGAGCTGCCGAAGAGCAACGTCGGCAACGTCAGGCGCTTCGCGCCACAATTAACGGGGTCGTCCTCGACCCCGTTAATTTCGGCACGGAGTGCCTAAAACACAGTCGATGAGCACCGCGACGCGCTCCGGGTCCACGTCGGGCGTAATCCCGTGACCCAAATTGAAGACATGGCCCGGGCCGTCACCGTAGCTCGCCAGCACCCGCAGAGTCTCCGCCCGCAGAGTCTCCGGCGCGGCGAATAGAGCCGCCGGATCGAGATTGCCCTGCAGCGCCACGCGGCCGTCGACGGCTTGCCGCGCAACCGCAAGATCCGTGGTCCAGTCGACGCCGACGGCGTCGCAGCCGATGGCGGCGATTTTCTTGACCCACGCGCCGCCGCCCTTGGTGAACACGATGTTGGGGACCCGGCGGCCCGCGGCCTTGCGGGTCAGCGCGTCGATCACCTCGGCCATGTAGCGCAGGGAAAATTCCTCGTATTGCGCCGGCGTCAGCACGCCGCCCCAGGTATCGAACAGCATCACGGCCTGCGCCCCGGCGGCAATCTGCGCGTTCAAATACAGGATGGTGGCCTTGGCCAGCACGTCGAGCAGCCGATGAAGATCGCGCGGCGCCTCGTACATCATGCGTTTGATCTGGCCGAAGGTCTTGCTGCCCCCTCCTTCCACCATATAGGTTGCCACCGTCCACGGACTCCCCGCGAAGCCGATCAGCGGCACTCTGCCGCGCAATTCGCGGCGCACCAGCGCCACGGCATCGATCACGTACTTGAGCTCCCGGCCCGGGTCCGGCACGCCGAGTTTGGCAATGTCCGCCGCGCTGCGCACCGGATGTTCGAATTTAGGGCCCTCACCGGCCTCGAACTCCAGCCCCAGATTCATCGCATGCGGGATCGTCAGAATATCCGAGAACAAAATGGCGGCATCCAGGGGATACCGCTCGATGGGCTGCAGCGTTACCTCGCAGGCAATATCGGGATTGGTGCACATGGCGAGGAAATTCCCGGCCCGTGCCCGGGTTGCGCGGTACTCCGGCAGATAACGCCCCGCCTGACGCATCAGCCAGATCGGCCGGCGCGGCGTCGGTTCCCGCAACAGGGCTCGCAGCAACAGGTCGTTCTCGAGTATTTCGCTCATCTTCTGGCGCTCATGTTCTCATGCTCACGTTCGTTCACCGGGATCGAATAGCCGGCGATGCTCGAGAATGGCGTAGCGATCGGTCATGCCTGCAATATAGTCCGCCACCGCGCGCGCGCGTCCCGCCGGTCCCTGCACCAATTCCAGCCGCGAGCCCGTCGCCTTGTGCTCGTCCGGCATCAAGGCAGGATCGTTGAAAAACGCGTCGAAGAGCTCGCGTACGACGCGGCGCGCCTTGGCCGTCATGCGCCGCACCTTGTAGTGCTTGTACACCTGTTCGCGCAAGAATGTCTTCAGCGTGTAGTTCGATTCACGCGTGCCGTCGCTGAAGCCGATCAGCGGTCCCGGATAGGACCTTACTTCGGCTATCGATCGCACGCCGGACGCGCCGAGACGCGCCGCCGAGGAATCGATCAAATCGGTGACCAGATGATTGATCATCCGCCGCAGAATTTCGTACACCTGCCGCCGGCCCACGAGCGCCGGATACTTCGCCAGCACTTCCTCGTGATACCCGCGGAACAGCGGCACCACCAGCAGTTGTTCCACGCTGATGAGGCCGGCGCGAATGCCGTCCTCCACGTCGTGGTTGTTGTAGGCGATTTCGTCGGCGAAGTTTGCGAGCTGCGCCTCCAGACCGGGTTGCTGACGGTTGATGAAGCGCTCGCCCAATTCTCCCAACTGAATCGCATTGTTGTACGAACAATGCTTCAGGATTCCTTCGCGGCATTCGAAACTCAAATTCAATCCGTCAAAATCCGCGTAACGCTCCTCGAGTTCGTCGACGACCCGCAGGGATTGCAGATTGTGCTCGAAGCCCCCGAAATCGATCATGCATTCGTTCAAGGCGTCCTGTCCGGCGTGGCCGAACGGCGTATGCCCGAGATCGTGCGCGAGGCAAATGGCCTCGGACAACACCTCGTTGAGGCGCAGTGCCCGCGCTATGGTGCGCGCGATCTGCGCCACTTCGAGCGAATGCGTCAGCCGGGTTCTGTACAAATCGCCTTCGTGATTGACGAAAACCTGGGTCTTGTAGACCAGCCGCCGGAAAGCGGTCGAATGCACGATGCGGTCGCGATCCCGTTGATATTCCGAACGGTAAGCGGGTTTCGGCTCCGGGTAGCGGCGCCCGCGCGAGTGCTCGTCGAGAGCGGCATAGGCGGCGAGGGCGCTCATGCGAAATGCGCCGCCACCGCGCCATCGAGCGCTGCCTGGGAGTAGTCGCCCGTCACGATGGCCCGGCCCAACCTCTCGAGCAGCACCAGGCGTACCGTGCCGGCCAGCACTTTCTTGTCCATTTGCATCAGTTCCAGCGCCCGGGCCGCGCCGATGCGCGGCGCCGCGGTGGGTAGACCGGCTTTTCGCAGGATCTCGCGGACACGCTCCTGGATGGCGGCGTCGATCATCCCCAGGCGGTGTGACAAATCGGCGGCGATCAGCATCCCCAAGCCCACCGCTTCGCCATGCAGATAGGTTTCGTAGCCGGTGGCGGCCTCGATGGCGTGGGCGAAGGTATGGCCGAAGTTCAGGATTGCGCGCAAATTCTGCTCGCGTTCGTCCTTGGCGACCACCGTCGCCTTGATTTCGCAAGATCTCGCGATGCAGTAAGTGAGCGCGTCGACGTCGCGCGCGAGCAGCTTGGCCATGTTGTTGTCCAGCCAGTCGAACAGCAGCGGATCCCAGACGCAGCCGTACTTGATCACTTCGGCGAGCCCGGCCCTGAGTTCCCGGTCCGGGAGCGTGGCCAGCGTGTCCGTGTCCGCGATGACCGCCAGGGGTTGATGAAACGCACCGATCAGATTCTTGCCGCCCGAGTGATTGACTCCGGTCTTGCCGCCGACCGAAGAGTCGACTTGCGCGAGCCTGCACGTAGCCCACGCCCCGCTGGTAGCAGGCCGCCGCGAAGCCCGCAATGTCGCCGATCACCCCGCCCCCCAGGGCCAGTACCGCGGCATCGCGATTCATTTTCTTGGCGACCAGCGCATCGAACACCCATCCGGCGGTTTGCAGCGTCTTGTGCTGCTCGCCGTCCGGCAATATGCACTCGGCGACCCGCTTCGAGGCGAGGGTGTCCGTCAATTTCGCGAGGTACAGCTGCGCGACGGTGGTATTGGTCACGATCAGCAAATCCCGGCTGCGGATGCGCGCTTCGAGCAGCTCGCGGTTCGCCAGCAACCCTGAGCCGATCGAAATGGGGTAGCGAGAATGCCCGACGTCTACCTGAAGCGTTTGCACGGCGTTGATTATACGAAGGTTAAGGGGCCCGCGCCCGCCGAAGCTCGTGGTGAATTTCTTCCGCCACGAGCTGTACCCGCCGCCCATCCGTGGAAACGGTGAAATCGGCTATCTGAGCGTAGAGGACCGCCCGCCGCTGCATCAACTCATGCAGCTTCTGCTCGGGGTCGGTGTCGTTGAGCAGGGGCCGGTGCCGCGCGTGCCGGGTCCGCTCGAGTTGTTGATCGATCGAGGTCGCGAGATACACGACCACGCCGCGCTCGGCGAGCGCGCGGCGGTTGTCCTCCTCGATCACGGCACCGCCCCCGGTCGCGAGCACGATCGAGTCCAGGCGCGTCAGGCGCTCGATCGATTCCTTTTCACGGACCCTGAAGCCGGTCTCGCCTTCCTTCTCGAAAATGAACGCGATATCCACGCCGGTTCGAGCCTCGATGTCCGCGTCGCTGTCGTGAAACGTGAGGCGCAGCATGCGCGCGAGATGCCGTCCCACGGCGGTCTTTCCCGATCCCATGGGGCCGATGAGGAAGATGTTTCCCTTGCCGAGCATGTACCCATTTTGTACGGTTTGACGCGTCCAAAGCAGGAAATTCGGCGAAATTTCGCCCCCCACGATGAAAAAACCGCCCGGAGGCGGTTTCTTCAGTCGATGGACTCGCGTTGGATATCAGTACAGATTCGATCCCTCACGCAAGATCTTCGGCGTAATGAAGATCAGCAATTCAGTCTTGTTATTGACATTCGTCGTACTCTTGAACAGGTTGCCCAACACTGGTATGTCGCCCAGCCAGGGGACCTTATTGGCCGTCTTCGATTTGGTGGTATCGAGAATTCCGCCGAGCACCACGGTCTGGCCGTCGTTGACCAGCACCTGGGTGATGATTTCCCGCGTGTCGATCGACGGCACAGTGCCTCCGGTGGCGCTCTGCACCAGCTGGCCGACCGAATCGTCCGCCACATCGAGGTCGAGGACCACGCGGTTATCGGGCGTGATCAACGGCGTCACCTTGAGAGACAGCACGGCGTTCTTGAACTGAGTCGTGGTGGCGCCGCTCGAGGCCGATTCCTGATAGGGAATCTCGACACCTTGCATGATGGTGGCTTGCTTTTGGTTCGCGGTGATGATGCGGGGCGAGGAGATCGTTTCGCTCTTGCCCTCGTTCTGCGCGGCCGACAGCTCCAGGTCGAGCACATGCCTGCCGGAAAGCACCGACAGGCCGATGCTGCCGTTGGTGTGCGCCGCCGGCAGGTTCACCTGGTAGCGGTTGTCCAGCGTGGGATAGTTCACGAATCCCGAAGGCTGCGTGCTCGACGCCGGAAACGCCGAACTCAACATGGAGTCGGTGCCCAGATTGTTGCCGGACACCGTAATGAGGCTGCCGGGCCCGGCAGTGGTGAAGCCTGTGACGCCCAGGCGGGCGCCCAAATCGCGCTCGAAGGTATCGCTGACGATCACGATGCGCGCTTCGATCAATACCTGCTTGACGGGCACGTCGAGGGTTTGCACCAGGCGCCGGATGTCGGCCAGCTTGTCAGCCGTGTCCTGGACCAGCAAGGTGTTGGTGCGCTCGTCGATGGATAACGTGCCGCGCGGCGACAGCATCGAATCCTTGGCATTCGCGGTCTTGATCAGCTTCGCCAGATCCGCGACCTTGGCGTAATTGACCTGCATGAATTCCGTGTGCGTGGGCGAGAGCTCCTGCACTTCTTTGTGCGCGGCGAGCTCGGCCTTCTCGCGCGATGCGAGTTCTTCGGTGGGACCGATGATGATGACGTTGTCCTGCCGGCGCTTGTCCAGCCCCTTGGTGCGCAACACGATGTCGAGCGCCTGATCCCAGGGGACGTTCTGCAGACGGAGCGTGAGGTTGCCCGTGACCGAATCGCTGACCACGATGTTCTGGCCGCTGGTGTCGGCGAGCAGCTGCAGCACCGATCGGACATCGATATCTTGGAAGTTCAGGGTCAGACGTTCGCCGGTGTACTCCTTCTTTTCGTCGGCGGCGGCGCGCTTCAGCGAGGGCTTGATCTCGATGGTGTACTGATTGTCGGATTGATAGGCCAGCTGTTCGAAGTCCCCCTGGGCGCTGATCACCAAGCGCGAGCTACCCTCCACGCGCAGCGCGTCGACGGTTTGCACCGGCGTCGCGAAATCCATGACGTCATAGCGGCGCATGAGATTCTTCGGCATCACCGTGCCGGCAAAATCGACGACGATTTGATTGGCTTCCTGGCGCACGTTGACCGGAGTGCGCGGATCCGTCAGCTGCACGATCACCCGGCCGGTGCCGTCGGCGCCGCGCCGGAAATCGATGGTGCGGATGGCGCGTTCGACCGCCGCCCCGCCTTGACCGGAACCCGCGCGAGCCACTACGGCGGCCTGTTTGGCCACGTCTCCGGGCTGGCTGCCGAGCGTAACGATGATGTTATTGCCGTCGACTTTGGTGGTGTACGGCAGCAAAGAGTCCACGTTGACGACCAGGCGCGTGCGGCCATTGGCCTCGGCTGCAAGCACCGAATCCACGCCCCCGGAGCGCACGTCGATGCGCCGCGACGCCAAACCAAGCGTCGTGTTCGGCAAGTCGAACGCGATGCGCGCGGGCTTGTCGATGGTGAACGGCAGCGGCTCGGGAGCAGGGCCGCTCATGTGCAGTTTGAGCTGCACCTGTTGACCCGATAAGGTTTGAACGTCGATCGACTCGAGCTTGAGCGGATCCGCGGCCCGCGCCGTGAAGCTGAATGCGCCCAATGCAAGCAGCGCCATCGCGCCCATCATCGCCGTTCGTATCTTGAATCTACTCATGCTTTCTTCTCCCTGGTGGCCTCAATCGGACAATGTCAATCGGACAATGCCAATGAGGCCGGTCGCTCGATATAGCCGCCGAGACCATCCGGTATGATTTCGACGAGACTAATTTTTCCGCCGGTAATTTCCGTCACTTTGCCGTCGTTCTGGCCGAGGTAGTTGCCCGGCTGAACCTTGTGCACCAGGCCGTCCTTGGATTGGACCAGCCCATAAAAGCTGCTGCCCACTTTGAAGGTGCCGACCATTCGCAGCGTGTCGAGCGAAAAACCTTCCAGAAATTCGCGGTTGCGCCGCGAGCTCGGGCGAGTCGTCTGCCCGTTGGCCGAGCCCGCACCCTGCGGCTGGAAGGGCGAGCGCATCCGCGAGGCGCTGTACACATAGGTTTCGTAAGGCTTCACTTCCGGCAGCGCCTGAATGCGTCCGCCCGGCTTTTTCTTGGTGGCCTCGATCCATTTCTGCAGATCCGATTGGCCGCCGGAGCAGCCGGCCGCGACCAGGCCGGCGAGCACGGCTCCAACGAGGCCCGCGTTGCGTATATTGCTCACGTCGCCCCTCCCGCCTTCTTCTTCGCCGGGCGTCCGCCGCCTTCGTCTTCGATGTAGCGGTAGGTCTTGGCGGTCACGTCCATGGTCAAATTATCGTAGCCGCCCTTGGCATCCACCGGCGTGATCTGGATATCGTGCAGCGTCACGATGCGCGGCAATGCGGCGATGCCGCTGACGAAATTGCCGAAGTCGTGATACGTACCCACCAGTTTGATCCTGATCGGCAGCTCGGCGTAAAAGCCGTTGCCCTTCTCGCTGCCCGGCTGGAAGAGCTTTTCCTGCAGCCCCGCGGCGAGACCGGTCTGGGAAATGTCGACCAGAAGATTCGGCACCTCGGTCTTGCCCGGCAACTGCCGCAGCATGGCGCCGAAGCTGCGCTCCATTTCCTGAAGCTGAATCTTGTAGGCATCGAGATTGGCGGCCCGCTGCTGCTTGCTTTCGAATTGGCTGCGCAGATCGAGCTCGTCGGCTTCCGCCTTTTGCAGGATGGGGCGATCGTCGTTCCAGACGAACATGTACCATCCGAAAGCCGCGCAGACGGCGAAAATCACCGCAACGAAGAAGCCGCGCACGGCCAGCGGCCAGCGGCCGACGTCGCGCGGATCGAGACTACGGAGCTGATCGAAAAACTTCATTTGGCCGCAACCTTCTTGACCGTTGTTTCGCCGCCGTTCTCGAGGTCCACACCGACCACATCGCTGCTGAGGGTAAAATTCGAACCGCCCGACGGCGAGTCCTTGGCGGACTCGACCACCTGCAGCACCGGATTGTCCATCCACACCGACCCATCGATATTGCGCATGAACGTGGACACGCGCGTGCTCGACTGTGCGACGCCGTGAATCTCGAGCTTGTTGCCGGTCTGCTTGATCGTCGTGAGGTAGATGCCTTCGGGAACTGTTTTCACGATCTCATCGAACAGATGCACGATCTCGGGCCGCTTGCGCTGCAGTCTTTCGATGATCTCCATGCGCGCAACCAGGCGCTGCTTGCGATTCTCGAGATCCTGGATATCGGCAATCTGGGCGTCGAGCTTGACGATCTCCTTGGTCAGCAGGTTGTTCTTCTCTCTCTGGGCGTCCGTCCAGCTGGAGTAGAGAAGTTTGCCGCCCAGAACAAAGATGACGGCGGCGAACACGGCGCCGCCGGCGGCGACCATGAACTCGCGGCGTCGGATTTTGCGTTCTTGTTCGCGCCAGGGAAGTAGATTGATACGCGGCATGGCTGCTCTTTAGTCGAAGCTTCGCAGCGCGAGGCCGCAGGCTGTGAGTAAGGCAGTGGCATCTCGGCCCACAGCTTGCGCTTTGGCCTTCGATGACACCTTCATGTTGCCGAGCGGATCACCCTTGTCCGCCGGCACACCGACGCGGCTGGAGATGACATCCGCCACGCCGGGTATGTTGGCGCAGCCTCCGCAAATCAGTATTTGATCGGGCTGCGAGCGCCCGCTGCCGGACGCCAGATAGAACTGCAGCGAACGGCTGACCTGCTGGGTCATGTCGTCGATGAAAGGATCGAGCACTTCAGGCTGGTAGTTGCTCGGCAGGCCCCCTTCCTTCTTGGCGCGGCCGGCCTCCTCCATCGAGAGTCCGTAAGTGCGCATGATTTCTTCGGTGAGCTGCTGCCCGCCGAAGGCGAAGTCGCGGGTATAGATGACCCGCATGTCGCGCAGCACGCTGAATGTCGTGCTGCTGGCGCCGAAATCCACCACGGCAACGGTGCGGTCGAGGCCGCCGTCCGGCATTTGATGGCGCATCAGGGCGCAGGCATTCTCGAGCGCGAACGCCTCGACGTCGACGAGGTGGGCGGTCAGGCCCGAGGCTTGCACCGCCGCTTGGCGCTGCTCGACGTTCTCGGTGCGGGTCGCGACCAGCAGCACGTCCAGCATGTCCGGGTCCTTCTCCGACGGGCCCACGCGGAATGTACTGGTCGGCTTGCATCTCGACCTGGCCTTCGAGCTCGTTCTCGCCGAGGTTCTTCGGCATTTGAATCACCTTCGTGATCGCTGCATCACCGCTGATCGCGATGGCGGCGAGCCGGCTCTTGGCGCCGGAGCGCTTCACTGCGCGCCGAATCGCCTCGCCGACAGCCTCCGCATCCACGATGGCCTTTTCGTTGATGGCGTTGTGCGGCGTGGGCTCCGCCGCATAGGACTCAACGCGATACTGGCCGCCCGACATCGTGAGCTCGATGAGCTTCACCGACGAGGTGGTTATGTCAAGTCCCAAAAGCGGACGATATCTTTTGCCAAACGACCACACAGCGTTTTTTCCTTTTTCGCTCAGTACCTTGGAGGTCGAAACTGGTGCACGAGATTAGCTACGCCAAGCAAACTTAGCAAGAAACTGTTAAATAGAACGTGAAGCTACTCACGGTAATCACCGCCGAACAGCGGCGGCTGCGCAAAGTGGGATCTACGACAAATCCGTAGCCCTGAGGTAGGCGTCGAGTCATCCGTTCAGACCTCTTCGCCTGTCTAAGGCGATTGGTTAAGCTTGGTCTGGCAACCCCGCTGTCCTCGAGGCTTGAACCCTCCAGGATCGGTGGCTTTGCGTCCTCATCTTTCGATGAGTATGCCCCTGTAACCGGCGGTAATATGCATGCGCAATATCGCCGGTGCAATAAGTTAGAACGGTTTTCTGTGCCCAAACGTTACCTAGTTCTCATCTCGCGCATTTGTGTGGTCTTGGTTGGCGCAATAGCCCTAATTGCGTTCGCCAACGTCTGTGCTTATGTCTACTTGAAGCCCGCGTTGCCCGACGTCGACAGCCTGCGGGACGTGCAGCTGCAGGTACCGCTCCGGGTTTATACCCGCGACGGCAAATTGCTCGCGGCCATCGGTGAACAGCGCCGGATCCCGGTGCGCTACGAACAACTCCCGAAGAAGCTCATCCTGGCGTTTCTGGCCACCGAGGATGATCGCTTCTTCAGGCACCATGGTGTTGATTGGCAAGGGATTTTGAGGGCGGCGGTGGCCAACCTCAAAGCCGGCGGCATCCGCCAGGGAGCGAGCACGATCACCATGCAGGTGGCTCGCGACATGTTTCTCACCCCGCGGCGCGACATGAAACGCAAAATGAGCGAAATCTACATTTCGCTCCTGATGGAAGCCGAATTCACCAAGGAAGAGATTTTCTCGCTCTACGTCAACAAGATCTTCCTCGGGCAACGCGCCTATGGGGTCGGCGCCGCGGCGGAGGTGTATTTCGGCAAGAGCCTGGACCAATTGACCGTGGCCGAGATGGCCACCCTGGCGGGGATTCCGACCGCCCCCTCGGTGGTCAATCCCGTGGCCAGCGCCGAAGCGGCCAAGGTCCGCCGCCTCCACGTGCTCGGCCGCATGCTCGAGCTCAACTACATCACCCAGGCGGAATACGACTCGGCCAGGTCCTACCCCATGGAGTCGCGGCTGCATGGCTCCTCGATCGAAGCGGATGCTCCCTACGTCGCCGAGATGGTTCGCAATGAAATGCAGGCCAAGTACGGCGACGGCGTGTACACCGCCGGCTACAAGGTATTCACCACCATCGACTCGCGCCTGCAGGCGGCGGCCACGGTGGCGCTGCGCACGGGACTATTGGAATACGATCACCGCCACGGCTATCGCGGCCCGACCGCGAAGGTCGATTCGTCCAAGCTCACGACCCCCAAGGAGCTGGATGCCCAGCTGGAGGAATTCCCGGTGATCGGCGGCCTGCGGCCCGCCATCGTCGAGAAGGTTGACGCCAAGACCGCCAAAATCTACGTCAGGGACATGGGCGAGGTCACGCTGCCGTGGGAGAAGCTCTCCTGGGCGCGGCGCGAATTGCCGGATGAGAAAGTCGACCGCGCGCCTGCTCAGGCATCGGAGATCTTGACCCGCGGCGACGTGATTTACACGGTCGGCAGGACCGCGCAGTCGGTGATGTTCGTGCAGGTGCCGGAGGCGCAGAGCGCTCTCGTCTCCGTGGATCCCAAGGACGGCGCCGTGGTCGCCCTGGTCGGCGGCTTTGACTACTTTCAAAGCAAATTCAATCGGGTGACGCAGGCGCGGCGTCAGCCGGGGTCGGGCTTCAAACCCTTCGTTTACGCGGCGGCGTTCGACAAGGGGTTCACTCCGGCGAGCATTGTGCTCGATGCGCCCATCGTCATCGATGAGGCGGGCATGGAGCAGGCGTGGCGGCCGAAGGAGAGCGAGAACCGGTTCGCCGGCCCCGTTCGGCTGCGGGATGCACTGGTGCATTCGCGAAATCTGGTCTCGGTGCGCTTGATGCGCGCCATCGGCGGCGAGTACACCTGGAACTATGTGACTCGCTTCGGCTTCGACAAAGCGCAATTGCCGAATGATTTGACGCTGGCGCTGGGCACGGCTGAATTGAGTCCGTTGCAGGTGGCCGTCGGCTATGCCACCTTTGCCAACGGCGGTTATAAGGTGACTTCCTACATCATCGACCGGGTCGAAGACTCGGGCGGGAAAGTGCTGCAGCAGGCGACTCCGGCCCTGGCCTGCTTCCAGTGCGATCGCGCCTCGGATCCGCCGGCGCCGAAGCCTGCGGCGGCGGTCAGTGCCCGCGGGGCGCAGCTCGACGAGGCACCTCACGACGGTAAGACCATGATTCCATTGAAGAATTTGGCACCGCAAATCATCAGGCCGCAGGTGGCTTATCTATTGGCCGACATGATGAAGGACGTCATCCGCCACGGCACGGGAATGCGCGCCCGCTCGCTCAATCGCGACGATATCGGCGGCAAGACGGGCACGACCAATGATCATCACGACGCTTGGTTCAATGGCTTCAACGGCGATCTCGTCACGACCGTGTGGACCGGGTTCGATCAGGATCGCTCGTTGGGCGACGGCGAAGAGGGGGCTCGTGTGGCGGTACCCACCTGGACCTACTTCATGCACGAGGCGCTGGCCGGCGCCCCCAAGCATGGCGTGCCCGTGCCCGACGGCATCGTGGCGGCGCGCATTTCGCCCGAAACGGGACTGCTCGCGAGCTCCGACAATCCCAACAGCATCATCGAATATTTCATCGAGGGCAATCTGCCGAAATCCGAGAGTTATGAAGGACCCAACAGCTCGAACCCGATGAACGACGGCGATAAACCGTTATTCTAGAGTAGACCCATGCCTAAGAAGTTTTCGCAGCGTGCAGAGGATTTGCGACGCGCTCTCGCTCAGGAGGCCGCACGTATCATGGCCGAACACGGCATCGAGGACTTTCTGCAGGCCAAGCGCAAGGCGGCGGATCGGCTCGGAGTCAACGATGTCGCGGTGTTGCCGAAAAACATCGAAATCGAGGCCGCGCTGCGCGAGCACCAGCGGCTATTCGGACGTGATTCGCACGACCATACCCTGAAGGAGCAGCGCCGCATCGCCTTGGACACCATGCGCATGCTGGACGAGTTCCAACCGCGGCTGGTCGGGTCGGTGCTCACGGGCACAGCCACCAATTACAGCGACATCAACCTGCATCTCTTTGCGGACGCATCCGAATCGGTCGCCATTCGCCTCCTGGAAATCGGCGTGCCGCACGAATTCTACGAGCGGCGCGTGAAGATGGATGCCGAACGCAGCCACTACTACCCGGCCCTGCGTTTCCAGGCGAATGGACGCACCGTCGATGCCACCGTGTTTCCCATCGATGGAATCCGGCAATCGCCGTATTCCCCCGTCGACGGCCGGCCCATGAAGCGGGCGGACGCCCGAGAAGTGTCGGACTTGGTCGAGGACAACTAGCGCGAGCACCGGAGCGACTCGGCTGCCTCGTCGGCTGCCCGGGGGGCCCGCGCGCCTCTTTCCCGGCGCGTACGATTTCCGCTTTATTCACAGTTAATTTTCTTGAACGGCCGTTAACAGAAGGATTAAGCTGGCGGGCGGGACCAGCTTCTAATGCGCAACGGATAGCCAGAAGAACCAAAATAATACCTGGTCCCTGATGTGGGGGAAAGGCAACAATTGAAAGGGGATGCGCAATGGGTTCGAATACGATCAAGAGAGAGTTTTGGTCCGTTGTCATGGCCGCCTCACTGGCGTGGCCGGCAATGGCCCTGGCGGCGACAGTGGATACCGAGACGCCGGCCAACAGCGGCCTCGAAGAGATCGTGGTGACGGCAACTCGGCGCTCCGAGCGGCTGCAAGACATTCCGGTCAGCGTCGTGGCTTTCAGCCAGGAAAAGCTCGATTCGCAGGGGCTGCACAACATCGACGACCTGGTACGCCTCTCCCCGGGCGTCAACTTCCAGCGCAACGGCATGAGCTCGGCCGGCAACTACAATGACGAGGGTTCGGACATCAACATTCGCGGTGTCGACTCGGCTGCCGGCACCTCGACCACCGGCATCTATATCGACGACACGCCCATTCAAACGCGCAAAATCGGCTTCGGCTCCATCAATGCCTTCCCGGCGCTGTTCGATCTCGACCGCGTCGAAGTGTTGCTCGGCCCGCAGGGCACCCTGTTCGGCGCCGGCGCCGAGGGCGGTGTCGTGAGGTTCATTGCGCCCGAGCCCAATCTCAGCAAGCCGAGCGGTTATGCCCGCGCGGACACCGCCATTACCGACGGGGGATCCCCGAGCTACGAAGGTGGCGCCGCTTTCGGCGCGCCCATCATCGAGGACGTGCTCGCGTTTCGCGCCAGCCTTTCATTCCGGCGCGACGGCGGCTGGGTCGACCGGGTCGGCTACACGCTGTCTCCGAATGCCGCGGCCCCTACCCCCACTCCCATCTACAACGGCGACACCACCGGGCCGAACTCCAACTATCAGGAAACCACGACGGCGCGCCTCGCGGTCAAGTGGAAGGTCACCGACAATCTAGAGATCACGCCGTCCGTTTATTACCAGCGCCTGCAAATCCACGACACCTCGGCCTATTGGATTGCGCTTTCGGATCCCAGCCAGGGTATTTATCGCAACGGCAATGCGCTGACCAATCCCAGTGCGGATCCATTTACCTTGAGCGCCATCAAGCTCAAATGGGATATGGGGTTCGCGTCACTGTTCTCGAACACGGCCTACTACAATCGCAACCAGACGGGCACGTCCGACTACACCCAGTATCTGCGTGCTACGTGGGCTTATTTCGGCGAGTTGCCGAACACCTTTCCGGCGGCCGGCGACAAGGGCTATGCGACATTTCAGGACAATCAGCGCAATTTCTACGAAGAAATACGCCTGGCTTCCAATGACGCAAATGCGCGGATCGTTTGGAGCGGCGGTCTCTTCTACTCCCGTTTGAGCGAGAGCGTTCCCGAGAACATCATCGACCCGACGCTGGATTCGGAAGTGATCGCCTATACGGGCGGCGCCTATTCGGTCTGCTTCCCCGGCCAGCCATGCCCGGGCGGACTCATCTACAGCGGTCCTGTCGACAAGGTGATCGATAAGCAGATCGCGCTGTTCGGCGAAGTCAATTTCAAGTTTACGGACACGCTGAAGGCGACCGTAGGACTGCGCGTTTCGAAACTTGACTACACCGGCTCGGTCGCCGAAACAGGACCATTTCTCGCCACTACCATCATCACCCAGGGCAGCGCCAGCGAGAAGCCGGTGACGCCGAAGGCGGTGCTGTCCTGGCAGCCGGATCGCGACAACCTGATGTACGTCAGCGCGTCGAAGGGCTTCCGCCCGGGCGGACCCAACGTGGGCGTGGGTCTCATCTGCAGCGGCGATCTAGACTCGCTCGGGCTTCCCGTGGTGGGCGGTCAGCGGCAAGTGCCGGGGCAGTTCGGCTCCGACAGCCTGTGGAGCTACGAGATCGGCAGCAAGAACACGTTCCTGGATCATCGGCTGCAGATCAATGCCAGCATCTTCTACATCGACTGGAAGAACATCCAACAGAACGTGTATTTGCCGAGCTGCGGGGAGCAATTCACGGCCAATCTCGGCAAGGCCAGGAGCGAAGGCGGAGACATCGAGGTGCTCTATAAGCCGATTGAGGCACTGACTTTCGATGTGCGTGCAGCATACACCGAGGCGAAGTTGACCAAGACTTCCTGCGCCGGCGTGCTGACGTTCAACGGCTCGGGTTGCACCGGTACGGATCCGGCAACCGGCCTGCCGATCAGCGGCGCTCCGATCGCCAGCAACGGCGACGCGCTACTCGGTGCGCCATGGTCCTTCACGGCATCGTCGGAGTTTCACTTCCCCGAATGGCAGGGCCGGACACCCTACGCGCGCCTCGACTTCGAGCACTCGACCGCCCAAAAGGCGCTGCTTCCGGGACAGGACCAGCACAACGCGCTCTTCGATATGACCATTCCAGGACTGCCCGTGGTCAATAGTCTTTCAGCCCGGGCGGGCCTTAGGTTCAACGGCCTCGACTTATCGATGTACGCCAACAATCTGACCAACTCGCATCCGCTGATGTTCGAGTCCAGAGACATCGCCTACGATGCCACCGATCGGCTCTACTACGGGCGCGGCGTCCGCCCGCGCACCATCGGCGTCACGGCGACCTACCGCTACTAGCTTAGGCGCTACGCGCCGAATTTACGGGGTCGAGGCGCATTGCGCTGCGCAGTCCTGCTCCGCGCAAGCCCTGGGTGACCATCCATGGTCACCCGTGCGACGCTATGCGTCGCACCCGCCCTTGGTTTGGGGAGGTGATTGGTGCGCCGCGCACTAATCACCTTCACTTCCCCGCCTTCTCCTGCCACACGCTCAACATGTTGGGCGACCCCTGCGCGCGCACGCCATTGTCGGTCAAGATCTCGTCGGTGGCCGCCAGCATCGCCGCGCGCGAGAACACCAGCGCCTCATTGCCCTTTTGATCGAACTCGATGGTGACGAAGGGATCCTTGAGATCGCGCAGCAGCGCCACGAGGTGCTTGAGACTGTGCACGTGCGTGCCGTTCACGGAGTACACCACCGATCCTGCGGGGTTCGAGTAGCCGTTGGCGAGCTTGTGCGGAAAGAAGGGCGAGGAGATGACCACGAGTTCTTCGGTCTCGGCGTCCGGCGGATCGAACGCCCGCGTGATCAGCGGGCTTTTCACCGCTCCCAAGATTCTGAGCAAGCCGGCGTTGTTCTCGAAGCTCGAGACAAATTGCCAGGTCGCCGTCGAGAACACCAGCGGGCCGTAAATGAAGTAGGACGGGTACCCGCCGCGCAAGTCGGTGACCAGAGTGGGGTGCTGCGCCGCCACGGGTAATCGAATCTGCATGGGCTTGCCGGCCCTGACGATGGTCATCGGCACCGTGCCGTCGCTGGCCGAACGCTGAATCAGATAGGCGAAGCTGACGCGCAAGTCCCTATCCAGCTTGACCATCCCTTGATTGTCGATGGGAGCGTCGCCGATGCGGGTCAAGACATCCCATTCCTTGAGCGGATAGGCGGCGTCCGTCTTGTCGGGACGGTGAACGATCATTCCCTCGACGCCCTTGTCCAGCTTGAGGTACTCGCGCAACGCGGGATTCTCCAGCGTCTGCAGCTCGTCGTACATGGCGGGCTTGCCGTCGTAGCGGCCGTCGGCGATGTCCTTCAAGAACAAATCGACTTCTTCGTTGGGGATGATGTAGCCGATATTCTGCGTGTCGCCGCCCGCCTTGCTGAAGGCGAGACCGATCATCTTGTCGCCGGCGATCGCAGGGCCGCCGCTGTTGCCGGGATTGATCGCGGCGTCGACCTGAATGCGCAGGCCCGACACCGGAAAGTTGTAGGCCACGAACTCGATGCGCGACACGATCCCCTTGGTGATGGACAGCGAATTGCCGCCGGTCGGGAATCCATAGGCCAATACCGCGTCCTTTATCTGCGGGAGCTTGCTGGCCCGCGACACCGGGGGGTGCGTGTCGAAGAACGATGCATCATCGAGCTGCAGTACCGCGAGGTCGATGCCCGGGGCCACCGCCAGCACCGTGGCCGGCACCTTGTCGCCCGCCGCATTCGCCTGGATCTGAACCTGGGTGGCGTAGAGAACCACGTGTGCATTGGTCAGGATGCGCCTGCCTTCGATCACCACGCCCGAGGCGGTCACTTCGCTGGGTGCCTGTTTGGTCCAGGGCTTGAAGGGATCCGGGTAGCGCATGGTGGCGAACACCTTCACCACCGAATTCTCGATCGCCGGCGCCCGTTCCGTTTCGGCGGACCGGGCCGCTGCCGGGGGCACCATGGCCGGATGGAAACTGCTCAACAAAACGAGGCTGAACAACGCAAGCCGCTTGAAAGATGTCATGTGAGTTAGCGAGTCCCTATTTTCCGTCGAAGTCCTATTTCCCGTCGACTGAGAAGGCCAGCAGGGCATTGCCCGAATTGACGTACACCATGCCGTTCACGATGGTCGCTCCGCCATGATCCAATGGACCACCGCTTGCCTTGACGCCGTTCTTGGTTGGAAAGTCCTTTGCCGTGTCGAAGTCCCACAGAATCTTGCCGTCGATGGTCGAATACGCGCGCAAATGCCCATCCATCGATCCCGAAAATGCGCTGCCCGGCATGACGGTGACTGCTTGCGCCTGTCCATGCGAGCAATTGCGTTCGGCCCAGCCGCAAGCCGGCTCCGGTGAGGCGGTATGCCAGCGCGCAGCGCCGGTCGTCATATCGAGCGCCGTCAGGCTTCCGGCGGCGTTCGCCGGCTGCGCCAGCAAGCCCGAGAGGGCGACATAGAGATTGCGGTGATCCGCGGCTGTCCCCCAGGCAACCCCGCCCGGCCTACCCGCGACTCCGGGCGGTCCGACCGTGCTGGTGATTCCGGATGCGCCGCCGCCGGCCCCGGCGCTGTCGCCGATTTTCGTCTGCCACAGGACGTCGCCGCCATGATCGGGATCCAGGCCATAGACGACGCCTGATTTTTGTCCCGCCAACAGGACTTGATTACCGGTCGCCAATGTCCGTAAAACGGGGGAACTCGAAAAGCCGGCCAGGCCCGTTCCCGCATCCGGCCGAACCAATTGCTTGACCCAGCGCAGCTTGCCGTCCGCCAAATCGAAGGCGACTACCGCGTCGGTCAGGGATTGCTCGACGCCGGTTGCAGAGCCGCCGGTGGCGACATACAGCACACTGCGTTTGCCGTCGATGGTGGGTGACGAGGAGATCGCCGCGCCCGCGGGGCCGAATTCCTGGATGCCGGCGCTGCTCTTGCGGCTGGGCTGCGGCTCTTCGAGCACCGTGTAGCTCTTCCACACGGTTCTGCCGCTCGCGATGTCGAGCGCGACCACGCTGCCGCGGAAGGTGCAGCAGCTGTAGCTCGGATTGGCGGCCGCGCTGTCTTCGGTCGAGGCCACGGCCACGTACAATCGGTCGTTGTACAGCGTCGGCGCGCCCACGACGCGCGCCATCGGGTGCACGTCCACCTGGGTCTTCCACAACAGCGTTCCCTTCTGCGCGTCCAGCGCATACACCGCGCCGGCATCGTCGCCGAAGAACGCCGCGCTCGGGGCCTTGATGACGTCGAGATGCGCCAACGTGCGCTTCAACCTTCTCGGCAGGGCGGCGACTCGTGTGCGGGCGAGTTCGCCGATCGTAATCGCGGTGCGGCTGCCCGCGGCGGCGTCATAGGTCCAATAGGTGCAGCCCGTCTTGGCATCGAGCGCATAGATGCGGCCGGTGGAACCGGCGATGAATAGCCGTTCGTCAACCACGGTGGGCTGGCTGAATTCCGTGCCGCCCTGGTAGCCGTAAGCCCACTTCAACGCGAGCTTGGCGACGTCGCTGGCGCGCAGCGCGGGCTCGGGTTGGTAGCGCGTATTGTCGAGACCCCGGCCCCAGCCGTTCCACAGCGCGTTGCCGATGGCGACGGGGCCCGCGGCGGTGGGACAGGCGCCATCCGCGAGAGCGACGTTCGCGGCACCGCCCAACAGCAGCGCCCCCAGGGCGCAGATGGTCGCGTAGGCTGGTGCCGCCATCGATCAGCGCTTATCGATCGGCTGGTAATCTCGCTGCGTGGGACCGGTGTAGAGCTGGCGCGGCCGGCCGATTCGCATGTGGGGATCGGACACCATTTCCTGCCATTGCGCCACCCAACCCGCGGTACGTGCGATGGCGAACATCACGGTGAACATGGAGCGCGGGATTCCCAGCGCGCTGTAGATGATGCCCGAATAGAAGTCCACGTTCGGATAGAGCTTGCGCGAGACGAAATACTCGTCTTTCAGCGCGATTTCCTCCAATTTCAGCGCCAGCTCGAACAAGGGATTGTTGGTCTTGCCGAGCTTCTCCAACACCCGATAGCACATGCCGCGGATGATCTTGGCGCGCGGATCGAAGTTCTTGTAGACGCGGTGCCCGAAGCCCATCAAGCGCACGTGATCGCTCTTGTCCTTCACGCGCGCGAGGAACTTGTCGATGTTGGCGACCGAACCGATTCCGTCCAGCATATCGAGCACGGCTTCATTGGCGCCGCCATGCGCCGGTCCCCACAGCGCGGACACGCCGGCCGATATGGCGGCATAGGGATTCGCGCCGGTGCTGCCCGCCAAGCGCACCGTCGACGTGCTGGCGTTCTGCTCGTGATCCGCGTGCAGAATGAACAAGAGATCCAGCGCTTCGGCCGCCACCGGGTCGATCGCATACGGCTCGCAGGGAACCGCGAAGAACATGTTGAGCATGTTCGCGCAGTAGCGCAGATCGTTGCGCGGATAGATGAACGGCTGGCCGAGCGTGTGCTTGTAGGCCGCGGCGGCGATGGTCGGCAGCTTCGCGATGATCCGATGCGCGAAAATCTCCCGATGCCGCGGGTCGCCGATGTCGGTGCTGTCGTGATAGAACGCGGCCATCGACGCGACCACCGCCGACACCATGGCCATGGGGTGTGCATCGTGATGAAAGCCCTGGAAAAAATGCAGTAATTGTTCGTTCACCATGGTGTGCCGAGTGATCGAATTCTGAAACGCGCAGAGCTGCGTCTTGCCGGGCAACGTGCCGTTGATCAGAAGATTCGCCACTTCGAGAAAGCTCGATTTCTCGGCGAGCTGCTCCACCGGATAGCCGCGATACAACAGCACACCCAGGTCGCCGTCGATGTACGTGATCTTGCTTTCGGTGCTCGCCGTGGCCATGAAGCCGGGGTCGAAGGTAAATACCCCTTGTTCCTTGGTCAGGTTGGAAATGTCGAGTGCTTCGGGTCCGATGGTGCCCGTGATGGCGTTCAGCGGACTGGTCTTTCCGGTCGCGAGGTTCTTGAGTTCGTATTTCGTGCTCATGCGCTATTCCGACGGAGGATGGGTTTGGCTCGTTTAGGCCCGCAGCCTTGCACGGCCGTACATCGGAATCAAGGGAGCGCATTCCATCTCATGGCTGCACGCACGCTAGGCTCGCGCGGACCTCATCGAGATCCGCGCGGCCTGGAATCGAGTTGGAGCGACTCGCGGGTTTAGGCTTTCGCCGCGTACTTCTTGCGGAATTTATCGACGCGGCCGCCGGTATCCACAATTTTCTGCTTGCCCGTATAGAACGGATGGCAATTGGAGCAAACTTCGACCTGCAGATCCTGGCCAATGGTCGAGCGAGTCTCGAAATGGTTGCCGCAGGTGCAAGTGACCGCGATGACTTTGTAATCTGGATGAATGCCGGCTTTCATGGGAACCTCGAAATGTCAGTAGCGGCAGAATCGGCGTGCATTCAAATGCACATCGCCACGCCTAAAATCCTCAGGTGTTTAGCGATGTCGCAAAAAGCGAGTACCTAAAACCGGGCCGAGCATTATATATGACGAGGCTTTATTCCCACAAGGCATTTGACATAAGCCCCTGTGCTGCACCGCTTCCTCATTTGTCCACAATAACTGTGGATAAGTCTGTGGACGGCGGCCAAGTCGCCTGACGCAGACAGCGAAATTTCGAGTAATTGTTAACTTGGTCAAAAAATAGACAAGTCACTTTCTTATTATATTTCAATTACTTGGAAGATGCATCTGACCTACTTCACGTGCAATGTGCTGTAGGTACCCCTTTGTGTGGGGCGCAGACCCCCGTGTGCATAAGCTTAGGCGAGAAAACTCGCCTGCAGATCATTGAGGAAGCGCCGGCCAAGCTCCGTGGGGCGCCAGGCGTCCGTCTGGCTCGCCAGAAGCCCACGCGCCTCCGCCGCGGCGAGTTTGCCCTCCACCGAGGCCAGGTCCAACCCGGTTCGCCGCCGATAATCGCCCGCGGTAAAGCCTTCGTTGAGCCGCAGCGCATTCAGCATGAACCCACACCCACACCCACACCCGCGACGATGTTCGCGCCTGCGCGCCGCACCTGCTCTTGATACTCGCGCGGCTGTTTGGGCTTGACGGTGCGCAGGATGCCCTGCGGGAGCTCGAGGCTCAGCTTGCCGTGCGCGCCGGCGCCGATCCCGAAGTAATCGCCGAACAGCCAGTAATTCAGGTTGTGCCGGCAGCGTTTCCCGGCGCGCGCATACGCCGACACTTCGTATTGCACATACCCCGCACCGGCCAACAGTGCCTGACCCGCGACCTGAATCTGCCAGGCCGCATCCTCATCCGGCAGCTTCGGCGGCCTCGCATGAAACACGGTCCCGGGCTCGAGCGTAAGCTGGTAATAGGAAATATGAGCGGGTTCCAACGCACATGCGGTTCGGACATCCTCGAGCGCTTCCTCCAGCGTTTGCTGCGGCAGGGCGTACATCAGATCGAGATTGAAGTTGTCGAGCTTCGCCGCGCGCAATTCGGCCACGGCGCGGTGCGTATCGTCCGCCGTGTGAATGCGGCCCAATACTTCGAGCGCGCGCGGCGCAAAGGTCTGCGCGCCCAGCGACACTCGATTGATGCCGGCATCCCGGTAGCCCGCGAATCGGCCGCGCTCAATGGTGCCCGGATTGGCTTCCAGGGTGATTTCCGCATCATCGGCGAACGCAATCCGCTGCCGCAGCGCGCGGATCAGCCGGCTGAAGTCCTCGGGCTGAAACAAGCTCGGCGTGCCGCCGCCGAAGAACACCGTGTCGATCCTGCGGCCCTGCAGGCGCGCGAGCTCCAAATCGAAATCGCGAATCAGCGCATCGATGTACGCGGCGTCGGGCGCGGCCGACTTCAACTGATGCGAATTGAAATCGCAATACGGACACTTGCGCACGCACCATGGCATGTGCACGTACAAGGCCAGCGAGGGATCGACCGTCACGGCCGCACCGAGCGGTCACGCGCCATACCCTCGCGCGCCTCTGCCTGTTCGCGCGCCAGCAATTGATCGCGCAGAGCCCGCATGGCGATCCCGCGATGACTCAGCCGATTCTTCTCCGCAGGGTCGAGCTCGGCCGCGGTCAACCCTAACTCCGGGAGCCAAAAATAGGAATCGTAGCCAAAGCCGCCCGAGCCCCGCGGCGAGTCGAGAATGCTGCCCTCCCAAACTCCTTCCGCAATCACCGGCGCGGCATCCTCGGCTCCGAATACCAACACCAATGCACATCGGTAACGCGCGCGGCGACGCTCCGGCGGAGTGCCGGCGAGTGCACTCAGGAGCTTGGTGTTGTTGGCTGCGTCGTCCGCGCCGGCTCCCGCGTAGCGAGCCGAAAAAATGCCCGGGGCGCCGCCAAGGGCGTCGACTTCGAGCCCGGAGTCGTCGGCGATGGCGGCAACGCCCGTCGGCGCCGCCCCGCGGAATCCGGCCGCCGCCGCCGCCGCGGCCGCATGCCGCGCCTTCAACAGCGCGTTCTCGAGAAAACTCGCGCCCGACTCCTCGGGCCCGGCTATCCCCAGCTCCCCGAGGCCGTGCAGCTCGAAGGGCAGGTCGGATAGCAGTGCGCTAAATTCACGCAGCTTGCCCGGGTTGCCGGTTGCGACGATGAGCGGCCTAGTCGGCACGAGCGCTTTGCTGGGCCGCGTGCAAGCGGGTTATCCCCGACGCCGCGAGGTCCAACAATTGATCGAGCTCGTGGCGGCGGAACGCGTGGCCTTCCGCGGTGCCCTGCACTTCGACGAACGCGCCGCCGCTGTTCATCACCACGTTCATGTCCGTCTCTGCGTTCGAGTCCTCGGCATAGTCCAAATCGAGCACCGGCGTGCCGCGGTAGATGCCCACCGACACCGCCGCCACCTGGCCGTGCAGCGGGCTTGCGCTGATGGCGCGTCTCTTGAGGAGTGTGTCGACGGCGTCCGCCAGGGCCACGAACCCGCCGGTAATGGCTGCCGTGCGAGTGCCGCCGTCCGCCTGTAGCACGTCGCAGTCGATGGTCACGGTACGCTCCCCCAGAGCCTTGAGGTCGACCACCGCTCTCAACGCGCGCCCGATCAGGCGCTGGATCTCCTGCGTGCGGCCCGTTTGTTTGCCGCGGGCCGCCTCGCGGCCCGAACGCGTGTGAGTCGCCCGCGGCAGCATGCCGTATTCGGCGGTCACCCATCCCTGGGCCTGGCCGCGCAGGAATGACGGCACGCCGTCTTCCACGCTGGCCGTGCACAGAACTCGCGTGGCTCCAAACCCGACCAGCACCGATCCTTCCGCATGCTTGGTGTAGCCGCGTTCGAAACTCAATGGGCGCAACTCGTCGGGTGCGCGGCCGCTGGGACGCAGGCTCACGCGGCCCGCCAGCGCAGCGCGGCCGCACTGGTGTTGTCGCTGTAGGGAGCGGAGGCTTCCACCGCCTGCGTTCCAAGGTCGGTAAGAGATTCCCGCAACGGCTTGCCGGCGGTCTGCGCGAAGCGCACGAAATCCTGGTCGCGCAAGTTCGCCCACAAGCCGTCGGTACACAGCAGCAACACATCGCCGGCTTTGAGCTTGCGCCGCGTCGATATGCTCATCTCCGGCAGCGCCGAGTCGCCGCCGAGACAGCATTCGACATAATTGCGCATCGGATGCCCGTGAACCTCGGCCTCGGTGATCAAGCCTTCGCGCAACAGCACTTCGACGTGGCTGTGATCGCGAGTGCGCTCCAGCACCTGAGCCTGCCGCAGCTGATAGACGCGGCTATCGCCCACATGCGCCCAATAGGCCGCGGAGTCCTGGACCAGGCACAATGCGCAGGTCGCGCGCGGGCGCGCTTCGACGCTCAATCCCACCCCGAGCTTGACCACTTCCTCGTGCGCGCGTCCCAGCGATAAATGCAGAAAACCCAGCGGATCGAAGATGGGATGCGGCGTCTGCCAGAACGCCTCGAGCAGCGACGCGAGCGCGGTTTCGGCCGCGCGCGCGCCTTCCGCATGGCCGCCCATGCCGTCGATCACGACCAGCAGCACCGCTTGATCCGCGGCCGCCACCGCAACCCGATCCTGATTCTCTTCGCGGTGGCCGATGAGGCTCACATCCGCGGTCTCGATCTGCAATGACAGCTCCTAGGCTTCTGATAAACTGAATGGAAGGATTATGGCCGATTCTAGCGCAGACCCCGATGATTCGTAGCATGACTGGCTTTGCGCGGCGCGAGCGCCAGTTCCCGTGGGGGTCGTTGGTTTGGGAATTGAAGACGGTCAATCATCGTTTTCTCGAAGTGGGAATGAGGCTGCCGGAGGAATTCCGGGTCGGCGAAGCGGAATTTCGCCAGGGCGTAGCCGGCTCCGTGCGCCGCGGCAAGGTCGAATGTTCCCTGCATTTTCGCCCCGCGGTGGCCGCGGGCGCGCTCGAAGTCGACGCCGAGCTGCTGGCGTCGCTCACGCAGCGGGCGCAGACCATCGCCGCGCAGGCCGGGGCCGCGGCGCGCATCGATGTTCTGGACTTGCTGCGCTGGCCCGGCGTGATTCGCGACGGGACCCGCGACTTCGCTCCGATGATCGCCGCCGCGCACGCGCTGCTCGCCGACGCGCTGGCGGAGCTCGCGCGCTTTCGCGACAGCGAGGGAGGCCGCCTCTGCGACGCTTTGGAGCAGCGCTGCGCGGGCTTGATCGAATTCGCCGCACGCGTGACGGACCGGCTGCCGGAGGTGCGGGCGCGCATGCGCGCGAAACTGCTCGAACGCATCGCACAGCTGGTCAGCGACGTCGACCATGAACGGCTCGAGCAGGAACTGGCGATTCTGGCGCAGCGCCTGGACGTGGACGAGGAGATCGACCGTCTGCGCGGCCACGTGACGGAAGTACGCAAGACCTTCGGCGGACAAGAGCCTGCGGGGCGGCGCCTGGATTTTTTGATGCAGGAACTGAATCGCGAAGCCAACACGCTGTCGTCGAAGTCTCAGGACATCGAAACCACCCGCGCTGCCGTCGACATGAAGGTGCTGATCGAGCAAATGCGCGAGCAAGTGCAGAACGTCGAGTAGCAGTGGATGGACCGCGGCCGCCTATACGTGGTTTCGGCGCCCTCCGGCGCCGGCAAGACCAGCCTGGTGAAGGCGTTGATGGAGCGCGAGCCGCGCATTCGCTTTTCCGTGTCCTACACCACGCGCAAGCCGCGGCCGAACGAGGTTCCCGGGCGCGACTATCACTTCGTGAGCATGGAGCGCTTCGCCGAGATGGCCGCCCACGGCGAGTTTCTCGAGCACGCGCAGGTGTTCGACAATTGCTACGGCACGGGGGTGCGCGCGGTCGAGGAAGCGCTCGCCAACGGCGAGCAGCTGTTGCTGGAAATCGATTGGCAGGGCGCCGCCCAGGTACGCGGCCGCCTGCCGGAGGCGCGCAGCATTTTCATTCTGCCGCCGTCGCGCGGCTCGCTGGAGCAAAGGCTCAAGGCGCGCAGCACGGATTCGGATGCGGTGATTCAGCGTAGACTTCAGGACGCCGCGCGGGATATCGCGCATTGGTCCGAATTCAACTACGTGGTGATCAACGACCGCTTCGAACCGGCGCTCGACGACTTGCTCGCCATCGTCGAGGATCGCGGCAGCCACTTGATCGCGCAACGACCCGAAGTGGTGCGCCTGGCGGCGGAATTGTTGACCGCGGCCTAGATTGGGCCCGCACTGCCTGAGATTGGCCCGATCCAGGGGTTTTCTGCTATCCTGACAATCCCTTTATTGGAACCCTAGATCATGGCGCGAATCACAGTCGAAGACTGCCTGCAGAATGAACCCAATCTATTCAACCTGGTGTTGTTGGCCGCGAAGCGCGCCAGGCGCCTGGCCAACGGCGCCGAAGCCACCGTGGAATGGGAGAACGACAAACCGACTGTGGTGGCGCTGCGCGAGATTGCCGCCGGAAATATCACGCTCGAGATGTTGGAAGAGGTCGAAGAGCCGGCGCAGCAGCCGGTGAGCGAGCTCGACATGCCGTCTGATTTCCGTGCTCCGCAACTCGGCCTAGGGGACTAAGCAAGACCGGCCTTACCCAAGAGCGGCGATGGACTATGCGTCTTCCATACTCGGTTTCCTACCCGGTGGAAGACGGTCCACCGGGATCAGTCAGCTCTTGGATAAACTCGAAGCCTATCTGTCGCCCGCTCAAGTCGAGCGGGTGCGCGAAGCCTACGAATTCGGCGCCGAGAAACACCGCGGCCAGAAGCGCGTCTCGGGCGAACCGTACATCACCCACCCGGTCGCGGTGGCCGACATCCTCGCGGATCTGCGTTTGGACGCCGACACGCTGGTCGCGGCCATCCTGCACGACGTCATCGAAGACACGCCGACCGCCAAGGCCGAGATAGCGTCGATCTTCGGACAAGTCGTGGCCGAATTGGTCGACGGCGTCAGCAAGCTGGATCAGATCCAGTTCAAGAATCGCCAAGAGGCCCAAGCCGAGAGCTTCCGCAAGATGCTGCTGGCGATGGTGCGCGATATCCGCGTGATCATGGTCAAGCTCGCGGACCGCATGCACAACATGCGCACCCTCGGGGTGATGCCGCCGGTGAAGCGCCGCCGCAGCGCCCGGGAAACCTTGGAGATCTACGCGCCGATCGCCGAGCGCCTCGGCCTCTACGCGGTCAAGCTCGAGCTCGAGGACTTGGGCTTCAGGGCGCTCTATCCCTACCGCTACAAGGTTCTCGAACGGGAATTGAAGCGGGCGCGCGGCAATCAAAAGGAATTCATCGGCAAGATCGCCGAGACCTTCAAGACCACGCTGAAAAAGGCGGCGATCAGCGGAGAAGTGGAGGGACGCGAAAAGCATCTCTACAGCATCTACAAGAAGATGCAGAACAAGAAAATCTCCCTCAATGAAATGGTCGACGTGTACGGCTTTCGCATCATCGTCGACAGCGCCGATACCTGCTACCGCACCTTGGGCCTGGTGCACAGCGTCTACAAACCCATGCCGGGGCGCTTCAAGGACTACATCGCCATACCGCGCGTCAACGGCTACCAGTCGCTGCACACGACCTTGTTCGGACCCAACGGCATACCCATCGAGGTGCAGATCCGCTCCGAGCAAATGCATCGCGTGGCGGAGTCCGGAATCGCCGCGCACTGGAAGTACAAGTCGGGCGGCGATACCTTCGGCGGCATCGAACACGACCGCGCGCGCGAATGGCTGGCGAGCCTGGTGCAGATTCAGGAAGGCGGCAGCTCCGAGGAATTCCTGGAGAGCGTCAAGGTCGATCTGTTTCCGGACAAGGTCTACGTGTTCACGCCCAAGGGCAAGATTCTGCGGCTGCCGAGCGGCGCCACCGCGGTGGATTTTGCCTACGCCATCCACACCGATGTCGGCAATCGCTGCGTGGCCGCCAAGGTCGACCGGCGCCTGGTACCCCTCCGCACCCCGTTGCGCAACGGTCAGACCGTGGAGATCATCACGGCGAAGGGCGCGACCCCCAATCCCTCCTGGTCGAGCTTCTTGGTGACGGCGAAGGCGCGTGCCGCGATCCGGGCCTACTTGAAGAATCTCAAGCGCGGCGAGGCCCTGGAACTCGGCAGGCGGCTGCTGGGGCTGGCGCTCGAAGAGTTCTCTCTCAATCTGAAGAAGATCCCGGCGGCGGACATCGACGCCGTGGTCAAAGAGCTGAACTTGAAGGACGCCAACGAGCTGTACGAGAAAATCGGCTTGGGCGAGCGCCTGGCGCCCTTGGTTGCGCGCCGTCTCCAACCGTCGCGCGACGGCGGGGAGCAAGCCGGCGCGAGCAGCGGCCCCTTGATGATCGCCGGCACCGAAGGACTGCTGGTCAACTATGCGCGCTGCTGCTTCCCGATCCCGAACGATCCCATCATGGCGTACCTGAGCGCCGGCCGCGGCGTGATGATTCATCGGCAGAATTGCGGTAACCTCGCCGAGTATCGCAAACAACCTGAAAAGTGGCTGTCGGTTGCCTGGGAAGGGACCGAAGGCCGGTTATTCAGCTGCGAGATCCAGCTGGAGATCAACAACCGGGTGGGCGTGCTGGCGGCGGTGGCCTCCGCCATCGCGGGAACTGAAACCAATATCGATCAGGTGTCCTTGGAAGAACGCGATGTGGGCAGCTCTTCTCTCAAATTCCAGCTTCAGGTGCAGGGCCGCAAGCATCTGGCGCGAGTCATCAAAACCATCCGGCGCATGCCGGACGTGCAGCGCGTCTCCCGTACTTTGGCTTAAATTATGAGCAAACAAATCATTTCGACATCGGCGGCGCCCGCCGCCATCGGCATCTATTCGCAGGCCGTACGGGTGGGCAATACCATTTGGGTGTCGGGCCAGATCCCGCTGGATCCCCAGACCAAGGAATTGGTCACAGGCGACATCGAGGCACAGGTGCGTCAGGTTTTCGACAACCTGAAGGCGATCGTCGCGGCGGCCGGCGCGACTTTCGACGACGTCGTCAAGGCGACGGTCTTCCTGATCGATCTCTCTCACTTCGGACTCGTCAACAAGGTCATGGCCGAATACTTTCGCGAGCCGTATCCCGCGCGGGCCGCGGTCGGCGTGGCGGCGCTGCCGCGCGGAGCCCAGGTCGAAGTGGAGTGCATCGTCGCTCTGTGACCCTACTCAAGCCGGTCACGGTGCTGCGCGGCGTCGGCGATACCCTCGCTGAACGCTTACGCGCGTTGGGCGTGCAGACCACCCAGGATCTCTTGTTTCTGCTGCCGCTGCGATACGAAGACCGCACGCGCGTGGTGCCATTGGGCGAACTGCGCGCCGGGCAGCGCGCGGCGGTCGAGGGCGAGGAGCTGCTCACCGAGATCGTTTTTCGCGGACGGCGGCAGATGCTGTGCAAAATCGGGGACGGTTCGGGCTTTCTCACCTTGCGGTTTTTCTATTTCACCACGCAGCAGCAGAAGGGCCTCGCGCGCGGCGCGCGCATACGCTGCTTCGGCGAAGCGCGCCGCGGCCCCGGCGGACTGGAAATCGTGCATCCGGAATATCGGCGCATCGATCCGCAAGTTCACGCCGCCCCCGAGGAGCACCTCACGCCGATCTATCCCCTGACCGAGGGCGTGACCCAGGGCCGCTTGCGTCTGTTGGTCGGCATGGCGCTCGACCAGACGGGCGCCGGCGACATCGAGGACTGGTTGCCCACCTCCGTCCTCGCCGATTCGCGCCTCCCTTCCTTGCGCGACGCTTTGCTGTACGTGCATCGCCCGCCGGCGGACGCTCCCGTGGATCTATTGTTGAGCGGGCGGCATCCGGCGCAGCGCAGATTGTCCTTCGAGGAGCTGCTCGCGCATCAGTTGTCGCTCAAACTTTTGCGCCAACGCATCCAGAGCGATCCGGGCTGGCCGCTGGAATCGAACGGCGCCCTCAAGGCGGGCTTGCTCGCCGCACTGCCGTTCAAGTTGACCAAGGCACAACAGCGCGCGCTGGTCGAGATCGAGCGCGACCTCCGCTTGAGCAAACCCATGCTGCGCCTGGTGCAAGGCGATGTGGGCTGCGGCAAGACCCTGGTAGCGGCGCTGGCCGCGACTCAGGCCGTGCAGACCGGCCGCCAAGTGGCGCTGATGGCGCCGACCGAACTCTTGGCCGACCAGCATGCGCAGAATCTTCGGCACTGGTTCGAACCCTTGGGTGTGGCGGTGGCGCTCCTGACCGGGCGGCAAACCGGTAAGGCCCGCAGCGCAGTCCTGGAGGGAATTCGCGAAGGGCACGCGCCCATCGTGGTCGGCACGCATGCCCTGTTTCAGGAAAGCGTCGAATTCGCCGCGCTCGCCTTGGTCATCGTCGATGAGCAGCATCGCTTCGGTGTGCATCAACGTTTGAGTCTGCGGGAAAAGGGCGCCTCGGACGGGCATCAGCCGCATCAATTGATCATGACGGCGACGCCCATTCCGCGCACCCTGGCAATGACCGCATACGCCGACCTCGATGTCTCGGTGATCGATGAGCTGCCGCCGGGCCGCACGCCCGTGAAAACCGTGGTGCTGGCCGAAACGCGGCGTGACGAGGTGGTACAGCGGATCAGAGCTGCCTGCCTCGACGGACGGCAGACGTACTGGGTTTGTCCGCTGATCGATGAGTCCGAGGAAATGCCCTATCAAGCCGCCGAGGAGACGGCCGCGGCGCTGGCCGCCGCGTTGCCGGAGCTGCGCGTCGGACTGGTGCACGGCCGCATGCCGCCGTCCGCGAAGGAGGACACGATGCGGCGCTTCAAGGAGGGAAAAATCCAGCTCCTGGTGGCGACCACCGTGATCGAGGTCGGCGTCGACGTGCCGAACGCCACGCTCATGGTCATCGAGAACGCGGAACGCATGGGACTCGCGCAGCTGCACCAGCTGCGCGGCCGGGTGGGCCGCGGTCAGCATGCAAGTTCCTGCTTGCTCCTGTATCGGTCGCCGCTGTCGTCGCTGGCGCGCGAGCGGCTGGCGGTGATGCGCGACACCAACGACGGATTCGAGGTCGCGCGGCGCGATCTCGAATTGCGCGGACCCGGTGAATTGCTCGGCACGCGCCAGACCGGCCTTGCGCAAATGCGTGTTGCCGATTTGTTGCGCGATGCGGATCTCTTGCCCCGTGTGCAGGTGGCGGCGGAAACCTTGCTGCGCGATTGGCCGCTGCACGTCGCACCGCTCGTCAGCCGCTGGGTGGGGCATGCGGAGCAATACGGCCGCGTCGGGTAGAATGCGACATGACTCTGGAGAAAACACGCGTCGTCGATGCCATTCGGTGGCTCCCCGCCGAGCGGCTGGGACAGGCGGCCGTGGATGAGCATGTGCGCCCGTGGTTGATCGGCAAGGGCTTGATCACGCTGCGCATGAAAGCGGTGTGCGGCGAGCAATTCGGCTTGCGGCTGGTGGATCAATGGACCGGACTGCTCAACGCCGGGCACAAGTCGGCGCTGCGCGTCGCGGACAACGCGGGCTTGTTCAGAGACGTGGAAATGTGCTGCGGCGAGCTGGTATGGATGTTCGCGCAAACCATCATCCCGGACTCCACGCTGTGCGCCCATCCCTGGCTGGCCGAGCTGGGCGATTCCGCACTGGGCGAAACATTGAGCGATTTGTCGGGAGTCGAGCGCAGTTCCTACGAGTACGCCTGGCTGCCGGCGGAGGAGCCGGTGACCGCGCGCGCGCTGCGCGATGCTGAGATCAGGCCCGCCGGCCTGTGGGCGCGCCGATCGCGAGTGTCGTTGCGGAGCGCCGCGCTCCTGATACAAGAGCTTTTCTTGCCCTCCATGGGCCGCGTCTAAGGTTCCCCCGCGTGCCGCTGCCGCGCTCAGGGGTGGAGCTGATCGAGCGGGTTGCCGAGCGCTGGCGATGGCTGTCCTATCGGGTGCGCTTTCACCCGTTTACCACGCACGAGCTGCCGAGAATCCTGAGCGGCCTGCAGGACTATGCGCGCCTCATGCGCTTGGACCGTCCGATCGGCATCTGGCTGCTGCTCTGGCCGACATTGTGGGCATTGTGGATCGCCGGCCGCGGGAAACCAAACCCGCGTATTTTCATCATCTTCGTGGTGGGAACGGTGCTCATGCGTTCCGCCGGCTGCGCGGTCAACGACTATGCGGACCGCAGCTTCGACCCTCGTGTGGCGCGCACCAAGGATCGGCCTTTGGCGGCGGGACGCATCTCGACGCTGGAGGCCCTGGCCCTGTTCGCCGTGCTATCCATGACGGCGTTGCTGCTCGCCTTGCAACTCGACCGGTCGATTCTGCCGCTGGCCGTATTCGGCGGGTTTTTGGCGATCAGTTACCCCTTCGTCAAGCGCTTCCTGTCGGTGCCGCAGATGTACTTGGGCGTCACGTTCGGCTGGGGAATACCCATGGCGTTCGAGGCGCAGCTCGAGCATGTGCCGCGGGTCGCGTGGCTGCTGTTGCTCGCGAACGTGCTGTGGGTCACCGTCTACGACACCCTCTATGCGATGGTGGATCGCGACGACGACATCAAGATCGGGGTGCGATCGACGGCGATTCTGTTCGGCGATTCGGATCGCCACATCATCGCCGCCCTGCAGGCGATGACATTGCTGACGCTGTATCTCATCGGACGCATGATCAACCTGGGCTATTGGTACGACACCGGCCTATGCGCGGGGGCCGCGTTCTTCGCCTATCAACTATGGCTGATTCGCGCGCGCGATCGCGATGCCTGCTTTCGCGCCTTCCTCAACAACAACTATTTCGGCATGTCCGTATTCATCGGCATGGCGCTGGAATATCAGTTTGCACTCAAGTGACGCCATGAAATCGGCGTGCCTTCTGCTGGTCATGTTCGGCGCAGCCTTGTCCGGTTGCGGCCGCGAACCCGGTCGGGCCGCGGCGCCAAGTCCGCCTGCCGGGCCGACGCTCATCCATAGTCCTCCCATCACGCAACTGCCTGCCGCGCAATTGCGGTCGCTGTCGATGGAGTGCGAGAAGTATGTGCCCGACAAATCGGCCCGTGGACCCTACGACGCCGCGTATTGCGAGGAGGCGATCGCCGCCTGGTCGGATTCCCCGCTGCAGATCGTCCCCATCGAAAAAGACGGACCGGTCCCGAATCCGCCCAACTCCGCCAAATAAATCTCGTCAACCATATTCAGGATTCCTGGTTGACTAAGATCACGCCGCGCAGAATACTGGGCCGCCCGCGGCGGCCGGCCCGCGCGGCGGGTTGGTTGGCCGCATGACGAGAGGTATTTGTGAACTTACGCAATGATTGGGCGCTCGCCGAGGTCAAAGAGCTGTTCGCGTTGCCGTTCATGGACTTGGTGTTCAGGGCGCAAACGGTGCACCGGCGCTTTCAAGTGCCGAACACCGTTCAGATCAGCACGCTCCTCAGCATCAAGACCGGGGCCTGTCCCGAGGACTGCGCCTATTGCCCACAGAGCGTGCGCTTCGACACGGGCTTGGAGGCGCACGAGCTCCTGGAACTCGAGGACGTTGCCGCGCGTGCGCGTGCGGCCAAGCAAGCCGGGGCCACCCGCTTCTGCATGGGCGCGGCCTATCGATCTCCCAAGCCCAAGGATCTGCGCAAAGTGGTCGCCATGATCCGGGAAGTGAAATCGCTGGGGATGGAAACCTGCGCCACTCTCGGCATGCTGGCGCCGGAACAAGCGCGGGAACTCAAGGCGGCGGGCCTCGACTATTACAACCACAATCTCGATACCTCTCCGCAGTACTATAAGAAGATCATCAGCACCCGCACCTACCAGGATCGGCTCGACACGCTCCAGGCGGTGCGCGATGCCGGGATGAACGTCTGCTGCGGCGGGATCGTCGGCATGGGCGAGGAGCCGCAGGATCGGGCTGAACTCTTGCACATTCTCGCGACCCTGCCCGTGCACCCGGAAAGCGTTCCCATCAATCAGCTGGTGAGAGTCGCCGGCACGCCGCTCAACGATGCGGCGGCATTGGACCCTTTTGATTTCGTGCGCACCGTGGCGGTGGCGCGCATCCTCATGCCGCGCTGCCATGTGCGCCTGTCCGCGGGCCGCAGTGAGATGAGCGACGAACTGCAGGCGCTGTGTTTCCTGGCGGGCGCCAACTCCATTTTTTACGGCGAGAAGCTCCTGACCACCGGCAATCCGGACACCGAGCACGATCAAAGTCTGTTCCGGCGGCTGAAAATCATCCCCGAGCCGGCCGGCAATCCGGGGGCGGGCCTGCCGGAGACCGCAGTGCCCACCATCGTTGCGCAGGTCGCGGAGAGCAACGCGGCAACGATGTGACCAAGCAAGCTGGATCCGCGCCGGACGACGCTGCGCGGGATGGCGTTGCGGCGTACGCGCTCGATACCCGCCGGGTGCGCCGCGCCTTCGACCGAGCCGCGAAGACCTTCGATGCCGCGGCCGTCCTACATACCCAGGTGCGCGACAATCTGCTGTCGCGCCTCGATTGGGTGACCTTGGCGCCACGCGTCGTGGTGGATGCCGGGGCGGGCACCGGTCATGCCTCGCGAGCACTTATACGTCGATATCCAAGAGCGCGGGTCATCGCCCTGGACTCTTCGCCACGCATGCTGCAAGCCGCCGGCCGCCAGCAACCCTGGCTGCGCCGCTTTGCCCGCGTGTGTGGGGACGCCGGGCGTCTACCCTTGGGCGACGGCAGTGTGGACCTGATTCTCAGCAATCTCATGCTGCAGTGGTGCAATCCCGACCAAGTCTTCGCGGAGTTTCGCCGGGCGCTCGCCCCGCACGGACTGCTCGCCTTCACCACCTTGGGTCCGGACACGCTGCGCGAACTGCGCAGCGCCTGGGCAAAGGCGGACTCGCACCCCCACGTCCATCAATTCATCGATATGCACGACATCGGCGATGCGCTGGTGCGCAACGGTTTCGCATCGCCGGTGCTGGACGTGGAGCGGTACACCCTGACCTACCTTGACGTGCGGCGGGTGGCCGCCGACCTCAAGGCCACCGGCGCCCGCAACGCAACCATGGGTCGAGCCCGGGGCCTCACCGGACGCCGACAGTTCGCCGCCTTGCAGACCGCCTATGAGGCCTTCCGGCAGGACGGCCGCTTGCCGGCCACGTACGAAGTGGTTTTTGCTCACGCGTGGACTCCGGAAACGGATGTCCGGCGCAGCAGGCCAGACGGTGCCAGCGTCTCGCTCGACGATATCAGGCAGCAATTGCGCGCTCGGCGCCGCACCGGGCGCCCGCCGTGACGCCGGCCTTGTTCGTCACGGGAACGGACACCGGCGTCGGCAAGACACGGGTTGCCGCCGCCCTATGCCGCGGTTTGTCCGCCGGCGGTATCCGCGTGTCCGCGATGAAGCCGGTGGCCTCGGGTTGCGCGCTCACGCCTGAGGGGCTCCGCAATGACGACGCTTTGTTGCTTCTCGCGGCAACGAATGTGCGCGCCCGCTATTGCGACGTGAACCCGTACGCCTTCGCGCCGGCGATCGCGCCGCATATTGCGGCCCGGGAGGCAGGAGTCGATATCGACTTCGACGTGCTCGACCGGGCCTATGAGCGCTTGCGGCTGCAAAGCCAAGCCCTGATCGTCGAGGGTGCCGGCGGTTGGCTGGCGCCGCTCGGTCCGTCGCGCGTTTTTGCCGACCTCGCGGTTCACTGGCAAATGGACGTCGTGCTGGTCGTGGGCCTGCGGTTGGGCTGCCTGAACCATGCGCTGCTGACCGCGGAATCGATCGAACGCCGCGGTTTGCGTTTGCGCGGCTGGGTGGCGAATGCGATCGATCCCAAGTTCGAACGGCCGACGGAAAACATTTCGAGTCTCGAGAGCCGGATTTCGGCGCCCTGCCTCGGAATTTTTTCCTTCGAGCCGCAAGCCGATCCGGGAACTTTGGCGCAGGCACTCGCGGTCAATGCATTGATTACTTGAGCTGAGTTATTCTAAGGGGCATGGAACAGCGCATCGATCTCGCGCCGAATTGTTCGCTGAAACCCGCGGGCGCCTTGCTTTTCTTTGTGTCTACGTGTCTGTTTTCGCTGGGTTTTGCCTTATTCTTTGTGGTCCAGGGCTTCTGGCCGGTGTTGCCGTTCTGGGCGCTCGAGATGCTGGCGCTCGGACTCGCGCTCAATGCCAGTATGCGGCGCGGGACGTACACGCAAACCGTGCTGATTACGGACTCGCAAATCAGTCTCGTGACGCGTTCGCGGCGCGGCGCGCAAAAACAAGAGTTTGCGCGGCATTGGGCGAAGGTTAGACTTCGCAGTCCGCCGCGGCGCCACGGTACGAGCCGGCTGACCATCGAGAGCCGCGGACGGGCCTACGAAGTGGGCAGCTTCCTCACCGAGGAAGACCGCTGTCAGCTGGCGGAACGTTTACATTGTTTGGTAGGCGGCATGAACGAGTCGCCACCGCTTGAAATCGATAGAACTGAGGGGACCCGTTTAGATGAGCGTTATCAGAGGCGACAATGACGACAGCACTTCATGGCCAACCGGCTTTGCCTGGGCCAGAGCGCTCTGCCTAACCGCCTTAGGATTGGCGCCCCACGCCCAAGCGAATACGTCGAACGGCTACAACCTGCCGCTCGGGGTCACCTCCTTGAGCCGGGATATCTACGCCTTGCACATGGAAGTGTTCTGGATATGCGTCGGTATCGCGGTGGTGGTATTCGGGGTGATGATTTATGCCCTGGTGAAATTCCGCCGTTCTCAGGGCGCCATACCTGACACCACCTTGCTGCACAGCACCACGGTGGAGATTATTTGGACCGTCATTCCGGTCGTGATCCTGGTGGTGATGGCAATTCCGGCCGCGAAAGTCATCCTCATGATGGAGGACACGCGCAACTCGGAACTCTCGATCCGGGTCACCGCCTATCAGTGGAAGTGGCAGTATCAATACACGGACGCGGGAGAGGGGATCAATTTCTTCTCGACGCTGGCGCGGGACTCGAATTTCGCGCGGCAGCTGCACTCCGGCATCGATCCCAATACGGTCCCCAATTATCTCTTGGAAGTCGATAAGCCCATGGTCATTCCGAGCGGCACCAAGGTGCGCTTGCTGCTGACCTCCCAGGACGTGATCCACGCGTGGTGGGTTCCCGATTTCGGCGCCAAGCGCTCCGCCATCCCGGGATTCGTCAATGAATTGTGGTTCAGGGTCGATCCTGGCAAGGAAGGAATCTATCGCGGGCAATGCGCCGCGCTGTGCGGCCGCGACCATGGCTTCATGCCCATCGTCGTGGATGTTCGAACTCCCGACGATTTCAAGAAATGGGTCGAGGAGCAGAAGGCGGCGCTGAAACAGGCGGCGGCGCCCGGCGCCGCACCGCCGCGCTCCGCGCAAGTATTGTCGAACTAGTTACGTAATCGATATCGCATTTACACAAGAGAGCTTTTGCACCATGGCCAATGCCCACCAGAGCGACATCGCTCACCACGACGACCATAGCCACGACCACGGCGATCAGCCTGCCACGGGCATCAAGCGTTGGCTGTTCGCGACCAACCACAAAGACATCGGCACCATGTACTTGGTGTTCAGCCTGATCATGTTTTTCATCGGCGGCGCGATGGCGATGGTCATTCGGGCGGAATTGTTTCAACCCGGCCTGCAGCTCGTCGATCCGGTGTTCGTCGATCCGGTGTTCTTCAACCAGATGACCACCAATCATGCGCTGATCATGATTTTCGGCGCCGTCATGCCGGCCTTCGTCGGCCTCGCCAATTGGATGATTCCGCTGCAAATCGGCGCGCCCGACATGGCGTTGCCGCGCATGAACAATTTCAGTTTCTGGATTCTGCCGTTCGCGTTCACCTTGATGTTGTCCACGCTGTTCGTACCGGGCGGAATGGCGGCCGGCGGTTGGACCCTCTACCCGCCCTTGTCCTTGCAGACCGGCGATAGCTTTCCCATGCTCATCTTCGCGATTCATATGATGGGCGCCTCCTCGATCATGGGCGCCATCAACGTGATCGTGACCATCATGAACATGCGGGCTCCCGGCATGAATTTGCTGAAAATGCCCTTGTTCTGCTGGTCATGGCTGATTACCGCCTACTTGCTGATCGCGGTGATGCCGGTGCTCGCCGGCGCCGTGACCATGCTGCTGACCGATCATTTCTTCGGGACCAGTTTCTTCAATGCGGCGGGCGGCGGGGATCCCGTCATGTTCGAACACATCTTCTGGTTCTTCGGGCACCCTGAGGTCTACATCATGATTCTGCCGGCCTTCGGCATCATTTCGGAGATCTTGCCGACCTTCGCCCGCAAACCCTTGTTCGGCGCGACCTCGATGATCTACGCCATCGCGTCGATCGCGTTCCTGTCGTTCATCGTGTGGGGCCACCATATGTTTGCCGACGGCATGCCCGTGGCGGCGCAATTGTTCTACATGATGTCGACCATGCTGATCGCGGTGCCCACCGGGGTGAAGGTTTTCAACTGGACGGCAACGCTGTGGCGCGGCTCCCTGTCCTTCGAGCCCCCCATGCTGTTCGCGCTCGCGTTCCTGTTCCTTTTCTCCATCGGCGGCTTTTCCGGATTGATGCTGGCGATCGTCCCGGCGGACTTTCAATACAATCAAACCTATTTCGTGGTCGCGCACTTTCACTATGTGCTGGTGCCGGGCGCCGTCTTCGGGATCATGGCCGGGGTGTACTACTGGTTGCCCAAGTGGACGGGCCATATGTACAACATGACCCTGGCGAAGACGCATTTCTGGCTCTCGGCCGTCTTCGTCAACGTCTTGTTCTTCCCGCAGCATTTCTTGGGATTGGCGGGCATGCCGCGGCGCATCCCCGACTACGCGGTGCAGTTCACGGACTGGAATATGGTGTCGTCCATCGGCGGGTTCGGCTTCGGGCTGTCTCAAATCCTGTTTGCCGTCGTGATCATCCAGTGCGCACGCGGCGGCAAGAAGGCGACTGCCGAGGTGTGGGAAGGGACCCATCCCACCGGCCTCGAGTGGACGCTGCCGTCTCCGGCGCCTTATCACAGCTTCAGCACGGCGCCCCACGTCGAATGAACGCGACCGAGGCTCCGGTCAGACGCCGGATTCGCAACGGGGCATTGGGGCTGATGTCTTTGGCTCTGGCGCTTTATTTCGGCTTCATCGCGCTGTTGATTTATCGGAGTCATCACTGATGGACCCGAAAAAGCGCGCCAACCGCAAACTGGTCAGAGCCCTTCTGATCATGACCGCCGGCAGCTTCGTGTTCGGCTGGGCGCTGGTGCCGCTGTATGACGTTTTGTGCAGAGCCGCCGGCATCGGCAATGCAGAAGCCAAGGCGGGCAAGTCGGTGGTCGAGGAGTCGATCGATCCCAATCGGGTAGTCACCATCGAGTTCATTGCGGAGCCCGCATCGGTGGGCAGCTTCGATTTCCGGCCCAAGGTGGCGTCGATGCGAATTCATCCGGGAAAGCTCTATGACACCGAGTTCTATGCAAAGAATTTGACCACCGGAGCGTCGGTCGCTCAGGCCGTTCCCAGTATTTCACCGTCCGGCACGGCGAAATATTTCCATAAAACCGAATGCTTTTGCTTCAGTCCGCAGAAATTTGCGGCGGGCGAAGGGCGCGACATGCCGGTGCGGTTCATCGTGGACCCGGGGTTGCCGGGTAATGTGGATAAGCTAACCTTGGCCTATACGTTCTACG
>WNFL01422248.1_pt1 | contig 42667 bp, 58 predicted proteins | sample 5400361 | NCBI WGS metagenome assembly WNFL01 (sample SAMN13153351, study PRJNA577476) | soil metagenome | isolation source: 40 cm soil on Douglas fir-dominated hillslope | place: USA:California | collected 2013-09-17 | reverse complement strand
CGGCCTTCTCGCCGCCGGAACCGCCGCCGTGCTTGGTGCCAGACGTCCCGTTCGAGCCGGCCTTCCCGCCGCCTGCCCCGGTCGCCGGTCCCTTGCCGCCGTGCTTGTTCATGCATCCTCCTGAGTGGTGCTGATCGGACTGAGAATCCAATCCTATCACGAACCAGTTTTGGCTGTCTAACCGTTTATTCCTGCATCTTCTCCCACTGCTCGCGCAGAACAGCCAGGACGACCCCGACGCCGCCCAGATCGGCGAAGTTGCCGAAGCCGTCTAGTTCCAGGACGATGCGCGTGACCACGCCTTTCCAGAACTCCCGGTCGTCGTAGACGTCATGGTCCGGGGCGCGGAAGCGGTGGAGTTGGATGCCCTCGATCAGTTGCAGCGAATCCCCCGCCTCGTTGCTGATCACTTCTTCTTTCCGCCCTTGGCCGTCTTGGCCGCCTTAGCTGCCTTAGCTGCTTTAGCTGCCTTGGATGCCTCGGCTGCCTTGGCAGTCTTTGCCTCCGCCGCCTCCATGGCCTTGAAGCTGGGCGTGAAACCCCACGAGTCAACTGGCTCGTAATCGATACCAGGCCGAGGCTTCTTGCTGAAAATTCCCATCACTGATCGCGCCCTCTCTCATCCGCCCCCGGCGGAGGCAGATAGTCAGCCGGGTCGGCTGGCTTATCCGTGAACGACAGCGGCGGCCTGTTCCCCTGCAGGCGCGCGTTGAACTCATCCAGCTCGGCGTCGGTCATCCTCCTGAGCGGTGGCGAAGGGTCCGGGCCCTGGCCGGTCTTCACGCCGGTCATCTTGAGGTCGGCCATCGCCTTCTCGACGGCTGCGTGAATGGTGGCGATCAGCGCATCCGCCAGGTGGCCGGGGGCATCCCCCCTCCCGCTGACGGTCAGATCGACCTTCAGTGGCCCGGCCTCCATCGACCGCTTCGCCTTCTTCTCCGCGCCGAGGATTGATGTGCCGCGGTCGCGCCTGATCGCTATGAGGAACCGGCTCTCCGGCCCGCCCTCGGTGCCGACCTCAGGCATTTCCGGCATCTTCGCCGGCTTGCGGCCGAGACTGTACGTGCGCTTCTCGCCCTTGGCCCAGCGAGGGTGGGCGGTATATTCGATGTACATTTGTCTCCTTTTGGTGCCATTGCCGTTACCGTTTTGGCACTCGTCCGGCTGTTGGGCGGGACCGGCGACTGCGAGGTCGACGATCGAGACGCGGCTTATATCGCCGGCCCCGCGTATAGGGGCGGGACCGAAGATCGCACCATCTTTGGCTTCCGCCAGCGCGGTGGCACATCGGTCCCGCCGGTCTTGCTACGGATGGAAGGGAGCGTTACCTGCGAAGATGGTGCACTTCGGGCACTTCTGGGCCAGATCGAACATTCCCAGGAACCAGCCCGCGTCCTTCCCGTACTTCTCCCTGGCCAGCTTGACCTGCGCGGCTGCAGCCTGTAGCGAGTAGTTCGCCTGCTGCTGCTGTCGGTACGCTGCGAGGACGCCCGGGTCCACCGGGACAATGCCCGGCGGGGTGACCTGGACGAAGATCGGCCGACACTTGGTGATGGTCGAGCCGATGCCGCAGAAGAAGTCGGGCTGACCCAGTCCGAGCGAACCATCCAGCGTGGCCAGCTCGTTATCGAGTTGGGCGCTGATCTCGTCGGCAACCTTCTGCCAGGCACCCTGGTCCAGCCACACATTAGGCGGGAACTTATCGATGGCACCCCGGGTCGCGTTGTCGATAGCCCGAGGCATGATCTCGTCGATCCAGGCCAGCCAGCCGGGGTCAGATGACCGCAGCTTCTGGCTGTTCTCATTCGTGTTGATGGGGTGCTGCGTGGCGCAGCCGTACTTGAAGCATGCACTGAGGAACGCCGTCGCCAGCGGGAAGTTGCCCTTCGGTCCCTTCACCGTGATCGCCGGGTTGACCTCAAACGTCACGAATGTGTAGACGTGCACGCTGAGCCCGTTGTCCGCAGCGCCGCCGGATGCGGTGAGCACCGATGCTGGCTGAGCGCGGTCTGGCGGCGCGTCCGCGCTACCTTCCGGCGTGGTCACGTAGTTGTGGGTGTTGGCCGGGACATACCACGTCGTGGTGCCCGAGCCGATGTTGATCCGGTGTCCAGGGCCGGTGACATGAATCACATCCTGGTTGCTGAATGTGCCGTGACCAGTAGTGATCGCCCATTCGCCCAGACTGGGCTGAACATGCGAGCAACTGGCCAGGGCACTGACGACCGCACCAGCGGCCGCCAGGGCCATGAGCCCCTTTCGGTACCTCAATGGTTCCTCCTTATGGTGCTGCCACCCGCCGCCTCGTGGGCGGCGAGCAGCTGATCCCGGACATCTGCCGGGAAGTCGGGGTAGCTGATCTCGATGACGGCGATCGCCTGGTCGATGGCCGCGCCCTGCTGTTCAAGCAGGCGCTGGAAGTCCTGCCGCCGCGTGAACTCCAGCCACCCGGCCGCCCGGCGGGTCTTGCGCGCTTCCAGCTCCGCCCGCCAGTCGAGTCGCTTGAACCAGATGATCACGCCGGTCGCCAGGGCGGTGAGGAACGCAAACCAGCCGACTAGTTCGGCTGCGAGGTTCATCCCTTCTGCCTCCTTGTGGTGAGGAAATGGTACGAAAACCATTCTACCATAGATCGGTCCGGCTCACTCTCCCGGCTTCTTGTCCGAGAGCACCATCACATCCTCCGCGGCGATGCCGTGCTGCTTCGCATGGAGTGTCCCGCAGATCATGCAGAGCACATACGCCGCGTCCTCGCCCATGACGTCCAGGAAGCGGCGGCCCTCGGGCCCCAGCCAGATCGCCCGCGCGCAGTTCTGGCACCGGCCCTGAACACTGTCCCGGTAAGGGACGAACAGGTTAGCCAGCATCGGGTCGGCGAGGTCGAAGCCAAGGCTGGTCATGAACTCCCGGTTCTCCGGCAGGTCCACGAACAGGCACAAGATGGCCGACTTGTCATCGGTCATATCGTCCGCTCCAGGCGGGTCAGCTCGCATGCTGCCCAGGTAAGCAAACCCAGCAGGTCTGCCGCAATGTCATCCGGCCCGATGAACTGGACAACTGCCATCAAGCTTCTGGCCAGGTCGGCGTCGCTTGAGTCCGGTATAGCCTTCCGCATGAAGTCCGCCAGCTGCCTGCTCCGGGCGGCGACGAGCGGACAGTGCGTGCACTGGCAGGTGGCCAGTGCACGATCGCCTTTGTCGAGTAGGGCCTTCTCCGCGGGCGTCAGGTTAGCGGCCAAGACCCTGAGCCTCTTCGTACCTCTGCCGGATGCCCACCGGTATGCGGCCCTTATCCGATAGTTCGAGGCCCTCACCCTTAGCCCAGGCCCTTACCTCCTTCGATTGCCTGCGGCTGCGCGAAGTACGGGCCTTACGCGGCGGCAGGGTCAGGGTCGGCCCGAGCGAGGACGCGAAGGTGACATAACGATCAAAGGTGGTAGCCAGAACCGTCTGGTGGCCGGGGCAGAGGTCTATCTCGTAGCCCTTTCCGTCCAACTCGAACGAGACCGTTTTTACTTCGCCCTCGCTGTGGCCTTCTGGGATGTCACAGTCCAGCGTGACATTGGTGTATTTCACTGATCTGCCTCCTTGTGGTGCGCGCTGATGCGAACCGGCGCCATTCATTCTCGATCGTCTCCATGTGCATCCGGTGCTCGTCCAGCGCGATGGCGTTCTCGCGGTTCCATCCGGCGAGCAACTCTTCCTGCAGCCCGGCCCAGTTCCTGCGGGCGTACCTCGCCAGCCGGTCGCCCGGTGCCGGCCCCTGCCAGCCGGCCCCGTCGTCCGGGAGGTAGGGGCGTGACCCTTGAATGTCGCTCGTGCCATGGAGACCGTTACGACCTTGGCTATCGCTTGTGGAATGGGCCTTCCTGCCGCTTGATCTGTGGCTGTCGCGCGGGTTTTGGACAACGACGGCATCACCCGTCGTCAGGTACCAGCCCATGCCGAACAGGAAAACAACCGCCCCGATCAGGTAATTCATCCTTGCCTCGCATCTCATTGGCAGCCCGGTTAATCAGCCTGATCAGCCGCCGATCCAGCGCATCATGCAGCAGTCCGGGAACGTTATCGGCGATCTCGTCTAGCAGGCGCCTGAAGTCCTCGCCAGCCAGCGAGACACTGACCCGCTGGCCACCCTTGGCCACCTCCGCTGGCTCGCCGACGATTAGCGCCAGCCGGCTGGGCGCAACGGACACATGGGCGAGATGGGTGAAAATCTTCATCGCTTCCTCGCCATCCATCTAGCCATGGCATCCGACCACTGCCGGTCAAGGACCTGCCGACGCGCCTCCATCCGCAGTTCCTCGGCGTGACCGGCCAGGATCGCCGTGCCGAGCACGACCACCATCACCAGGATTGCCGCGATGACCAGGCCGATAATCATGACGACACGCCCGGAATGGGATGATCTTCCTCGAAGGAGAGGCTCAGGCCGCAAACCTCGCAGTTACCGGAGTACGTGACCTTCACGACGCCCTTGTCTGCGCCCAGGATCTCGTAATCCTCGCGGAACGTATCGAAATCCTCCGTGTGGATCGTGGCTATATCGGATAGCTTCTCGCGCGCGGCCAGGAACTCCTCGGCGGAAACCTTGCCGTAGAGATCGTCGGCTTTCTTCAGCGCCTGACTGCGCTTCGCCTGAGCGCGCAAAACGCAGCGCGGGCAGACCGACCAGTCTGAGGCGCTCATCCTGACCACGCTTTCTCGGCACCGATGGTGACCTCTGTCGGCACGCAGCCATCTTCGGCGACAACCTCAGGCTCGGCGTTGTCATAGTGAACGGACACATGCAAGGTGCCCTCGTCGAAGTAGGCATAGACCTGCACTCCGGCGATGACGAGGCAGGGCAGGCCGTCGTCGGGCCCCATCGGCAGGAATTCGGCCTGCCTGTTCAGAGCCGTCTCCATAGGCGTCATGCTGTCCGCCTCCCTGCGATCATCGCCTTCAGGTCATTGGCGGGCTCGATAACGCAATCCCGGAGCACGGCGCTGACCTGATCCGCCTCCTCGGCGGACAGCGTGCGTACATCCTCTAGCGCCTCGGCTGCACCCAGGAGCGCCTTGTCGGCATCCCTCAGGTAACTGAGGGCATCCACCAAGGCGCTCATGCTGACCTCTTCCTTGGCGTCCGCTTGCCCGGGGCAGGCTTAGCTGCCGCATCCAGGGATGCCTGCAGGGCATCGACGAGAGACTGCTCGCGAGGCGCTGGCTGTTCCGGCCGGTCAGCTAGCGGAGTGCCGGAACTCTTGGCCTCCACCGATGCGATCACGGCCTGCCGGTACCCGTCGGTGTGGGCGTCCGGGTCGAAGTCGGCGGTCATAGAGCTGATCAGCGACGTGGCCATGGTGAGTTCCTGCTTGCGGCCTCTCGGTAGCTCCAGCTCGGCGGGCCGGCGGATCTCATCGGGCCAGCGCAGCGTGCTCATCGCAAGCACGCCGGTGACGCTGCCGTTCACGGTCAGCGCGATCGCCCGGATGACCGCCAGCCGCTCGCGGCCGCCGCGGAGCGCTACCTTGGCCACCGCTACCTTGTTGGCCTTGGACATGGCTTCGAGGACGAGACCGTAGGCTCGCTCAGCACCATCGCCCGGGTTCAGGTAATAAAGCTTATCGGTCAACTCGGGCGCGATCTGTCCCTCCGGGCAGAAGTGCACGACCTCGATCGACTTGGCCGTAGCCAGCGGTAGATCGGCGAAGTCCTCGTCGGTCATCACGATGATCTCGCCGTCGTCGCGCAGGAAGCCCTTGGCGACCTCCGCGTATTCCACCATCTCGCCGCAAGCCGTGCACACGCGACGGTAGTTGATCAGCCCGCCGTCAACGCCGTGTACCTGCTTAAAGGCAACGTCCCGGTTCTCGCTGGCACTGGTTACGCCCACGGGGATCATAACCAGACCAAACGTCACAGAGCCTTTCCAAATAGTCCTTGCCGCCATGTTTCCTCCCTCCGTCGTGGTGAATGGTTTACACCATTCTAGTCGCAAATGGTCAGCCGCGCAACCGCAAGCGGTATGGCTGTCGCTTCCTCCTTGGCCGCAAGATCCGTGGCTATCGTTCCTCGTATGGACCGTGACCGGCTTGGCTGTCGCAGCTCGGTTGGGTTACCAGTTGCGAGACGGCCGCCATCGCTTGGTGCGCCGATGCTTGGCCACGCCCTTCGGGTTACCCCGGCGCCCGGCCTCGCTGAGATTGCAACGCCAGTGGGCCGGACCCAGGATGAGCGTTCGTTCAGGATTATGCGCCAGGTGCCACTCAGCCCCGGGCGGTATCCACCGCGTCAGCTCCAGGCATACCGGCTCAGTGCAGAAGGCCTGCCCGGCGGCCACGACGGGCTCCCACGACTTGCGGATGCGCCGGTACTCGGCGTCGTACCCGCGCTCAGATGCCGTGGGCATAAGACCTCCTAAAAGATGTGAGTCTGCCTGGGCTTCTTCTTCGGCTCCGGCTCGTCGCCCTTGGGCCAGTGCCGGTCTGGCGAACTGCTGTAGGGCTTAATGCCAGTCACCAGCGCCGCCGCCTCGGCGCGCCTTTCCATCTTGGCGCGCATGATCGCCTCCTTTTCCCATTCCTCACTTGGCCGTCCGTTGATCATGTCCACGTCCGGCTCCTCGCGAGGCCCCTTCCTCTCCATGTTCTGCCCCGTTCTAGCCCTACCGCCGGTGGTGACGCTCAGGCGTATCAATGTCCCTCGGGCCTGCGCCATCCCCGGTGACTTTCCAGGCCTCACGGCGTTCCTGCACGCGCGCCGCACGCTTCTCCAGTTCGCCAGCACGACGCCTGCGACGCCGTCGCCGACGGTCCTTAGCCATCTCATCTCCTCACTCGCCGATCTCTGGTGCGTAATATCCAGGCAGCGGGACCGGGCCGGTGTACTTCCGGCACGTGCACGGATCGAACCAGTTGGACTCGTAATAGCACCTGCCCGTACCTCCCTCGTGGTACGAGGCGTGGTGCTTGCAGCCGCAGATAGGCCCGCGCTCAGGTTGCCGCATCCGCCGGCGCGGCCGGTCGATACGGCCAGCCAGGTAGCCGACCGCGAGAAGCGCCGCACCGAGAAGCATGGTGACGGCGTTCATGTGATCTTCTCCGGGCGTACGTCGATCCATGCCCAGGCGTCATCGTCGATGCCGCCGAATGAGATGAGACGCCCCTCCAGGCCGGGCTGGAGCCGTGACCAGGCGCGGCCCATCTTGCGGCTGGGGCCGGTGAGGGGCTCGGTCAGCCCGTCGGTCCGGTCCGATACGGGCTGGCCGGACGCGCTCTCGGCTTCGGCGGAATGCTCGGTCATGGCACACTCACACCCTCGGCAATGCGTCGAGCTGGTCTATGCCGCAGTCGTCCGGGCCTTTGTCGGGCCGGACGCGCTTCATCAGGCAATGTCTTAGGTTGCCCTGAGCCCCGACGCCCTGGGCGGAGACTTCCAGCACCCGGCCGTACCACTCCGGCTTGAGCGTGCCGTCCGGTGCGGTGATCTGGCGCCGGAAGTCGTCGGTGAAGTTGCCCGTATGACCGACTGGCCGCAGTCCCGCCCGGTCCATGATGCTGACCTCGAAACTCCCGACCAGCCCGGCGTTCCCGTTCTCGCCGGGCCGGAAGCCGCTGACGGCGACATCCACGGTGCTGCTCATCTTCAGCTTGTACCAGCCAGCCGTCCGCTTACCAGAGGCGTAGGCCGACGTGAGCCTCTTAACCATGACACCCTCGTAACCCTCGTCGAGGGCCCGGTCGATGCTGGCAGCGGTGGCAGGCCAGGACGGCACGATCTGGACCGGCAGACTCGGGTACGTCTTGCGCCAGGTGCGCATGAGCATTTCCAGCAGCAGCCTGCGCTGCCGGTAGGGCGAGTCCGTCGCCGGGAGCTTGATGGCCTGCAGGAGATCGAAGACGTACAATCGCGCCGGACCGGTGGCTTGCTGATCGGCTACGGCCTTCGGCGGGTTCGCCACCATCAGGCCCACTGATGTGCTGAGCAGGCCACCGACTGCCCCGCCAGCAGCGACCAGCTCCGCGGCGATCATTGTCCCGGCAGCCTGAGGCAGGATGGCATCCCGCAGGTGCGGGAAGTTGCCGCTGCGGTCCAGCCCGCGGGTCGCCGACGTGATGACATTCACCTTCTCGCCGAAGGTGAGGTAAATCCCGCAGCCGTCTATCTTCGGCTCGGCCTTGTATGCCGGGGTCAGGTACTGGCTGAGCCCGGCATATGGCTCCGCCTTGGACCAATCAACCAGCGGCTTCAGGTCGGTTGCCTTCATGGGCTTCATCGGTCGTCCCCGATAACCGTGACCTGGACCGGCTGGCCATGCTTGATGATGGCGTGCATGATGTTCTGCCCGCCGGTCATCCGGCCCTCCGTGATCGTAACTTCCGCCGATGCCGGATTCCAGTCGTCGCCCTTCATCTGGTCGGCCAGGTAGTCGATGCGATTCTGGCGGGCTGACCTGCTGGGCGCCATGTTGGCAAGCAGGCCCTTGGCCTGCACGGGATCAATACTGGTGAACATGCCTGACCTCCACGGGTTGTGGTGAAATGGTATACACCATTGTACCACGATTAATGGAGGCTAATAAACCGACAGACGCCACGGAGACCATGGCTGTCGCTGCGACTGTGGATGGTCAGCGATGCAGCAACTCCAGCCCAACGCCAGCCTCGTGGGCTGCCTGGATAGCACGCGCTGGTAGCCGCCCGAGATCAGCGACATCGAACTCGGGCCGAGCCTTGGCCCATTGCCGGATGTCGTCAGCTGCCCGGCGCTGTTCGGCCGTTCGCCTTACCACATACTGGGCCCGCCGGGCAGCGGACTGCCTGCCCGCCTCGGTCCACGGCGTCAGCGATTCCCTGGCCTGGGTTTCATGCCAGCCGCACATATCGACTTCGTAGCGCTGGCCATCCAGCTCGACAGCGAGGCGATTCGTGGCGGCGCGGTCTCCGTCCTCGTGGTCCAAGTCGCACAGATCGGCCCTGATTAGTCGCTGCACCATACTGGCCTGCCCTCCTAGTGGCGTCCTGTTTGGTCCCGAACAGCGTACCGCATTGGCGACCGATCAATCGCTGGTCAGGTCGCCGATTGACCAGGGCTCCTCGACCGATGCCACGGCGATCTGCGGCGCGATCACGAGCATCATCGCGACGCCGCTAGCTGCGGAAGCCTCCGCCAGCTGCCCGGCCACGGCTTCCCAGCTATCGTCGCCGGGATCAAGCCGGACAATGAGCATCTGGCTACGATCCACCACGGCCACGCACTGACGGATCGCGGCCAGGATCTGCTCGCTGCTCAGGCCGCCTCGCATCCCATGACCCATTTTGGCCCCATCCGATGCCACCGGCACTGCCCGGCTGCGGCGGCATCGGCGGCGGTCCATTCCCTGCCGTCAGCCATCACCGGATTCTGGTAGGCGACCGCACCCGAGCCGGATAGCGCTACCAGACCGCCGCAATGCGCGCACCTGGCGCCGGTCAGCAAGCGGCGGCTCAGCGCGTCAGCGGCCTCCGACGGCCCCGCGTGGTTCTCCTCGATGATCCGCGCGCCCTTGTACTGGGCCTGCGCGTACCACTGATGCGGCGGCTCATCGTGCAGATAGCCGAGCTGGAACTCTTTCGCCCCCGTGCGGCCCACGAGATCAGTGCAAGCGAGCACGGCATCCTCGTCAAGATGCATTGAATTCGCCATTTCTCAGAACGTTATAGATGATCACGCTGTCGCTTGAACTGTGGCTAACGTCAGGCTGTTGGCGCTGCCAACTTGGATGTCGCATTCGCGGTGGCGCCGCGGCGCCGTTGGCTTTCGTCACCACAATGGGCGTTCGCAGGATCTTTGGTCGTCGTCACTGTTTTGGCTGGCCGGCGGGCGCCGCCCCACCACAAGGCATCAACCGGCTTCACGGAGCGAGGACACTCCCGAGCCACGGCCAGGCCGGATGCTCAAGAGAGTCTCCCGGGCATGATGAAGCCGGGCTAGTCGCCCGCCGGGTCTGTGATTCACTAAACCTCCCTGTGGTACTGGCTAGCTTACCGGACTGGGCGGGTCATCTCCCACGGGAACCTCCTCGTTCTCGGCGAACTGGTCCGGGCGGTTATCCGCCAGCCAGCAGACGATGGCAGCGAGGCCATGCTCGACCAGGTCGCACTGCACGTACAGCCTCTTTGCCAACTCGTGGCCCTCGTAGACCTGGACGAGAACGGCAGCCCACTGGTCGCAGTCGATGGCCTCGATGGAGGCTTGCCAGCGGTGCTCCATCTGGTAAACGACAGCCGATAGCCAGAACTGGGCCTTGTCCTCCGGGTCGTAACCGCCTGTCATCAGGATGTCGTTAGCCCTGGCCAGAGTCTTAGCTGCCTCAGCCCCGTTGTCGCTGCCGTGAATGCACTCCATCGGCAGCTCGATGCGCTTCGCCGCCTCCTCCATGGCTGTCGCCGGATCATTGGGCGTGCTCATCGGTGCCCCAGGTCGTGGAAGGGCTGGCAGATCGTGCAGCGCGACACTCCGCATGTGCACCGGCGCAGCCGGCCGTGGCAAGCCGCACAGCGCAGCGGCATGACGACCGCAAGTCCGGTAATGCCGGTGATCATCGCCAGCCAGGCGAAGACCCCGAGCTGAATGACCTCAGCCCGGGTGAACTGACTAAGCATTACTAGCCTCCATTAGTGGTGGTATGCTGAAAACAGCGGTTGACCTGTTGGGATGCTGGATATCATCCATTCTACCAGCGAGTAACCAAGATCCAAAATCGTCCACAGGACGAGCGACAGCCAGGGTGCAGACGGCTCACTTGGCAGGCGATAGCCAAAGATCTTGCGGCGTAGCCATGGGCGAAGCGGCAGCCAAGCCTCCTGCGCTGCCAATGTCGTTGCGACAGCCACGGATGATGCGGGCCAAGGGCGGCGCGACAGCCATGCTCTCAGCGGCTACAAGCCCTTAGCCTCTAGCCAGGCTACGGTCGCCTTGGCCATCGCCTCATTGTGCCCGGTGTGCCGATGCCCGGCCCAGGGCTTCGCTACGAGGGCCAGTGCCTGGTCAGCAGACACCGGATCAGGGACCGGGACTGGCGCCGGCACAGGAGCAGGCAGCAGGGCGGGGACGGGGACCGTAGCGTCTCCCTGCTCGGCGAGCAGTTGGGTGAGGGTGTCGAAACTCATCGAGAACGAGCCCGCATTGCCCCAGCCAGCGCCCCAGCTGTTGTCCAGCAGGACGCTCATGGTGGCTACATCCACGCCCCGGGCGACGATCTCGTGACCGCCGCGGATCCAGGCACCAGGCGAGATGGTGACCAAGCCGGTGGGAGCAGGCTGGTCGAATGAGCTGTACCAGTTGATCCCGAGCAGTACAGGCCCGTCCATCAGTGCCGCTAGCGTGTCGTCCAGGCCGAAAGCGTGGGTGTAGCCGCTCAGCAACCCGTCGGCCTTGCCTGCCTGGCACACCGACAAGCCGGTGCTGCCGTAGTCATTAGGCGGATACGGGCCATCGCCATCGATGACCTCTGCCTCGGAGTACATCCTGAGGGCCAGAACCTCATCGAGCGGAGTGAGCAGCGTGGGGCCGGGCAGGCCCTCGAAGACCGGGCTGGTAGCCAGCGCGCCGACAAGCGCGTTACCCGTGCAGGAGCCCACATCGCCCTGATCGAGGATCGGGATGTGCCGATCCCAGGTCTTCGTGATCACGCGCACGCCGGTCTTCGCGAACCTGTATTGAAGTGAACGCGGATCGTGACGAACATGCCGACCGAGCCGACCGCCGTTCAGGCTGCGGTGCTCGGGGATGCGGTGGATCGTCGCGGGCTCAGTCATCAGGCAGTCCCAGGTCCAGCTGGTCGGGCGACGGTTCCTTCAGCATCTTCAGTTGAAGTTCGGCGCGCTGCAGGTGCTGGCTGAGCATAGCGCCGGTTCTGCAGTCGGGCTGGGATTCCCGGCTGCAGGCCAGGCAGCCGTTGCGGTGCGTTGCGAGATCCTCGGCGAGCCAGCGGCGATCGATCTGCGCCGCCCGGAGCACGGATGTGTACATCGCCCACCTCCGGTGTCCAGTCAACAACAGCTACCGTGATCTCAGTGCGCGCCTCGCCCGGCGTGACCATGATCTTCCTGGCAGTGATCTCGCTGACCTGGTGATCGTCCTTCCAGGCGACCGAGTTCAAGCCGTCGAGCACCGTCTTGATCAGGTTGTCAATGTCCCGCCGGTATCTGGTACCGCAGTAGAAGACCGCGCCGACCGCGAACTTATCTTCTGACCTGACGATGTGTCCGCGTGCGGCTGCTCGGAAGGCCCACCCGATCTTCTCCTCGGCGACAAGCGTCTTCGGCGGGGTGTAAGTACCCTTCCTCGTCACCCTTGGCCTGGCCTTGCTGACGGGTTCGCCAGCCACGATGAACGAGATCGCTAGAGACTGGGCCGCAGGCCCGGCCAGGGCTCCGCCCTGGTAAGAACCACGCCCGGGGATCACCTGTTAAGCTCCATAGCCCACCGCCGGCGTCCTTAATACAACGGCCGGCGATTTTGGTTGTGCTCGGCTGCCGCTTTCAGGTATTCTATGACTCGCGAGAGTTAACCCTGGACTTTACGCCAGTCGCCGGTTCGGCGCAAGAGCGTGTTCAGGATGAGGGTCGGCGTGCCTTGTCGAGGGGTCTGCGCCGACCCTCAGTTATATCTCATTTTCGAGGCTGCAATCCCCCGTCTGTCGGCGCGGTGCGTAGAAACTGTCAGAAGCCCGCGCCACACTGGCGGCGTGGAAGATTACCTCGACCGAGTAATCAGCGGAGTGCGCCGCTGGGATGACGCCCGGATGCGCTCGCAGCAGCGCGATGTCGGCGTCAGCGATCTGGTCGGCTGCCGGAGCGAGCTGGGCTTTATCCTGCGCGGCGATGAGCCCAGCGATGACCGGGACAACTGGCGGGCCGTCGCGGGTACCGCATTGCACAGCTGGCTCTCGAACCTCCGTCTGTACGAGACCGCCGAGACTGGCGAAAAGGCCAGCTTCGAGATGGAGGTCAGCTACCGCTCGCTGACTGGCCACGTCGATGAGGTGAACTTCAGCCGCGGCGAGGTCACTGACTACAAGTTCCCGTCCAAGCGCAGCGCCCTGGTCTGGGATGACCCGGATGTTCAGGCCGAGCGGTTCGTCCAGGTGCATGTCTACGGTGCAGCGGTCCGGCAGACGGACATGTGGAAAGCACTGGCGCCCAACCCGGATGAAATGCTCGTGCGGATGCTCATCGCGCCCGTCGACGGCACCTTCAGCGACTGGGTGAGTTATGAGATGCCGCTGGACATCGAGACGGCAGACGAGGCCATCGACCGCTACGAGGAAGTCAAGTCCCTGGTCGCGGCCAACATGGATCTGCCTCGTGATAAACCATGGTTTTGGTGTTCCCGCTACTGCGATTTCTTTACGGCCTGCCGCGGCGGCGGATACGGCCCGGCGATTGTCTACCCGGAGATCACCGACGAGGAAGTCGCCGCGATGGTCGAGCGCTACGGGCAGGCCGTCGAGCAGGCCCGTCAGGCCGACCAGGTCAAGAAGGCGCTCGCTCCTCAGCTGGCCGGGGTCAGGGGCTCGGCGAGGGGGTGGAACGTTCACATGAGCAGGGCCGGATCGGACCGATGGGTGCCCGATCTCGACGCCATCGCGGAGATCTTCGCCACCAGGAACGAAACGGTTCCGCTCATGAAGAAAGAGACCGGGAGAAGAAATGAGAACCCGCCGCCACATGAGTGGATGTCGTACCTGCCATGGACGGGTTCTCACCTGGGCATTCTACACGGAGAAGAAATGACCCGCGTTACCGGCCGGGTGATCGCTAAGGCCCTGCACGAAGCCGGTCTGATCCCCGGCGACCTGAACGACATCCGCCGCATCGTAATCGACCTTCAGCCGGACGACGCTGCGATCATGTACCTCGACTATTTCGCCGATGGGGAGCAGTGGCTCGACGTGGTGCGCACCTTCAAGGGCATCGAGGTCCGCACAGCGATCAGCACGGACCCCTGGGGCGACCTCAAGGGCCGCTGCGACCGTGCGGACGCTGAGCGGAGGGCTGAACCATGAGCACAACCAGCGACAGGAATGATCCCCGCCTGAGCCACGGCGCGGACACGACACCGGCCCCTCAGGCCGATGTCTACCTCGTCCTCAGCGAGGATGAGCGGGCGAAGGGCTTTGTCCGGCCGGTGCGCGGGTCCTACCGCCACCGGGACCCGGAATGCGACACGGTCACCTTCATGAACCGCGCCCTCGCTGAGACCTATGCTCGCCAGCCCTCGTTCTACGGCGCTACCTACTGTGCTGGCTGCAGGATGCACCGGCCTGTCGGCGAGCATGGCGAGTTCACCTGGATGGACGCCGAGGGCAAGGACACGAGCATCCTGGTCGGCACATGAACGAGGCGATCGCCGAGCGGGACCAGTTCCGGTGCGTTCGCTGCGGGACGCTGGTCTCCGGACCGGGCAAGGCGGTTCACCACCGGGTGCTCGGCAACAGGAAGCAGAATGCCGCCTGGAACCTGATTTTGCTCTGCACGCCGTGCCATGAATGGTGTCACGCGCACTCCGAGGCGGCACGCAAAAGCGGCTGGATCATCTCGCGGCATGCCGCTCGGCCGCACCTCGTTGCTGTCCGCTACGACCAGCCGGGGCGGTCCGGCTGGTTCACGCTCGGTGCCGATCTGACTACTTCGGCTGGCCCTGTTCCCTGACCGCCGAGGGCGCTGTACGGTCGTGCTTACCGGCCGACCCGTATAACTGAAAACGAGAGGCCGGGCTCTCCCCTGCCCGGCCTCTCCTGTCCCCCGCTAAAGGGCGTGCCCATGGTAGCACCAGTCGCCAATTTCAGTCTTTACCCCCCCGAAGTTGTTCTGGCCATATCCGACGAACGCGACCTGTGGCACCAGCGGGGCCTGAGCGCCGAGCGGGACGGTTACCGGCGCGGGCACGCCGAGGGATATGCCGTCGGGTACACGGCCGGCACCGAAGCGGCGATGCGCTATATCAAGCGCATTAACGGGCTGCTCGTCGACTCGGTGAAGCTTGAAGCCGCGAGATGGGGGCCCAAAGGCCGCGCTGGGTTCGGGCAGCCGCGTCCCGGCGATTACCCGGGCAGTGCCGCATGACCATTCCCGGGCCTGGCGGCCAGATGTACCGCATCAGCGAGAACGGCCTGGACCCCGAGTACGAGGCCCCGGCTGACCCGCGGGAATCCTTCAACGGCCACCTCGGCGGGATCACGTGCTACGACCTGGCCTCCCTCATGCGCAAGGGCGTCACGGACCCCACCGTGCTCGACGGCCTGCTCTACCCGGGACGGCTGCACGCGCTGGCCGGACCGCCGGAGGCCGGCAAGTCGATCCTGGCCTTGTGGCTGGCGTTGCAGGTCATGCAGAAGGGCGGGCACGTTGTCTTCATCGACGAGGAGGCCGGAGCAGGCGCGACCGCTGCCATCCTGCTCGGGTTCGGTGCCGACCCTGAGCTGATCGCCACCAGGCTGCATTACATACCCTTCCCCGGTCTGCACTGGAACGACGCTGACCTGGCCAGCCTGAACAGGCTGCTCGGCGCCTCGAAGCCGACATTGTCGGTCTGGGACAGCGCGGGCTCGCTGATGGGCTCGGCCGGGATGGACGAGAACTCAAGCCGGGACGTGACCGGGTTCTGGTATCGCGTGCTGATGCCCGTCTGCCGGGACTTCGGCTGTGCCGTCCTGCTCACCGATCATGACGCCAAAGATGGCGCCGAGAGCCGGTACGCGCGAGGGTCTACCGCGAAGCTGGCCGTCGTCGATGTCATGCTCAAGCTTCAGCCGGTCATCCCCTTCAGCCGGACGCGCGACGGGCTAGTGAAGCTGACCGTGACCAAAGACCGGGGCGGCTACCTTCATCGCAACTACAACGTCAGGTACCGGCACAGCCCCCTGCGGCTGGAGTTCGTGAAGTCCGCCCCGCCGTCCGCAGCCGGGAGCGGCCTGCCGCCCGGCGCCCAGGCCCTCGTCAGCGTGCTGGACGAGACCCCGATGGGCCAGCGCGACCTGGTTGACCGGATCGTTAAGGGCGGCGGCTATCCGCTCAAGAGGGACACCGCCAGCGGTTATCTGAACATACTGTTGGAGCGCGGCATGGCCGACCGGATCGACCAGGGTCCGGGCCGGGAGGCTCTCTGGGTTAAGCCGCCACCGGATGCGCCCGGGGGTGCGGACGGACCTGCGGACAGGCTCGCGGAGAGTCCAGGTCACGATGGATGATGACCGGACCCGCCGCCGTCCTTGCGGCTGTCGCTACGCCCATGGGCGGGTCGGCCATCCATCCTCAGCGAGTCCGCCGCTTCGCGTCTGGCTAACGCAACGCCAATGGGCGGCCCGCTGGTCGGTGAACGGCGGTGGGCGGGGTGTCCTTTTCCTCCGTGGCGGGCCTGACCACCCCACTTTCCAGCGCAAGCGCCATCCCCTCTTGCGCTCCCACCTCTCTCAGTTCACCGCCCGAAGGCCGCCGTCCTGGTCATGATCCCGGTGGGGATGCAAACCGCGCCGTCGGGGAACCGGACATCGTCCTGCCAGAGAAGGTCGTGGTAGCCGATGCCGTTCGCGTCCATGATGCCGCGGGTCTTCTCGATGTCCGGCGTCCGGTTGACCAGAGCGGACTCGCCGGCCGGGTCGTGCCAGATCAGATCCCCGGCGAGCGAGTGATGCAGGGCGATCCGCTGCTCGTCGTACAGCAGGAAGACATGTTGCGCCTGGTCGGGCAACAGGCAGGCAACCAGCGGCTCGTTGAGGTCGGTAAGGGTAGCGCGGGCCAGGCAGTAGGCCAGGTAGTCGTCCAGGAGGACGGCGCAGAGCCACTGCGGGAAGACCGTGGTGGCGGTCATGCGCTCCAGCAACTCCCAGTAGACGTCCGCGCCGAACAGATCGGTGATGAGCGCGGTGTGGTACAGGTCGGCGTCTTCGAGCGGGGCGAGCCAGTCGAGTCCGAGATCCGTCAGGGACGGGCGCTGGACCGTAAGGGCTGGGGTCATCTTTCCTCCTGCGTGGTGTGCGGAATGGTGATATCCATTCTACCATTTATGGTGCGCCCTTCCAAATGTGCCACCGCCTGGATCTGTGTAGAATCCCGCTGTGCGCAGACGCGACGGCGGCCGGCCGATCAGGGATGCGATGGCCGCGGCGGGACTGGGCCTGCAGGGTGTGGCTGCGCTGACCCGCGAGCTGGACGGCGAGGGCATCAGCTACCAGCTCGTCGGCTTCCTGGCCACCAGCCGCGACTACGGCCGGGATACAACGTCAGAACGGAGTGCAAGACTCATTGAGATGGCCCTGGGGGTCCCGTCAGGCTCCCTGTTCGAGTAGAGCACCACGAGGAGGCGACATGGCCGCATCTGTTCCTAACGATCCGCTGACCTTCCTGGCCGAGGCGGCAGCTCAGCAGCATGAACTCTTCATGGCCTGGGTGAACGCCGGCTTCACCAGGGCCGAGGCCTTGCAAATGATCATTGCGATCATGACCGAGGGCATGTCACAGACCAGCGAGCAGGCCAGTGGGGAGGAGTCCGCCGATGAGTGAGCTACGGGAGCAGATTCAGGTCATTCTGGCCGAGATGTTGCAGCAGCCTGAATACTCTGCACCACGCGCGAAGCTGGCCACTGCGCTCGCCGCAGTACAGGCCGAGTTGCCACGGGTCACCAAGGACTCTAAGGCCGACATCGAGACCAAGAGCGGCGGACGGTTCGGGTACACCTATGCCGACCTGGCCGGCGTGAGTCAGCACATCCTGCCGCTGCTCGGCAAGCACGGGCTCGCTTTCATGTGCAAGCCCACCATGCTGGACGGCCGCATGGTGCTGATGTACTCGCTGCTGCACAGTTCCGGCGAGCGCGAGGACGGGATCTATCCGCTCCCGCAGAACGCGACGCCCCAGCAACTGGGTTCGGCGATCACCTACGGGCGCCGATACTGCCTCTGCGCCGTGACCGGAGTCGCTGCCGACGAGGACGACGACGGCAAGGCCGCCACTGTAGCCGAAGAAAAGCCTAAGGCCGCTAAGTCACCTGCTGCCCGGCGGACATCAGCGGACTGGCAGGCCTACGAGGCCGAGAAGGCCGCTGCGGCTGCAGCGGACGTGGCCCAGGCTGAGCCTAAGGGGGACGCCCAGCTGCTTGCTGAGCTAGCCCAGAAGTTCGCCGACGACGGCTCCACGGTGCCGATGCTGCGCGCTCAGGTCTACGAGGCGGCAGAGAAGGCGAACCTGCTGACCACCCGGGTGAGCACGCCGTGGCAGGCTGACCACGACGTGCCCTTGTCCTGGGTGATATCAGAGGCGCGCAAGAGGATTGAGGCGGCTGGCAAGAACCCTGGCTGACGTCTGGTCATTGGTGCCGCTACGTCTCTGGCTGTCGTTACGTCCGTGGATTTACTCCGCTGGAACGTTGGCTGCCGCATCTCCCATGGGGCGCGCTAGACCTCTGGCCGTCGCGTCCTCCGTGGCTGATTACCCGGCGTGCCTCACTCGGTAGAAGTAGTGGGCATACGACCACATCCTGACCGTGCTGGCCACCGTGCCGGAGTGATGCTCGCCGAACGTCCAGGACCACCGGTAGGCAACCAGCTCAGCATGGAAGGCGGGAGACCCCCACAGGACAATGTCGCCCTTTCGCGCCTTCCACTTGCTGATCCTGACCAGCTTCCACGACCTCTGCATCGCCGAGGTAGTCCGCGGCAGGCTGATGCCCACCGCCGCGTAAGCAGCGACGACCGCTCCCGAGCAGTCCCAGCCCCGTGAGCACGGACCGTTCCCGCCGTAGTAATACGGGCATCCCTTGATGTGTCTCCTTGCCCACCGGAACGCCAGGAACCTCTTAGGCGTCGTCCCCGTGCTAGCACTCAGAAAATGCGCGTCAGCCGAAGCGAGTTGAACCGCCGGACCGGAACCCGGCTTGGTCACCGCAGCGGCGGTGCATACCCACTGCGAGAAGTTGTCGCCGCTGGACCGGAACTTGCTGACCGCGTTGAGGGCGTTGACATAGGGATCGAAGATGTTCCCCGCCACGACCTGGCCGAGGATTTGCCAGAGCCCGGCGGCCTGGGTGCCGGTGTAAGGTGCTCCGGCCGACTTGCCGTAGTAGTTGGTCGGGTCACCACCACTCTCGCATTCGGCGATGGACGCCGCTGCCGCTTCGGCCCAGGACGGGCCCCCTGCTCGCACCCACAGGCTTTCCAGGGCGCTGAAGGAATAGATCCCCGCTGCCGGGGGAGGTGGGGCGGGCGGGCTAGCGTTCCCGCCGCCTGAACCGGCCGTACTGGTCGCGGCCGGTGCTGGCGGCGCTGGTATCGCTGCGAGCGCCCGCTCCAGTCGCCATCCAGGTGCCGGATGAGCGGCCGGGAGGGTAAGAACCCGGGCGCTGAGCACATCCGGGTTCGGAACCTTCTGCCTGTTCGCCCACCACAGGTCCGGCCAGAGCGAACTGTCGCCCCAGACGCGCTGGGCGATCGTGCTCAGCGTGTCGTTTGCCCTTACCGTCACCGTGCTGACCGGCAGTCGCGTCGCGCGTATGGCATACAACTTCGCTGCGGACGGCTCTGCCGGCAGATCCTTACTGTACGTCTGGGCCTTCCGGGCCCCGATCAGGCTTGCTGCAGGAGCGTGGCTTGTGCTGTGCGATCCGGCCAGGAGCGGGAGTGCGGTCACTACCACCCCGGCGGCCATCATGCTGAGCGCGAGTTGTCTCGCGTGCATCATTCGCCTTCCGACGATTCTCCGGTTCCATAACCGACATGCCATAGTTGTTCTGACAATTCGGGTCATTGGAACCCTTGCACGGAAGACCTTAACAGATCTGGAAATCAGGCAATCACTGTTTGATAACTTTGCTAGAGATTTTTTAAAGGTGCTCTGAACTGCGGAAACACCGCTATAAGGGCTGCGCCGCCGGGCGCTTTCCGCAGTCATCTCGCAGAGGCGGCGTCTGGGACGAAGACGCCGTAATTACGACAATAGCGACAGACCGCCGTCGATAACCTGGCTTTCGTCTAAGTCATGGACGGCCTGCGCTAGTTGCGGAGGCCGGATTTGAACCGGCGATCTCCTGCTCATGAGGCAGGCGAGCACGACCGAACTGCTCCGCTCCGCATTGAAATTCTACACTGGCGGGGTATCGTGACACCCATGGCGTTCGCGACGATCGGTCCGATCAAGGGCGTTGACTACGCATGGCCTCCTCACCCCCCCGTCCCGGCGCTCGTGCTCGCCAGCGTGACCTTCGTGGCCCGATACCTGTCGACCGATCCGAGTAAAAACCTGTCGGCCAGTGAGCGGGACCAGCTGCTCGGCGCGGGCCTTAAGATCGCGCTGGTGTGGGAGACCTATGCAGCGCGCATCCTGGCCGGTCATGATGCGGGGGTCAGTGACGCGCAAGCGGCCGATGGCCAGTGCAAAGCCCTGGCCATGGCCGGGATCCCGCTCTACTTCGCCTGTGATTTCGATGCTGGCGAAGCCAACCAGGCGCTCATTAACGGTTACCTGGACGGTGCGGCCAGCGTGATCGGCCGGAACCGCACGGGTATCTACGGCGGGTACTGGCCGGTGAAACGCTCGCTGGATGCAGCAAAGGTGACCTACGCCTGGCAGACCTACGCCTGGTCCGGCGGGAACTGGGACCCGCGGGCTCAACTCCGGCAGGTCCTTAACGGCGTCAGGATCGATGGCGTCTCCGTGGATATCGATACGGCCCAGGCGACAGACTTCGGGCAATGGCCCCGGCCGGGTACTCCGCCTCCGCCGCCTCCCCCTCCGTCAGACTGGCAGGTGACGATGATGCGCTCCCTTCCGACGCTCAAGACCGGCAGTACGCAGCACGCGGACGTACGGCGCGCTCAGGCCCTGCTCGGGCCGGCTGGCGCTCCGGTGGCTGAGGACGGAATCTTCGGCCCCAACACCGAGGCTGCGGTTAAGAAAGTGCAGCATGCCCACTCGATGACCGCGGACGGCATCATCGGCCAGGCCACCTGGACACTGCTCGTCACCGGCGCACGATAAGGCTACCGGTCAAAAGCATACATAATATACCTTATCCACCAGCTGGCAGAAGTTTTCAGCGCGTCTTAAGGTGCCGGATGTCGCGAAGAATCTTGCGGATGTGCTGGTGCAGCCGGAACGGAATCCGGCCCACCGTCAGCGTCAGCGTCTCCAGGTTATCGGGGCTGACGGAGAATGCCATTTCCATGACCTGAAGCGGATCATTAACCAACAGGCGGCCGCTCTTGATCCGCACCGTGACCGTATCGCCGAGCCAGATGTGGTCCGGGCCATCCCAGACGCCCGGGTGCAAGACGATCGAGTAGCTCGGGATGAGCACCTCGGCGTCCTGCAGGTACCAGGGCGCTGCATTCGTCAGCGAGGCGGCCAGCTGGATCGTCGTGCCGATCAGCTGATCCCAGCGGCCCTCCGGCCGGCTTGTGATGTCGCTGGCGGTCAGTTGCTGAGGGGTCATGGCGACCGCCCCGTCGCCGGTCACATAGACGGCATTCGCGTAGGACGTCGGATCAACGTTCCGGGTGATCTGCGCCACGAGATTGCCGCCGAGTTCAAGGACGACCCCTTTGTTGGTGCCGCGCTGGCCGGCCCAGATGTCCAGCCGCAGATCACTCGTGCCGTACGGGGTGATATCCCAGTCGAAGCTGCCGGGCGTCATCTGCGAAAGCTGATCGATGTCGTCGCCGATCATGTCGCTGATCTTGCCGGACCAGGTCTGCAAGAAGCCGGTGACCTGTCCACGACCTGGCCTGATCCCCAGGTTGCCGCCGGGGTACCCCTGAACCTTCTCCACCAGCTTCCAGGCGATGAAGCCGGCATCACTGCCCGTGAAGTTGAGCGCATCAAGGAGCATCCGCCGGTGCAGGAGATCCCGGTAATCCAGGGCGGTGAGGCTCAACCGGTGCTGGTCAGAGTCCAGCGTGTCCTGAGTCGGCAGCACTCGGCCGGCGAACAGCAGCTTCCTGCCCCGGACGACCTGAACGTCAGTCAGCAACTCGGTTATCTGGCTGGCCAGACCGGACCGCCCGTCGATGTCCAGTTCCGCCTGACTGTAGTTTCCCGCACCGGTGCGCATCGTCAGCGTCATCGACTGCGCCTGGTGAATCTCAGCGGTAATCCCGCCCGCAGGTTGCGGCGGACCGTACAGGAAATGCCAGGCCGGTTTCGCCGCGACGTAATCAATCGGCAATGCCGGCCCGGCCCACCTGGGCTGCACGGTTGAGGCGATCACCAGGAAGAAGCCGAGGTCGATCGCCACCAGAAACTGCGGGTGGGTGGTGTCCGGCTGGTAGGTCGCCAGGTTGGCGTTGTAAAAAGCTAGCTCAGCACCGGTGAACGACGTGGCCATCGGAATCCACATCGTGGTTCCGGTGATAGCCGGACGGCCCGGCCCGATCACGCTGCCATCATCGGACCGGCGCTGCTGCACCCCCGTGTCAAGGGCGCCCGGAGCCTGCCAGGGCTGCTGCGCCAGGAGGATGTCGTCGACATAAAGCGTGTCCCCGGCGTTAAGCGTGGCGCCGTTGAAGCACCACTGCACGTATACCGCCCCCGGCGGCGGGTAGTCGCCGGCATACATGTACGTCCAGCCCGAGGTGGTCTCGTTCGGCGAGTATTTGCCGATAGTCGAAGCGATGTAAGCCTGGTTGATGTCGTACCAGCGAATCTGAGTCCAGCAGGGGCCGGCAGCCACACCTGACTTAGCCCGGACGTAACCCGAGGCGATGTATTCGCGGTACTGGTTACAGCGGATCAGCGGGCTGCTGACGAACACTGCGCCTTGAGCAAAGGGTGCGTTCACTGCCAGGCTGTAACTTCCCGACCTAGCCTGAGCACTGTCCCGGACGAGGCCCGAAACGAACCCGGTCCACCCGGCCGGGGCAGTCATGTCGTAGACGCCGAAGTTGGCGTAGTAGTGCGCATGGCCGATCGTCGTGGTCTGCGGGGCTACCGCCAGCTGGGCGTAAGCGGCACTGGCCGGAGCGACGCCCTGGCCCCGGACCGTTACCCAGGTCGAGGTGTTGTCGGTGGCGCTGAAGGGTCCGGCCTGACTCAGGAATGCGCCCGCATTATCCAGCCACCGGATAGTCACCTGGCTGGACTGACCCGGTGTCCCCGCCTTAGCCAGGAAGCTGACCTGACAGCCATAGGTCGTGCCGACCGTGACCGGTACCGGGCCGCCAGGATAGTGAAGATCGAAGAAGTCAGCGCCAGCTACCAGGCTCGTCGCGAGCAGGCAATTGCCGCCGCCAGGAGGAGGCGCCGGAGGTGTGGCGGCAGCGGTCCAGGCCAGGGTGCAGGTAGCGAACGTGTCGCCCCAATTGCCGATCGTGCCGTCTAGCAGCAACGCGTCGTTCAGCGCCACCATGTTCACGACATCTTCGAAGCCGTACAAGGCGTTCGGCAATGCTCCGGGTATCAGGTTCGCCGGGATCGTCACCGAGGGGTCGGGTGTGCTGCCCGGGTTGTCTGGGATCGCCGCTCCGAGTTGCCCGTTGTACAGACCGGGATAAAGAACCGAGCCTGTCAGGGGGTCCAGCCCGAGCGGGGCAGCACCGCCGAGGGCCTGCCGGGGCGCGAAGCCCAGCGAATAGTTCGGCACAACCTTGCTGGCGTAACGTCCGTCAGTGGCCCACGTGGTGGTCGCCGGGACGAGGGTAGCGAAATCCCGGTCCCCGCCCGCGTGCTTCACCCACACCGCCGTGTTTTGTGCGTTCAGCGAGACCAGGCCGCCGTTAACGGTGATGTTGGCCAGGTAGGGGTCATCGACAAAGTGATCTTCGTTAGCCGCGCCTGTGCTGAGCACTTCGACCTGCAGTTTGGCACGGGCAGCCGAAGCGGGAGCGAGGATGTCCGAACTGATCTGCTGGTAGGCAGTGGTGTTGTCGGCTACCGCGACGCCGTACACCGTGGAAAGGAAAACCCCGGCCGAGTCGTAGAAGTTAGCCCCGACAGCGCACGATCGGGCACTGGCCGCGGCTATGAACCACGCCGAGCAGCGGATCGTATCTCCCGGCGAGCAGGCCAGGCCCTGAGTCAGGATGTTTCCAGTCGCGCAATGACCGGACTGCATCGTCCCGCCAGCCGTTGACCGCATCCGCATGGACCCGGCCCCCGAATGGACCGGGGTAGCCACCTGAAGAGTGGCGCAGTTCGAGTTACCTGAGCCCCAGTTGCCCAGTCCGGCATCGAACGTGGCGGTGTCGCCAGTCAGGAAGTTCGCTGGCGTGGCGGTGGACACTGAACCAGCGCAGTAGAGGGTACCGTCCGCCCCGTATTCGCATGGCCCGGCAGCCCAGTAGTCATCAGCTGCTATGAACGGGACCGTGATCGGCGTGATCGTCGGCCCGGAAGCGTTGTACTTAAACTCCTGCATCACGTGCGATGGAATCGGCGCTGCGTTCCCGGCGCTCGGGAAGACATCGTAGATGATCATGAACCGCTCGTCGTTAACGACACTGGACGGATCCGCCTTCAGCTCCCTCGGCGCCATGATGAGCGACGTCGTCGCGTCCTGGGCGTTCATCGACGGGATCTGGTAGACGGCCTTCAGGTTGGCGTTCTGGTCCCACACTGAAACCAGGCCTGAGTTGAAGCCCGGTGCAGCGAAATAATGAGCGACAGCGATATGCCCGGAAACCGGCAGAGCGTTCATCTGACCGATACCGCGAGCCGGGAAAACGCCGCCCGCTACAGTTATGTTCGCCATGTACGCGTCGTCGATGTAATGGACTTCCGACGCTCCTCCAGTCGCCGCTACCCTGACCTGCAGTCGGCAGAACGCGGCGGTAGCCGGAGCGGCGACGTTCCCGATCAGCAGCGTGTAAGCACTCGTCGAATCAGTGATCGTGTTAGCCGCGTACAAGACGTTGACCAGGGTTCCCGCAGCGGTATAGAAAGCAACGCCCACTGAGCAGACCCGCGCCGACACGGCCGAACGGAACCAGGCCGCTGCCTCGATCGTGTCACCGGGGGAACACGCTAGTCCCTGGGTCAGGATGTTCGCGGCCTGGCAGGAGGCGGCGGCCATGTCGGTGCCAGCAACTGCGGAAATTGAGGTGAGGCTCAGCGCTCCCGCACCGGCATGCACCGGGCTGGTGACGCGGGCGGTGTTGCAGTTGCCAGCACCGGTCCAGGTCCCAGCTGTCGCATCGAAGTTAGCGTTATCTCCGGTCAGGAAGTTAGGGGGCGGCTGGTCCACGCCGGTGGCCAGAGTGTTGAACAGTGCGGGATTAGTGGCCTGCAGCTGGTTGTTCGTCTTCGATACGGCATAATTATCAAAGACCCAGTTGCCGTTAACGAAGTTCAGGAAGCCGATCCCCGGATACAACCCGATGGACGGGATGTCCCAGCCGAACCAGTAGCCGGTGCAGGTGTAGAGGATCCGGCCGTCGGGAGTGACGCACAGATCCCCGCCGCCTACGTCCGTACCGCCAGTCAGCCGCCCGGGCTGCAAGGTCTGCGCGATGCCGCGGCTCGTCGGAATGATGTTCCGGTAGAACTTCTGCCGGACCGGGTCATAGACGCTGATCTCGGCGTGATCCATGGTGGGCAAGATCTCGTTCTCGCTCAACGGCACCGAGGACAAAATGATCTGGCCGAAAGGCGCTGCTAGCGCGTAAAAGACCGCCTCTCCAGCACCGAAGCCCCAGCCGTCAATCGCCTGCGTCATCAGGGTGTGACCGGTCGAGGTCAGGCTCAGGCCCGGCAGGCTGCCGAAGGTACCCGCCTGGCCGATCCATGTCACGATCGTCTCGGGCGTAGAGGGCGCTATCGGCACGTCGATCGGAGATGGCACGCTCGTTATTGCCGTCAGTACCGTGACCGTGAGCACGACCGTCGCAGTGCCCGTGGTGGCATCAGTAACCTTGAACGTGATGGCGGGTGCCCCAACCGCAGTCGGGGTACCGGACAGAACCCCGCCCGATGAGAGAGTCAGCCCCGTGGGCAGCGTGCCGGAAAAAACGGTCCACGTGAACGGCGCGACGCCGTCCGATGCGGTAAACGTGAACGAATACGCCGAGCCAACCCGGGCAGGCGGCACCGAGCTTGTCGACACGGACACTGCGACGGTCGCGGCGCCGAGGACCAGCGAGTATGCCTGGATATCGAGATGGCCTGCGGAGTCCGCGACCTGGACGGTGAAGTTGAACACGCCGCTCACGCTCGGCGTGCCCGACAGGACCCCGCCGCTGGACAGTGACAATCCCGTAGGCAGCGCGCCGGTTACCACCGACCAGGTGTAGGCGGGCGTGCCTCCGGTAGCCGCGAGGGTCTGGGACGGGTAGACGGCATTCTGCGTGCCAGCTGGCAATGACGACGTAGTGATCGTCAGGATGGTCGTACCGGATGCGGCATCCAGCGCGTCGAACAGGGACTGCCACAACGGCAGCCGGTAATCCCCCGCTGTCGTAATGGGGCTTGAGTTGAACGCGGTGTCGCCGCCGGAGTTGAACAGGATCAGGTCCGCGTTCGACTTCCCGGCCGTCAGCCGAGCCGAGAAGAAGGTTTTCAGATAGCCGAAATATGTGGTTGCCTGCGCCTGGGTCTGCCCGGCCACCGGGTCAGCGGAAGAGTTGAACTCCCAGATGCCGAATGGTTTCGGCGGGACCGCCCCGTCGGCCAGCGAGGCCGCTGTACCGAGCCGGTCACCATTGACATAAGCGTTGCAGTAGTAGTCGGTGGTGATCTTGTCGATGTAGGCGTCGCCTGCGTAGTACGAGTTCTCATTGTGGTAAAGGACGCCGAAGGTCCCGGTGTTGAAGACGAGCGGGTAATACTGCCGGACCGTGGCGGCGTAGAACCGGGTCGCCGCGATGGTCTGTGCAGCGGTCATCCCGGCGGTGTATGCCTCCGGGTAAAGGGCGACATCCATGTTGACGCCTGCGGTCTTGCAAGATGAGAGGAATGCGTCGAGGAGCGAGGCATCGGAGTTCGACGGCGGGTTGAACGCTGGCCGGAAGCTGATGCATACCTTCCGGCCAGCGGCTGCATCAGCAAGAAGGTCGCCGGTCACCGCGGACGGCCACGCTGCACTGAAGTAGACCCGGCGCACCGTCAGTGGCCGGGACGCAAGCTGCACCCAGAGCCCGATGGCCTGCTGGACCGTCGTTCCGGCACCGAAGATGTTCTGGTTGTTAAACGCGCCGACCTGCCCGGGAGCGCCGACGCCGCCAGCCGGGGTGGCCGTGAACGTAGCGATAAGACCGGACCAGCCAAACGTCGAGTCCGCAGCCACCGAAGTCTTGCCGGTGACCGTCAGCGCGGCAGCCGGGACGGACAGGTCATCAGCCGAGTACATGTGGTGGGTCGCCGACGCGGTGTCCGACAGGGCTAGCGTGAACCCGGACGGGTCTGTCCAGGTCAGAGCAGCTGCGGAGACCAGGCGGTGATGGAAGCAGCACACTGCCAGGTCACCGGACTTGGCGGCGCTTCCCGTGGTGACCGCGCATTGGGTCACTGCACCGGCAGTGCCGGTGCCGGTCGCCGAGATCGTGAACACCGGGCTGGCCACATCAGTGTGGAATTCCTCTAGCGCGGCGTGCAGGTTCGCCGACGTGCCCGACGTGCAAAGGACCGAGGAAATGCCGCCCGGGTTGGCTGGGTAATACCAGAGTTCGGCGGCGCAGTTCCCGCTGTTCGCTGACTTGACGACCTGTACCCAGCCGGCGGGCAGCGTCCAGGCGGCGTTGCTGGAGTTGGTCAGGTAGCAGACCAGCAAGTTCCCCGCCGACGACCCCCCCGGCAAGGTAGGGGTGACAGTCGTGCCGCCGGCGGTGATGGCCTCGGCGGCGCTTTTCTGGATCCGCGTCCACGTCACGGCGTTACCCGATCCTGCGTGCCCACAGGTAAGAGTTCTGGCTGAGTATCGTGTCGTTGGCGGTCGCGGACAGCTTGGCCCACTGCAGGACGGCGTAGCAAGGCGCGGCGCCCGTGTTGATCATGCCTTCCTGAATCGGGATGGCGAACTGGTTACCCACGCCGAGACCGTATTGCTGGAGCGTATCGCCGCCGTTGTAAAGGGCTCCGGCGCTCGCGAACCCTGGCGTGGTGGAGAAGTAGCGCATCGTCTGTCCGCCGGGCTGCCGGAACGTGGCCTGGATTCCGCCAGGGTTCGCGTTGCCCGAGTACAGCAAAAGACCCGACACCGCATAAATCGCATTGGCAGCCAGGTTCAGCAGCTGCAGGTTGGGATCATCGGTCTTGGTTGTGCTACTTCGGCTCAGATCGGCGCCCTTGATGACGTTGATCGTGTCGGCACGCTCGCGGTAGTCGGTGATGTTGGCGTTCGACACATTGGCCTGGCCGGTGGCGATCGAGACGAACGCGAGGGTGATCGCGCTATTAGGCTGGGCCGGCGTGCCGGAACCGGTGTCCTGCAGCAACATAGGCGTGAAGTCGTACGTGCTCCAGGCGCCGTTCTCGCCCTTATTCCGCACCTGGAGGACGACCCGGTGGACCCGCGTGCCGGAGCCGGGGGCGCTCGGCGTCGCCAGGTTGAAGACCGCGTCCGACCATACGTGGTAGATGCCGTTGGAGCTGGTGTCATCATCCTGGATGAACGCACGGCCCACCACGATATCGACGGAGAAGTTCGCGCCTGCGCCCCTCTGGACGACATTGAAGGACGTCGGGCCGAGGACGCCTTCGAGCAGGTCGACGCCGCTCGCAAGCTGGTTGAACGACGTGAACATGCGGCGCCACTCAGCCTGCGTGTTAAAGATCGTCGGGTCAGCCCCGCTCGGCGCCATGATCATTGGCTGATGCAAAGTCACGGAAGAGTCTCCTCAGGTAATCCAGCCGGTCCGGTAGTTAATGATCGTCACCGCCCCCGGCCCGGCGCTGGTCGGGTAATACCGCAGCGAATTAAGGCCCGGCGCCAGGATCCACCAGTCCGAACTGCTGAAGTTCAGGAAGCCGAGCTGGCTCTGGGCCGAACTGGAATTCAGCAGGGCCGTCCGGTTCAGGTAATCCAGCTGCACGTAGTCGCCAGCGTTCAGTACCACCGCATCGCTGAACTCCAGCGTCAGGCCCAGCGTGTCATTCGCCAGCTTCGGTCCCGTCGCCGGACCATACAACTTCGCGGTCCACGGCACCGACTTGTTGCCCACCGAGGTAACTACCGGGTTGCCGCTCAGCGTATGGGCGGTCACCGGGATACCCGATGTCTGTACTGCAATGCCGTTAGCCGCGACGGTTACGGCGACACCGCCGGAGATGGCGATGATAGAGGGGATGTTGACCTCAATCAGACCCGCCGACTCCCAGATGCCCTTCGGCGCCTTGAACGAGAGGGAGAAGTCTGTGGTCAGCGGGTTATCGATCGGCTTAGTCGAGGAATCGAAACGCACGGTAAGCCGCCGGTCCGTGCTCCATTTGTCGTTGGACACAATGAGGTTCGGCCGTAGCGACGGGTCGAGGAACAGCCCGATTTCGTCGAGGAACGTCTCTGGCGTGGTGAGACCATCATTGGATATCCAGAGTCGCAGCGAAAGGGAGACGGCCGCAGCGGACAGGTGCGCCGTCGTATCGAGCTGGCCATCAGCACTCACGCGCTCCTCGCTGACGGCGCGCACGGTCGGCTGGACATCCAGCGACATGACGGTCACGCCGTCGCGCGGCATCATGACGCATGACTGCCCGCTCACCGGATCGGTGAGCTTAACCGCGGTGAAGGCCATGGCTCTCTTCTGTCAGCTCAGTCCGGCACTGAGAATGGCGAAATTAAGCTTATGCTCTAGTATGCGCATGTCGGCCTCTTCGTGTATGTGAAGCTCGCCGACCGAGACGAGCGGGCCGTTCATCCCGCCGCTGAGCGGTGTCACGCGCTCCGGTCCGGATTCGCCGAACTCGTACGTAGCACCGGACCGGCCGTAGCCCCAGACATGCTCGGGTATGATCCCGCCGCCTGCGTGCCTATGGTGCCGGTGGCGGCGATGCGGATCAGGAACGTTAAACCACCGTTCCAGTTCCTCGGCCATCACCCTGCCGAGGCGGCGGAACAGCCGCTCCAGGTGCGCCTTCTCGTGCTCCAGATCCTTGACGAAATTCTTGCCGGTGTACCACTTGCCCTCGAAGACCCCGCTGGCAGCACCCCGGCCGATCTCCTTCTCTATCTTGGCGATAGCCGACTCTTCGCCCTGGAGCTGCTTCATCAGGGCCGGACCGCCCGCCAGGATCTCCTGGGCGATAGCCAGGCCCTGGTCAGGACCAGCCGCCACGATCTCGCGCAGCAGCTCCTTCGGCACCTTGAGTTGCACTAGTCGCTTCAGCACCCTGGCGAATTTCCTCAGGTTCGCCAGCTTCGTGGCGAGCTGCGAGGCGATCATCTGACCGCCGGTCCGGTACCTGGTCCCGACGTACCCGCCGCCCAGGGGCAGGCCGGCGACGTCGGTGTACGACTGCAGCCCTTGCGTCACGCTTGCCGCGTACTGCCGGGCCGCCTGGATCCGCGCAGCAATGTGGCTGATCTTGTCGCGGATGTCCTTGAGGTGCTCAATCTGCTTGCGGACGAGCCGCTCGCGGTCCTTGGCCGCATCGCCGCTGAAAAACTTGCGGATGTCAGCCAGGAGAGTATGCATCCGGCTGATCATGCTCGCGAGCGAGCCATGCTCGAAGATTTTGATCAGCGCCTCGCCAGCAGTCTGGCGCGGAGTATCCTTCCCGCCACCTGAACCGCCACCGCCTGAACCACCACCTGAGCCGCCTCCGCCGCGGACACGGAACATGTTGTCCTTGATCCAGGTACCCCAGTGGCTCTCCCAGTATTTGAAGAGCTTCTCGCCGTGCAGGTGATCGTAGATGTTGTGATGCGCCCGGCGGAATCCGGCGTAGTGCTTGATCCAGTATTCAAAGAGCTTCTCCAGCAATCTCTGGCCGAAGCCCGGAGACATGACAGGGCCAGCGCTGCCGCCGCTGGCCATCCGCCGGACGGGGCCGCCCCGGTGGTACCAGTTGAACTGCTGCTCATGTGCCGCCGCCCCTGCAGCCCCGCCATACCTGGACCGCATATAGCCCTCCATCCAGCTGATCTGAGCGGCTGGATTAGAGCCTCCTCGCGACTGACCGGCAAAGGGCAGCTTGGATTCCGGCAAAGCTCTCCCGCATGGCGACATAGTTCCAGGCCGCGAAGTTCTCGCCCGGGAACATGCGACGCGCTAGGGCCGCGTTCGCGCCCGGGGCACCTCCGCCGGGACCAGCAGCACCGAAGGACGCCTTCGCCATGGCAGCGGTAGCGGCCTTGACGGCAGCTCTCAGCGCAGCCGACATCTCCCGGACCATCAGGGCCGTGATCTGCGAGACGAACGCCGTGCCCATGCTCCCGTCGATGACCGCGCGGTTGCCCTGCTCGACCACACCGCCGGAAGCGAAACGCTTGATGAGCCCGCCGAGCGCGAAGGCACCGGAGTTGATGGCGTCAAGCATCCCCGGTCCGTACTTGTCCACCGAGGAGGCGCGGACTACATACTCGCCGTTGCTCAGCATGGCCGGGATCAGGTCATCGGTCGGCCCGCCGGAGCCGGAGATGTAGCCGCCTGCTGCCTGGTTTCCTGCGCCCTTCCCGGCGAGGATCTTGCCCGCGACACCCGGCGGGATGTGCGTGAGCGTGATCTTGCCCTCGCCGATGAGAACTAGGCGCAGCGCGACCTTGGGCGGGATACCGGTCAGCTTGGTGATGAACGCGGCTGTCTTGCCAGCCGCTTCGTTGAACTTGTCGCCGATCTTGATGGCGTCGTCAATGAGACGCTGCCGGGCAGCGTGAGCCTCATCAGACTGGCGCCCGTGCCTGGCGATGGCATCGCCCCATGCTTTGACATCGGCGGTCACGCCGCTGATCTTCAGTGCTTCCTGGGTAAGCTGCCCCAGAAGCTGGTTAGCGATCATCTTGCCCAGGCCGCCCATCGAGCTGGACAGCAAGGCCATCTGAATAGTCGCCTGATTGGCGATTTCCTTCAGCCGCTTCGTTGCGTTGTGCGTATTGCCCAGCCACCCGACCAGGTTCTTCAGCGTCGGCGCGAGGTGGAACCCCGCCTCCTGCGCCAGGCCGACGAGCTGCGCCATGGCCTCCTTGCTGCCTGCCGCGTACTTGACCAGCGGCGCAATGCCGAGCTTGACGCCCTCGGTGTACAGGTTCTGGCTGATGCCAGCCTGCCGGAAGGTGTCGAACAAGGCATTAAGGTTGGTGACCTGGGTCGTGAAGGCCTGGTTGAGGGCAATACCCGACTTAGTCAGATCGTCGATGCCGGACTTGGCGAACGCGAAGTTGCTGTGCAGTTTGCCAAGGCTGATCCTGATCGTCTCGGCGTTCTTGCCGGTATTCTTGAAAGCATCACTCAAGGACTGTGCGCCCTGGGCGACCGTGTCGAAGCTCTGCTGGCTGGCGGTCATGTTGCCGATGAATGTGTCAAAGGCCTGGTTAACCTGCTGGATCGCCTTGTACGTGTCGGAGATCTGGTTGTCCATGATCTCATTGGCCGCGCCCATTGCACCGGTCCTGACTTCGACCGCCCTCAGCGCTTGCTCGTAGGCGGCGACCTGCTGCTGCAGGAGCGCCCACTTCACCTTGTCCTTATCGAGCAGGTCGCCCGTCACCGCACCCACGTCGTTTAGCAGGCGCTGAACAGTAGCGGCTGAGCCGTACGTCCTCGTCAGCCCGGCGACCCTGCTGTTGTACAGCCGGGTCTCGCCGGAAAGTTTTGCCTGCTGCGCCCGGTAATCCGCGACTTTCTGCGCCGCCTCGGCGTAGGCCCGCGAAATGACCTTGGTAGCCCCGGCTGAGCGCAGAATGGTGCCGTCGACGAACTTCGTCGTGTTCGCCAGCTGCTCCTGGGCCTTCGCTAGCCGCGCGGTCACGACGGCATGGTCGCGCGCCAGCGTGGTCGCGGTGTGGAAGACATCCGTCTTCAGCAGCGCGCTCTGCATGGCGTCGCCGAATTCCTGCGCATGGGTCTTGGCACTGCCCAGCCAGTAAATGAGGCCGACGATGAGACCGACAGCGACGGCAATCCAGGCCAGCGGATTGTCGGCCGCCAGGATAATAAACTCCTGCATCCTCACGATCAGCTGCGGGATGGCCTGGACGGCCAGGAAGACGACGGCCTTCCCGAGGAGGAACGCGGCGGTCGTGGCCAGCCCGAACCAGATAAGCGCGCCGTGCAGCGCCAAACCGACGCGCAGCACCGGGACCGCCATGTTGGCGATGATTTCGGCCACGTGGGTAAGACCGGCAAAAAACTGCGCCAGGATGGCCGCATAGCCGGGTAGCGCCCGGAAGAAGGCACCGAAGATGCCGCCGACGTTACCGATGGTAGCGCCGAGCGCGGCGAGGTCGGGCACAGCTGTCCTGATCAACTCGCCGAATGTCCTGCCGTGCAGGAGCGCCGCGGTGAACCGGGCGGCCAGCAAGTCGACGACATGCGCGGCACCCTTGGCAACTGTGGCAAACTCGCCGGCCCGGGACTTGATGATCAGCAGTGCATCGCCGAACAACTGCAGGACGGCAGGCCGGACCGCAACATGGAGTCGTTCCAGCGCGCCGGTCGCCGGGGGAATGGACTTGCCGAAGGCGTCCATGACGATATGCGCGTTCTGCACGTGATGGAAAATCTCACGAAAGGCATCGGACCCGGCCACGCCGAACGCGATCAGCGCGATGGTGGCCGCCAGGACCACGGTCAGAAACTCGGCAAGGACATCAATGGCCAGGTGCCAGGCCGGAATGTGAAGGAGCGCGGCGAGGCCAGTACCCACTCCAAGGAACAGCGGCACGCTGCCCCGCAGCAACCCGAGCAGGCCCCACCAGCCCCGGAACGCGATCCGCGTCGCGGCGCCCGCCAGGACGGTCTTCGCCGCCAGTCGCGTCATCGCGGCAGCGGCCAGGCTGGCGGCAGCCGTGAGCTTGGCAAGCGCCGCGTCAGCGTCCTCAGTTGTGGCCCGCAGGCCGTCCATCGCGGCGGCTAGGCGCGATGTGGAGTCGCTGAGGTCCTTCATCTCCCGGCCCAGCAGGAAAATTTCCCTGGCGGTCTCGTTAACCCGCACTGCCAGGCGGAGGAACCGCGTCTCCAGGCTTGCCGCCGCCCGGCGGGTCTGGGTGAACTGGTTGCCGAGAAGTGCGGCCTTCTCGTTCAGTTGCCGGAACTTGGTATCGAGGCGCTCCGTGGCGTTCTGCAGGACGCGCATGGACGCGCCGGTCTGCCGGAACGCCTGGTTCAGCCGGTCAGAGCGTCGGCCCAACTCGTCAAGCTTGCGGGAAAGGTCATCAGCCGCGCGCGCTACATCCCGGAATCCGGCGGAAGCGTTATTGATAACATCGACCACGAACTTAATGGTGGCCATTCTCAGAGGCCTCCCATCAATGCGTCCGGATCGAACCGGCGGTTGGGCGCGTCAGGCTGCTGATTAGCCTCCTCCGACTCTAGCCGCATGAAGGCCATCCACCGGCTTAGCTCGATCGATGACATTGAGTCAAGCAGGCCGCCCGACCCCTCGACGGACTTCGCGTTCAGTTCACGGGCTAGCCGGTAGGCGAACCTTCGGAAGTGGTCGACTCGAAATCCTCGACCAACTCCTCAACATCCTCATCGGTCAGGCCGGACAATTTCGCGGCAGCCTCATAGATCCGGTTCACCGCTGCGGCCGAGTGCTCGCCTAGCTCGTTCGCGTCGTTATCGCCGAACAGGCGTTTGCCATCCTCGCCGACCACGCACTTGACGACGAGCTTGGCGCGGATGTTAGCCACGTTCGGCACCATGCGCTTGCCCCGGCGCTCCAGGATGGAGGCCTCGAAGTCGTCCCGTTCGCGGCCGGTAAGCCCGCGGATGAGGACCGCGCCGTCCCATTCAGGCACATCGACTTCCTGGGTATCCAGGTCGCTGGAAGCGAAGATTGCCTCGCGGGACAGGAACTTGCTGATGGCCGGAGCCTTCTTAACCTCGGACACGTCTCTCCTTGGCGCTGTTTCTACAGCAGCATACTGCTCAGCCGTCGAGGCGGCGCTTGATCTGATCTATTGCGTCATCAACCGCCTTCCGGGCTTCTCCGCCGTGGGCAGCAACAACCGGGTAGAAAAAGGGGTTTGGCGATTGGGTTACCCAGGGCGGCTGCCCGAAGACGGGGTGGCGCCACCGCTTCAGCCCCTCCTCGGCCCGCGGCAGCGCGTACTGCCCGGGCGGCATCCGACTGACATCCATGTACACGGAGACCTCGGTGAGTCTTCCGGCCCCTGTACCGCCTTCCGACGTAGTCCGGCTTGTGACCCGGACGCACTTAATAAGCCGCAGCCGCAAGCCGATGGGGTCTCTGTAATAGCGCGTGTGCGGGGCCGTCGATGGAATGGACATGATGCGCAGGCGGATATCCCGGCGCATGCCTGCCACCGGGATGCGCAGGTTACGCCTGAAGATTCGTCCCGTTTCGCGCTCATTCATGGCGCGCAGTCGGAGCGCAATCTCACGCAGGGTAGGGGCACCGCCCGGCGTCAGGACGAGTTTGAGTGCCGGACCAGCAGCCATCAAGTCACCGCCGTATCCGAACTGGCTTTCGCATGTCTCATGGGCGGTGACGACACCAGCATACCACAAAAATGGTCAGGCTGGAATGGTGACGTTAATCGCCGGAAGTCTCGTTGCGGCAAAGCCGAACGTACACGTGCCGGGGTTGTCCACACCCGAGTCCATCGCCTGGCTCATGATCCGGACAGGAAAAATATCCATTTTCTGCCCGACGACATCGCCTTCCCAGAGCAGGACGACAAATCCGTTCGTGTCACGGACCAGCAGCGTTCTGGCGTCATTCGAGTTCTGGCTGGTATAACAGGTGATCTCGTTGGTCGCCGAAGTCAGACGGCCAGGCACCTGCGAGGTGAACCGCGATCCCATGTCGGGCGTGTCCACCGTCGCCGAGGAGACCGACCAGCCGTTCAGCCCCTGCACCTCAGCCGACAGGTCAGTGCCAGCATTCAGCTCGGCCCTGGTCGGCGCCAGGTAGTTAGCCGCGGTAGGCAGCCAGTACACGCGGCGTGTACCCGGAGGGAAATACCGCGTAGTAGGCGTAAGCGGGGTTGCGGGCATCTGTGTCTCCTAGTTAGTCCCCGCCACCGGCGGCCTTCTTGGCCACGGCGGACCGCGGCGGTGCTTCATACTTTCTGGCCTGCTCAGCCTGCCGGGCATTCCGCTCAGCCGATCGGGCCTGGTGCTCGACGAGTTCCTGCGCTTCGGCGAGCGTCGTCCAGCCGGACAACCGGTAGTGCGATAGCGCACTGTCCGGCACTACCACGACCGCGCCGGTCTCTGCATGCGTGATCACGACATCGCCCATTAAGGAATCCTCACCAGGGCCACACCCACAGAGGTCAGCGTGCCGGTATAGGTCACCGCGACCGGCGCAGTTCCGTACACCGAGTCCGGCACGGGGATGATGTAGTCCACGTTCGCCGGGACGGTGACCACCCGGACCGGACCAGTCAGTCCGTCATACGTCGGCGTCGGGATCGAGATGGTGATCGATGTGCCGCCCGCTGACGGCTGGGTGATGAGCAATCCCGCCCCCTGCAAGGGCGTGAAGGTATCGCCGTTAGCCGGCGGGGTCGTGTAGCTAACCTGGGCCCCTGCGTGCGGCGCTCCCTGGAGCGCGTAGATGGCCACTTACGGAATCCTGATGGCGGCTACGAGGATCTGGTTCACGACCGTACCAAAAGTGATGGCAGTCGTACCGACACCGTAGACGTTGTCCGGCAGCGGGATCAGCCCGACGCCCGGAAGCGTGAAGCCGGCTACGGCGCCAGTGGAAGCCGGCACGGACACGACCCGGTTCGCGACCGCCTGGCCGTCGTAGGTGGGGGTGATCGGCAATACGACGTTGACAGCGGTACCACCGTTATTTACTACCAGCAGCCCGACGCCCTGTCCGGTTGGTGCCAGGTCACCGGCTGTCCCGGCCGGGGTCACCAGCGAGACGGACGCGCCCGCGTGCGCAGGCCCCTGGAGTGCGTACGTGACCATCTGGCGCCCTTTCGATGACTAACACGATTCTATGAGCGAAGCCTACGGCAGAGCCGCCCTGGTGCGCGCGTGCCGCAGGCACTTCTTACCATGACATAACTGCTGGGCCTGGGCTTCACATTCGATCATGAACGGCAGGAAGACCAGCAGGCCTCGCCGGTCGTGGACGTAATCAAGCGAGTGGGAAGTTCCCAGAACCGCCCGCATGACGGTTCCGCCGAGCCATAGCGGTGGCTCAACAAGAACCGCGCCGACTACCTTGACGTTGTTGTAGGACTGCCGCCGGGCCACCGCTATGGCCTTCGTATCGCCAGTACGGACGATCGAGGCGCAGCTGATGGTGAACGTTTCCCTGATGCCCGCACCAAGGCCATCCGAAGCTCCGCTGACCGATACTGCCGCGGTGCCGAAATCCTCGGACGTGGCCCCCGTCGGTCTCAGGTAGTCGGCGCGGAAGCCGTTGAAGCCGATCACTATGACCTGGGGATCGGTACCGCCTTCCACCCACGGGCCGTCTCGGATCGTCAGGTCGGTATTCTGCGTGACGGCCCGCAGGCGCGTGACGAGCGCGTCGATGGCATCGGGCACTCGCGAGGACCAGGTGCGATTCATTTACATCACCGCCGGGAACGGCGGGCCCATCATCTCGGTGACCTTGCGCGGCATGCCGGTGAAGTGACGGTAGTCGCCCAACTCCTCAGCGCCGATAATGCCCGACACGCCACCTGGCCCCCGGCGCGCTTCCCAGAGGTGCTGGAACAGCGTCTTGCCAGCCTCAATGTAACGGCGCGGGATGACCTGGAAGCCAGCCGTGTAGGTCGCTATCACCCGGCCGCTGACGGCGGGTCCGCTCAGGACCGTCACGATGCCAGTGTCGGGTTCCGCGTACATGTTTGCCGTATTCCAGACGGTGGTACCCGGCGACTCGGCGATAAGCGTGCTCAGGCTGATGACCGGCGTATTCAGCAACCGCAGTCGCGGGCCTCCCAGCCAGCCGAGTATGCCCAGTTCATAACGCTCGGTGATGGTGTTCTTATAGTCCTCCAGCGCCTGGGTAACGGAGGCGAGCATGTCGCGGATCGCTATGTCGTCGGTGAAATCGGTTGCGTCAATGCCGAGCAGCTTCTTCATCTCCGCCAGCGGGATAATCTGCTCCGGCACTTGCTCGGCGACATCGAAGGCATCGGTGTAGCCGGTATTCGGGTTGGTGGTCAGCCAGCGGACGCTGTAGCGGCCGGACAGCGGCGGCAGGTATGTCACCCGGTACTGGCCGGTCACCGACGGTGCCGGGACCGTCGGTGTCACGCTAGTCCCGTCAGGCAGGCTTATGGTCAGCACGACGGTTGCGGCGTTAGTGAGCACGCCGTTCGCGTCAAAGACATCCAGCGCGGCCGGGTAAGCATCGCCCAGGTCAAAGCTCACGTTGCGCCTCCCTGCGAATACGGTACTGTGCCGCCTCCGGCGCGCGAGCTTCCTGTCACATTGTCATCCTTGCCGGCCTGGGAGAATTCCAGTGCCGACTGGCCGCCACGAGAGTCGGCGGCCGGCGGATTCACTCCCGCTTGCGCAGAGGCCACCACCATGAGACCCGCCTGCGAGCTGCCTGGCGTGAGAGCAGGCGGCGGCGGGGCCGGTGATCCCGTGATGGCCCGCCAGGCTGACCGGTGAAGACTGCGCAGGTACACCGTCAGGGGTCTGAACGGCTGACGTTGCGCGGCCGGAACTGAACCGCGGGCCTGCTGCCAGAGAGCCCGGTGCGTTACCCGGCTGAATACCGTGAGGGGGGTCCGTGGCTGCCGTGCCGCTGCAGGCGGTCTGCCAGCTCCCGAGCGCCAGAGGGCGGGGTGCGCGGCGCGACGATAGACGGTAAGCGGCCTGAAGGGCTGCGGAGCACCCAGTACCGGGCTGACGGCCGTTCCCGCGATAGCACGCCATTGCGCCCGGTGAGCAGTCCGCGACCAGACCGTCGGCGGCCTGGAAGGCTGAGGTGTACCCAGGACGACGATGGCGGCCGGACCGGTGCCGCTGCGCCAGAGCACCCGGTGCGGTACGCGGCCGAAGATGGTCGGCGGCCGGAAGGGCTGCCGGGTTGCCGATGGTGGCGTTCCCGCTTCGCTGCGCCAGATACCACCATGCGGTGTACGCCGGTAAACGGTGACCGGCCGGAAGGGCTGAGGATTACCGGTACCAGCCGGGATAGCACTGCCAGCGTTTCCCCGCCAGAGCGCGCGCTGACGGGACCGGGCGAAAATAGTCTGCGGACGTGACGGTTGCGCCTGGGCGGCTGGCGGTACCCCGCGTGCGACGCGCCAGAGTGCACCGTGCGGGAAACGCCGCCAGACAGTGACAGGCCTGGGCGGGGAACCGGACGGTACGACAGGTATGGCCGATCCTGCGCCATTACGCCAGAGCGCCCGGTGCGGAACCCTCCGGTAGACCGTTACCGGCCTGAAGGGCTGCGGGCGAGCGGCCGGCGGAACACCCTGGCCGTTGCTGCTCTGCGCCCGGTGGGGAGCGGGGTGCGTGATCGCGGGTGGCTGATGCGGGGCGGGGACTACTGGCGGCCCGATGCCCGTGGCCAGGATTCCTGCCGCGCACAACCCGCGACCGCCGAGGCGTGCTCTAGTAGCAGCCCGGCCGGGAATCGCTGGTGGCTGCACCAGCGCGGTCGCAGCGACAGCCGGTGCGGCGGCCGCGAATGGCGGCAGCAGGACCTGCCGGTGATGAAACCGGCGTAGCCACGTCTGCCCCGGCTGCGCTGCGCCAGCACCCGCGAAGGACGCGGACGGCCCCATCGGACCGATGTCGGTGATCCCGACATCGTCGAACCGGCAGGACACATTCGCGACTGTCGTGCCGCGCGGTCCGTACCGCACCTGGTCGACCGGCCCGGCGGACAGCACCTGCCCGGTGTTATTCAGCGTTTCGTCGGCAGCAATAGCATCTGGCGTGAGGTACAGCCGGGCAGTCAGCACGCCCACCGTGGTGCTGGGCGTGCAGTCGAACTCGACCCGGCACCACGCATTAAGCGGCACGCTGTTCGTGCTGGTTGCGACCGTCGTCCCGGCCGCGTTGATCGTCGCGATCTTCCCGGCCGTCGTCAGGATAAGACTGCCGCACGCCGCGTTCGTGCCGGTCATGACGGAGATCAGCTTGTGCGTCGTGCCCGGGTTCGCCGTGACATACAGGTACGCCCGGGTGAACACCGGCGCCGTCGACCCGAGCACCCCGATCGATGTCGTCCACGCCAGGTACGCCTCAGCGAGCGTCCCGCCGATCGTGATCAGGTACGACAGACCGCCGTGCGCCACCTGCGCGCTGTCCGAGACAATCGACCCGCCCGACGGCAGGGTAACGACATCCCAGGCGTTCCCCGAAGCGCCGCCCGAGTTAGCCGTCGTGACCGTAGTACCGGACGGGGTGACGCCTTCGGCGCTGTTAGTGAGCAGCACCGGCAGCCTCCGTCAGCTAGGCGCTCCCGGTCAGTTCAGGCCCCACAGGAACATTTGCTGCACCGTTGTCGTGTTACCCGACGCCGACGCTGACCAGGTGCCGAACAACTCGATGTAGTTCGTCACGCGCGGGTCAATGCCAGTATGGGTGCCCGAGAAGCCGACGACCTGCGCCGTCGTCGTGGGAACGCCGCCGGAGGCCACGGACTCCACTCTCCATGTGCCGTTCACCTGGAACGTTGCCGTGCTGGTGAGGAAGGCCGTACACGTGTACCAAGCGTCAAACCGCCAGGGGACAGTAATGGCAGCGGTCGGGGCAAGAGCGCCTGCGACGGTGATGCCCTGGTTCTTCGTGCCAGCAGTCGGATCCATGCCAAGTGCGACCGCGAGCGTTGCCGCCGACGTGGTCGCCGTAGTCCCGTAAGCCTCCAGGTGCAGTGCGCGGCCGACCGGGTTAGGGCTGTCGTTGAGAAGCCAGCCAGCGGGCAGGTAACACACCGTATTCGTACCGAGGACGCCAGAGAACGCCGCCTCAGCCGTATATGTATTCTTCGTAATCGCCGTGGTCAGCGTGTACAGCAGTTCAGCCTGCGTGCCGGTGACGAAACTCATGTCGGACTACTCGGACCAAATAAAGTCAAACGAAATCGGCGTAGATGTCGCCACCGTCGCCTGCGCGAATAGGTGAACCCCGGCGTTAGCGTTGGCGTTCGCGATTGCGGGGACACCCCACTCGTCGCCGCCTGGCGGGAACTCCTCCCACATCGACCCGGTGGTCTGCGGCAGCGCCCACTCGCCGAGTGTCGTACCGATGATGGGAGCGGTTGACCATGTGACGCAGGTCTGCCCGAGAGATGCCGGGGCAGAGAAGTCATTCGCCACCCCTGAAGTCAGGGTGGTACCCGTGTTCGTCGCCGAGGGCCGGGCGAGAGTGAAGGTGATGTCGTTACCGGCGACCGCGCCGGTCTGGAGTACCTTCACCCGGACCCCGACCAGCCACAGCCGCTTAGCCGCTGTTCCGTACAGCGAGAAAGCCGCAATCGATGTGGTCGCAGCCAGGGTGATAGTTCCCCGCTGGGAATAGATGTCGCTAAGCGCCATGGCCGGCTCTCCTTAGAGCAGTGTCCTGGCGCAACTCTAGCCGAGGAAGGCTCAGGAACTACGAGAGCGGGCGCCCTGCTGGGATGCCTTTACCGGGTTGGCCGGGGCCCTGTGCAGGACCGTCTTTGCCTCCGGGGCCGGCTCGGGCTCCTTTACGGGCTCGGAGACCTTGGCTACAGGCCTGGGTACATCCCACTTGATGACGAGGGGCTCGAAGAGATACTGGTGGCCGTTCAGCACCGGGTGACCAGACCGCGCGATGTCACCAGCGTTAATGAACACGGGCTGGCCGTCCAGATCGAAGGTGGCACCTTCCCTGGCGACATACAGATCCTCGTACACACTGCCTCCTATGGCTTCAGCTCAGTGTAGAGGGGGCTTAGCCGAACTCTTCGACGGTGTGCATCGTCCAGAGGGCCGGGTTGGTGTTTTGATACAGCGGGTCGGTACTCAGGACGGTGGTCACGCCAGCCTGAATGAAAATATCCCGGCTGCTGATTGACGGCACGCGAACCCAGGCAGACTGGTTGGCGGTCCACAACTGGTTGGCCACGGTCGTGCCGCCAAAATACGCCTGCACCTTGGTCATGCACGAAGTGTAGAACAAACGAGTCCGCCGCCGGTTCATTGGCTGTCGTCTCGGTCGTGGACGGGCCCGCTTTACTTCGCCGTCGCGGACCTCCGCGGGGCGAAGGCCCTAAGCCACCCGTGTTGAAACCACATAGCAGACGAAGGCGCATAATGCGGGTGGCGTACTGTCTCCTGGTCATACCCGGCATCGCGCAAGAAAGCACCGCAGCCAGCGTGCAGCTGAGGCGCATGAAACTCAATCAGGAAGTCTGTTTGGCCCTTAGCCAGCACTTCCGTGGCCCCGCGCAGGATCTCCAGCTCGTGGCCCTCGGTGTCGATGATGACCAGCTCCGGGCAGCCGAACGTCACCATGAGCGTGTCCAGCGTTGTCGCCGGCACGCTCACCCTGGGCACCGCATCCCAGTCGGCCGGCTCCCATTCCATGCCCCGCAGTCCGGGCGTGACCAGCTCGCCCTTGCTCATGGCCGCCGGCACCTGGGCTAGCTCGACATCGCCTGTCGCGGATGACACCGCGACCGGCATGAGGCGTA
>WNFL01401688.1_pt1 | contig 42807 bp, 36 predicted proteins | sample 5400361 | NCBI WGS metagenome assembly WNFL01 (sample SAMN13153351, study PRJNA577476) | soil metagenome | isolation source: 40 cm soil on Douglas fir-dominated hillslope | place: USA:California | collected 2013-09-17 | reverse complement strand
AGCGACAACTGGTCGCTCCAGGCGGCCGGCAGCTACACCGATTCGCGTTTGGTCTCGACCCAGTACACCACGTTCGAACCGAACGTCGGCGAACGGCTGCCCTATGTGCCGTACTTCAGCTGGAGCTGGAACCTACGATATGAGCATCCGCTGGTCACGGGCCTGCGGGGCTACGCGCAGGTTGACATGGCCCACAAGGGCGACATGTGGGACGACCTGCATGTCCAGGGTTCCAACGGCTTTCCGCGGCTCCTGCAACCGGACTACAGTATTCTGAATCTGCGCCTCGGATTGAGCCCCGAAGGGGGCCACTGGCTCAGCGAGTTCTATGTCACCAACCTCACCGACAAGAACGCGATCGTCTACACCAACACCGGCAACTTCGATCTGCGCCAGACCACGAATGAGCCGCGCGTCATCGGCCTGCGCCTCAATTACCGCTTCGGCAAGGAAGCCAATTCGGAATAGCGCGCCCAGCGGCACCGAGCGCGTTCAGCCGGCGACGGCTTCGGGTTCGCCGCTGACGCGGTGCGCTCCGCGCTGCTCGCCGATCTTGCGTTCGGCGCTCGGCGGATGGCCGAATTGCATGCGGTAGCATTTCGAGAAATGCGGCGGCGACTGAAATCCGCACGCGGTGGTGATGTCCATGATGGGCATCGCGGTCTGCAGCAGCAGTTCGCGCGCGCGCCGCAGGCGCATCTCCAGATAGTAGTGCTTGGGCACGCAATTCAAATCGCGCTTGAACAGGCGCTCGATTTGACGGCGCGACAGGCCCGTGGATTTGGCGATCTGTTCCAGCGACAGCGGCTTCTCGATGTTCTCCTCCATGAGCTGCGCCACCCGAATCAGCCCGCGGTGCGACACGCCGATCTGCGCGCGCAGCGGAATGTACTGGCGATCGGTGTCCTTGCGGACTCGGTCGACGATGAATTGCTCGGAGACCAGCTGTGAGATCCGGGGGCCCAACTTCGCTTGAATGAGATTCAGCATGAGGTCCAGGGGCGCGGTGCCGCCGGAGCAGGTGAAGCGGTTGCGGTCGATGGTGAACAATTGGTCGCTGATTCGAACCCGGGGAAATTCCTCCCGCAGGGCCGACAGATTTTCCCAATGGATGGTGGCGCTGAAGTGATCGAGCAAGCCGGCGCGCGCCAGCGCATAACCGCCGGTACATAGAGCGCCGAGCGGCACGCGGCGGTCGGCCAGCCGCCGCAAGGCGGTCAACAGCGCCGGGGATACCGCATCGCGCACATTGATGCCGCCGCAGACGAACAAGATATCCACCGCCCCCAATTTGTCGAGAGCATCCGTCGGAGACAAATTGAGTCCGCTGCTGGCATGCGCGGCGTGCCCGTCAAGGGTAATGACGGACCACTCGTAGACCTCCTTGCCGACCAGGCGATTGGCCATGCGCAGTGGCTCCAAGGCATTGGCCACGGCGATCAAAGAATAGTTCGGCAGGGTCAGAAATGCGTACTTGCATTTGCGCAGCACGGCGGGCGATTCCAAGGTGCCTCCGAGAGACAAAAAGCATGTGGATCGAACGCGGATAGTATGCCATTGACGCCCTATTCTTGTCTGTTTCCGACATATCACTGTCGTTTTTCAGATGGCGTCCCGGGGCCTCCTGAGCCACTTCGGCGGAGATTCCGGCCGTTCTGGCGCATTTCCATAAGCGATTGTCGCAATTGGCCTCTTGTTTGGCGGGCCGCTAGTTACACTGCCAGGCATCGTTGGGGAGACATTAGTAGATGAAAACTCATGCCCGGGTGGTGGTGATTGGCGGCGGTGTGGTGGGCGTCAGCACGCTTTACCATTTGGCCCTGAAAGGTTGGACCGACGCGGTGCTGCTGGAGCGCGCCGAGCTGACTGCAGGATCGACCTGGCATGCGGCCGGCCTGCTCCCGCTGTTCAACATGAGCTACACGGTCGGCCAACTGCACAAGTACTCCGTGGATCTTTACAAGCGCTTGCCGGCCGAGACCGGTCAGGATGTGAGCTTCCACGTCACCGGCAATCTTCGCCTGGCAACCTGCCGTGATCGCATGGATGAGTACCAGAAATACTGCGGCACCGCGAATACCATCGGCGTGCCCTTCCAGGTGATCGGGCCTCAGCAGGTGCGCGAGCTCTGGCCGTTGGTCGAGCTCGGGGACGGCGCCGGCACGCCGAAAATCGTCGGCGCGCTCTATCACCCCGATGACGGCCACATCGCTCCGGCGGACCTCACCATGGCGCTGCGCAAAGGGGCGCGCAGCCGCGGCGCGGAGATCCAAGAGCAGTGCGAGGTCACCGCGGTGAAGCGAACTCCTTCGGGGGAGTGGCATCTGACCACCAACAAGGGCGACATCGTCGCCGAGCACGTGGTTTGCGCCACCGGCAATTACGCGCGGCAGACGGGCCGCATGTTCGGCCTCAACGTGCCTTCCATACCCGTCGAACACCAGTACATCGTGTACGACGAATCGCCTGAACTCAAAGCGTATCGCCAGGGCGGCGGCCGCGAGCTCGCGGTGCTGCGCGAATCGGATCAGTCCTACTATCTGCGCGAAGAACGCATGGGCTGGATATTGGGACCTTATGAGGCGGGCGCCCCGGCGCGCTTCGCGGACGGAGTACCCGACTGGTTCGGCAAGAGCCTCTTCGAGGGCGATCTGGAGCGCCTGCTGCCGCACGTCGAGGCGGCGCAGCGGCGCGTGCCTTCGCTCGCCACCTGCGGCATCAAGGACATCGTGAACGGGCCCATTGCCTACACGCCGGACGGCAGTCCCTTGATCGGCCCGGCTTGGGGCTCGCGCAACCTATGGCTCAACGAAGGCCACAGCTTCGGCATCACCGCGGCCGGCGGTTCCGGTTGGCAGCTCGCCGAATGGATCGTCGAGGGCGAACCCGGCATCGACATGATGGCGGTCGATCCGCGCCGCTACGGGCCCTACACCAGCAAGCGTTACGTGGTGCAGAAGAACGAGGAGACGTACCGCAACGTCTTCGTCATCCACTTTCCCGACGAGGAGCGCCCCGACGCGCGCCCCGCGAAGACCAGCCCGGTGTACGACAAGCTCGCGCGCATGGGCGCGGTGTTCGGACAACGCTACGGCTGGGAGCGCGCCAACTGGTTCGCTCCGCCGGGAGTTCAAGCGAAGGACCAATGGAGCTTCCGCCGCTCGAACTACTTCGAGCATGTGGGCAACGAAGCGCTGCGCTTGCGAAAGCATGTCGGGGTCATCGATCTGACGCCATTCACCAAGCACGAAGTGACGGGACCGGGAGCGGAGAGCTGGCTCGACGGCTTGGTGGCCAACAAGGTGCCGACCAAGATCGGGCGGATAGCGCTCTGCCACGCCCTGACCCGGCGCGGCGGCATTCGCTCCGAGTTCACCATCACCAAAATCGCCGATCAGCACTTCTACGTGGTGAGCGCCGGCGCCGCCGAGCGCTATGACAGCGATTATTTGCAGCAATTGCTCCCCCGGGACGGCAGCGTGACGTTGCGCAACATCACCATGAGCCGCGGCTGCTTCGTGGTCGCCGGACCGCGTTCGCGCGATGTGCTGGCCAAGCTCGTCGATGCCCCGTTGGACAATGCGGCATTTCCGTGGCTGACCGGACAAGTGACCGAAGTGGGTCTCGCCGCGGACGTGTATCTGCTGCGGGTGAACTTCGTCGGCGCGCTCGGCTGGGAGCTGCACTTCCCGATCGAGTATGCGCATCATCTGTTCGACTCGCTGTTCGCCGCGGGCGCGGAGTTCAACATCGGCATGGCCGGCATGCGCGCGATGGAATCCCTGCGGCTCGAGAAATCCTACCGCATGTGGGGCAGCGATCTGACTCCGGACTACTCGCCCTACGAGGCGGGACTCGACCGCTTCGTGCGCTTGGGCAAGGGTCCGTTCATCGGCAAAGAGGCCCTCGAAAAGCAGCTCGAGGCTGGGGTGCCGCATCGCTTCATCACCTTCGAGGTTCACGGTGTGACGGACGCCGACCCTCTCGGCAATGAGCCGCTGTTCGACCGCAAGGGAAACATCATCGGCCGCGCCACCGCCGGCTACTACGGCCACGCCCTGCGCAAGAGCTTAGGATTGGGATACGTCAAGCCGGAATTTGCCGCGGTCGGCGGCGACATCGAGATCGAAATCTTGGGCGAGCGCAAGCGAGCCACGGTTCTGGTCGATTCACCATACGATCCCGAGAATCAAGACTTGAAAGCCTAATCGGGACGACTCATGGCCAACGAAAAAGTGCACGAGAACACCCGAACGACATGAGCAAGCAATCGTTTTCCGGCCTGTCGCTGATCTGGCGCAGCCTCTCGAAGCATCGCGGCTGGCAGACGCAGTGGCGCAAACCCGAACCCAAGGCCCGCTACGACGCCGTCATCGTCGGCGGCGGCGGCCACGGTCTCGGCGCCGCCTATTATCTGGCCAAGGAACATGGCTTGACCAATATCGCCGTCCTCGAAAAGGGCTGGATCGGCGGCGGCAACACCGGACGCAACACCACGATCATCCGCTCCAATTACCTGTTCAACGAGAGCGCGGCGCTCTACGATCATTCGGTGAAGCTGTGGGAGAATCTTTCGCAGGCGCTCAACTACAACGTCATGTTCTCACCCCGCGGCGTGATGATGCTGGCGCATACCGTTCACGACATCCAAGTCTTCAAGCGCCATGTGCATGCGAATCGCTGCAACGGGGTCGACAATGAGTGGCTGGACCCGGTGCAGGCCAAGGAATTCTGTCCGCCGCTCAATATCGAGGACAACATCCGCTACCCGGTGCTGGGCGCAGCGCTGCAGCGGCGCGGCGGCACCGCGCGCCACGATGCCGTCGCCTGGGGCTATGCCCGCGCGGCCGACGCTCTCGGCGTCGATATCATCGAGAATTGCGAGGTGACCGGCATTCGGCGCAACGCGGGCGGCGCCGTCGAGGCGTTGGAAACGACCCGCGGCGTGATTCATTCGCCCAAGGTGGGCGTATCCGCGGCCGGTCACACCAGCGTCATCATGGCATTGGCCGGCGTACACGTGCCCTTGGAGAGCTACCCCTTGCAGGCGTTGGTCTCCGAACCCGTCAAGCCGATTTTTCCCTGCGTCGTCATGTCCAACACCATTCACGCCTACATCAGCCAATCCGACAAGGGCGAGCTGGTCATCGGCGCCGGCACCGACGCCTACACCTCGTACACCCAACGCGGCGCGCTGCACGTCAACACACACACCCTGGACGCGATCTGCGAATTATTCCCCAACTTTCGCCGCCTGCGGATGATGCGCAATTGGGGCGGCATCGTCGACGTGACGCCGGACCGGTCGCCCATCATCGCCAAGACGCCGGTTCCCGGCCTATACGTCAACTGCGGCTGGGGCACGGGCGGATTCAAGGCCACGCCGGGATCGGCGCATGTCTTCGCCTGGACCATTGCACGCGATGAACCGCACCCGATCAACGCGCCGTTCACCATCGAGCGCTTCCGCGACGGATACTTGATCGACGAGGCCGCGGCGGCCGCCGTGGCTCACTGAACGGGACCCCCGATGCTGCTCATTGTCTGTCCCTATTGCGGTAAACGCCCCGAAATCGAATTCACCTACGGCGGTCAGGCGCACCTGGCGCGTCCGCCTCAGCCTTCCCAGCTCGACGATCAAGCGTGGGCGGAATTCTTGTACATGCGCGCCAATACCAAGGGCGTGTACGCGGAACGTTGGCGCCATTCGCGCGGCTGCGGGCAGTTCTTCAATGCGCTGCGCGACACGACCACCGACCAATTTCTCGCCTTCTACAAGCGCGGCGAAGCGCAGCCCGCGCTCTCGGGCGAAGGCGGGCCGCCCGCGCCGCCCGAGCGTACGCCATGAGCGCGGCCGACCGCTTCCGGACGCCGAGCGGCGGGCGCATCGACCGGGCACGCCGCCACGGATTTACATTCGACGGCCGGCCGTATGAAGGCGTCGCGGGCGACACCCTGGCGTCCGCCCTGCTCGCCAACGGCGTGCATCTGACCGGCCGATCCTTCAAGTATCACCGGCCGCGCGGCATTCTTGCCGCCGGTTCCGAGGAGCCGAACGCCCTGGTGACGGTGAGCCGGGATGCCGCACGCGTGACGCCCAATCTGCGGGCGACTCAAGTCGAACTCTACGACGGCTTGCGCGCCGAGAGTCAGAACCGTTGGCCGAGTTTGCAGCGCGACTTCGGGCGCATCAACGACCGTTTGTCGGCGTTCTTCCCCGCCGGGTTTTACTACAAGACGTTCATGTGGCCGAAGACGGCCTGGAAAGCGCTGTACGAGCCGCTGATTCGCCGCGCCGCCGGGCTGGGACGCGCGCCCACGCAGGCGGATCCGGACCGCTATGCACAGCGCTATGCGCACTGCGATGTGCTGGTCGTCGGCGCGGGGCCGGCGGGAATTGCGGCGGCGTTGGCGGCCGCCGACGGCGGCGCCCGAGTCATTTTATGCGATGAAACCGCGGAGTTCGGCGGCAGCCTGCTGTCCGAGAACAACGCGCTCGTCGACGGTCTGTCCGCGTCCGCGTGGGTGCATGCGGCCATCGCCTCTCTGGCGAAGAACGGCCGCGTGACATTGCTCGCGCGCACCACCGCCTTCGGCTATTTCCCGCACAATCTCATCGGCCTCAATCAGCGCCTGAGCGATCATCTTCCGCGGCCGCCCGAGGGTCAGCCGCGCGAGCGGCTGTGGCAGGTTCGCGCGCGATCCGTAGTGCTCGCCACCGGCGCGATCGAGCGCCCGTTGGTGTTTCCCGGCAACGATCGGCCGGGCATCCTGCTGGCGAGCGCCGCGCACACGTACCTGAATCGATATGGGGTGCGGGTCGGACGGCGCGCGGTGGTCGTGACCGCCGGCGACGAAGCGTATCAGGCGGCCCTCGATCTCAACGCCGCGGGTGTCGCGATTGCCGCCGTCGCGGACCTGCGCTCGGAAGCCGTGGGCGCGCTGCCCGACGCCGCGCGCCGCGCGGGGATCGAGGTATTGCCGGGGTCAACGGTACTCGGCACCGACGGGGAGTTGCGCGTCAATGCCATCACCTTGGGACGCGTGCAGGGCGGCACGGTGCAGGCCGGGCAGCGCGTGCCGTGCGATTCGGTGCTGATGTCCGGCGGCTTCACCCCCAGCGTGCACTTGTTTTCCCAGTCGCGCGGCAAGCTCCGCTGGCACGACGAACTCGAGGCCTTCGTGCCGGGTGCGTCGGCGGAACGCGAACGTTCGGCGGGCGCCTGCCGCGGCGTCTTTGATCTGGCAGACGTGCTGGCCGACGGCGCGTCGGCCGGTGCGGCAGCGGCTCCGCAGCCGAACCGCGCGCCGCGCCGTTTCGACGTGGACGCGCCCAAGCGCCGGAGTGGTGCCTACCTCGGCATATTGCCGCAGGCGCAGACGCCGAGCAGCGACAAATCCTTCGTCGACTGGCAGCACGATGTGACCACTCGCGACCTTGGGCTCGCCACCCGCGAAGGATTCCGGTCGATCGAACACGTCAAGCGCTACACCACCACGGGTATGGCGACCGATCAGGGCAAGACCTCGAATCTCAACGCCATGGCCATCGTGGCCAAGCACCTCGATGTGGCCGTCCCGCAAGTGGGACTGACCACCTTTCGCATGCCGTACACACCGGTCACCTTCGGCAGCATGGCCGGCATTTCACGCGGTGATTTATTCGATCCCGTGCGCACGACGCCGACCCACGCTTGGGCGGCGGCCAGGGGCGCGGTATTCGAGAACGTGGGCCTGTGGAAACGTGCGCGCTATTTTCCGCGCGGCGGCGAAGACATGCACGCCGCCGTCGCGCGAGAATGCCGAGCGGTGCGCGCCGCCTGTGGGATATTCGACGCCTCGACGCTCGGCAAGATCGAAGTCGTCGGCCCCGATGCCGTTGAATTCATGAACCGCATGTACGTCAACAATTGGTCCACGCTGGGGGTCGGCCGGTCGCGTTACGGAATACTGCTCCGCGAAGACGGCTTCGTCTTCGACGACGGCGTGGTGGCTCGTACAGGCGCGGATCGCTTCCACGTGACCACGACCACCGGCGGTGCGCCGCGCGTCCTCGCTTTGATGGAGGATTACCGCCAGACCGAATGGCCGGACCTCGACGTGTGGCTCACCTCGACCACCGAGCAATGGGCCGTCATCGCCCTGCAGGGTCCGAATGCGCGGCGGGTGCTCGAAACGCTGGTGGAGGGAATCGACATCAGCGCCGCCGCCTGGCCGCATATGAGCGTCGGCCGGGGGCGGATTTGCGGCGTGCCGATGCTGTTGTTTCGCGTCAGCTTCACGGGCGAACTGGGATTCGAAATCAACGTGCCGGCAGATTTCGGCCTCGCCGTGTGGGAGGCGGTGTACGCCGCGGGTCAGGCGCACGGCGTCACCGAATACGGCACCGAGACCATGCATGTGCTGCGCGCGGAGAAAGGCTACATCATCGTCGGCCAGGACACGGACGGCACCGTGACGCCCGATGACGCCGGGCTCGCTTGGGCCATCGGCAAGAACAAGGCGGATTTCGTCGGCAAGCGTTCTCTCGAGCGGCCGTCGATGAAGGCGGCGACGCGGCGGCAACTGGTGGGTCTGCGCACCAAGGATCCGCGCATCGTGCTGGAAGAAGGTGCGCAGGTCGCGGCAACACCGGGACAGAAACCGCCCATGGACCTGATCGGCCACGTCACCTCTTCGTATGCGAGCAGCGTGCTCGGCCATTCGATCGCGCTGGCGGTGATCGCGGGAGGCCGCGCGCGCCTCGGGCAGACTCTGTATGTGCCCATGCCCGGCGGCGATCTCGCGGTCGAAGTCGCCGCACCGGTTTTCTACGATCCCGCGGGAGCGCGCATCAATGCCTGACGCCGGAATACGCAGGCCTGACGTCGCGGTACGCAGCCTCCCGGCGGTACCTGCTACGGCTTGGCTGAAGGCGATGCCGCCCGCGATGCGTTTCATTTTGCACGGCGACTTCCGTGCGCGAGCCGCGGCCGCGCCGGCCTGGGGAGCCGCATTTGCGGAACAACCGTGCCGCGCAGTGCTCGAGGCCGCGCGCGCGACACTGTGGCTGGGTCCCGATGAATACCTGCTGCTGGGTAGCGATGCGCAGTCGGAAACGGCGGCCGCGGACGCGCTCGAACTCGCACTCGGCCATGTGCCGCATGCATTGGTCAATGTCAGCCACCGGCAATTTGCACTCGAAGTGAGCGGCTCCCACGCGGCGACCATACTGAACGGCGCCTGTCCGCTCGATTTGGATCTCGGCGAATTTCCCGTCGGCATGTGCACGCGGACCGTTTTGGCGAAGGCCGATATCGTGCTATGGCGCACCCGCGACGACGCGTTTCAACTCGAGGTATGGCGCTCGTTCAGCGGCTATGCGGCCGGCCTGCTCCGCGAAATCGCCCGGGAGTTCTACGCCGAGTGAGCGCGAGGGCCCGCGCCGTCATGGTATGCGGCACGACCAGCGGGGCCGGCAAGAGTTTTCTCGCAACGGCACTGGCGCGTTGGTACTCGCGGCAGGGATTGAAAGTTGCGCCGTTCAAGGCGCAGAACATGAGCAACAATGCCCGGGTCGTGGCCGACGGCGAAATGGGCAGCGCCCAGTACTTTCAGGCGCTCGCCGCCCGCTGCGTCCCCCACGTGCGCATGAATCCCGTCTTGCTCAAGCCCGAAGCGGACACGCAGTCCCAAGTGATCCTGCTCGGGCGGCGGCGCGATGATCTGTCGCGCATGGAATGGCACGCGCGCGCGCAGCACCTGTGGCCGACGATCCGTTCCTGCCTGGATGATCTGGCCGAAGGCCATGACGTGGTGATCATCGAGGGCGCGGGTTCCCCGGCGGAAATCAACCTGGCATCGGACATCGTCAATATGCGCGTGGCGGAGGCCGCCGCCGCGGCCACGCTGATCATCTGCGACATCGATCGCGGCGGAGCCTTCGCGCATCTGTTCGGAACCCACCAATTGCTCAGCGCCGCGCACCGCGCCTTGGTGCGCGGCTTCGTGCTCAACAAGTTTCGCGGCGACGTGGGGCTGCTGGCGCCGGGTCCGCAGATGCTGCAATCGCTCACGGGAGTCCCCACCCTGGCAGTGCTGCCCATGTGGCGGGATCATGGGTTGCCGGAGGAGGACGGCGTGTTCGACTCCTCGGCCTCGGGATCCGGTTTGTCGGTCGCCGTCGTCGCGTATCCGTACATCAGTAATCTCGACGAGTTCGCCCCCCTCAGCAAGGTCCCGGGACTGTCGCTGAGCTGGGCAAGACGACCCCAGACGATTGCGAGCGCGGATCTTCTGGTGCTGCCGGGCTCGAAAAATGTCGCCGGCGATCTGGCTTGGCTGCGGCAGCGCGGCCTCGACACCGCGATCGCCGCGCACCTCTCGGCCGACAAGCCGACGCTGGCGATCTGCGGCGGCCTGCAGATTCTAGGGAGCGAGATCCGCGATCCGCACGGCGTCGAGGGCCAGGGCGTCGGGTTGGGCCTGTTGCCGTACGCGACCGAGTATCAACGCCTCAAGCGTTGCCGTCATGGGTCCCATACGCTGGGGCCGCTATCGGGATTTTGGGCACCCTTGAGCGGCCTGACCTTCGATGCCTATGAAATCCGTCATGGACACTCATTTCCGACTCTGCCGCCGGGGTCGGCGCTCACAGCCGGTCTTCGATCCGTGCTCGCAGAGAACGGCGGCTGGCAGCAGGGGCAGACGCTGGCACTCTATCTGCACGGCCTGTTCGAGAGCCCGCGGGTGATGCATGCATTGTTCGGCAGCGCGACGCCGACTTTGGACGACACGCTGAATGGCTTGGCCGATTTTGTCGACGCACGCTTTGCCCCCGGCACGCTCATGTCTTTGTTGGAGTGATTGAGCGATATGGGGGGAGAATGGCGCTTCATGACAAGTCCATGACGCAAACTGATCAGCCGCCCCCGTCCACAGTGACCATACTCAGGCTCATAGTGACCATGCTCAGGCTGACAGTGACCACACTCAGGCTTTGAGTCCTCTGGGGAGACGAATGATGGACGAACAGAACACTCAAGTCAGTCATGCGCGCCGCCCCAGCGGCCGCGATGCGAAACGCGCTGCGCGGGCCGCACGCGCGGGCGCGTCGATCCCGTACATTACGCGCAAGATCCCCTACTACGAGGTTCTGAGCGAGGAAGGCCTCGCGCTGATGGAGCACAACCGATTCTCGAAGAGATCGGCATCGATTTTCGCGACGACCCGGAGGCGCTCGAGATCTGGAAGGCCGCCGGTGCCGACGTGAAGGGCGAGCGGGTGCGTTTCGCCCGAGGCATGTGCCGCGCACTCGTGCAGCGCACCGCGCCGCGCGAATTCACTCAGCACGCGCGCAACCCGGCACGCAGCGTGGTGATCGGCGGCAAGAACACCGTGTTCGCTCCGGCTTACGGCTCACCCTTCGTGCGCAATCTGGACGAGGGCCGCCGCTACGCGCGCATCGAGGACTTCCGCAACTTCGTCAAGCTCGCCTACCTCGCCAACTCTTTGCACCATTCGGGCGGCACGATTTGCGAGCCGGTGGATTTGCCGGTCAACAAGCGTCACCTCGACATGGTGTACAGCCATCTGAAGTACAGCGACAAGGCATTCATGGGCTCCGTGACGGCGCCCGAGCGCGCCGCGGATTCGGTCGCGATGGCGAATATCGTGTTCGGCGAGGAACTCGACGATCCGCTCACCGGCCGTCCGAAGACGACCATCATCAACCTGATCAATGTCAATTCGCCGATGACCTACGACTCGACCATGCTCGGGGCCGCCAAGGTCTATGCGCGCGCCAATCAGGCGCTGATCATCACGCCCTTCATTCTCGCCGGCGCGATGTCGCCGGTCACCGTCGCCGGCACGGTCGCACAGACTCTGGCCGAAGCGCTGGCGGGGCTCGCCTTCGTGCAATTGGTCAATCCGGGCGCGCCGGTCGTGCTCGGTAGTTTCGCCTCGTCGATCTCGATGCAGTCGGGCGCCCCGACGTTTGGTACGCCGGAACCGGCCTTGGTGCTGTACTCGATGGCCGCCCTGGCACGGCGCCTCGGTATACCGTTTCGCTCCGGCGGCAGCCTCTGTGCCTCGAAGATCCCCGATGCCCAAGCCGCCTACGAGTCGGCGAATACCTTGCTGCCGACCTGTCTCGCCGGCGTCAATTTCGTGCTGCACACGGCTGGGTGGCTCGAGGGCGGACTGGCCATGGGCTACGAAAAGTTCGTCATGGACGCGGATCAGGCCGGCATGATGCACACGCTGCTTGCGGGCGTGGATTTGTCGGAGAACGGCCAAGCGCTCGATGCCATGCACGAAGTCGGTCCCGGCAAGCACTTCCTGGGCTGCGCCCACACTCAGGCCAATTTCGAGAATGCGTTCTATCGCTCGCCGCTCGCCGACAACAACAGTTACGAGCAGTGGGAAGCGGAGGGCTCGCCCGACATGACGAAGCGCGCGAATTCGTTGTGGAAGAAGCAGTTGGCGGAATATGTTTTGCCGCCGATGGATCTCGCGATCGACGAGGCCCTGCTCGAGTATATGGCCAAGCGCAAGGCAGCATTTCCCGACTCGAACGTCTGATCCACCCTCGCCGGCGGGAAGCCGCGTTTCCGCGGGAACGCCACAATGACCATCCAGCGGTTACGGGGTTGCTGCGCCGGACCTCGCCTTCCGCTCCGCGACGGCGCTTATGTTAACCGCGCCTGCCCCTCGCGCTATTAATTGAACGGCGCCACCCAAATCTGCGGTCAATCGGCGAGAATGCGCGAGGCAAGTCTACAATCGCGGACACACCGCTACGTCGGAATCAGGGATGCCAGTTTTGCGATATCTCCTCGGCCTCGCCACAAGGATGCCTCGCAGGACGGCGGCATGGCTGCTGCCGTGCGCCGCGCTGTGCGCAAGCGCATGGGCGGTTGAGCAGCATCCCGCGCTGGCGCTCATCGAACTCGGTACCATCGCGATGCGTACCGATCCAGACGCGAGCAAATTGGACGCCGAGCAGGCGCTCGATATCATCCGCCGCCGCCCCGACGCCGACCTGGAAATTCGTGCACGGCTGTTGCTCTGCGATTATTTCTCCGAGCGCGATGACGCCGCCGCGCAGCAGCAGATCGACGCGACGACTGCCCTGCTCTCCCAGGCGCAGCGCAAGGGTCTGCGCGCCGGGGTGCTGACCTGCCGGGGCGAGACGCTGGAAACTGCCGGCGACAATGCGCACGCCATGGCCGCCTTCGATGAAGCGGTGGCCGTTGCGACCGCCGTGAGCGACGAGCAGATGCTGGCCGAGGCGCTGTTTTCGCGCGGCTATCTGCGCGCTCTGCAGGGCGAATACGCGGCCGGCATGAGCGACGTACGCCGCTCGCATGAACTGTTCGAGCGGATCAACATGCCGCAGCACGCGCTCACGGTGTTGAACTCGATCGCCACGATCTACAAGCGGATGGGCGACTACGAACAGGCGTCGCAAATTTATGACCGTGTCCGCGGCGAGCAGCACGCCGCGGGCCTGCGCCGCGATGAAGCCGTGACGCTGCATAATCTCGGACGAGCGCGCCAGATGCTGGGGCGTTGGGATGCGGCGCGCGCGGACTTCTCCGGCTGCCTGGCGATCAGCCACGGCCTCAATTACACCCGCGGCGAGGCCTATGCGCTGGTCGGTCTCGCGTCGGTCGACAACGCCACCGCAGACCCGAACGGTGCGCTGCGCACGTTGGAACAGGCGGCGGAACTGCAGCGCCGCACCCCGGATGCGCGGCTCAACGCCCAAATTCAACTGGCACGCGGGACGGCGCTGCGGCGCCTGCAGCGCGGGGCCGAGGCGCTGTCGGCGCTCGAGCAGTCTGAGGCGGTATTCAAGCAGGCCAATTCGCTCGAGGAGTTGGGCATCACCTACGACGAGCTGGCGATGGTGCACACACAGATGGGCGACTGGCAGGGCGCCTATCAATATCGCAGCGAAGCGCAGAATACCTCGGAAAAACTGCTGCACAATCAGCTCGATCAGCGCTTCGCGACGCTCAAGGTGGAGTTCGACACGGCAACCAAGGAAAAAGAGAACGCGCTGTTGCTGAGCCAGAACGCGGCCGATCAAAAGGCGCTGGTCCAGGAGCGCCGGGCCAATGCTTTGCAGACGGTCGTGATCGTGTTGAGCCTGATGCTGTTGGGGCTGTTGACCACCTTAGTTCTGTACCAACGGCGCGGCGCGCGCCATATGCGCGCATTGGCGATGACCGACGAACTGACCGGCGCACCCAATCGCCGCGCCGTGCTCGCGCACTTGGAGGCGCTGTTGCAGCGGGACGACGCGGCGCCGTGCTCCATCCTCGTCATCGACATCGATCACTTCAAGAGCATCAATGACAAGCACGGCCATCAGGTCGGCGACGAGACCTTGCGGCTGCTCACCGCCAAGCTGCGCGGCGCGGCGGCCGAACCGGCGCTTCTGGGGAGGCTCGGCGGCGAAGAATTCGTCGTGGCGCTGCCCAATACCGGATTGCACGATGCGCAGCTCATTGCGGATCAGATTCGCGCGCAGGTGCCCCTCATCGATCTGGCGCGCTGGCTGGGCGAACGGCGCATCACGGTCAGCATCGGCGTCACCACGTCGGCAGCGGCGGATACGGTGAGTGCGATGCTGCGCCGTGCCGACGCCGCGCTGTACGCCGCCAAACATGCGGGGCGCAATTGCGTGCGCGCGAATCTCGCGAATGATGTCGGCGCGGCAATGGTTTGGTGCGAAACGCGCAGCGCCTAGTGTCCTGTTCCATAGATAACTCACTCGCATGAGCCGCGTGGCCATCGTGACCGGAGGCGGAAGCGGCATCGGCCGTGCGGTCGGATTGGCGCTGGGCCGCGCGGGGTGGCGTGTCGTATTGGCGGGCCGGCGCGAAGCGCTGCTCGATGCCGTGCGCGCGGAGAGCGGCGATGAGCTCGTGCCCATCCAGGCCGATGTTACGGATGAAAATTCCGTACGGCATTTATTCGATCAGACCATCACACGCCTGGGCCGCGTCGATCTACTGTTCAACAATGCCGGGGCGGCATCGTCCGCGGCGGGCGTCGCCGAAATCGCCTTGAGCGATTGGTCAGCGATCATCGCGGTCAACCTGACCGGGGCATTCCTGTGCGCTCGCGAAGCCTTCCGCCGCATGGCCGCGCAATCGCCGCGCGGCGGACGCATCATCAATAATGGATCGCTGTCGGCTCACGTGCCGCGGCCCCGATCTCTGCCGTTTATCGGACGCGGCTGAAAGCGCGCGATCCGCTGGCGGCCACGCAATGACTCGAATGCCGTTACCGGGGTTCTGGCTAGGCCCTTTCGTTGATTCTCGAGCCCGGAGCGCTTGCACGGCTATGTTCAACCGGAGCTCCGCGCTGCGCAGTCTCTTTTGCCAGAAGCCTTTGGGCCTGGTGATCACCGCCGGCCGCTTCCTTGGCTGTCTGAACGCTGGTCTCCGTCGCTTCTTTCAAGGCGGCGCCGGCGGCGGCAACCTCAGCGGCGGCGGCGGACGATGAGCTTTGACTGGCCGCTTGCGGCTTGGGCGCGGCTTGGGTTTGCGCGGGTTTCGCACGAGCGTGAGCCGCCGGGACGGAAGACACTGCAGCGGCGGCTGCAGCCGAGACTGCTGAGACGGACATAATGCACGCCTTTGATGTATTAGTAGTTGAAGGGCATTGCCTGACACCCTGATATCGGCACCCTTCGGCAATACTTGAGGGGCGCGAGAGCCCCCTGCTACCCCGCCAGGCGCTCGAAAGCCCTAGCCATGCTCATCCATAGGCCGGTATCGGCAAATGCGCCGATCAGGAACGGGGTGGCCAGCGTGACCAAGCCGCCGTACACGTACACCGGATGCGGGCGGCCGCGCGTGCGCCAATCATGAACGATCGCGACGACCAGCAATAGATCGCCGACCATCGCGGGGGGAATCGCCACGAATGGCGGAGGCGGTCCGCCGCCGCCGACTGCGGCACTTCCCGCGGTCGCGGCGAGCACCACCAAAAAGACCCGCGCAATCGCCGGCGTCATCATGTTGATCAGCAGCAGCGTCATCCAGCGCTTGTGCACCTGAGGCTTGCGGATGTTGACGATGGCCAGCGTGAAAAACGCCGCCATCAAGGGCCACGCGCACAGGGTGACGGCCGCGAAACGCCGTGCGGCATCCCCAAACCCAAGTGCGTCTTCGCGTTTCAACACCATCATTTGAGCGACCAGGATGCTGCACATCAACACACTGAATAGGGAGATGCCCGCCAATCCCCAGGTGCGGTGATCCATCACCCGGCGTCCCGCCACGAATGCAGTCTGCACGAAGTAGAACACCGTCCAGCTGAAGAGCAGCAAGCCATGAATGTGCAGTATCGGCGGGCCCCTGAATGCGCCGCTCGTCACGGGCGCCCAGTAGGTGGGAATGAAGCCGCAGAACGCGATGAGTATGAATGCGCCCGCCATCCACAAATAAAAAAAACGCCCTTCGGAGCGCGCCTCGGCCAGGGGCGCGACGGTGGTGCTCATCTTGTTCTCCCTGCTCGACGGTTCTCTCCGGGCATGTTAGCACGCGCCGGCGGCCTGCTGGGCCCCGAGCCCAGCTCCTTACTCGGTTTTCAACGGGTCCGCGCGGCGCGGCCGGCGGCCGCGCGTTTCGCTCTGGCTGGTCGATTCCTTGGGCGGCGGCAGATCGACGACTTTGCGCAGGTTCGCATAGGCAGCGGTCTTGTGCGGAATCGCCATGGCCTCGACGAAGTGGTGTTGAAAGCGCGGCTCGATCGCAGTCTCCACTTTCTCGATGCGCCTCACCAAGGATTCGATGACGCCGCGCGAAGCGGCATCGAGCAGCGCAATCCGCGCGCCGGTTCCGGCGGCATTGCCGGCTGAACGGACTTGCTCGAGGTCGCAGTCGGGAACCATTCCGAGAATCGTCGCGTACTTCACGTCGATATGGCTGCCGAACGCCCCGGCGAGCCGGATGCGATCGACATGATCGATGCCGAGCCGTTCCATGAGCAGCGCGACGCCGGCATAGAGCGCCGCCTTGGCGAGCTGAATTGCCCGGACGTCGGTCTGGGTGATCTTCATCTCGACCGCGCCTCGATGCAGCAAATAAGCGAAAGTGCGGCCGTTCTCGACGATGCGCGGCGAGCGCACCGCCAGTCTGCCGTCGAGGACGCCGTCCTGATTGATGATGCCGGCGAGGTACATTTCCGCAATGACCTCGATGATGCCGGAACCGCACACGCCCGTGATGCCCGTGGCCGCCGTGGCCTCGTTGAATCCCGGGTCATCGGACCACAGGTCGGAACCTATCACTTTGAATCGCGGCTCCAGAGTCTCGCGGTCGATGCGCACGCGTTCGATCGCTCCCGGCGCCGCGCGTTGACCACAGCTGATCTGAGCGCCTTCGAAGGCGGGACCGGTCGGGCTGGAACAGGCAACCAGGCGCCGGCTGTTCCCCAGCACGATTTCCGCGTTCGTGCCCACATCCACCAGCAGCGTCATCTCGTCGGCGAGATCGGGCCGCTCGGCGAGCACCATACCCGCGGCATCCGCGCCGACGTGCCCGGCGATGCACGGCAGCACGTAGATTCGCGCGTTGCGGTTCAAATGGAAGTCGATCACGTTCGCCCGCAGAGTCAGCGAATGATCGGTGGCCAGCGCGAACGGCGCGCCGCCGAGTTCGACCGGATCGATGCCGAGCAGTAGATGATGCATGATCGGGTTGCCGACCAGCGTCGCCTCGAGAATGTCCTCATGCGTGATGCCGGCCTGCCGCGCCACATCCACCGCGAGTCCGCACAGCGCCTCGCGCACGGCCGCGGTCATCAGCGCTGCGCCGCCGGGATTCATCATCGAATAAGAGACGCGGCTCATCAGATCCTCGCCAAAGCGGATCTGCGGATTCATGACGCCGGCGGAGGCGACGACCTCTCCGGTGCTCAAATCGCACAGGTGTGCGGCAATCGTCGTCGAACCGATATCGACGGCAAGCCCGTAGACGAGCTCGTGCAGGCCGGGCCAGACCGCGATGATCTGCTTGGCGCCGTGCACCGCCACGGTGACCTGCCACGATCCGGAGCGCAGCGTCGGCTGCAGCGTTTGCAGGACCGACAAATCGCAGGTGAGATCCTTGAGGCTCCATTCGGATTCCAGCGCCTCGAACAGCCGGCGCAGGTCGCCGGACGGATCGTGCATATCCGGCTGCTTCACCTGCACGTAGTGCAGACGGACCACCGGATCGAGCTCGATCACGTGCGCGTCGGCCTCCTTGCGCACCACTTGACGATGAACCTGGCTGGTCGCGGGCACGTCGATGACCACATCGGCCTCGACGCGCGCCGAACATGACAGGCGCCGGCCTTCCGCCATGGGCACGCGCCGGGAGTAGCGCTTTTCCGGCTCGCTGAACGGCGACAAGCTGGCGGCGGACGAAGAGACCCCGTGCTTGGCGAATTCTCCCTCCGCGACCAATACCTGGCAACGGCCGCAAAGCCCGCGGCCGCCGCAGACTGAGTCGATGTCCACGCCCAAACTGCGCGCTGCCTGCAGCAACGGCGTGCCGACCGGGAAATTGCCGCGTTTGCCGGACGGAGTGAATACGACGAGCGGATCTCGCATTGCCACGTGGAACCTCCGGCTCCTAAGCCGGGCGCCGCCGGTGGCCGCCTTCGCGGCGGCCCCGCGGAACCTCGGCGGGTGCGCCGGTGGCGCTCGGCGCGCCCGTGGCCGGCGGCGCCATGTCGCGAAAACGCCGAATCCAACGGGCGCAATCCGGATCGTGTCCCAGCATGACGTCCGCACCCATGCAGGCTTTGATGACGTCGACATGCAGCGGATTGGTGATGGCCGAGGTCATCCCCGCTCCCATCGCCATGGTCAGGAAGGCACTGTTGATGCCGTCGCGATAGGGCAGTCCGAAGCTGATGTTCGAGGCGCCGCAGGAGGTATTGACCTTGAGCTCGGTGCGGAGCCTGTGTACCAGGCGCATGACCTGCACGCCCGCTTGATTGATCGCGCCGATGGGCATGACCAGCGGATCGACGACCACATCGCATGCCGGGATGCCATGGTCCATCGCCCGCTCGACGATTTTCTTCGCGACCGCATAGCGTACGTCCGGATCTTCGGAAATCCCGGTTTCGTCGTTCGAAATCGCGATCACCGCGGCGCCGTACTTCTTGATGAGCGGCAGCACGCTTTCCAAGCGTTCATCCTCGCCGGTCACCGAATTGACCAAGGCCTTGCCCTTGTAGACGGCAAGCCCGGCCTCGAGCGCGGCGACGATGGACGAGTCGATGGACAGCGGCACGTCGGTGATCGACTGCACGAGCTGGATCGCGCGCGCGAGAATCGCCGGCTCATCGGCCAGCGGAATCCCGGCATTGACGTCCAGCATGTGCGCACCGGCCTCGACTTGGGCGCGCGCGTCCGCCTCGACGCGGGTGAAGTCGCCGGCCGCCATTTCGGCCGCGAGAATCTTGCGGCCCGTCGGATTGATCCGCTCGCCGATGATGACGAAAGGCCGATCGAATCCGATGACGACTTCCTTGGTGGCGGAACTGATGACGGTGTCGGTCATATTGCGGTCCTGTGAGAATATTGAGGGGTGTCGCGCTCCGGATACCACGGAGCGCGACCATGAAGGATGCCGGATCTGTCGACGATCTCGGCCACTGATTCTTCCTGGCGGTAGGCCATGATGTGCACGCCGCTGATTCCGCGGATCTCGCGCATCGATTGAATCAACTCGGGGCCTGGTCCTGCGCGCCGGCGAGACGCGCGATGACGGCGTCCGGGACGTGCATGCCGGGGACGTTCTTGCGCATCCACTCCGCCGTCTTCGCCGAGCGCAGCGGGCCGACGCCGGCGAGAATGAACACGTTGCCGAAGAGGCCGAGCGCCTCGACTTCCTGCATGAAGCGGCGCAACAGCGGCAAGTCGTAGCAGTATTGAGTCTGAATGAATTGGGCGCCTGCGGCGACCTTCTTCGCCAGGCGCTGCGGCCGCCACGCGTACGGCAGGCCGGAAGGATTTTCGGCGGCGCCGAGAAACACGCGCGGCGCGAAGCTGATCTTGCGGCCGCTCTGAAAATGGTGATCGTCGCGCAGGGTGCGCGCGACATCGAGCAGCGACACGCAATCCAAATCGAACACCGGTTTCGCCTGAGGATGATCGCCTGCCTGCACCCCGTCGCCGGTCAGGCACAGTATGTTGCACACTCCCATCGCGGCGCCGCCGAGAATATCGCCCTGAATCGCGATGCGGTTCTTGTCGCGGCAGGAGATCTGCATGATGGGCGCGTAGCCGACGCGGGTCAGCAGCGCGCAAACTGCCAGACTGGACATATGGCAATTCGCCCCGCTGCCGTCGGTCGCATTGATCGCGTCGACATAACCGTCGAAAACCCGCGCCCGTTTATACACTTCCTCCGGGTCTGCGGAATCCGGCGGCGCGAGTTCGGTGGTGACCGCGAAGCCGCCTGCGCGAAGCACCCGTTCGAAGCGCCCCGGAGAGGTATGACCGGGAAGGATGGGCAGAGGATAGCCCGGGACCGGTTCGTCCTCGAACTTCATGGCACGCTCTTTGGGGCAGCGGTCGAGGAACCCGTCGCGGCGCCCTTCAGGCTGCCGCTCTTCGCATCAATTCTTTCGCGCACGACCCGCAGCCACGAGGAATGGCCTTGGCTGCGCTGATCGACGGCGAACTGCACCTTGCTCATGGACTCGACGCCGCCCGGTATGCGTTCACTGCCGCGATAGGCTTCGACCCAAACGCAGCGCATGTCCGGCTTGACCTCGCAATTGCCGTCGGCGCGCACGCCGCCGCAAGGGCCGTTGCGCAACGACTTCGGACAGTTCATCGGGCACGACATGCCGGTTGAACTCAGCACGCATTGACCGCACATGCGGCAATCGAACAAGAGGCCCTTGACGGCTTTCTCGACGCGCGCCACCGGCCTTTCGATGCGCTCATACCCCATCGCCCGAAACAGAGGGTTGAGACGCACCAGTGTTGCCTCGAAACCGCGATAGAACGCATTCAGGCCGCGCGCATGGCGCACCGACCATAGCCTGACCGCATACATCAGGCGGACTCGGAAGCGGGCGCGGGTCCGGAATCAGGAACGATCCGATTCGCGTCCACGCCCTTCGCGCGAATCAGCCGTTCCAGGTCCTCGTCCGTGAACTTCGATTCGAGGCGCGCCGCCTCCGCGGACGCCTCCGCCTGTAGATCATCGCCGCACGGGCGCGGTGCGCTGCGCGCCCAATCGGCAAGATAGGCATCCGAACTGCCCTTCCCGGCACGCATGGCGGCGCGGTCCACCGCTTCTTGAAAGCGCTGCGACAGCTGCACCTTGGCCGCCTCGCGGCCCCGCTTGACGATGACCTGAGCAGGAATGTCCCGCCAGGAAATGACGATCAGCGACGCCATGCGACGGCCTCCTCGCCGCGCGTCACCGCGGCGGCGAGCGACGTCCCCAGCGTCCCATAGCCGGTGTGCCGAATTTCAAATTCCAACCCCATCCGTGAGGCGACCGCTCGCGCCTGTTCTTCCGAACTCGGCTTCGGGGCCTGAGCCAAATAAACCAGCTTGCGATAATTGCCGAAGTACATCGAGTGGAGCTCCGGATGCCGATCGAGCCCCAGACCGCGGATGACCAAGCGGTCGAAATGCCGCAGCAGAAAATCCGTGAGGTAGAAGGTACCCGGTTCGGCCTCGGCAAGCGCGGTGAACGTAGGGGAGGTGGCGAAGAACTCGTAGCAATGAGCGCCGGGAATGCGCTCAACCTGCTCCTCGCGCAGCACCTCGTCCAGCAATCCGCCGGTACCGCAGTCTCCATAGGCGACGAAGATCGAACGATAGCGGTCGCGCGAAGCCTGAATGAGGGCGCGAACGGCGGCGGGAATCTTTTCCGGCCGGTTATGCAGCTCGGCCGGAAGACAGCTGACGTCGAGCTTGTCCCAGCCATTGGCGCGGCGCAGGGCGGTGATCTCGTGTGCCAGCGCTCCGCAGGCGATGATCAGCAGCCCCAAGCCCGGCGTCGAGCCGCTCTGTGTCATCGCGCGTTCGCTCAGTGGGCCGCCGCGCCGGCTCGCCGCGCCGCGATCAAGCCTTTGGCGGTCTCGACCGCAACGGCGGCATCGCGGCAATAGGCATCGGCGCCGACGGCCTTGCCGAATTCCTCGTTGAGCGGCGCGCCGCCGACCAGCACGATGTAATCATTGCGGATGCCTCGTTCTTTCAGCGTGTCGATGACCACCTTCATGTACGGCATCGTCGTCGTCAACAACGCCGACATGCCGAGGATATCGGGCTTGTGCTTGTCGAGCGCCTCCAGGTATTTCTCGACCGGGTTATTGATGCCGAGATCGATGACCTCGAAACCGGCGCCTTCGAGCATCATCGAGACGAGGTTCTTGCCGATGTCGTGAATGTCGCCTTTCACCGTGCCGATGACGATCTTGCCGATCGGCTCCACGCCGGTTTCCGCCAACAAGGGGCGCAGAATCTCCATGCCGCCCTTCATGGAATTCGCGGCCAGTAGCACCTCGGGGACAAATAGGATGCCGTCTCGAAAGTCGATCCCGACGATGCGCATGCCTTCCACGAGGGCGTCATTCAGCACGCGTTCGGCCGACCAGCCCCTCGTCAGGAAAAGGTGCGTCGCCTCCTCGACCTCGTTCTTCAGACCGTTATACAGATCGTCGTGGACCTGTTCGGTGAGCTCCTCGTCGTTGAGCTTGCCTAAGTCGAATTCATCCTCAGTCGCCGCTGACATACTCTCTCCAGCCGTTATTTTCCGAACCGTAACCGTACCTTAGACGGTCCTTATCGTATTCCATGTTAAGACGCAACTGCCCTCTGGACTTGTGATATCGCGACGGCGACGTGTCCAGACGCGACATCATCAGGTCACCGGCGGCGCGCCACCCTCTGCCTTGCGCCGCGCCACATAGGAGTCGAGCGCCTCGACGATGGCGGGATCGCGCGCCGGCGCGACATAACGCCGCAATTCGTTCTGCCAAATCCCGGTTGCGCGCTCGGTCGCGGTTTTGGCGCCGTCGTCGGCCCAGCTGCCGGCGTTGCGCCAGTCGGAGACCAGCGGCGCGTAGAACGCGCTTCGGTAGCGCTCCATGGTATGTGCGCAGCCGAAGAAATGACCCCCGGCTCCGACCTCGGCCACCGCCTCGAGCGCGAGATCGGAGGGTGCGGCCCCCACCGGCTGAAATACCTCGGCGAACATCTGCAGCATCTCGATATCCAGAATGAATTTCTCGTACGAGGTGGTCAGTCCGCTCTCCAACCAACCGGCCGCGTGCAGCACGAAGTTGCAGCCGCCGAACAGCGCACCCCACAGACTCATCTGCGACTCGTAGGCGGACTGAGCATCGGGAATGTTGGAGGCGGTCGCGTTCGAGGAACGCCACGGAAGCCCAAGAAAGCGCGCCAGCTGGCCGGCGCCGAAAGCCGCCTTGACGTACTCCGGCGTGCCGAACGCGGGCGATCCGGATTTCATGTCGACGTTCGACGTGAAGCTGCCGTAAACGATCGGCGCGCCGGGTCTCACGATCTGCGCCAGGGTCAACCCCGCCAGCGCCTCGGCGTGCGCGAGCGTCAGCGCGCCCGCGATCGTCACCGGCGCCATTGCGCCCGCCAGCGTAAAGGGCGTGATGATGAGCACCTGGCCCGCGGTCGCGAAATCGATGATGCCGTCGGCCATCGGAATGTCGAGCTGCAGCGGCGAGTTCGTATTGATGATGGTGTATGTGTACGGCCGCGAACGGAACTCTTCGGGCGAGATGCCGTGCGCGAGCCGTATGAGCTCGAAATTGTCGGCGACCTGTTTGTGGCCGCGCGAAAAAATGAAGGGAATCTTGTCGCAGAGCATGAGCTGGGCGCGCGTCACCTCGAGGTGGCGGATGTGGACCGGAACGTCCTGCGGCTCGGTGGCGCCGCCGAGCACGTGGATCACCTCGAAGTTCTGACACAGCTTGATCAGGTTGCAGAAGTCGTCGAGAGTTCCGGCGCGCCGGCCGCCCGCCGTATCCATGATGTTCGGGGGGCCCGAGGTAGGCGCGAACGCCACGCATTGCTTCGACAGCGGAACGTGGCGTTCCGGATCCACGGCGTGCAGCGTGATGTCGCGCGGCGCGGTCGCGAGCGAAGCGCCCACCAGTTCACGGTCGAGCCGCACGATCAGGGTCGTTTCGTCGACTTCGGCGCCGGCATTCCGATACAGAATCCGCGCATCCGCCGACAGTACCTTCATGCCCTGCGTTTCGAGGATGATGAGCGCAGCCTCGTGAATGGCGGCGACCTGATCCTCGGAGAACACTTTCATGGGCTCGAACGGATTGCGCAGATGCCGGTAGGGCCGCGTGCGATCGAAGACTGCGTGGTTGACGTCGGCGCTTCCGGGCCGACGCCGGCTGCGCCGGCCAACCGTTTCTTCAGGCTGTTTCATGCAAGCTGCTCGGAGGTTTGTGGACGGGAAATAATTATAGAGATAAATGACCGCGCTCCCGTGCTTCTCTGCGCAGTTTTCACATCCCGACGCGATTTGTTTTCATCGGCATGCCTTTAACCGATAAGCCGGCGGGGCCATATGCCTTTATTCTATCGCGCACATCGTTCTATCGCGCACATCGCTGCGGCCTTCGCGAATCACGATGTTCAATCGTGAACGTTGGCTACTCTCGGCGCGTCAGCATGTCCCGCGAGCGGGCGGCCCGTCGCCGTCGATCGGGCCACCGCCTCCGCGAGATAATCGAGCCCCGAGCCCGCCTGTGCGAGTTTCTCGGCCACGCTGGTTTCGACGTGCGGATCGGCGGCGCCGGCGCGCCGCGCCGCTGCCAACGCGAGCTCGCGCGACACGCGTTGTGCGTGCTCGAGCGCAGGTTTCGGATCTGGGTAATCCCGGCTTCCCGCCGGATCGTGGACTCGGAAGACGTTGAAGGTCGGCTGATTGACCAAGATCTCGACGGTCTGCGAAACGATTCCGGCGACGGCGCCCACGGCGTTGCACACCGCCGCATGTACGGGGATGGACAGCGGCGCGCCGAGCCGGCGAGCGATCTCGGGATAGTAGGCGCCCACCGGCGCGCCGATGGCGATCAACGGCCGCGCGAGCCCGATGGTCGTCTGCAGGAGCGTCGAAAAGCGCCGCCCCGCCACGGTGTCCTCGATGAGTCTGTCCCCGAGCTCGCCCCAGCCGCGTCCGCGCGCCTGCAGACCGGGATCCTGCGCCAGGGCCGCCGCGAGCAGGACGCGGCCGGATTCGCACACGACGTGTTCGTAAATCCGCTCGCTGATCGCCTGCGCCGAAACCGCGGCGCGGGCCGCGCGCGCATTGCGTTCCTCGGTGGCGAGAATGCGTGCGCCGCACTCGGCGGCCTCGCGGCTCCATCCCTGTTGACGATCGAGCACGTGCATGGCGTCGCTCGGCGTGAACGCCGCGAGCGTCGCAAGCCCCGCGTCGGCGAGACGGCGCAGCGCCTCGAGCCCGGCGCCGCTGCGCGCGACCTCGGATACTTGGCGCGGCTCCAAGGCCAGCGCCTCCCATACCCGCCGCTCAATCGTGGACAGATGATCGGGGGGAGCGCGATCAGGATTGCGAAGCGCGAATTGCGTCGGGTACGCCGGCAGGCGCTCGAGGTCCGCGATCGATCGCAACTGCGCGAGTGCGGCCGGAAAGCTATGCGCCAACAAACTGAGCGGCATGGCCTTGCGCGGACCGACGCACAGCCGGTGTTGCCGGTCGAAATGCACCTCGCTGTCGCCGCCGAGGCCGCTGGTGCGCACGTCGACGGCCTGGACCATCGTGCGCCAGGCGCCGACCAGCGCGCCCTCGCCGCTGATGACCGGCCGGCCGCCCGTCACGACCGCGACGTCGGTGGTGGTGCCGCCCATATCCGCGACGACGAAATCCTCGAGGCCGGTCAGAAACCCCGCGCCGACCACGCTCGCCGCCGGACCCGACAGAATGGTCTCGACCGGATACTCGAGTGCAATGTCCGCCTTCATCAACGATCCGTCGCCTTTGACGATCATCAGCGGTGCGTCGATCGACTCCTCCGACAGCACCTGCGACAGCGCCTCGATCAAGTGCCGGATCTGCGGCGTGAGGCGCGCGTTCAACGCGGCGGTGAGCGCGCGCCGCGGAGCATCGAGCTTGGAGCTCAATTCGTGGGCGCAGGTCACAGGCTTGGGGGAGAGCCCGCGGATTATCTTGCGAGCACGCAATTCATGAGCCGGATTGCGCACGGAAAAATTCGCCGCCACCGCAAAAGCCTCGACGCGCGCGCCGTGCTCGGCCACCGCGCGTGCCACCGCGCCTTCGTCGAGCGCCGACGACTCCTCGCCGGTCGCGATGTGGCCGCCCGCGACGCGGACCACCAAGCCGCCGCTGCCGGGACGCAGCAGACCTGAGCGCTCGACCATCGCATCGTCGAAGCCGATGAGCAACGTGCAGACGGGGCTGAAGCGATTTTCGACCACCGCATTCGTCGCGAGCGTGGTCGACACCGACACCAGACTGACGTCGCCTCGGCCGGCGCCGTCCGGAAGCAGCTCCAGCACGGCGCGAATCGCCTTGCCGATGCCGACCGCGAGATTCCAGGGGGTCGTCAGCGCCTTGGCGCTCGCAATGACCCGGCGGCCGTCGACGAGCAGCACGGCGTCGGTAAACGTTCCGCCGGTGTCGAGACCGAGCCAGAGATCCTGTGCCGCATTGATCGCGCTCATCGTATCCTTGGATTCCTGCCGCGCCGCCGCCGTTGCGCCGCGTAACATACCGGATTCCCGCGCCACCCGCCGCGCCCCTTTCCTTGTTGCGCCCGTAGGTTTACGCTGATCGCTCGGGCATGAGGGCATCACTGGATGGGAGAGGCATATGCAGAAGGCTGTGCGCAAGTATCTCAAAGCCCTTGAAGCGAGCGACGTCGACAAGGCGGCCGCGCTGTTCACCGCCGATGGCTGGGTCCAGTCGCCGTTTTTGGGCCGCCTTCCGGTGCGCGCCTACATGGCCAAGGTCGCCAGCGCATCGAGCGCCAGCGAGCTCACCGTGCACGACGTGTTGGTGAGCGCCGAAGGGCACATGCGAGCGGTCGCCTATTATCTCTACGACTGGCGGCTGAAAGACGGTTCGAAAGTGGCGTTCGAATGCGCAGACGTATTCAATTTCGATCCGGATTCCGGCCGAATCGCCTCAGTGGTGCTGGTTTATGACACCCATCTCATCCGCGACGCGGTAGAAAACAAGTACCCCTGACAACGGCCGGGCCAAGGCGTCCGGCCAAGGTCGATGGCCGGCCATCGTTTATTAGGTATTTTCCGCTTTCGCACCGCGGCGGCCCGTGGTGCGCCTGGCCGTCGCGCCGGGGGCGGCGCCGGCTTGACGACTGAGTTCACCGCGCAATTGCGCCGTCGCGCCGGTCGAAATGGCGCCCAGGGTGGATTCGATGGCCGCCAGATCCGGTTTCGGACCACGCACATGGGCTTCGAGCGCCTGGCGCATGACGCGCAAATGCGCCGGTGTGGTGCCGCAGCAGCCGCCGATGATGCGCGCGCCCGAATCGAGCGATAGACGGGCATATTGCGCCATCAACTCCGGAGTCCCGTTGAAGCGGATTTCGCCGTCGCGGAATTGCGGAATGCCGCAGTTCGCCTTGGCGACGAGAACGGCCGCAGGCTCCGAGGCCGTGGCGAGATTGACGATGCACGCGACCAGTTCGGAGGGTCCGGTACCGCAATTGCTGCCGCAGGCTGCGAGTTGGTGCTTGCGGTGCAATCCGGCGAGTTCGGACGGGGTGACGCCCATCATCGTCCGGCCGTTGGTATCGAAGCTCAAGGTCGCCACGACGGGAAGACCGACCGAGCGCGCGCCGCCGATGGCCGCCTCCGTCTCCTCGACCGACGACATTGTTTCAATCCAAAGAATGTCCGCGCCTCCTCGTGCGAGCGCCGCAGCCTGCTCGGCAAAGGCCTCGCGCGCGGCATCCAGGCTCAAAGGTCCGAGAGGCTCGAGAATCTCCCCCGTGGGTCCCATGCTGCCGCCGACGAGCACCACGCGCGCCGCGCGGTCCGCTTCGGTACGGGCGATGCGGGCCGCCTTTTCGTTCAACTCCGCGACGCGCTCCTCCGCCTTGTGGAGCTTCAACCGGTGCCGCGTGCCGCCGAACGTGTTCGTGAGGATGATGTCCGCTCCGGCTTCCACGAAGGCGCGGTGCAATTCGGCAATTCGCTCCGGATACTCTGTATTCCAAAGTTCGGGCGCATCGCCCGACCGCAAGCCGCGTTCGAACAGGTTGCTGCCGGTCGCGCCGTCCGCGAGCAGCCAAGGCCGTTCCGCCAATAAGGATGTCAGTCGATCGGTCATGTCGGGATTTCGCTCATAGTCAGTTGGAATTTTAGCATGTCTGAATTTTCGCAAAAAAAACGGCTCCGCAGTCAACCAATCGCTCCGCCACGGTCACTTACCGTTGACCTCGCGCCTCCCGGAACCGCCATTGTATTTTTTACCAGCAGCCTGCCCGGACTCAGCACGGCGCTCGGGGCATTGCGCGACGGGTTCGTCATCGTGGGTGGCGCGCTGAACGGAACCGCGGAAGTTGCGCCGCGGCGCCGTTCCGCGCCGCGCAACCTCCCATGACGCGGCGCTGCGCCCCGCCCCTTTGAGCTCCAGTCGGCCGCTCGGCCGACTTAGTCTATAATGCCCCAATTCGATGAAAGATCAGCGCAAGGACTTTTATGACAGAGCTCAAGACACTTTTTCTGCAGGCGCCTTCGTTCGATGGGTTCGACGGCGGTGCCGGTTCACGCTACCAGGCCAAGCGCGAGATCAAATCGTTTTGGTTTCCGACCTGGCTGGCGCAATCGGCCGCCCTGGTGCCGAACTCGCGCTTGCTCGATGCTCCGGCCGATGAGCTGACCGTCGATGAGAGCCGCAAGATCGCACGCGGCTATGACCTCGTCATCATGCACACCAGCACGCCGTCGTTCCCGACGGACGCGAAATTCGCCGAACTCTTGAAGCAGGACAACCCCGGCGTCAAGATCGGCCTGGTGGGCGCCAAGACCATGGTCGACCCGGAAGGTTCCTTGAAGGCCACCCTGGCGGTTGATTTCGTCTGCCGCGAAGAATTCGACTACACCTGCAAGGAAGTTGCCGAAGGTCTGCCGCTGAAAGACATCAAAGGGCTCTCCTATCGCAGCAACGACGGCACCATCGTGCATAACTTGCCGCGCGCGATCATCGAGAACATGGATGACTTGCCGTTCGTCGCACCCGTTTACCGCCGCGATCTCAAGATAGAAAACTATTTCATCGGCTATCTGAAGCATCCCTACGTCAGCTTCTATACCGGCCGCGGCTGCCGCTCCAAGTGCACTTTCTGCCTGTGGCCGCAGACCGTCGGCGGCCACCGCTACCGCGTGCGCTCGGCCGAGAACGTCCTGGCGGAAGTGCGCTGGATCAAGGAGAACATGCCGGAAGTGAAGGAAATCATGTTCGATGACGACACCTTCACCGATACGTCGAATCTGCCGCGCGTCGAGGCGATTGCGCGCGGCATGGGCGAACTCGGCATGACCTGGAGCTGCAACGCGAAGGCCAACGTGCCGTACAAAACCTTGAAGGTGATGAAGGATCACGGCCTGCGCCTGCTGCTGGTCGGCTACGAATCAGGCGACGATCAGATCCTGCTCAACATCAAGAAGGGGCTGCGCACCGACATTGCACGGCGCTTCACCGAGGACTGCCGCAAACTCGGCGTTATGATTCATGGCACCTTCATTCTCGGTTTGCCGGGCGAGACGCGCGAGACCATCGAGAGCACCATCAAATTCGCGAAGGAGATCAATCCGCACACCATCCAGGTATCGCTGGCAGCGCCCTACCCCGGCACGACATTGTATAAGCAGGCGGTCGACAACGGCTGGCTGGCGGAGAACGACGCCGTCAATCTGGTCAACGACAAGGGCGTGCAGCTGGCCGCGATCAGCTATCCGCATTTGTCGAAAGAGGAGATATTCCACAGCATGGAGGTGTTCTACAAGCGCTTTTACTTCCGGCCCAGCAAGATCTGGGAGATCGTCAAGGAAATGCTGACGAGCTGGGACATGATGACGCGGCGCCTGCGCGAGGGCGTCGAGTTCTTCCGCTTCCTGCGCGCGCACGAGGCCTGAACCCGGTTGCCATGCCATCCATTCAACCGCTCGTAACCGTACTCGCGTTCTCGTGTTTGGGCTTGGCGGCCGGTTACGCCATTCTGACCGTCGTGGCCGTGCTCGTCTGGCGGATGCAGCGTGGGCCGGCTGCGTCGCGCTCGCTGCCGCCGGTAACGGTGCTCAAGCCGTTGTGCGGAGCGGAGCCCGGACTGCACGAGCACCTGCGTTCATTCTGCCGGCAAAATTATCCGGAATTTCAGATCGTCTTTGGCGTACGCGATGCGGATGATCCCGCCTGCGCGGTGGTGAGGCGGCTGGTGGCGGAATTTCCGTCGGTACCGATCGAACTCGTGATCAACCCACAGCTTCACGGCAGCAATTTGAAGATCAGCAACTTGATCAACATGCTGCCGTACGCGCGCCACGACATCCTGGCGATGGCCGACAGCGACGCCTTCGTTCGACCCGACTATCTCGCCAGCGTCACGGCGCCGTTGCTGCGTCAGGACGTCGGCTTGGTCACCTGCATTTACCGCGGCGCGCCATCCAAGGGAATATGGTCGCGTCTCGGGGCCATGTACATCAACGAATGGTATGTACCTTCGGTACTGCTGGCGTGGCTTTTCGGCTACCAAGGCTACGTCTCCGGCCAAACCGTGTGCCTGCGGAGGGATACTCTGCGAGCGCTCGGCGGCCTGCGGGTGTTGGCGGATCATCTGGCCGACGACCATCGATTGGGCGAACTGGTTCGCGCATTGGGCCTGCGGATCGTGTTGTCGCCATACCTCGTGGACGGAGAACATCACGAGCCGAGCTTTGATGCGCTCGTCCGGCATGAGTTACGTTGGATGCGCACGATCCACGTGCTGCGCCCGCGCAGTTTTCGACTGATTTTCATCAGTTTCGGCCTCCCCCTGGCGATTCTTGGCCTCATCGCCGCGCTGGCGGAGTCGTCGCGTTCGAGCGCGGCGTGGATGCTCTTTGGGATCACGCTGCTGGCGCGGATGGCGCTGCATTTCGTGCATCGGTTACGCGAAGATCGGGCAGCGCTGTCGGATTTTTGGCTCCTGCCCGCCCGTGATGTGTTGATCTGCTGGGTCTGGTGCCGCAGCTTCTTTACCTCCCACGTCACATGGCGCGGTAATGAGTTTGACGTCGATGCAGACGGCGTCATGCGCCCACTGTCCTGAATATCATCAATATCATCGTCCCATCCCGAATTCATCGAGAGCTGCATTAGAAGCGGGGAGCGGGATTGAAAAACGCAGCGTACATCGGTGGTCTGCTGGGGCTGGCCTTGTTGGTCGCGATCGTGGTTCGCGCGGATTTTTCCGCGATGCTGCACACGCTGAATTCGGGCGGCTGGCGGCTGCTGTGGTTGATCCCTTATCGCGCGCTGTTTTTTTTCCTCTACGCCGCCGGCTGGCTCATCCTGCTTCGCCCTTATGATCCGGCGCATCGCGCCGGGCTCGGCTACGTATTTTGGGTCACAACCGTACGCGACGCAGTCGACCGGCTGCTCCCGGTGGCCAGCGTCGGGGGCGGCGTGGTCGGAATCCGCTTGTTGCGCTGGCGAGGGCTCGCGGCCGCGCCCAGCGGCGCCACCGTGATCGTGGAGATGGTGATGACGCTGGTCGTGGTATATCTTTTTACCGCCGTGGGACTGCTGCTGCTGGATGAGCTCAGCACGACGGGCCAGGAATACCATCGATTGCTGCTCGCGTTCCTGTTGAGCCTGCCGGTACCCGTGATGACCGTGCTGCTGCTCCGCTACGGTTCCGCCTTTGCGCGCCTGCAGAAGTTCTTGAGCCCGTTGGTGGGCGAAAGCACGATGTCCGAACAAGCGGCATCGCTCGATCATGAACTCCGCGCCTGTCTCCGCCGGGGCTGGAGACTGCTCACCGCGTGCGCGCTGCAGTTCGCCGCGCTGGTTTCAGGCGCTTTTGAAATCTGGTTCGCATTGCGTCTCTTTGAGCATCCCGTCGGCTGGGGCACCGCCCTGGTGCTCGAAAGCATGACTCAGGCGGTGCGCCACCTGGCATTCGTCGTACCGGCCGGAATCGGAGTTCAGGAAGCCGGCTTGGTGCTATTCGGGCAGGCGCTCGGCATCAGCGGCGAACTGGCGCTCGCAGTCTCGATGGCGAAGCGTCTGCGCGAAGTCTTGTGCGGCCTGCCGGCGCTGATATCCTGGCAATGGGTGGAGGGCCGGCGGCTCGAGGGGCCGATGCGCAATGCATCCCAGTAGCTCAATCATTCGGCTGCCATTTAGCTTGCAGCGCAGGCTGGACGCCGCCGCCTGTGCCCTCTTGAAGCCGCAGAACGGACGGGCGATCGACTTCACCCGGCCGCCGGGCGAAGCTGCGTTGTTCGCGCCGGACTCGCTGTCCTGGCGTATATTCAAGAATCCCGTCGCGCTGCTGATTGGCGGGATTGCCGCCGTCATTCTCGAATTGGCAGAGCCCGCCGTGCGCACCGGAGTGTGGGAACACTCCTCATTTCGCAAGGATCCGATGGGCCGCCTGCAGCGCACCGGGTTGGCGGCGATGGTGACCGTTTATGGCGCTCGCAGCGTCGCCGAATCGATGATCGCGAGGGTGGTGCGAATGCACGCCAAAGTCGCCGGAGAAACCCCTGCCGGCGTACCCTATTCGGCATGCGACGCGAATCTGTTGACCTGGGTGCAAGCCACCGCCGCTTTCGGTTTTGCGGAAGCGTACAGCCGCTATGTCGATCCCCTGAGCGACGTGGAGTTCGACGCGGCGTACCGTGAGGGAGCGCCGGTCTCGACGCTGTATGGAGCGCTCGGCGCGCCAAGGTCCATCGCGCAGCGCCGGGCTCTGTTCGATTCGATGCGGGGCCGATTGGAGCCCTCCCCCGTCATATTCCAATTCCTCGAGATCATGCGAGAGACACCAGCCTTTCCGCCGCCGCTGCATTGGATGCAGCGGTTACTGGTGCGCGCCGCCGTCGATTTGATCCCCGATTGGATGCGCGATTGTCTCGGTCTCACCGAGGAGTATGGTTTGCGTCCGCGCGAAAGATGGATCGTGAGGCTGGCTGGAAGTCTGTCCGATCGGATCGTGTTGGCGGAGAGCCCGGCCGCCCAGGCATGTCTCCGGCTCGGCTTGCCGGTAACCCATCTTTACGCGTAGGGGAACCCTGGCGCTGCGCACCCCGCCGGTTCGGCAGCGAGCCTCGCCGGGAGAGACGAGAACCTTAGCGCTGCGCGCTCCGCCAATTCGCCGCGACGTAAAACGGCGCATCGTCGGGTGCCGCCAACCCGCGGCCCAATATATGGTCCGCCGCCTTCTCGGCCAGCATGATGGTGGGCGCATTGAGATTGCCGGTGGTCACCGACGGCATGATGGACGAATCCACCACGCGCAAACTTTCGACCCCATAGACGCGGGTGTCCGGATCAACCACCGCCAGGGGGTCTTGCGGTCCGCCCATCTTGCATGAACAGGAGGGGTGATAAGCGCTTTCGACCTTGGCGCGGATGAAGGCATCGATCTCATCGTCGGATTGCACCTGCGCGCCCGGCTGAATCTCTCGGCCGCGATAGCGATCGAACGCGGGCTGCGCGAAGATCTCGCGGGTCAGGCGCACGCAAGCGCGCATCTCGGTCCAGTCATCCGGCTCGTTCAAGTAATTGAACAGGATGCGCGGCTTGTCGTGGGGGTTGGCCGATGCCAGGCGCACCCATCCGCGGCTCTTGGACCGCATCGGGCCCACGTGCGCTTGAAAGCCGTGCTCTTGCGCCAGGGTCGAGCCGTCGTACGCCACGGCCATGGGCAAAAAGTGATACTGGATGTCGGGATAGGGTACGCCGGGCCGGCTGCGGATGAAACCGCATGTCTCGAAGTGATTGCTGGCCCCCAAGCCGTCTTTGCGCAGCAGCCAGCGCGCACCGATGAGCGCGCGACTCCAGAGATTGATGGACGAATACAGGGTGATCGGCTCCTTGCAGGCCACCTGGAAATAGAACTCCAGATGATCCTGCAAATTCTCCCCGACCCCGGGCAGTTCGTGAACTACGGGAATGCCATGGGCGCGCAGTTCCGCCGCGGCTCCGACGCCCGAGAGCTTCAATAGCTGGGGTGAGTTGATCGGACCGCCGGACAGGATCAGCTCCCGATCGACGCGCACGCGGTGAGTGGTGCCGCCCCGCACATACTCGAGGCCGACGGCACGCCGACCCTCGAACACGATGCGCGTCGCCAGAGCGTGCGTCAGGACCTTGAGATTGGACCGTTGCATGGCGGGCCGCAAATATGCGTTGGCGGCGCTGCAGCGCCGGCCGCCGGCCACCGTCATGTCCATTCGTCCGAAACCTTCCTGCCGAAACCCGTTTACATCGGGGGTCTGCGGATAACCCGCCTCGCTGGCGGCGGCCAGCCAGGCCGCATGCAAGGGGTTGCTCACCGTGCCGTACCGAGTGTGCAGCTTGCCGCTGCTCCCTCGATACCGGTCGCCTCCCTCCTGACGGGTTTCGGCGCGTCGAAAATACGGCAATACGTCGCGATACGCCCAACCCTTCGCGCCTTGTGCGCTCCAGCCTTCGAAGTCTTGCGCGTTGCCGCGGATGTACACCAATCCGTTGATCGACGAGGATCCGCCCAATACCTTGCCGCGCGGCGTATGCATGCGCCGCCCATCCAGATGGGGCTCGGGTTCCGTGTGATAGAACCAATTGTACTTTTTCATGTTCATGGGGATGGACAGAGCCGACGGCATTTGTATGAAGATCGACCGGTCGGAGCCTCCATATTCCAGCAGCAGCACGCGGCTCCGTCCGTCCGCGGTCAATCGATCCGCCAGCACGCACCCGGCGGACCCCGCGCCCACGATCACGTAATCAAAATTCTCGTCGGCCACGTTTCGCTCTCCTCAGGCGCTTCGCGCCACTCCTCAGGCGCTTCGCGCCACTCCTCAGGCGCTTCGCGCCACTCCTCAGGCGCTTCGCGCCACTCCTCAGGCGCTTCGCGCCACTTTTAACGGGGTCGGGGCGACCCCGTCCGACAGGTGCTCGCTGCGCGAGCAGCGGAGACCGAAGGCGCTAGATAATGGCCTAATACGGCGCATCCACATCACCCATCGCGACATAGACACTCTTGAGCTGCGTGTAGTGCTCGATGGCGGCGCGGCCGTTCTCGCGGCCGAGCCCGGAGAGTTTCACGCCGCCGAAGGGAAGCTCGATCGGCGTCACGTTGTACTGATTGATCCAGCAGGTGCCGGCTTGCATTCGAGCGATCACTCGATGCGCGCGGGTCAAGTCATTGGTGAACACTCCTGCCGCCAGGCCGAATTCGGTGGCATTGGCGCGCTCGATGACTTCTTGCTCGTCCTCGAATTCCAGGACCGACATCACCGGGCCGAAAATCTCTTCCCGCACGATGCTCATGTCGTCGCGGCAATCATCGAATATCGTGGGGGCAACGAAGTATCCCTTCTCGAGGCCGCCTGTCGTCACGCGCATTCCGCCCGTCAAGACACGCGCACCTTCCGCGCGCCCGCGCTCTATGTAGGAGAGCACCTTGTGCATGTGCTGCTCGGAGATCAGGGCGCCCACCTGCGTCCCGGGATCCATGGGGTCGCCGATTCGCATCGCACTCGTGCGCTTGACCAGCCGCTCGAGGAACGCCGCCTTGACCGAACGATGAACGAACACCCGCGTGCCGTTCGAGCACACCTGCCCGGAGGAGTAGAAATTCGCCAGCAAGGCGCCGGCGACCGCGTTGTCGAGCTTGGCGTCGCCGAAGATGATCAACGGCGACTTGCCGCCCAATTCGAGCGTGACGTTCTTCAAGGATTGTGCTGCATCGCTCATCACCGCCTTGCCGGTGCCGACTTCGCCGGTGAGCGAGACCTTGCGAATGTCGGGATGGCGGGTCAGCAGACGGCCGGTCTCGGCAAAACCCTGCACGACTTGAAATATGCCGGGCGGCGCCCCGGCCTCCAGCAAGATCTCTTGCAGCTTGACGGCGGTGAACGGCGTCAGTTCGGCGGGTTTGAATATCATGGCATTGCCGCAGGCGAGCGCCGGCGCGGCTTTCCAGCAGGCAATCTGCAGCGGGTAGTTCCAGGCGCCGATGCCGGCAACCACACCGAGCGGTTCACGCCGCGTGTAGCCGAAGGCCTGTATCCCTAGATCGATATGTTCGCCGCCGAGACTTTGCGCGAGCCCGGCAAAGTATTCGAAGCAATCGGCGCCGGAGGCCACATCCACCACCTGCGTCTCTTGAATGGGCTTGCCGGTGTCGCGCGTCTCGAGTTCGGCCAGTTCCTGATTGCGCGACCTCAAGATGTCCGCCGCGCGCCGCAGCACGCGCGCCCGTTCGGTGCCCGTCATGCCCCCCCAACCGGGCTGTGCCCTCTGAGCCGCACGCACCGCTGCATTGACGTGCGCAGATCCGGCGGCGGTGACGTAGCCCAGCACGGCTCCGGTTGCGGGATTGATGGAAGCGAATGGCTCGCCGGCCGCGGCGGAACTTCGCGACCGCACCGCCACGCCGTTCCCGTTTGCCGCAGGCGCCGCTTGGCTCAAGCGGCCGTCGACGAATTCGGTCAGCAGAGCGCGCGCGCTCTCGCTGTCGGCCTCCCGCCAGCCGGAAAGGGCGGCGCGGAGCCAGACGCCGTCGATCATCGCCGCGATCATGGACGCCAGGCGCCTTGCTTCGTCCGGCGGCACCAGTTTCTTCAGCGAGCTGCGCAGATTCGACAAGGTGCGCTGTTGATACACCGACTGCACACGCTTCAACGACGTGACTTGCAAAACCTGGCCCCAGAAAGCGAGCCATGCGGTGCCGGTGCGCTGTTCAAATTCTTCCGGAGCCAGGTTCGCGTCAATCACCGCTTGAATGCGTCCCCGCGGCGTGCTCACCTGGCGCAAGCGTGCGCGAACTTGATTACCCACGCGCCGCGCCAGCGCGCGAAACGCGGCGTCGAGCAAACCATCCTTGTCGCCGAAGTAGTGAGCGACTAAGCCCGGCGACACGCCCGCACGGGCGGCAATTTGCGCAAGCGTCGTGCCCACGTACCCGAGTTCCGCTAGGCTATCGATGGTGACCTCGACCAATTGGCGACGCCGCGTGTCTTCGATCGGTGCGGTGGACCCTTCGAGAGAAGTCATTGACTGATTGTTCAATTTGGCATCCTCTACAACTCCTCGGGCGGTGACTGGACGCCCGGCCGAAGTTGCGTCTAAGATACGAAGCAATAGAATTTATACGTTTATTTTCAATCTACTAGGGAAGCACGGGTGAGCGCTAACCAGACCTCGTTAAACGCCTGTTCAAGGCTTCAGTCCTTGTTTCAATCATGCCGCCCGAAGCGACGCCCGGTCAAGTCCCCAAAGCTGCTCTTGGAATACCGGCGGAAGCGGCGCTGGGGTCTCGCCGCGGCTATCTCGAGCTGCGCGCTCGTTGGCACCCTCAGCCCACCGCAGAGCTCCAGTGTTCGAGCCGCGTCAGCCGGCGACGCGCCCGTGCCGGCCGTCGGCAAGCGCGACCCCGTCGGCTGCCAGACCGTGCGCTTCTCCGACGTCGGCTGGACGGACGTGACGGCGACCACGGCGCTGGTCGCTCAATTACTGCGCTCCATCGGCTACTCGCCGACGGTCACCGTGCTCTCCGTTCCCGTGACGTTTGCGTCGATTCAGAACAAAGACATCGACGTGTTCTTGGGCAATTGGATGCCGGCACAGGAGGCTGATCGGGCCCGCTACGTAGCGGACGGATCCGTCGTGATCATCGGTCCCAATCTTTCCGGCGCCAAATACACCTTGGCGGTTCCGGCCTACACCTTCGCCGCGGGCTTGCGGGACTTCAAGGATATCCAGCGCTTCGGCTCCGCGCTCAACAGCTCGATCTACGGCATCGAGCCGGGCAACGACGGCAACCGCCATGTGCTCGAGATGCTGAAGCAGGATCAGTTTGGGTTGGGCAGCTTCAAATTGATCGAATCCAGCGAGCAAGGCATGCTCGCGCAAGTGGAACGCGCCTACCGCGACCGCGCGCCCATCGTGTTCCTCGCGTGGGAGCCGCATCCCATGAACATGCGCTTCGACTTGAAATATCTCGCCGGCGGCGACGAAGTGTTCGGACCCAATTACGGCGGCGCCACCATCTATACCGTGACCCGCAAGGGCTACAGCGCCGAGTGCCCCAACATGGGCCGGCTGCTCGCCAATCTCAAATTCACGCTGCGCGGCGAGAGCGAAATGATGGCGGCGATCTTGGATCGGCATGAAGCGCCCGAGATCGCGGCGACGGAGTGGCTGAAAGCCAATCCCACGTCCACCAAGGCCTGGCTCGAGGGAGTGCTGACCTTCGAAGGCCGGCCGGCCGTCTCTGCGTTGGCGCACACCGCGCCCCCGCCCCGTCCGGGCGGTTTCGAACAATGGATCGTCAGTCACAAGATCCCCGTGGGCGATGCGATGGCGGTGGCGATCGACTACATCAAGACCCACGGCACTTACTTGTTCGATGGAATATCCATCGTCATTCGCGGCACGGTCAATGGCGTAACCACCCTGCTGCGCGCCCTGCCCTCGCCCCTCCTGATCGCGGCGGTCGCCGCGCTCGCTTGGGTGCTGCGGCGTTCACTGTCTCTCGCCGTCTTCGTCGCGCTGGCGCTGCTGTTCATCCTCAACCAGGGCTATTGGCTCGCGACCCTCGAGACTCTGTCGCTCGTCTTGGTCGCCACCCTGGCGTCCGCGGCCATCGGTGTACCGTTGGGGATAGCCGCCGCGCATCGGCCGCGCCTGTTCGCGGCATTGAGGCCGGTGCTCGATTTGATGCAAACGCTGCCCACCTTCGTGTACTTGATTCCAACCCTCGTGCTGTTCGGTCTCGGCGTGGTACCGGGACTGATTTCGACGGTGATATTTGCGCTGCCCGCCCCCATCCGCCTCACGCATTTGGGCATTTCGTCGGTGCCGAAGCCGCTGATCGAGGCGGGCGAGGCCTTTGGCGCCACGCCCATGCAGTTGCTGTGGAAAGTGGAACTACCGAGCGCCGCATCCACCATCGTGGCCGGAATCACTCAGTGCATCATGTTGAGTCTGTCGATGGTGGTTATCGCGGCCTTGGTCGGCGCCGGTGGACTCGGAGTGCCGGTGGTTCGTGCGCTCAACTCGGTGCAGGTGGGCATGGGTTTCGAAGCCGGCTTCACCATCGTGCTGCTCGCCATCGTTTTGGACCGCATCAGTAGACCCAAAGAACGGGGGGCGTCGCGATGAACTCGGCCATGGAATTGATGAACTCGGCCATGGAATTCAAGGACGTCGATATCCTGTTTGCGCCGGCCGGGCGGGACGGGCGCAAGAGCCTGCGCGAAGCCCTCGCCGCGCTCGACGGCGGCGGCACGCGCACCGACATTCAGAACAAATACGGGGTCATCGTCGGCGTGGCCGGTGCCTCCTTGAGCGTCGCCCGCGGTGAAATTTCCGTGCTCATGGGCCTCTCGGGCTCCGGCAAGTCGACCTTATTGCGCGCCGCCAACGGCCTGAACCCGGTCACCCGCGGCCATGTCCTGGTTCGCGACGGCGAGTCCGCCATCGACGTCGCCACCTGCGATACACTGCAAATGCGCCGGCTGCGCCGCGAGCGCGTCGCCATGGTGTTCCAACAATTCGGCTTGTTGCCCTGGCGCACGGTGCGCGAAAACGTCGGCTTCGGTTTGGAACTCCGCGGCGAGAGCGCGGCGCGGCGCAAGACCATCGTCGACGAGAAATTGGAACTGGTCGGCTTGTCGCAATGGGCCGAACGCTACGTCAGCGAACTGTCCGGCGGCATGCAGCAACGCGTCGGCTTGGCGCGGGCGTTTGCGACGGACGCGGATATTCTGTTGATGGATGAACCGTTTTCCGCGTTGGACCCGCTGATCCGCGGCAAGTTGCAGGGCGAACTGCTGGCGTTGCAGGATCGGGTCAAGAAGACCATCTTGTTCGTCAGCCACGATTTGGACGAAGCGCTGCGGCTCGGAGACCACATTTCCATCCTGCAGAACGGCCGCATCATTCAGACCGGTACGGCCGAAGACATCGTGTTGGCGCCCGCGGATGAATACGTGGGGGAGTTCGTGCGCCACATGAATCCGCTGACCGTCCTGACCGGCGGCATGATCATGCAGCGCCGGGCGTCGATGCCCGGCGACGGCGGCGGCGTGTGGCTGGATAGCGGGCGGCGATACCGGCTGTCGTTGAATTCCTCGGACGAGGTTTTGGGCCTGCATCTTGACGGCGTCGCGCACGCGTTCTGTCACATTCGAGACGATGCCGACCTCGGCCGCCTGGAGCCCGGACTCGCCGTGGCGCCCGCCTCGCTGTCGCTGCAATCCATCATTCACTTGCGCCAGACCACGGGGCATCCCGTGCTGCTGGCCGAAGGCGGGAGGATTCTCGGGGTTTGCGGCGAGGCTGAGATCATCCGCGCGCTTGCCGGAGGACGGCATACGAGTGCCGACTCGCCCTAAGCTCGGTGGGCCATCCCTGTCGGAAATTTTGGCCCGGATCGCCAATGACGAGACACGCACGCGGATCTCGGTGCAAGACCTGCTGATTGCCCTGAGCGACAGGGCCATCGGCGCACTGATATTCGTGTTCGCCTTTCCCAACATCATCCCCATGCCGCCGGGAATTTCTTCGGTCTTGGGTGCGCCGCTGTTGTTCCTAACGGCCCAGTTGGCCCTCGGCAGGAGCCCCTGGCTGCCCGCCGTGATCGGTAACCGGTCCATGGATCGGATCCACTTCGCGGCGGTGGTACGGCGAATCGCCCCATGGCTCGCCCGCGCCGAACGCCTGCTGCGGCCGAGAATGGAAATGCTCGCAAGACCCCCGTTCGAGTATCTGATCGGAGTGATCTGCCTGCTGCTGTCGATCATCCTGTTCCTGCCCATTCCCATGGGCAATATGCCGCCCGCCATCGCGATTTGCCTGTTTGCCCTGGCCATCCTCGAGCGCGACGGCATTTGGGTCCTGGCGGGACTGTGCGCGACCGTGGCGTCGGTCGCCATCGTTTGGGGAGTTCTGTTCGCCCTGTTCCGCAGCGCGCTGTTCCTGCTCGAGCGGTTGTTGGACTAGCCCGAGCGGCGGTCGGGCAGGCGGAACGAGTTGCCGTAAGTCGGTTTAAATATTATCATGACAATAATAAAATCGGCTGGGGAACTCCATGAATCATGACGTCATCATTTCTTGCGCGGTCACCGGCGATGACACCAAGGTCACCAAGAGCCCGCATTGCGCCATCACCCCGGCCGAGATCGCGGCCACGGCCATTGCGGCGGCCCAGGCCGGCGCGGCCATCGTCCACATTCATGTCCGCGAACCCGAAACCGGTGCGTTCAGCATGGAAACCCGGCATTACCGCGAGGTCGTCAAACGCATTCGGGAGAGCAAGGTCGATGTGATCGTGAATCTCACGTGCGGCATGGGCGGCTACATCGTGGTCGGCGATCACGGCCTCAAGGACACTCCCGCCCCGGGAAGCGATTTTGTCAGCCAAGAAGACCGCATGCGCCATGTCATCGATCTGTGTCATGAGGGGCTGTACCGGCCCGATATCGCGACCCTTGACTGCGGCAGCCTGAATTTCGGCGACGGCAATCGCGCCTATGTGTCGACCCCGAATTACCTGCGCCAGGGCGCAGGCATCTGCAAGGACCTCGGGGTCAAGCCGGAACTGGAGGTCTTCGACACCGGCAATCTCTGGTTCGTCAAGCAAATGGTCAAGGAAGGACTCCTCACGGCCCCCTCGCTCATTCAATTGTGCATGGGCATTCCCTATGGAGTTCCCGCCGACGTCGGGCACCTCCTGGCCATGGTCAATTCGCTGCCCGACAATTGCAACTGGGGCACGTTCGCGATCAGCCGCATGCAAATGCCTTGGGTCGCGCAGGCGGTGCTGCTCGGCGGCAATGTGCGCGTCGGGCTCGAGGACAATCTTTATTTGAGCAAGGGTGTGTACGCCAGCAATGCCCAGTTGGTGGAGAAGGCCCGCACCATCATCGAGGCCATGGGAGCGCGGGTGCTGACGCCCGCGCAGGCCCGCGAGAAGCTGCAGCTCCGTTGAGTAACGCTCCAGTGACGGGCACCTCTGCAGTAACCGAGCTTCCGATCTACCGCGCCAGAATCGAATCGGACTGGATCGACTACAACGGGCATCTGCGCGACGCCTACTATGGCTTGGTGGCGAGCTACGCCGTCGACGACGTGATGGATTATCTGGGCCTGGATGCGGCGTACCGTGAGCGCACGCATTGCACTTTGTATACCCTGGAAGTGCATCTACACTACCTGCACGAGGTCAAGAGTTCGGACGATCTTGCGGTCATCTCGTCGATTTTGGATTTCGACCGCAAGCGGATCCAAGTCGGCTGTCGCTACGTCTGTGCACGCGTCAGCGAACCGGTCGCGACCGCAGAGATGATGCTGCTGCACGTGCATCAAGGCGATAAGCCCACGGTTGCGTCGTTTCCCGATGAGGTGACGGCGAAGCTCGAGGCTCTCAGGGTGTCCCCAGGCGCGCGCGAGTCCTTCGGCCCGAGTTCCCGCAAGATTGAATTGAAGCGACGCTAGCTTACCGCCGGTGGACATTCATCGCCTCATCGCGCCGCGCAGTATCGCCCTCATCGGTGCCGGCGTCTGGACGGATGCAGTC
>WNFL01449942.1_pt2 | contig 42820 bp, 34 predicted proteins | sample 5400361 | NCBI WGS metagenome assembly WNFL01 (sample SAMN13153351, study PRJNA577476) | soil metagenome | isolation source: 40 cm soil on Douglas fir-dominated hillslope | place: USA:California | collected 2013-09-17 | reverse complement strand
GAGGTCCATCCACCACACTCCGGAATTGGAATTTGAATTGGTAAAAGCATCCGCTCCCGTCGGCGCGATGTAGGCGCTGCCGAGGTTGGGCGCCAGGAAATTCACGATCGGCGACATGGCGGCATGGCCCGTGCAGCCGAACACTTGTCCGTGGGCGTCGATCTCCAGCACCATCCCGCGTCTGCCTTTTAGAATCGTCCCCGTGAGATCGGCGATGTGGCCGGCAAAGGTCACGTTGCCGGAGGTGTAAACATTATTCAGGCCGGGAGAAGTGGTCACGACCTGGGCCTGGACGCCGCCCGCTTGGCAAAACAAAAAACCGACCGCCAATGAGATTATAAGCCGATTCCATCGTTGCATCCGCATCCTCCAGATTTTGACTTGATCGCTCCCGCGGGTGTAGCAGAGGGGCGCCGGCGCTGTCAATCGAAGGTTTCTCTTGTGTGCGCGGCGGCTGAAGATTTGGTGGAGCCGAAGGGAATCGAACCCTCGACCTCTTGAATGCCGGCCCCACCTGCGGGAAAACGGCTGCTGAAATCAAGTTAAGAGAGACCAGGCAAAAAGTCAAACCGCGGAATCGGCGCGCGCGGAATCGGGTCGGGTAAAGATCCCGGTTGAAACCGGGGGAATACCTGATTGTCCTAAACTGCCGGCCATACTATCGTCGGCTGCAAGCGGTTTCCGCGCCGGCCGCTTCGGCGACCGGGGGTCACGGCGGAGCCAAAAATGGTACCCGACTCGGTTGCTCGGAGTTTCGGAGTGCTATGGTGCTCGGAAGATTTGAAAGGAGACCGTATGAAGTTAAAAATCGCTCTATTGTCGTTGCTGCTCGCCTGCGCGCTCGGCGCGGATGCGCGAGCCGCCAGCAAGGGACCCGCCGGCGGCGGCGAGCGGTCGGACTTCGCGCTGTTCGACGGGACCAACCCGGCCGCCATCGAGTTCGGCGCGCAGTGCGGCGCCAAGCTCGGCTCATCCGGCCAGGCCGTCGCCTTCACCTATTATGTGACCGTGTCGAACTGGAGCGATACGCTGAAGGTCCTCCGCGTGCTTTACGCCGACGGCGAGGAGATGGCGCGCTATCAGATACCGCCACACACCTCTTTCAGCTTCTCGCAGGCGGCCGGCGGCACGCCGGGCGTGGACGACTGGATCAGGGTCTTCGGCGAGGGGACCGCGCCGGTCGGGCTGGCCGGATCGATGAGCGCGAGCTTCCCGGCGGCGGCCAAGCCGCACCCGAGCGTGGGCACGAGCTTCTGCACGACGCTCACGACCCAGCCGGGGGCATAATCTCAAACAGCGGTCCCCCCGCGCCGCAGGAAGGATAGTCCGCGGAGCGGGGGATCGCTTTTTTTACCGCCGACGGTCCGTCCGGCTCATTGTCGGCCGCCCTTCACCATCTCCTCGGCGTGGCGGATCGCCTGGTCGGTGACCTTCACGCCGCCGAGCATGCGCGCGACTTCCACCACCCGGTCGGCCGGGCCCAATCGCCGGACGCCCGTGAACGTCCTTCCCTTGGCCACCTCTTTCTCGACCACGTAGTGCGCGTCGGCGAGCGCGGCGATCTGCGGCAGGTGGGTGACGCAAAGGACCTGGTGCGACGCGGCGACTTTTTTGAGCCGCTGCCCCACGATCTCCGCGACCCGGCCGCCGATGCCGGCGTCGACCTCGTCGAAGAGCAGCGTCGGAATGTCGCCCCGGCCGAGCACCAGCGACTTCACCGCCAGCATCAGGCGCGAGAGCTCCCCGCCCGAGGCGATCTTGGCCAGCGGCTTGACCGGCTCGCCGGGGTTGGGCGAAAAATAAAATTCGGCCTGGTCCATCCCCTGATCGGTCAGTCTTTTTCCGCCCCGGCCGAAGGGCGAATCCGGCGCATCTTCCATCTCCACGCCGTCGGCGAAGCGGACTTCGAAGCTCGTCCCGCCCATGCCGAGGGACGCGAGCTCCTTTTCCATCTCTTTTTTAAACCTGCCGGCGGCCTTCTTGCGCTCGCGCGAGAGCGCCGCCGCGGTTTCCCAGGCGGCGCGGCGCGCCTCTTCCACGGCCCGCTCCAGCGCCGGGATCTCTTCTTCGCCGCGCGCCAGGCCTTTTAATTCTTCGGCCACTTTCTCGCCGTGCTTGAGAATCTCCTCGATCGAGCCCTGGTATTTGCGCTTGAGCCGCGCGATCTCCGCGAGCCGCTCCTCGAGCTCCGCCTGCGCCGCCGGCTCGAAGTGGAGATGGCCGGCGTGGCGCCTAAGAAAAGCCGCCGCCTCCTGCATCTGCGCCAGGGCGGAGTCGAGCAGCTCGACCGCCGCGCCGAGGCCGCCGTCGATCCGGGCCAGCTCTTTCAGGCGCGCGACGTACCGGCCCAGCCGGCCCGCCACCGCCTCGTCGCCCTCGTACAGCAGCTCGTCCCCTTCCTGGCAGCCCTGGAAGAGCTTCTCCGCGTGCATGAGGATGCTTCGTTTTTCCTTGAGCGCCTCTTCTTCGCCCGCCTCGAGGCCCGCGCGCGCGATCTCCTCCGATTGGCTCCGGAGCCACTCCTCCTCGCGTTTCCGCTTGTCGAGCAGCTCGCGGGCGCGGCTGAGCTCGCTCCACGCGGCGAGCAGGGCGGCGTAGCGCGCATGCATCTCGGCGGCCCTCTTATCCAGCCCGGCGTAGTCGTCGAGCAGGTCGAGATGGCTTTCGGGCCGGAGCAGCGTCTGGTGCTCGTGCTGGCCGTAGATATGGATCAGGCTGGGGCCGACGTCGGAGAGCAGCGCGAGCGGGCAGAGCCCGCCGTTCAGGTAGATGCGATTTTTTCCCGAGCGGCTGACGACGCGCTTGACGACGAGATCGTCCTCGACCTCGTGTCCGGCGGCGCGGAGCTTCGCCCGGAGCGCCGCCGGGAAGGATTCGAACAGCGCCTCGACGCTCGCCTCTTCTTCGCCGTGGCGGATGATGTCGGCCGAGACCCGCCCGCCGGAGACGAGGCCGAGCGCGCTCAGAACGATCGTCTTGCCCGCGCCGGTCTCCCCGGTGAGCGCGTTGAGACCGGGCGCCAGGTCGAGCGCCACCCCGTCGATGACTGCGAAATTCTTGATTCTCAATTCCCGCAGCACCGGCAGCCCCGATTACCGCTCGCCCCATTTGAGCTTGCTGCGGAGGATCTCGAAGTAGCCGCGCGCGGGCACTTTGACCAGCGACACCGGCACTCCGTAGTCGGAGACCTGGACGATGTCGCCGTCCTTCAAGAGCAGCCCCTGCTGCCCGTCGGGGCTTAAAAACACGGTGTCGCCGGCGGCGCGGAGCGTCACCCGGATCTTCGATTTGCTGGAGACGACGATCGGCCGGTTGGTGAGCGTGTGCGGGCAGATGGGGCACAGGAGGATCGCCCCGAGCGACGGATGGAGGATCGGCCCGCCCGCCGCCAGCGAATAGGCCGTCGAGCCGGTCGGAGTGGAGATGATCAAGCCGTCGGCGCGGTAGGTGCAGAGATATTCCTTGCCGACGTAGGTCTCCAAGTCGATGATATGGGAGCGCGCCCCCTTGGTGATCACCGCGTCGTTCAGCACGCGGAATTTTTTCGGCTGGCTCCGGTTTCGATGAACCTGGACTTCGAGCGTCATGCGCTTCTCGACGGAGAAGTCTCCCTCGAGGGTTCTCTCCAGCACCGTTTCCAGCTCGTCGATCGCCACCTCGGTGATGAAGCCGAGGCCGCCCAGATTGACGCCGAGAATCGGCACCTTGGGCCGCTCCACCAACCGCGCGACGCTGAGCAGCGTGCCGTCGCCGCCCAGGACGACGATCAGGTCGGCCCGCTTGGCCATCTCTTTTTTGCTGCACGAGCGCGCGCCGTCCCGGAAGAGGCCCGTTTCGACGAGGACCCGCCGCTTTCTTTCCTTGAGCCACGGCACCAGCCAACGCACCATCTCGGCGGCTTTCGGCTCTTCGTATTTAGCGACCAGTCCGACGACGCGAATCATTGGAAGAATCCTCGCCTCGACATTATCACAGCGCTGAAAATAAAGTCTATGAGGAACGCCCTCACCCATACCCTCTCCCGTAAACGGGAGAGGGACGGAGAAGAGAAGACGAAGCCGAGCAGCCGGCAATCGACGGGAGCGAAGGGGCGCGCCGGAGCGGCCGAGGGCGCCTGAACGCAAAGCCGCAATGACTTGGCGGGCGCCTGGCACTTCGGATGAAGAACCCGCGACGCCCGTCTCGGCAACACGGCTTGAAGACCGCCTCGATCGCAGGCCCATCGCCCTCGGCCGGGAAGGCGCCCCCGAGCGGGCGACGCATCTTACGCCGCCGGCTTGGCCGACTTGAGCGCGAAGTAAATTTTTTCCGCCGACAGCGGCAGGTCGCGGATTCGCACTCCGGCCGCGTCATCGAGCGCGTTGGCGATCGCCGCGGCGGTGGCGACGATGCCGTTTTCCCCGATGTGCTTGGCGGCGAAGGGGCCGGGGCCGGACGGGTCCGCCACCAGCACGGTGTCGAGCGCGGGCACGTCGGCGATCGCGGGAATGCGATAATCGCCCAGGTTGGCGGTGAGGACCCGGCCGTTTTCCGTCACGACCTCTTCCATGACCGCGTAGCCCACTCCCTGGACCAGGCCCCCCTCGATCTGCCCCTGGTGGCCGAGCGGATTGATGATCGTGCCGACGTCGTGCGCGGTGACCATGCGCTTGATCTTGAGCTGTCCGGTCTCGCGGTCCACCTGGACCTCGGCGATCTGGACAACGAAAGCGGCGACCGGCGAGCGCCCTTTGACCTCATAGCTCCTCCGCAGCCGGACTTCGCCGTTGCCGCCGGCGGCGCGCCGGCAGACCTCGGCGAAGCTCAGGGACTTTTTCGCCCCGCGCGCGGAAAAACGGCCCTTTTCGAGCTTGACGTCGCCGCTCTCGCAGCCGAGCAGCGGCGCCGCGGCGGCGACGAGCCGCGCGCGCATCTCTTCCGCCGCCGCCAGCACCGCGTGGCCGCTCATGTTGGTGATCTTGCTGCCGCCCGGCGCGGCGTCGCTTTCGAAAGTCTCGGTGTCGCCGATCTCGGCGCGCACGTCGCGCGCCGGGATCGTGAGCACCTCGGCGGCGATCTGCTGGAGCAGCGTATGCGTGCCGGTGCCGATGTCCGGGACCGCGGTGAGGACCGTGATCTTGCCTTGCGGCGAAGCCGCGATCTCGGCGTTCGCCAGGCCCGAGCCGCCGACGTGGCGGAAAGAGACGCCGATGCCGAGGCCCACGTTGTCCGGCCGCTTTTTCCCCCAGCCGGCTTTCTTCGCCGCCGCCTCCAGCGTCTCGCGGCAGCGGACCTTGTCCACCGCGCGCCCGCCGGGGAGCTTGTCGCCGTCCTGGATGAGATTCTTGAGGCGGAATTTGAGCGGGTCCATGCCGATCGCATGCGCGAGCAGATCGGTATGGGACTCGGCCGCGAAGACCGTCTGGGGCTGGCCGGGCGCGCGGTAGTAGCCGCACGGCACGCCGTTGGTGTAGACGCCGTAGGAGCGAATAGCGTAATTCGGAATCCGGTAGACCCCGGTGATATAAGTCGCGCCGCCGAGGTTGGGCACGTCGCCCGGCTTGAACGAGGCGTACGAGCCGCTGTTGAAGATCACCTCCGCCTCGCGGGCGGTGAGCGCGCCGTTTTTCTTGACGCCGCTCTTGATGCGGATGACCGAGGCGTGGCGCGGATCGCCCGCCGTCAGCTCTTCGTGATAGGTCATGACCATCTTGACCGGGCGGCGCGCCGCTTTCGCGAGCTGATAGCAGATCGGAATGTCCATCAGCGCGCCCTTGCCGCCGAAGTCGCCGCCGACGGCGACCACGTGGACGCGGATTTTGTCTTTCGGGAGCTCCAGCTGGCGCGACAGATGTGATTTGACGCGGAACGGCGCCTTGCACGAGGCCCAGATGTCGATGCGGTCGTCGCCGTCCACCTCGACGACGACCGAGTGCGGCTCGATGTAGGCCTGGTGCGCCAGTCCGGTGGTAAAAGTATGCTCGAGCACCACGTCGGCTTCTTTAAACCCGGCGCCGACGTCGCCCGCGGCCCAGTTCTGGATCGCGAAGACGTTCGGCAGCGTCTCCGGCGGCGCGTGGAATCCCTTGTAAGACGGCAGCTCGTCGTGGATCAAAGGCGCGCCGGCGCGCATCGCCTGGACCGGGTCGAAGACGCCGGGCAGCTCCTCGTAATCGACTTCGACGAGCGCGAGCGCCTCTTCCGCAGCTTCGAGGGTCTCGGCCGCGACGGCGGCGACTTTCTCGCCCATGAAGCGGACCTTCCCCTGCGCCAGCATCGGCGTGTCCTGCAGGCTCAGCCCGACGCGGAACGGCGGCAAGTCGGCGCCGGAGAGCACCGCCGCCACGCCTTTTACTTTTTTCGCCCGCTCGGTATGCACGCGGAGAATGCGCGCATGGGCGTAGGGGCTGCGGAGGCATCTGCCCCAGAGCATGCCGGGCCGCCGCACGTCGGCCGTGTACACCGTCTTGCCGCCCACCTTTTCCGGCCCCTCGATGCGCGATGTCGGGGCGCCCACCACTTTAAAATTCATCTCGTCTTCCCCTTTCCATGCTGCCGCAGTTTCAAGTTTCGGGTTTCAGGTTTCAAGTCATTCTCGAAACTTTAAAATAAACCCGAAACTTTTTAAACGACCCACTCCCTTAATCGCGAGCTCGCGTAATCGACCAGCATCACCAGAACGACCAGGACCACGACGATCGCCGCCGCCTCCTGGTACTGGAACGTCCGGAAGCTCGTGTTCATGAGATAGCCGATGCCGCCCGCGCCGATCAAGCCCAAAACCGACGCCGAGCGGATGTTGGTCTCGAAGCGGTAGAGCGTGAACGAGATGAGATCCGGGAGGATCTGCGGCACCACGGCGAAGGCGAGCACCTGCGTGTAGCCTGCGCCGGTGGCGCGGATCGCCTCGACCACCCCTTCGTCGATGTTCTCGACCGATTCGGAGAGGAGCTTCCCCAGAACCGTAGACGTGTGGATGAACAGCGCCAGCGTGCCGGCGAAAGCGCCGAGGCCGACGGCGGCGACGAAGAGGAGCCCGAGCGCCAGGTCGGGGATCGTGCGCATTAGGTTCATCGCCCCGCGCACGCCCGAATAGACCAGCGGGTGCGGCGTGGTGTTGCGCGCGGCGAGAAAGCCGAGCGGAAACGCGACCACGAGCGCGAGAAACGTACCCGCGAGCGCCATCTGCACCGTCTCGATCGTCGCGCCGACGATCGTCTGGGGAAAGGCATAGTCCCACCAGCGGCGCTTGACCCGCTGCTGCGCTTCCGAGAGCGGCAGCGGCAACAGCAGCTCGGCCGCCGAGAGGCCTTCGGGCGGGAAATAGCTCCTGGCGTCGGTGATCTTGGAAAAATCGGGCGGCAGCATGCGCCCGACCGTGTCGAAGATCTGCGGAATGCCCTGGAAGAGCTCGGCGGGCCGGATCTTCGCGCCCCGGAAAGACCAGACGAGGATGATCAAGAGAACCGCGAGCCAGACAAAAAAGCGCGCGCGCCGCCTGGGCGCCGGCGGCGCCTCCGCGAAAATATCTGTCTCACCCGATGTTACGGACGGCTCTGCCACGGTCCCCTCCAACGGAATTTTGAATTTTGAAGGTTGAGTTTTGAATTTCGGATTTGATCTCTCTTTGTCTTTCTACCGCCTATCGCCTACCGCCTTGATTCGTCCTTCCTCCTTCGCCGTCACCGACCCCTGTTCCAGCGCCTGGGAGAAGAGATCGCGGAGCGTCGCCTGGTGCTCGACCCGGTCGCGCCCCTTGAGAAAAACCGCGTACCCGTCGCCGCCTTCGGCGATAAATTTGGAGACGACCACCGCGTATTCGCGGTCGGGCGCCAGCGGCGCGCCTTGCGCCGAGATCTCTTTGACGCGGGCGCCGGCGGGCGCGGCGGGGTCGAAGAGATAGCCGATCCCCGACACCTGCAGAAAGCGGCCCGAAGAGCCGGGAAGCTGGCTGACGCTGTTTTCCAGCGCCTCTTTGAGCTCGGCGCCGGTCAGTTTGAACGATATCAGCGGCTCGTTATAGGGCAGCGTCTGCATGACGCGCCGGAGCGCCACCGGCCCCGCCGGGATGGTGCCGCGGATCATGCCGCCGTTGAGCAGGGCGACCTCAGCGCCCGTGCGCGCGCGCGCGAGGTCGGCGAGCAGGTCGCCGAAGTTGGTCTCGCGGCTGCGGACGGCCGGGCTGTCCCCCTGGAGGTCCGCCGGCGCCTGGCCCAGCACGCGGCTCGTCGCCGCGTCGAGCCGCCGCACATAGTCCTCGACGAGCGCTCGGACCTTCGGCTCCTGAGGAAGTTTCCGATCGATGGCAATATTGCGCGCCTCCGCCGCGGTGATCTTTTTATCGTAGGCGAGGTCGAGCCGGCCGAGCGTGCGCGCCTGCTGGTGGCTTTTGACGAAAATCGGCCCGCGCGGCGTCGGCTCCATTCGCCCCTGCACGGGCGTCTGCCGCCCCGCCGGGATCAAGCCGTCGAAGCCAGGCGTGTGCCCGCCGACGATCACATCGATCGCGCCGACCGCCCGGGCCAGCGCGAGGTCCTCGTCGGTCTCTTCGTGCGTGACCGCGACGAGAAGATCGACGCGCCCGCGGATCTCCCTGGCCGCCTCGGCGGCGGCGGCGAGCGGGTCTTGAAACTCGATCTCCTTGACCGCGCCGCGCTCGAACAGATCGGGGTAATTCTTGCGCCCGATCAGGCCCAGGATTCCCACCCGCAGCGGCCCGATCGTTTTCACGGCGTAGGGCCGGCACACGCCCTCCTTCTTGGGCCTGGTGTTGGTGCAGAGAAAAGGAAACCGCGCCTGTTTTTGCAAAGCCTTCAAATGTTCGAGGCCGAAATCGAAATCGTGATTGCCGAGCGCGAGCGCGTCGTAGCCCATCAGGTTCATCGCCGCGATGTCCGGCGCGCCGCGAAAGACCGAGGACATGGCGGTGCCGATCACGAGGTCGCCGCTGTCCACCAGCAGCACGTTTTTGGCCTCCCTGCGAATCTTCTCGATCAGCCCGGCGCGGCGCGCGACGCCGCCGAGCCCCCGGTAAGGCCCTTCTTCGATCGGCTGGAGCGCGCCGTGGTGCTCGCTCGTGTGGAGAATCGTGATCCGCTCCCCGGCCCGCGCGAACCAGGGCGAGAGCAGCACGAGCAGGAGAGCGGGCAGGCAAAGGCGCATCATTCCTCCGAAGTCCTTACCCCAACCGGCGGCCAATGTCTATTTTAATCGGCCATTTTTCGCCGCTTCCGCCGGATTTTCTTGAGAATTGTTTTTTGCCCGATCCTGGGCTACTCTCCGCTGCATAGAAGGGCGATGGCGGAGCGAATGAAAAAATCCCTCGCGTCTCTCGCGACAGCGGCGCTGCTGCTCGCCCCGGGCTCAGCCGGGGCGGCGCCCGCGCCGCGGCCCTGGAAGATCGCCATTCTCGTCGCGCAGTCCGGCCCCTCCGAGACCCAGACCAACCGCGGCTTTCGCGACGGCCTCAAAGCCCTCGGCTACGTCGAGAAAAAAAACGTCGCGATCGAGATCGTCGACGTCAAGGGCGACAGCGCGGCGCTCAAATCGGCCGCCGCGGAGCTGGTGAATAAAAAAGTCGACCTCATCTTCACCAGCGGAACGCGCGCCACCCAGGCCGCCATGGAAGCGACCAAGGAGATCCCGATCGTCTTCCGCCATCCCGCCGATCCCATGGATCTCGGGTTCGTCAAAAGCATGCAGCGGCCCGGCGGCAACGCCACCGGGGTCGCCGCCTTTTCCGGCCGGACGACGGAAAAACGCCTGGAGATCCTGAAGGACCTCGTCCCGGACGTCCGGCGGGTGCACATTTTTTACGATTCGAACAATCCCTTCGCCCGGGCCAACTTCGCCGCGACCAGGGCCGCTGCGGAAAAATTGGGGCTGGAAGTGGCCGACCACTCGATCAAGAGCCCGGAGGAGCTGAAGACCGCCCTCAACGCGCTGCAAAAAAAAGACGGCGACGCGATCTTCGAAGTCTCCGACGACCTGGTCGAAAGCCAGGCGGAGCTCATCTTCGACACGGCGCGGCAAAAGTCGCTGCCCACGATGTTCGAGGGCTCGGACTGGGCGATCAAAGGCAGCATGCTGAGCTACGGCGCCAACTATTATCAGATGGGCCGGCAGGCGGCCGCCATGGCGAATAAAATCTTCCGCGGCCAAAGCCCGAAGAACCTGCCGGCCGAGCGCGCCGCCAAGTACGACCTCATGATCAATCTGAGAATGGTCAACGCGATCGGCCTCACCATCCCGCCGGAAAAGCTGAAAAAAGCGGACAAAATCATCCGGTAGCATACCTTATTTTATTTTTTATGAACCGAAGCAGGCCACAACTTGTCGCAGACCGGAGGGCGGGCCTCGGAGGGCGAGGGCACTATATACCTTTCCGTTACGAGCCGTGCACGAATTCAAAATTCAAAACTCAAAATTCAAAATTGCCAGGGCCGCAGCGGCCCGCCCCTCGACCGGTCGCCGTTTGAGTTGATCCCATGGCCGAGCTCGCCGACGCGATCAGAAAAATCCCGATCTTCTCCTCCCTGTCGCGCGAGGACGTGGCCAAGGTGCTCGGGAAGCTCGAGGAGATCACCCACCCCGCCGGCACGACGATCTTCTCCCAGGGCGATCAGGGCGACTCGTTTTACTTCATCCATTCCGGCGCCGTCGAGGTCGTGCTCGAAGGCGGCGGCGGCAGATCGGAGACGCTCGCCGTGCTCGGCCCCCAGGACTCGTTCGGCGAGATGGCGCTGCTCTCCGGCGAGCCGCGCTCGGCGACCATCGTCACGGTCAAGGACACGACGCTCTGGCGCCTCTCGCGCGACGCGTGGAACGACCTGATCGAAAAACATCCGGCCTGGCTGCTGCACTTTTGCGCCCTTCTGAGCAAGCGGCTCGCCCACGTCGAGCATCAGTATTCCACCGGCCGCGACGCCTTTAATTCTCTGGCGGAAGAGTTCTACGGCTCCAGGCCGCCGGAAGAGCAGCGGTTTTTCCGCCACGCCGCGCTCCTCAACACGATCGATCCCGAGACGATGGACTTCCTGCTCCACACCGAAGGCACCAAGACCTTCCTCGCCCACGTCGAGGTGACCCATTCGCCGCTGATCCGCACGGTCGACGGCGGCCGGCGCGAGCTGCACGGATTTTTCCGCGATCTGCTGGTCGAGAAGCTCCTCGCTCAGGAGGGCAAAGAAGCCAAGAAGCGGCTGCATGCCGGAATCGCCGCGCAATACGAATCGCTCGGCGATTGGGGCCAGGCGGTCCAGCACCGCATCGCGGCCGAGGAATGGCCGGAGGTCACCGCCCTCGTGACGGCACACAAGGACGATATGATGGGCGGATCGGCGCCGCTCTTGAAAGACGCTCTGGAGAAGATGCCGCCGGACGCCTTTTACGGCGATCTCCGCCTGGTGCACCTCAAGGCGGAAGTGCTGGCGCATCTCGGCGATTTCACCGGCGCGGTCAGAACCTACCGAGAGGTCATCTCGCAGCGCGGCGGCCCGGGAAGCGAGGCCGCGGCGCGCTACCAGAACATGGCCAACGCCTTCGTGCAAAAGCGGGACTATCCGCAGGCGCTCAACTGCCTGCGCAGCGCGCTCCGCTTGATGGAGAAAGACGCCGTGACGCTGGCGGGCGACATGAGCGAAGTTTACTGGGAGCAGCCGAGAGCGCAGCCAGCCGCGGCGCGGGCGGGCGAAAGCCAGGCGCGGAATTCCGCCTGGGGAAAAGTAGGCTCGTCGCTGCTCGGCTTTTACCGGCACGCCTCGATGGGCCGGTGGGTCGGCGGAATCCTGGGTCTCGCCGTCTGGGCCTATCTCTGGTTCGTCCAGCCGGACATCGGCCTGGAGCCCGACGCGACCAAACAGTTCGCCCTCCTCTGCCTGACGCTCATTTTCTGGGCCTTCTGGGTTTTTCCCGACTACGGCGTCGCGCTGATTTTCGTCCTCGCTTTGATCCTGACCGGACTGGGCTCGCCCGAGGACGTGCTCAGCGGCTTCGCCAGCACGACCTGGTTCATGACGCTGGGCGTCCTGGGCCTGGGGGCGGCGATCACCAGCTCCGGCCTTTTCTACCGGATATCGCTGCAGCTCGTGCGCTTTTTTCCGCTGACGTACTACTGGCAGATCATCGCGCTCGGCTTTATGGGCGTCGTCATCACGGCGCTTATCCCGCAGCAGACCGCGCGCACCGCCATCAGCAGCCAGATGCTGCTCAACCTCTCCGAGAGCCTCGGCTACAAAACCCCCTCGAAAGCGTCCACGGGGCTTTTCATCGCGACCTTTCTCGGCCTGGGACAGCTCGGCTTCCTTTATTTGACCGGCTCGACCTCCAACCTGCTCGCCTGGGGCCTTTTGCCCAAAGACGTGCGGGCGCAGTTTACCTGGGGCTACTGGTTTCTCGCCGCGCTCCCGCCCGCGCTGGTCGTCATCGCCATCATCATCGTCGCCATCATCTTACTCTACCGGCCCGAGACGCAGTCGCAGATCTCCTATAAGATGGTCGAGAACCAGCTCGAAATCCTGGGGCCGGTGTCGCAGAAGGAATGGATCACGCTCGCCATGCTGGCGTTCATGGTCGGCGGCTGGCTGACTTTTTCCTACCACAAGATCGACAGCGCCTGGATTTCGCTGCTCGGCCTCTGCGTGCTGATCAACACCGGCGTGCTGGGCTGGGGCATGGTCAAAAAAGGGATCGACTGGGAGATGCTGATCTATCTCGGCGCCACACTCAGCATCCCGACCGTGCTCACCAAGGCGAAGATCGACCAGTGGCTGGTCGGCTTCATCGCGCCGTTCATCATGCCCTACGTGGACCGGCCGGCGATCTCGTTCGTCATCATCGCGCTGTTTATTTACGTCCTGAAGCTCGTCTTCACGAGCGGCCTGGCGGTGATCACGCTCACGATCGTATTGATCCCGCTGGCGGCCGAAATGCAGATCAGCCCGTGGATCATCGTCATGCTGATCCTGGTCGCGACCGAGGTCTGGTTCTTCCCTTTCCAGGTCGATTGGCACACGCTCGCCAACTCGACCACCGAAGGCAAGGGTTTTTCCTACCGGACAATGTCGCGCATCAATCCGATCTACGCGCTCGCCTACCTGCTGGCGCTCATCGCGGCGATCCCCTACTGGAGATATCTGGGACTGATCGGCTAGCCGGACCGGCGATCGGAAACCTCAGGCCAGACCGGGCGGCGGCTACGGCTTCTGCTTCAGTAGAAAATCCGACTCGCTGTACTCCTCGGAAGCCATGTCCTTCAGCCCGGTCTTTTCGTAAACGTCGGCCAGTAAAAAATGCAGCGTCGGCTCGTCGGGGTCGCGCTTGACCGCCTCCGCCAGCACCTCCCGCGCGTCGTAGTAAAGCCCGCGCGCGGCATAGAGCCCGGCCTTGAGCACCGCCGCCGTGGTCTCGGAAACGCCGGCGGCGTTCTTGAGCGCGGCCGCCTCGTCCTCGACTGCTTTGATCTCGGCGGGCGCGAGGAGCTGGAAGCGCGCCTTCTCCGCCGGAAAGCCCCGCTTTTCGATCATCCAGGCGTACTCAACGCCCGGCTTGAGGCGCGGCGCGGAGGCGGGATATTTGATCTGCGTCAGCGACACGTTCTCCGCCGTCCATAAAACCCCTTCGGGACCCAGGACCCGGACCGTCCCCGGCTGCCGCTCCATGCCCATCCACTGGAGCGTCGGCGCATCGGTCATCAGCTTGGTGCTCCGCGGCGAAAGCAGCACCGGCGGCCGCTTGCCGCCGCGCACGGCGAGCGCCGCGTAGTTGGGCGGCTTTTTCTTTCCCATGAGGGCGCCGGCGATTTCCTTAACGCCCGGGCCCCCCTTCGCCGCGGCGGGCTTGATTTCGAACGGCGAGTTCTTGGCGTCGATCGTCACCGTCTTCATCCCCTCGGTGTAAAGGACGACCGCGACGGCGTCCCGCGAAGCCTGGATGTGGGTGCCGGCGTAAAGCGACTGGAGCGGCGCGGGCTTCTGCCAGCTCTTTCCCGGGAGCCGGATCTCGACGTCGCCGCGGTTGAGCTTGATCTCGGTGATGACGCCGACGGCGTCCTGGGCATGGGCCGGGATGCCGAGGGAGATCGCGCATCCGATGGAGAGCAAAAGCAGGCAGACAGGTTGCAACTTCATTTTACCTCCGGTTGTGTCACCCTGAGCCCTTCGACTGCGCTCAGGGTAAACTCCGCGAAAGGTCCTCCGGCGAGATTCAGAATGACATCCTACTCTTTTCGACTCGGCGAAGCGCCGCCGCTTCGTTCGGGGACCGCCGTTTCCAACACCTCGAATACCTCCACCGGCTTCTCTCGCCCTTTGACTTTCACTTCCCCGAGCCCGCGGACCCGGAATTGCCCGCTCAATCGCTCCAGGGTCTCGCGCGTGATGAGGATCGAGGTGCCGAACTCTTTGTTGAGACCCTCGACGCGCGCGCCGGTGTTGACCGCGTCGCCGGTGACGCCGAATTTTTTCCGCTCGCCCGAGCCGACGATGCCGGCCAGCACCTCCCCGGTGTGAATGCCGACGCCGATCGCGAGGCGCGGGACGCCCCTTTTCTGCCAAGCGGCGTTCAGGCTGTCAAGCTGTTTTTGCACCTCCAGCGCGGCGGCGACGGCGTGGGCCGCGTGGTCGGGATCGTCCTTGTGCGCGCCGAAGACGGCGAGCACCGCGTCGCCCACGAAATCCACGATCGAGCCCTGATGGCGCGCGATCGCCTTGCCGGCCGCGGCGAACAGCTCGTTCAAAACCCCCACCACCGCCTCCGGCGTCCTGCCCTCGCAGAGGGTCGTGTAATTTCTCACGTCGGTGAAAAACACCGTCGCCTCGCGCCGGCGCCCCGCGAGCGTCTCGTCCTGATCGACGATCCGGCTCGCCACCTCGCGGTCGACCATTTCTCCGAGCGCGCGGCGCACGCGCCGGCCCTCCAGATAATCGGCGACGGCGAGGCCCCAGCGCATCGCCACCAGCGGCGTGAGGAAGTCCACCCAGACGCCGAGGCGCGCGAAGGCGAAATAGCTCATGGGGACGAGCAGCAGCGGTATCGCGGCGAGCGACGCCAGCGTCGCCGCCATCGGGCGGAAAAAAGTGAGCCCCAGGCTCATCGCCAGGGCGAAGAAAAGCGAGAGCGCCGCCGCCGTCCAGCGGCCGGCGCCCACGATCTGCGAGCGCGAGAGGATCGTGTGGACGATGTTGGCGTGGATCTCCACCCCGCTCATCAGGCCGCGCGGCGTGGGGAAAAAATCGCGGCTGTCGCCGAAGGTCGCGCCCACGAGCACGATCTTGCCGCGGAACGGGTTGTCCGCCGCCAGAGGGGTCGTGAGCTTCGCGAGCTGGAAGACCGGATCGCTCGGAATCGCCGTGAAGCTGCCCTCGGCGCCGGCGAAATTGATCTTCCACCGGTCGTCGAGGCCGAACGAGAGCGGCGCCGGCCGGGGCAGCAGCCGCCCGGAGAACCTGTTCCATTCGGGGAGGTCGAGCGTGATCTTCTCTCCCCGGCTAAGCGCCGCCTCCAGCCGGGCGGCGTCGTAGCCGGCGTAGCGCGCCAGGAGCGCGAGCGCGAACGAGGGGAGCAGGCTGCCGTCGCTGCCCCGGACCGCGAGCGGCACCTCGCGCGCCAGGCCGTCCGCGTCGATCGGCGCGTTGGCGAAGCCGGAAAGCGCGGCGAGCCGGGGGCTGAAAAACGGCGCGCGCGCATAGAGGACCGCGCCGGACTCTTCGTTTTTCTCCGGCCGGATGAGATAGACCGGCACGACTTTGCTGAGGCCGTTCTCCGAGGCGCGGCGGATCGCTTCGAGCAGCGCCGCGTCCGCGCGCGCGTCGGTCTTCACCTTGAGCTCGACGTCGAGGCCGATGACTCTCGCGCCGCTCCGGTCGAGCAAGGCGACGAGGCCCGCCAGATAAGCGCGGGGAAGCGGCTGCTTCTCGCCCAGACGATGGAACGCCTGGTCGTCGATCCGGACCAGAACGATCTCCGGCGACTTGACCCGCCCGCGCATCCAGAGAAGAAAGTCGAGCGCCCTGGCCTCGAACCCCTCGAGGTAGCCCATGGAAGAAACGAGCGAAGTGAGAAGGCTGACGGAAAACCCGAGCGCGAGCGATTGGTAAAAGCGCCGTTTTCTCCGCCGGAGCGTTTCCAGGAATGGCATGCGAGTCAGCGCGCGAGGATCTCTTCCAGCGCGTAGGTCTTGAGAAATTCCGGGAGGATCACGTTGATCCCGCCGTCCACCGAAAGGATGTCGCGCTGGAAGCGCTCGGCCCTTCTCCTGTGGGGCTGCGGCAGCGCTTGAGAAAACGGCGCCCGCCACTCGTCGAAATGCTGCACGATGATCGTTTTGGGTTTCAGCGCCTGCAGGGCGTCTTTCAGGTTGTAGCCCCGGCCCGGCTCGGCGAGGAGCGCCACGTCGGGATTCAACCCGGGGAGCCTGGCTGCGAGAAAGTTGGCCGTGCTCTGGTGCAGCACCCGGCGGCGGCCGAAAGTGAAGAGGTACAGAAAGCTGCCGCCCTCGACGAAATGGCGCCCGAGCAGCCGGGCGGGCGGGGCGAGGATCTCTTTGGTCTCGCTGACCTCGAATTGGCCCTGCGGGATCCCGTGGCGGCTTTCGACCACTTCGACGGAAAAATCTCCGAAGTCCAATTTTTCTCCGCCCTGGATCGTCGTCAATCGCGACGGCTCGACGCCGGCGGTCGACACGAGATTCACCGTGGTTCTCGAGCCGACGACCTTCGAGCCGAAGCGCTTGGCGATGAACGGAACGTCGGCGATGTGGTCGGCGTGGCTGTGGCCGGCGAAGATGTAGTCCGCGCCTTTGATGACTTCGAGGACAGCCGCCTCGTCGGTCTGCCACTCGCGGTCTCTCGCGGGGCTCCGCCGCGTGAGAAACGGATCGATGAGGATGGTCGTCCGGCCGAGCCGGATCTCCCAGCCCGCGACGCCGAGCCATTGGAGCACGGCTTTTTCCTCGGCCGCGGCGCCGGCGCATACACAGAGGCCGAGAAGAAAGAGCGTTGCGAGCGCCAATCCCGCACCGGGCTTCATGCTTTTACGGCTCTCCCGTCAGTTCATAGGCGGCCCAGTAAAACGGCTCGGGAAACCGCTCCATCGTCTTCAGCTGCGCCTGCCGGAGCGCCTCGGATTTCTTGCCGCCCTTTAAATGCCGGTAAAATTCCCGCATCAGCTCGTAGCTCGCGCGATCGTTCACCTTCCAGAGCGTGGTTACGACCGAAGGCGTGCCGGCGTAAATAAAAGCGCGCGTCAGCCCGATCAGCTCGTCGCCGTTGCTGAGCTTGCCGAGACCGGTCTCGCACGCCGACAGCACCACCATGCCCGCCTTCAAATCGAGCGCGAAGACCTCCCCCACCTTGAGCCGCCCGTCGTCTTTTCCCGCTCCCGCGAGCAGCAGCGCCGAGCTTATCGGGTCCTCCTCGTCGAGCTCCGCGTGGACGGCGAAATGCAGTATGTCGTACTGGGGGCTCGCCGAGACCGCCCGCGGCTTGCTCGCCTCCGCCTCGACGTACACATCGCTCTGCGGGAAGACGAGCGCGACCTCTTTGGCCTCGCGCTCGGCAAAGCGGAGATCGTAGGCCGCGTCGCCGAGGCTCGGATTGCCCAGGACCAGCGCCCGCTCCCCGCCGGCGCGTTTTTTCTCGCGCGTGAACTGCATCAGGCTCGCGCTGGATAGGTAGTAGATCGGATAGTCCTGAATCAGGTATTTGCCCTCGGCGGAGAGCAGCGCCTGGAACGGAACGTAGTGCAGCGCGTCGTGGGGGACGATCAGGAGATCCCTGCCGCGCGCGTGCGGCAGCGCCGGCTGGATCAAAAGCCGGTAAAGCTCCCGCGACGAGGCGCGGAATTTCTCCTGGTCGCCGAGCCGAAGGACGCTCTCGCGGAGCGCGCCCACCTGGCGGAGCAGATCGGTCCGGGCGAGCGGAATATGGACGAAGCGCATCCGGTCCTTCTCCACCACCCAGAGCTGGACCCCGTTCTGGGTCACGAAATATTCCAGCATGGTCGTCGCCGGCGGCAAAAGCTCCTGCGTCGCCTGGAGCGTCAGCGGCTCGACGCTCATGAGCGACGCCTGCTCCCGATTTTCTTTTTTCAGCCGGGCGAGGAAATCGTTGTAGGCTTTTTGCGCCGCCTCCAGCTCCCGGTCCGGCGCGGCCCGGTCGGCGGCCTCTTCGTCCTCGTCGATTTCCGCCTCGGCTTCCGCCGCGCGCGCCTGGCGCGCCTGCAGCCCGGCGATCCGGGCGCGCAGCGCCCGCTCCTCTTCCAGGAGCGGTCCGTGCGCCAGCGGCACGCGGCTGCCGAGAATGTCGAGAAACGCGCGCGAGCGCGCCCGCTCGTTGTAGTCGAAGGCCGCGGCGAACTCCTTCGCCTGCACGTGCGCGAGGACCATGCCCGCGTATGTCTTGCGCTTGTCCTCGAAGAAAGAGCTGCGGTACTCCTCGGACTCGAGCAGCGAGCGCGTCGATTCGATCGAGTCGATCGCCCGCTTGTAATACCGGATCGCCTCGGCCGGACGCTTGTTTTGCAGGTGGATCTCGGCGATGCCGGCGCTCGCCTGCTGGATCCACTTGGCCTGGTCGTGTTTTTCCGCGTTCGCGAGCGCCGTCTTGAGGTTGTCCAGCGCGCGCGGGTAGTCTTTCTGTCTGGAGTAGAGCTCGCCGAGCGCGGTGTAGAGGGCGCTTTCGAACGGGGTTTTGAGGCCGGCCTGTTTGGCGAGCCCGATGCCCGCCTCGAACGTCTTGACCGCCTCGGCCGGCCTGTCGGCCCGGTCCAACGCGACACCGAGCTGATGCAGGGTCCGCAGCAGCGAGCTCTCGGTCATGGAAATCGCCTTCGGATTCGCCCGCCGCGCCTTTTTGAGCAGGGCGAGCCGCCGCTCCTCGTCCGCGCGGGCGTAGGAGACATACTCGATGGCTTTGGACGTTTCGCCGGCTTTCAAAAAATCCACGCCCTGCTCGCGGTAGAGATTCGCCTGCATCGCGTAGCGGCGCTGCGGCGGCTCGATTTTCTTCGCCGCCGCGAGCCCCTTTTCCAGCCATTCCCCGGCTTTGGCCCGCTGTCCCACGCTCCTCAGGGCATAGGCCGAATTCAAAGCCGCCGAAGACTGGAGAAACGGTTGGTTCGCTTTTTCCCCGAGCTCGAACGCCCTGGCGCCGTCGGCGATCGCCTTTTGAAGCTGGCCGCTCATCCTGGCCGCGTGCGAGGCTTTATTGTACAGATCGGCCGCTTCTTCCCACCGGCCCGTTTTCTCCGCTGCGAGCGCGCCGGCCTCGAGCGCGTCCAGGGCTTGTTTCGCCTCGCCTTTGCCGAGCGCCGCGCGCGCGTCGCCGCGCTGGGCGGGCTCGGCGAGGGGGGCCGAAGCGAGCCATAGCAGGGAGACGGCGGCGGCGAGGAGCGCTTTCATTTTGACGAGCCTTGTTTAGCCGTCCTGATACACCTTTTCCACCACGGCGTCGCTCAAATCACGCACCGGGCCGTCGAAAAAGACCCGCCCCTGCCTGAGGCCGACGACGCGGTCGGCGTAGGCGCGGGTCAGGTCGAGCGTGTGCAGGCTCACCAACGCCGTGATGCCGTCCTCGCGGCAGACGCGCTTTAAAATATCGAGCACCACGTGCGAGAGATTGGGATCGAGGCTGGAGACCGGCTCGTCGGCGAGAATCACCGCGGGGTTCTGCATCAGCGTGCGCGCGATCGCCACGCGCTGCTGCTCGCCGCCGGAAAGCGCGTCCGCCCGCTTGTAGGCGTGCGCAAGCAGGCCGACGCGGCGCAAATTAGTCAGCGCGCGGCGGCGCTCCGCGCGCGAGAAGAGGCGGAGACAGCTCTTCAGGCTCGACTGGTATCCCAGCGCGCCCGTCAGGACGTTTTCGATCACCGTGAGCCGCTTGACGATATTGTAGTGCTGGAAAATCATCCCGACCCGCCGCCTGAGCAGCCGCGTCTCGCCGCGGCCGAGCTTCAGCACGTCGATGGCGGCGCCGCCGGCGCGCGCGTCCACGAGCGCGCGCGGCACGTAGATCGCCCCCGAAGTCGGGTTGATGAGCCGGTTGATGCAGCGGAGCAGCGTCGATTTACCGGAGCCGGAGCGGCCGATGACGCCGACGAACTCGCCCTGATCGACCTTGAGATTGATCCCCGCGAGCACGGGCGTGGCGCCGAAGCTCTTCGAGAGCTCTCTGATCTCTAAAATCGTCATCCTGGCTTTTTTCGACGGCGGCCCGGCTACTTCTTCTTCAGCGCCTCCTTGAGGTTGATGCCGGCGATCTTGAAGGCCGCGCGCACCGATTCGTAGTCCCCGTCCGAGGCCGGCACGAAGCCGTCGATCTGATAGAGATCGCGCAGCATCTTCTGCCCGGCCGGATCGCGCCCCAGGGCCAGGAACGTGTCGGTGATCTTTTTCGCCAGCGCGGGATCGAGGTCGCCGCGATAGACCAGATTGTCGGCCGGGATCGCCTCGGAATAGGCGATGGCGCGGATCTGTCTCTGGTCCTCGGGATTTTTCAAGTATTGGATCCAGGCGGCGTCCTTGCCGTCGGTGAAATTGGCGAAGGTAGCCCCCGCGTCCACCTTGCGGTGGAGCACCGCCAGCACGGTCGCGTCGTGGCCGCCGGAGTAGATGACGTTTTTAAAGTCCTTGGCCGGATCGATGCCGTTTTCCAAGAACATCTTTCGCGGGATGATGTGGCCGGTGGTCGAGAGCGGATCGCCGAAGGCGAAGGTCTTGTTGCGCAGGTCCTGGAGCGTCCGGATGCCGCTGTCGGAGCGCGTAATGATGGCGGCGTAATAAGCGGCCGACCCCTTGCGGTGGGATTTGAGCGCGACCTGGATGTTCGCCTCGTTCTTGGCCAGGACGTACGAAGCGGGGCTCAAGAAGGCGATGTCGAGCTTCTTGGCGCGCAGCGCCTCGACCACGCCGGTATAGTCGGTCGCGACGAACGGCTCGATTTCCATGCCGAGCTCTTTATGGAGGATATCCACGATCGGCTGGGCGTTTTGCGCCACCTGCTGGACGTTTTCCGAGGGCACGAAGCCGACGCGGAGGACGGGAGCGTTGCCGCCCGGCCGGCCGCAGCTCCCCAGGGCCAATGCGAAACCCAACAGCAAAAGAATTCCCCGCTTGAGCGTCATTGAGGCCATAGATACTTGAAGCTCTCTCCGCGCGCAACCGCGTCTTTTAGACGTCATGTCCGCGGAAGCGGGCAGGCTTTGGCAAAAGCGACCGAGAGGCAAAAGACGCTGGACTCCCTCAATTCACAAACGAAGTGCAACACCCGGTGTATAAGGTGTTGCAATGGGACAGCAATACGGACAGCTTACGCTTGAAGAACGTTGCCAGATTGCCCAGCTCAGCCAAGCCGGGAAGACAATCCGCCAAATTGCCGCAGCTATGGATCGCGCGCCATCAACCATAGCGCGAGAGCGTAGGCGTAACGCTTGCGCGGGAATGACTCGGGATCAACGAGCCGGCGCTTTGGAAGCGCCGGTCCGTTGATCCGGGCGTCGAGTTGTTTTGTTGAAAATATCCGCTAGAACTTAAGGGTTATGCGGCAGCGCGTTCTGCTCGTTTGCGCCCTCTGGCTCTTCGCCGGCTGCGGCGGCATCCCCAATCTGGAGCTTAAGAAGCTCGCCACGGCCGAGCCGGCGACGCCGGTCCAGTTCTTTTACGACAGCTCGGGCGGCAAGGTCGAGGCTTTTCTCGTCCGGCCCAAAGGGCCCGGGCCGTTTCCCCTGATCGTCCTGGTGCACGGCCACAGCGCGAACGCCGCCGGCGCCGAGCCCATGGTGCCGATCGCGGAAGCGATCTCCCGGGACATGTGCTACGCCGGCCTGGCCGTATCCCTCCCCGGCTACGGCAACACCGCCGTCGAGCGGGGCGGCGACCGGGAAACGATCGCCCGGCTGCTCGCGGACGGGATCGCACAGGCGGCGCGGCTGCCCTGGATCGACGGCGGGCGCGTCATCCTGTACGGGTTTTCCCGCGGCGCGGTCTTCGCCGCCGCTTCGGTTTCAAGCCTGCCGAGCCTCCGCGCGGTCGTGCTCCATTCCGGCGCTTACGATATCGCCCGGCTTTACCGCGAGACGTCGGTCGCCTGGGTGCGGAAAGTGCTCAACCCGAACGGCGACGCCGACCCCAAACTGTTCAATATTCTTCCCGAGGTTTCGTCCTGGAAGGCGCCGGTGCTCGTTTTGCACGGGGCGCAGGACGCGCTGCTGCCGGTCAATCAGGCGGAATTATTGGACAAGCAGCTCGCAGCGGCCGGGGTGCCGCACCGGACGGTGATCTTTCCCGGCGCCAGCCACCGACTGCCGATCGACGGAGTGCGCGCCGAGGTGTTCGCGTTTTTGCAGCGGCACGTCGGACCGGCCTGCTCGACGGACGGCCGGTCCACCGGCTAACGCCGGAAAAGCCCGGCTTCCTAGCGATCTTTGAGCTCTTGCAGCAGCTGCTCCGCCTCTTTTTTGTGCTTGGCGTCGTCGGAGAATTGGATGGGATGCGTGAGAGAAGCTTTGAGCGCGGCGCGCGCCAGGTCGTACTTGCCCATGTCGATGTAGGTCTTGCCCAGCTCCAGATGGTGCGAGATGACCGTCGGGTTGAGCGCCAGCGCCTTCTTGTGGTACTCGACCGACTTGTTCAGGTCGCCCTGGGGAATCGAGCGCCCGAGAAATGTCGACGCGAGAAACCGGCTTCCCCCGCCGATCTCCGCCAGGCGTCGATGCCAGATGCCGTAGACGTGATAGGCGAAGCCGTTCTGCGGGTCCGCCTCGATGGCCTTTTCTATTTCCGAGCGCATCTCGGCGGCGAGGTCGATCTGCCGGCTCACCGAGGATTGCGAGGCGATTTTTCCGAGCGACGCGGCGACGTAAAAATGGCCCCAGGTGCCGTTGGGATCGAGCTTGACCGCCTTGCGGGCGTATTCTTCGGCGGTCTGGTATTGCTTGAGCTTCTTTTCGCGCGCGTCCGGGTCCGAGTCCGAAACCATGTCGCCGAGATCGATATAGCCGCGGGCCGATTTTCCCAGCGCCTCGTAGTTGTTGGGCTCGAGCTGGAGAACTTTCCCCAGGGCCTGGAGCGCTTCGCGGGTCTTGAAGGAGGCGTACAGCGCGTCGGCCTGCTGGAGTAAAACCGAGACCTCCGAGCCGTCGTTGACGCAGTGCGGGCAGCCGACCCGTCCGACGGTCTGCTGCGCCGCCGGAGCGGACCCCGCCGGCAGGACGCCGCTGAGAAAAGCGCAAAGAATCATCCATCGTTGCATGCTATTCACCGTATGGCCGTCGCCCTGCCGTGCTCGTCGATCGCGACGTAAATCACTTCCGCCTCCGTCACCCGAACCCGGCGGCCGGGCTCGCTGAATCGCTCCGCCTCGACTTCCACCCGGATCGTGAGCGACGTTTTGCCTTCCCTGACGATCTCCGTATAAAAGCTTACCACGTCGCCGACGTAAACTGGAGCGATAAAACCGACCTCGTGCATCGCCCGGGTCACGAAGTCGCGCGCGGCGTGCTCCCGGGCGGCGACCGCCCCGGCCAGGTCGAGGTGGCTCAAGATGATGCCGCCGAAAATCGTGCCGCGCGCGTTGGTGTCCCGCGGCAGCATGGTGACTCTCAGCGTCGGCTCCCTCGTGGTCATGCGGCGCTCCCGGCGCGCGGCGCTTCGACCCGCATCAATAAAGCCAGCCCTACGATAAATAGCAAACCGATCGCCAGCATCGCAAGCCGCTGGCTGCCGGAAAGGAGCGACACGACGCCGAAGAGGAGCGGGCCGACGGCGGAGGAGAATTTGCCGCTGATGCCGTAAAATCCGAAGATCTCGGCCTGCTGCGACGGGTGGACCATCAGGGCGATCATCGAGCGGCTCACCGCGCCGACCGACGCCAGGCAGAGCGCCCCGAGAGCGGAAACCGCCCAAAAGAACGCCTTGCTGGTCGCCGCGGCGGCGCCCACGCCGACGATGCTCCAGAGCACCAGGAGGACGATCAGGGTTTTCAGCGGGCCGATGCGGTCGCTCAGGTAGCCGAAGCCGATCGCGCCCGCGACCCCGATGGTTTGCAGCGAGAGGTAAAACTGCACCAGCTCGGCCATGGTGAAGCCGAGCGTGTCCTGGGCGTAGATGCTGGCGTAGTAGCTGATGGTCGAGACGCCTTCCATATAGACGAAGTAGGCGAGCAGAAAACGCGCCAGCTGCCGGTATTCGCTCAATCGGGCGAGGGTGTTCCGCACCTGGCGGAAGCCGGCCAAAAAAAGCGCCGCCGGGCTTTGCCCGGGATTTTTTTTCGCCCCGGCGGGCAGCAGGAAAAAGGCCGGCAGGGAGAACGCGAGATAAAACGCCGCGGTCAGGAGAAACACCACGCGCGCGCTCTCGGGCGTTCCGTCCTTGAGAAAGGGAATCGAGACGAGCAGCATCGCGATGCCGCCCAGATAGGCCGCGGCCCAGCCGTAGCCGGAAAGCCGCCCCACTTCCCCGGGCGCGGCCAGGTCGGGCAGGAATGCGTTGTAAAAAACCTGCCCGGTCTGGTAGGCGATGTTGGCCGCGATAAAAACCGCCATGCCCCAAAAGACCATGCCGCTTCCCACCCACGCGAGCTGGGCGGTCGCCGCGATGCACAGCAGGGCCGAGGCCATGAGAAAAAGCTTTCGCTTACCGGAAAGATCGGCGGCCGCGCCCAGGACCGGGGAGACCAGCGCGACAACGATCAGGGACAGGGAGCCGCTGACGCCCCAGAGGAGATCGCCCAGATTGCCCAGGCCGGCGGCGACCACGCCCTTGAAATAGACCGGGTAGACGAAGGTGACGATCATCACCGAAAAGGAATTGTTGGCGAAATCGTAGAGCAGCCAGCCGAAGCGGGCGGATTTAGCGGGCGCGGGAGCGGAGTTTCCCATTCTCGATTTTGACGATCCCGCCGCTCACGGCTCCCGGCCCGCCCTCAGACGTAGGTGAGCCACCGGGCGTATTTTTTGTCTCTGCCCTTGATGACGTCGAAAAAAGTCCGCTGCAGCTCCTCGGTCGCCGGCCCCGGGCAGCGCTCGCCGACCTTGCGGTTGTCCACTTCCCGGATCGGCGTCAGCTCGGCGGCGGTGCCGGTGAAGAAGGCCTCGTCGGCGGTGTAGAGCTCGTCGCGCGTGAAGCGCTCCTCCACCACCGGGTAGCCCTTGTCGCGCGCCATCTCCACCACCGAGGCCCGCGTGATGCCCGGCAGGATGGAAGTGAGCGGGGTCGTTTTGACGCAGCGGTCGCGGACGATGAAAATATTCTCCCCGCTCGCCTCCGCCACGTAGCCTTCCGGGTCGAGCATGATCGCTTCGTCGTAGCCGGCTTTTTTGACCTCGGCCTTGGCCAGCACCGAGTTGATGTAGTTGCCCGACACCTTGCTCTTGGTCATCATGACGTTCACGTGATGGCGCGTGAACGACGACACCTTGGCGCGGATGCCGTTCTTGATCCCCTCGTCGCCCAGGTAGGCGCCCCAGGACCACGCCGCGATCGCGACGTTGATCGGATTGTCCGGCGCGTAGAGGCCCATCTCCCCCGAGCCCACGAAGGCGAGCGGGCGGATGTAGCATTCTTTCAGGCCGTTGGCGCGCACGACGTCCAAAATCGCTTTTTTAATCTCTTCGAACGGGCGCGGCAGCGGAAATCCCAGGATCTTCCCGGAGTCGAACAGCCTGCGGACGTGCTCGTCCAGACGAAAGACCGCCGAGCGGCCGTCTTCCAGGGCGTAGCAGCGGATTCCCTCGAAGTATCCGGTGCCGTAATGCAGCGCGTGGGTGAGGACGTGGACCTTCGCCTCGTCCCAGTTCACCATCTCGCCGTCGAGCCAGATTTTTTTACCCGCTAAAGCCATAAAATACCGGGCAGCCTCCCTTGATCGCGGCTATTGTATGCCATCGCACACAAATAAAAAAGGCCACCACGACCCGTGGTGGCCCGAAGAAGGTCATCCTACTAGGCTAGAGTCCTTTTTTCAAGTCCGGCGAGGGTTTGAAGCCTACCGTGCGGCTCGCCCGGATGGTGATCTCGTCGCCCGTTTGGGGGTTCCGGCCTTTTCTCGATTTGCGCGAGCGCACCGTAAACGTCCCGAACCCGGGCACTTGAAAACGCTTGTCCTTCTTGATCGCCTTGGCGAGGCTCTCGAAGATCGCGTCCACCGCGTCCCCCGCAATGGTCTTGTTGAGACCCGCCGCCTTCGCCACCGCGCTGACGAGATCGCCTTTGGTCATGAGCCTGCCCCCCTGCCCTTGGTTTCGCTTTGCCGGTAGATTTTTTTTTGTGCGCTGGAAAACAGGCGCCATAATTCCGAATTCGATGGAAAATGTCAACAAAAAAATTTGGAAAATGCTTTCAGCGAGGAAGCCGTCGGCTTTCAGCTCCGGAATGAAATTTATTTTATTTTTTATCGGTGCCGATCGCCGACCGCTGAGAGCTAGTAGCTATCTTTTCATACAGCAAGCCGTAGCGGATGCCCTGATCGCTCACGATCGCCTCGTCGACGCGGAAGAGCTTCATGATTCTTTCGATCAACAACGCGCCGGCGAGGATCACGTCGGCCCGCTTCGGCTCCAGGCCGGTTATCTGCTTCCGCTCGGCGACGGTTTTGGATCGGTAGAGCGCGGCCTGCCGCTCCGCTTCGGCGCGGCTCAAGCGGCTGCCGTGCACTTCGCCGTGCGAATAGTGGATCAGGCTCTTTTGCACCGCGGCCATCGTGGTAAACGTGCCGGCGACGCCGACCATGACCGGGGAGGAGATTTTTCCGCCCCAGTCGTCGCGCAGCTTGCCGAGCGACTGATCGACAGAGCGCGCGAGGCGGGCGCATTCTTCCGGCGCCGCCGGGTCCGAGCGCAGGTGGCGCTCCGTGAGGCGCACCGACCCCAGGTCGAGGCTCGCCCAGCCCTGCAGCCTGCCGTCCCTGGCCCAGATAAATTCCGTGCTCCCGCCGCCGACGTCGACCACCAGCACCTCTCCGGCGTCGAGCGCGAGCCCTTTCTGGACCGAGAGAAAACAGTAGGCCGCCTCTTCCGCGCCGGATAAAATTCTCAACTCCAGACGGAGCTCGCGCTTCAAGCGCTCGATGAAGCTCTTGGCGTTCCGCGCGTCGCGGAGCGCGCTGGTCCCCACCGCCGCGATCTCCGTGACGCCGAGGCTTCGGCAGGCGCGGACGTACTCCCGCAAGACCTCCAGGCCGCGCCCGACGCCCGCCGCCGAGAGCGCGCGGGTGTGGTCGACGCCCTCGCCCAGGCGGGCGATCTCGGCGCGGTCGGCGACGACGCGAAACGCGCCGTCCGCTTCCAGTTCGGCGACCAGCATGAGGATCGTGTTGGTGCCGACGTCGATGGCGGCGAAACGAGAACTCATTATAGTTTCAAGTTTCTAGTTTCTGGTTTCAAGTTGGAGAGCGAAGAAGGCTCTTCTTGAAACTACAAACCCGAAACTTGGAACTCCGGGGTCGGCGTTTCGCCGACCCCGGTGAGCCACGAATCCATGTCGGCGAGCGCCCGCTCGGCCAGCAACTGCTTTTTGAGCTTTCCGCGCGGCGGGGGCGACAGCAGCGGCATGAGGCCGAAGTTGGCGTTCATCGGCTGAAAGTCCTTGCGGCCCGGCTCGGTGATATAGGCCAGCACCGAGCCCAGCGCGGTGGTCCGCGGCGGCACGATCGGCTCCCGGCCACGGACGAGCCGCGCCGCGTTGATCCCGGCCAGGAGACCCGAGGCCGCCGACTCGATGTATCCTTCCACGCCGGTGATCTGGCCGGCGAAAAAAAGCCCGGGCCGGCCACGCAGCTGGAGCGTCGGCAAAAGATGGCGCGGGGCGTCCATGAACGTGTTGCGGTGCAGGCTGCCGAAGCGGACGAACTCGGCGCGCGCCAGCCCCGGAATCATCGAGAAGACTCTTTTTTGCTCGGGATAGAGCATTTTGGTCTGAAACCCGACCATGTTGTAGAGCGTCCGCTCGCGGTTTTCCTGACGCAATTGAATCACCGCATAGGGCCTTTTTCCAGAGCGCGGGTCGGCGAGCCCGGTCGGCCGCATCGGCCCGAACGCCAGCGTCTCCGGGCCGCGGCGCGCCATCTCCTCGACCGGGAGGCAGCCTTCGAAATAGCGCAGCGCCTCGAAATCGCGCGCCGGCATTTTTTCCGCGGCCAAAAGCGCGGCGATGAAGACCTCGTACTCGCCGCGGTCGAGCGGCAGGTTCAGGTAGTCGTCGCCGCCGCGGCCGTAGCGGGAGGCGGCGAAGGCGATGCTCCTGTCGATCGATTCCGCCGTGACGATCGGCGAGATCGCGTCGTAATAATAGAGGTGGCGCGCGCCGATCAGCCCCTCGAGCGCGCGCGACAGCGCTTCGGAAGTGAGCGGGCCCGAGGCCACGACGGCCGGCCCGGCGGGAATCTCCGCGGCCTCCGCGCGGACGAGCGTCAGGCCGGGAAGCGCCGCGACCTCTTCGGTCACCGCGGCGGCGAAGCGCTCCCGGTCCACCGCCAGCGCGCTTCCCGCCGGCACCCGGCAGGCCTCGGCGACGCGGATGATGAGCGAGCCCATGCGCCGCATCTCTTCCTTGAGGAGCCCGGCGGCGTTGACGAGCGCGTCGGAGCGCAGCGAGTTGCTGCACACCAGCTCGGCCAGGTAAGGCGTCGCGTGCGCCTCGGTGGCTTTGCCGGGGCGCATCTCGTAGAGCTCGACGCTCACGCCGCGCCGGGCGAGCTGCCAGGCGGCCTCGGAGCCGGCCAGGCCGCCGCCGACGATGGTGACGGTTGGGGTCATGGAACGAGAATACAGAAAACGGTTTCGGAATGGGAGAGAGGGGCTCGGATTTAGCTTCCGGCTCCCGGATTCTGGGCTCCGGCGGCCGCGGCTTCGCCTTCGACCGGCATTTCCATCTTGAGCTTGTAGCCGCATTCCTTTTTGGGGCACTGGCGCACGCGGCCGGCGCGCTTGGTGATCTTTTCGACCAGGATCGGCGAGCCGCATTGCGGGCACGCCTCCGCCACCGGCTTGTCCCACACGGCGAACTTGCAGTCCGGGTAGCGCCCGCAGCTGTAAAATATCTTCCCCCGGCGCGATTTCCTCTGCTGCAGGCTCCCCTGCTTGCACTCGGGACACTCGACGCCGGTATCGACCGGCTTTTCCAGCCCGCGGATGTTCTTGCACTCCGGATAGCCGCTGCAGCCGAGAAAGCGGCCGTATTTCCCCCAGCGCAGCATCATCGGCCGGCCGCACTGCTCGCAGGTCTCGTTGACCTCTTCTTCCTTGACCGGGTCGATCGCGCCGTTCTCCCCGCGGGTGAAGTTCTTGGTGCTCTTGCACTCGGGGTATTGCGGGCAGGCCAGGAACTCGCCGTTCCGGCCCCACTTGATCACCATCAGCGAGCCGCACTTCTCGCACGGAACGTCGGTCGGGACCTCCTGGCGCTTGACGTCGCGCATCTCCTTCTCGGCTTTTTTGAGATCGCGCGCGAAAGGCGTGTAAAAGTTCTTCATCGCCTTCTGCCAGTCCTGCTTCCCCTCCTCGACCTTGTCCAGGATGTCTTCCATGCCGGCGGTGAACTTGACGTTGAGAATATCCGGAAAGGCGTCCACCAAGAGATCGGTGACGAGGAAGCCGAGCTCGGTCGGGGCGAGCGTGCGCCGCTCGTCCAGTGTGACGTACTCGCGGTTTAAAATATTGGAGACGATGCTGGCGTACGTGGACGGGCGGCCGATGCCGTCCTCCTCCAGCTCTTTGATCAGCGTCGCCTGCGTGAAGCGCGGCGGCGGCTGGGTGAAGTGCTGGCGCGGCTCGAGCGCGAGGAGCCGGAGCGCGTCGCCCGGCTTCAGGTCGGGCAGCGTCGCCTCCTGCTCGTCGTCCTCGTCGTCGCGGCCTTCTATATATAGCCGCATGAAGCCGTCGAACTTGAGCTGCTGGCCGGTGGCGCGGAACAGCGCCTCGCCGACCTGGATGTCGAAGCCGGTCTGGTCGTAGACCGCCGGCCCCATCTGGCTCGCCACGAAGCGGTTCCAGATGAGCGAGTAGAGCGCGTAGTCGTCGCGCCGGAGATGGCGCCGGATGCGCTCCGGCGGGTACTCCATCGACGTCGGCCGGATCGCCTCGTGGGCGTCCTGGGCGCCTTTTTTCGAGCGATAGACGTTGGGCTTGTCGGGTAAATAGGGCTTGCCGTACTGTCCCTCGACGAAGCGGCGCACGTCGGCGATCGCGTCGTTGGAGATGCGCGTCGAGTCGGTGCGCATGTAAGTGATGAGGCCGACCGAGCCCTCGTCGCCGAGCTCCACGCCTTCGTAGAGCCGCTGCGCGATCTGCATGGTGCGCTGGGGCTGGAAGCCGAGCTTGCGCGACGCCTCCTGCTGCAATTTGCTCGTGACGAAAGGCGGCGTGGGAAAGCGCCGCCGCTCTTTTTTCTCGACCTCGCCGATGGTCCAGGAAAGGCCGTCGAGCGCGGCGGTGATTTCCTGCATGCGCGCGTCGCTGTCGATGCGGTTGTCCTTGTTGTCGATCTTCTCGCCGCGCCACTGCGTCAGGCGCGCGGAGAACGCGGGCGGGATGCGCCCTTCGAGCTGGGCGGTGAGCGACCAGTATTCCAGCGCGACGAAGGCGCGGATCTCCTTCTCGCGGTCGCACACGAGCCGCACCGCCACCGATTGCACCCGTCCCGCGCTCAGTCCCCGGCGCACCTTGGTCCAGAGGATCGGGCTGATCTTGTAGCCCACCAGCCGGTCGAGGACGCGGCGCGCGATCTGCGCGTCGAACTTCTGCCGGTCGAGCTTCAGCGGATGGGCGATCGCCTCCTGCACCGCCTTGCGCGTGATCTCGTTGATCAGCACGCGATGGATGGTGAAATGGTCCTTGCCGAGCTGGTCGGCGATGTGCCAGGCGATCGCCTCGCCCTCGCGGTCGGGGTCGGAGGCGAGGTAGACGTTTTCCTTCCCCTTGGCCGCCTGCTTGAGCTCGTCGACGACCTTTTTCTTGCCCAGGATCACCTGAAAATCGGGCTTGAAGTCTTTTTTGATGTCCACGCCGAGCTTGCTCTTGGGCAAGTCCACGACGTGTCCCACCGACGCCTTCACCTGATAGTCCCGGCCGAGATATTTTCCCAGCGTCTTGGCCTTGGCCGGCGACTCGACAATGACTAGATTCTTGGCTGCCATAAGTTCAATCTCTGATTTTCGGGCGGCCGATCAGACCGCCGCGCAAAAGCGCTTGCCGGGCAGCTGCCTGAGCAGTCCCAGGATCTCCAATTCGAGCAAAATTTCTAAGACCTTCGGCGCCGCCAGGCCGCTCGTCTCGATCACCTCGTCGATCTGCCGCGGCGCGGCCTCGACCAGGTGAAAAATCTTTTTCGCCTCCGCGCTCAGGTGCGGCGGCAGGACCGGCGCCGGAGGCGCTTCCGGCGCGCCGGGGCGGGCCTCCAGCTGCGGCGCGATCTCCTCGAGGATGTCCTCGACGCGCTCGACCAGCTTGGCGCCCTGGCGGATCAAGCGGTGCGGGCCGCGGCTCCGGCTCGCGCCGGCCGCCCCGGGCACCGCGAAGACCTCGCGCCCCTGATCGAGCGCCGCGGCGGCGGTGATGAGCGAGCCGCTCTTCTCCGTCGCCTCGACCACGACGACCCCCGTCGCCATGCCGCTGATAATGCGGTTCCGCGCCGGAAAATGAAACGACAGCGGCGGCGTCGCGATCGGCAATTCGGAGACGACCGCGCCGCGCTCGGAAATCCGGCGATAAAGGTCTCCATGCTCCGGCGGATAGACCACGTCCACGCCGCACCCGAGCACCGCCACGGTCCGGCCGCCGGCCTCGAGCGCCGCTTCGTGCGCGGCCGCGTCGATCCCGCGCGCCATGCCGCTCACGATGGTAAATCCCAGCCGGGCGAGCCCCTGGCACAGGTCGCGCGTGACGCCGAGGCCGTATTCGCTCGCGACGCGCGTCCCGACCACGGCGACCGCGCGGGCGTCCTCTGCCGCCAGCGCGCCGCGGACGTACAGAAACGGCGGCGGGTCGGCGATCGTCCGAAGGCGCGCCGGATAGCGCGGGTCCGAATAGGGCACGATGTCGGCGCCCGCGCGGGCCGAGCGCTCGATTTCTTCTTCAATCTCTTCCCATTCGGAGAAGCCGACGAGCCCCTCGATCGCCGGACGGTCCAGGCCGGGGATCTGCGCCAGCGTCTCCGGCGAAGCGGAGAGCGCGCGGCGCGGATCGCCGAAAAAATCGGCGATCTTTTTAAAGCTCGCCGAGCCGAGTCCGCGGACGCGCGTCAGCGCGAGCCACGGCGCCTGCTCGCTCCCCGTTCGGTATGCGCGGTTTTCCAACGTCTGAGCCATAAGAGTCGAATAATGCCTTGAGGGCCGTCGCGCCAGGTACTGGGCGGTCGGGCCCGGGAGCACAGTCTTATAATGGTATTAGAAAAAAGCTGCAAACGCCAACGGAGGCCTCGCGGCCCCCGCCGGTTTCGGGTCGCGTCCAAGTCTGATCGGCCAAGCCGGCCTAACTGACTGAGTACGGCGAATCGGACGGCATGTCAAGATTGACGTCAAAATTTAAGGCGGGGGAAGGTCTGCCGAACCGCGAAAGCCCTGAGAATTCTACCGCTTACCTCTTCCGGCCTTCACCTTCTGTCTTTTTCTCCTCGGCTTGGCCTCGTCTTCCCGCCGTCCCCGTATGACCAGCCGGATCGGCGCATATTCCAGTCCCAGCGCCGCGCGCAGCTGGTGCTTGAGATAGCGCTCGTAGCCGGCGGTGATGCCCTCGGGGAAGTTGACGAACAGGGCGAAGCGCGGCGGCCCCGAGCCGATCTGCGTGGCGTAGAAAAATTTCACCTGCTTGCCGTGCGCCAGCGGCGGCGGGTTTCTGGCGAAGATGGCCCGCACCGCCTGGTTCAGCGGCGAGGTCGGAACCCGCCGGCCGTAGGCGGCGGCGACGTTTTTCACCGCCGCCATCAGCTTGACGACGCCGGAGCCGGTCGCCGCGGAGAGGAAAACCACCGGGGCGTAATCGACGAAGGCGAGCTTGTAGTAGACCTCTTCCCGGTATTTTTTCGGCTCTTTCTGCTCCGGCGGAACGGCGTCCCACTTGTTCACCGCCACGATCAGCCCCTTGCCGCGCTCGGCGGCGTAGGCCAGGATCTGCGCGTCCTGGCTGGTCACTCCCTCGGGACCGTCCAAAAGGTACAGCACCACATCGCCGCGCTCGACCGAGCCGAGCGAGCGGATCACGCTGTAGCGCTCGACGCGGTCGGCGATGCGCGCCTTGCGCCGGATGCCGGCGGTGTCGATCAGGTTGTACGACGCGCCGCCGAAAGCGAACGGGCTGTCGAGCGCGTCGCGCGTGGTGCCGGGCTCGGCGTCGACGACCGAGCGTTCGTAGCCCAACAGCCGGTTGACCAGCGTCGATTTGCCCACGTTGGGCCGCCCGACGACGGCGAGCGCGAGCGGCCGCGCCGGGCCCTTATCTTTCTTTTCCGTTTCCTCCGGTTCTTCTATTTCCGTCTCTTCCGTCTCCGGCTCTATCTGTTTAAGCTCCGGCGGAAAGCTCGCGACGATCCGGTCCAGCACCTCCGTGACCCCCAACCCGTGCTCGGCGGAGACGGGAAAGATCTCCGACAGGCCCAGCTTGTAAAACTCGTACATGCCGTTCTCCTTGGAAGGCGTGTCGAGCTTGTTGGCGGCGAAAAGGACCGGCTTGTCGACCCGGCGGAGCAGCTCGACCGCCTCGCGGTCGAGCGGATGGAGCCCGCTCTTGCCGTCGAAGAGAAATAAAATCACGTCCGCCTCTTCGATCGCGAGCCGCGTCTGCTCCTGGACCTGTTTTTTGAGCGAGGTGTTGGCGTCGGGCTCGAAGCCGCCGGTGTCGACCACCAGGAATTTCCATCCCTCCCACTCCGCCGCGCCGTAATTGCGGTCGCGCGTCACGCCCGGGAGGTCGTGCACGATCGCCTTTCTCCGCGCGCTCAGTCGGTTGAAAAAAGTCGATTTGCCGACGTTGGGCCGGCCGACCAGCGCGAGCACCGGGAGCCGGCGCGGCAGGTCGCCCGGCGGTTGTATTTCGAGGGCCTCGGCCATCTTACAGCCCCAGCTCCGTCAGCGCGTTCGGGTCCTGGGTCCAGCCCGGGTCCACGCGGATGAAAAGCTCGAGGAAAACCTTGCAGCCGAGCAGCCGCTCGAGCTCCTCCCGCGCCTGGGTGCCGATCTCCTTCAGCATCGACCCTTTTTTCCCGATGAGGATCGGCTTGTGCGCCGCGCGCTCGACGTGGATGGTCGCCTTGACGACGATGAGATTTTTTTCCTCTTTCTCGGTGAACTCGTCGATCGAGACCGCGGTGCCGTAGGGGATCTCCTCGTGCGTCCGGAGGAAGATCTTTTCGCGCACCAGCTCCGCGGCGAGAAACCGCTCGGTCTGGTCGGTGACTTCCTCGCCGGAATAGTAGCGCGGCCCTTCCGGCAGCAGCGCCTCGATCCGCTCCAGGACGAGAGCGTCGCCGTCGCCCTTGAGCGCGCTGATCGGCAGGATCTCGCGCCCGGGGAGCATCCCCGCCACGCGCTCCATCAGCGGGAGGAGCTTCCCCTTGTGGACGAGATCGATCTTGTTCAGGAGAATGAGCACCGTCCCGCGCGACTGCCCGAGCATGGTCGCGATCTCTTCGTCGTCCCGGCGCAGCCCCTCGCGGGCGTCGACCAGCCAGAGGACGCCGTCCACTTCGCTGAGCGCGTTCAGCGCGACGTCGACCATGCGCCGGTTGATGAGCGAGCGCGCCCGGTGGATGCCGGGCGTGTCGAGGAAGATCGCCTGGGAGTTTTCCGTCGTGCGGATGCCGGTGATGCGGTTCCTGGTCGTCTGCGGCTTGGGCGAGACTATCGCTATTTTTTGGCCGAGGAGCCGGTTCAGCAGCGTGGACTTCCCCACGTTGGGGCGGCCGACGATGGCGACGTAGCCGGACCGGAAGCCGGCCGGCGGATTTTTGTTCTCCGGGTTTTCCATGGAAATTTTTCTTTACGCTCGAAACATGAAATAGGCGGCACCGACGAGGCATAATCCCGCCCAAAGGTAATCCAGCTTGATCGGTTGCTGCATGTATAAAACCGCGAACGGGACAAACACCGAAAGCGTGATGACCTCCTGAAGAATCTTCAGCCGCCCGAGGCTGAGCTCGGTGTAGCCGATGCGGTTTGCCGGCACCTGGAGCAGGTATTCGAACAGCGCGACGCCCCAGCTCGCGAGCGCCGCCACGTACCATTTCTGACCGCTCAAATTCTTGAGATGCGCGTACCAGGCGAACGTCATGAAGATATTCGAGCAGACCAGCAGCAGGGACGCCTGGAAGATCGTCGTTGTCATCGCCGCGCCTTTTTATTTCGCCTCACTTCTTAAACGCGTTCAGGTTGACGCCGAGATTGGCGCCGAGCCAGAGCGAGCGGTCGAGATGATCGCCCTTGCCGTCGCCGGTCTCGGGATGCACCAGGACGGCGAGCCCCTCGCGGTTGAGCATCAGCCACGGCACCACCCGGGCGAACTCCTCGGGCGCGAAGAGCGCCTGGTACATCGGCTTCAGATGCGGCCCGACGAGCTCGTCGTGCCAGCTGCCGAGCCTGACGTTGAACTGGCCGAGCCCCTCGCGCACGCGCGCCGCGACCTCCTTGGTCTGCGGCGTGTAGTAGATGTGCGCGTGGTAGCCTTGGATGTCCGAAGCGGGCCGTGACATGAGCGCCTCCGCTAGCCTGCTCATCAACATGCTAGGTTTAGTTCGGCCAAGAAGCAAGCCCCGCGGACGGAGAGGGCGGGGGATTATTCGATTTCGGCGCGGCGAAAGCAGCCGGCGGTGTGGTCGTTGACCATGCCGACCGCCTGCATGAAGGCGTAGCAGATCGTCGGGCCGACGAATTTAAAGCCGCGGCGCGCGAGGTCCCGGCTCATCGCCGCCGACTCCGGCGTCAACGCGGGGATTTCGCGGAGCGCGCGAAATTTATTTCGCCTGGGCGCGCCGCCGGCGAGCCCCCAGATATAGCGGTCGAAGCTCGCGAACTCCTTTTGGACGGCGAGAAGGGCCCGGGCGTTCTCCACCGCCGCGGCGATCTTGAGCCGGTTGCGGACGATGCCCGGATCGGCGAGCAGTTTTTTTATCTTGGATTGATCGTAGCGCGCGACCCGCCGCGGGTCGAACCCGTCGAACGCCCGGCGGTAGTTGCCGCGCTTTTTGAGAATCGTCTCCCAGCTGAGGCCCGCCTGCGCGCCTTCGAGCACGAGGAATTCGAACAACCCGCGGTCGTCGTGGAGCGGCACGCCCCATTCCTCGTCGTGATAGGCGATCATGAGGTCGGATTTGGCCCAGGCGCAGCGCGGCTTGTCGGCGGGATTCAAGTTCGCCTATTCGATTTTATCGGTTCCGTTGGCGTCGAAGAGCGGCCGGGCCCCGCCGCAGCTCCAGCACTCGCTGAATTGGCCCTCCACCCGCGTGCCGCACTTTCTACAGGTCCACGGGTCGGACACGGGTCGGAGCGGCGCCAGGGTGCGCGCCAGAACCGTCCGGGCTTCGGCAAACCTCGCGTCGTCGAGCACCCAGAGCTCGGGCCAGCACTCGATCGGCGGCAGCTCGCCCACCGCGGCGGAGAGATATAAATTTTTGACCGCGCAGGAGACGCCGCCGCTCTCTAAAATATTCTTGAGATGACTGATGACGAGCGGGTTCGGGGCGGTGTAGAGCTTTTTCATCGGGCGCTCCGGATCACTCCGGCCTGGACCATTTGAGAATCGTCTCTTTGTCCGCGGGCGCGAGCTTCGCCTCCCGGTGCAGCAGGACATAATACCACTGCGGCATGGTCCCCGCCTCGACCTGCTCGACGATCTCCTTGAATTTCCGCGCCCGGCGACTCCCGGTGAACTGGCTCCAGGTGGAAAAATTCAGCTCGCGCCGGCCCTCCCGCACGTCCTGGGCGATAAGCCATGAGACCGGCGCGACGCGGGCGTACCACGGCCAGCGGGTCTCGTTCGAGTGGCAGTCGTAGCAGGCGCGCCGGAGAACGGCTTTCACCTCCGCCGGCGCCGCCACGTCGCTCTCGACCGGCGGGTTCGCGCGCTCGACGGGGACAAATTGGATCGCGATCAAAGCCACGATAAGAGCCATGCCAATCCTGGTGAGCAGTTTTTTCATCATCCCGAAGCGCGTCCTTCGTTGTATTTTCGCGCCGCGGCGGCGCTCGAATGATTCTATGTGATCGAGGGGGCTTGTGCAAAGGCCTGCGGCGTCCGGCGCGGCGACTCGGCCGGCCATCTTCTGGCGGCGAGATCGGCGAGGAAGAGAAAAAGCCCGAGGCCGGCGAGCGCCGGCCAGGTATGCCGCGCGGCCGTCGCTTTTCCCGGGTCCGGCGTGAAGAGGCGCTTGAGGCCCGCTTCCCAGCGGTCCGGACCGAGCATCTCGCCGCCGGTCTCTTCCGCGATGCGGCTTAAGAGCGCCAGGTTCGGCCTCAATTCCCGGTACTCGCGCGGGTAGGGGACGATGAAGGGAACCGTCGCGACGGCGGCCGGCGGACGGTTCTTTTTGTCGTCGTGGAGCGTCAGCAGGTAGGCGCCGCGCCGGGTGGCGCCGAGGCGCCCTTCGTACCGGCCGGGCGCGATCTGGCGAAACGGCGCGGCCGCGGGCGCGGTCCCGGCGGCGGAGATGTTGCCGCCGAGGTCGAGCTGGTTCAAGAAACCCCCGTCCCGGGTGCGGAGGTCGACGACCGCCCGGACGGCGTCTCCCTCCTGGTGAAACTCGGCGCTGACGCCGTAGGGCGCGAGCGTCCGCCGCGCGCTCTCGGCGAGCTGACCCGCCCAGCGGGGAAAATCGCTCCAGGCGATCCATTCCCGGCCCCAGCGGCCGCTCAGATCCGAGGTAAACGCGACGACCTTGCCGAGGCCGTAGCGCCAGGAGACGAGCAGCGGGTCTCCGTCCGCCTGCATCACGAGCTCCGCCTCGGGCTTCGGATGCGTCAGCACGTAGCCGAGAAGCGGCGGCAGGCTCCGCCCGGAAAAGCCCTGGAGCGCCCCCGCAGCGGCGCTCATCTGCGGGCGCACGCGCTTCTCGACCAGGAGATCGCGCGCGACGAGCAGCGTCTCGGCCGTGAAGATCTGCGGCACGGTCTCGGGATCGAGCGCGGCGTAGCCCCGGCCCTTGCCGCCGCGCGCGATCGCCGCCATCAAGCCGAGATCGGCGTCCGCGCCGACGGCGACCGTCGAGACCGTGACGCCCGCGCGCGCGAGCCGCGCCACCAGGGACGCGAAGTCCGCCTTGTCGGTCAGGCCGTCGGAGAGCAGCAGCAGGTGCTTGATCGCCGCCGGCTTGGCCGCGAGCGCCCGCTCCGCCTCGACCATCGCCTTGTACATGTCGGTGCCGCCGTCGGATTGAACCGCCGAGAGCCGCTCGGAGATCCATTCGCCCTTGCCGACGGCGCGGAACGGCAGCAGCCAATCCCAGCCGGCGTCGAATGTGAGGATACCCACCTGATCGTTGGGATTCAGCAGATCGGCGGCCGCCAGCGCGGCGGACTTCGCCAGGTCGAGCTTGGTCGCCCCTTCCGGCCCGGCGGCCATGCTGCCCGATTTGTCGAGCACGAAGAGGAGAGCGACGTGCGGCAGCTCGAGGCGCGACGGCGGCCGCATCTCGACGGGGAGCACGCGCTCGAGCGGCGTCCGGTAATAGCCGCCGGCGCCGTAGCTCTGCGGGCCGCCGATGACGAGGAGCCCGCCGCCCAGCTCGCTCACGTATCTCTCGATCGTCTCCATCTTCGCCTGCGTCAGGCGATAGGCCGGCACGTTGTCGAGCACGACGAGATCGAACGAGGAAATCTCCGGCAGCGCGAGCGGGCCGGTCTCGGGCGCCGCTTCGACCACCGCATAGCCCTGGACTTCGAGCGCCCGGGCCAGCGCGGGCCGGCGCCCGGCGGATGCATGGAGGTAGAGCGCGCGCCGCGGCCCTTGGACCTGGACGATACCCTGCAGGCGGTTGTTCTCGGTGAGCGTGTCCGCCGGAGACTCCACCCAGAGCTCGTAGGTATGGCTTCCGGGCTCGGCGAGGCTGTCCGAGAAGCCCACCCAGTTCGCCCCCTGGGCGAGCGCCAGCGCCTGTTCTTTTCGGATCACGCCGTCGCGCAGGAGCTTGACGCGCGCCGGCGCCTCGGCGAGGGTCTCGACCGCGCCCTTGATCTCGAAGCGCGCGCCGCTTTGCACCTCCCGCGGCAAAACGAGCTCGCTCAAATAAATTTCGTTCCGGCCGCGCGCGAGGCTCACCGGTGCGACCGAGACAGCGATGCCGCGCGCACGCAGGAGCGCGAGCGCGCGGGCGGCCTCGCCCCGGGTCTGGTTGCCGTCGGAGATGAGGAGAATTTTTCCCTGCCGCCCCGGGCCGATTTGCGCGGCCGGCGCCTCGAGCGCCGCCTCGATGTCGGTCTCCTCGCGCCCGACCTCCGGGGAAAAATCCAATGGAAAATCGGCGCGGGGGAAAAACTCCCAGGCCGGCGCGCGCCCGAAAAAGAGGAGCCCGGCGCGCGTGTCCGCCCCGGCGAGCCGGCGCGCCGCGGCCAGAACCTCCAAAGCCTTTTCTTTACCCTCCTGCCCGACGCTCCGCGAGGCGTCCACCGCGAGGATGACGTCCAGCGCCCGCGCCGGCTGAAAAATCCTGGGGTCGACCAGCGCGAACAAAACCGCCGCCGCCGTGAGGCACCGGAGCGCCAGCGGATAAAACGCCGCGCCGTCCCGGAAAACCAGATAACCCTCCGCCGCGAGCAGGGCCAGGACCGCGCCGAGGAGAAAAGGCCAGAGGGACCATTCGCCCTCGGCCGCCGCCGCGCCGCCTTCGGCGGGTCCCGGCCGTTCCGGCGCGCCGGGACGGACGCGCGAGCGGATGTCGGACTCGGACTCGCTCAGGAGATTGACGGCGAACTCGCCGCCGCCGCTCGCGGCCCGGTAGGAGTAAAATCCGCTCGCGGCGGTGCCGGTGAACGGAAACGGATGGGCCGTCGCGCTCAAGGTCTCGCGCGCGCCGGCCGGGCTTTGCACCTCGACGCGGTCGTCTCCCGGCGCCAAGGGAATCGCGTACGGCTTTCCGGCCTGGACCTGGGCGCCGGGAAACTCGGCGCCGCGCGGCCGGAGCCATTCGAACGCATTGGCGAACAGGACCGGAAAGGCGACCCGCCACGGCAGATCCGAAGCTGAGAGGTCGAAGCCGATCACCAGCGCCTTGAGCTTCGGCTGCTCGACGGCGAAGATCAGCGGGCCCTCCCGCGACTCCGCCAAAATGGACGCGCCGCGCGCGGGCGCGGCGAAGCGGAGCGCCTCTTTGATCCGGAGGCCGTCGAAGCCGAGTCCCCGCGCCAGCGGGTGGCGCTCCGACGCGGGCAGGAGGCGCGGCCGAAAAATTTTCCCGCGCGCCGCCAGCGGCGCCGGCGCGGCGTTGATCAGGATGAAATTGCCTTCGGCGAGCCGGGGCGGCGCGACGCCGTCGAGAATCACGACGTCGAAGCGGCGCGCGCCGGAAGCGGCGTCCGGCCGGAGGTCCCGGCCTGAGCTTAGTCGAAGGCTCTCCCCGGTCACGCGCTCGGCGCGCGTGACCTTGAGATAAGGCACGGAGGCAAAGAGGTGCTCGAGATAGGGGCTGCCCTTTCCCGCGTAGAGCACGGAGAGCGGCCGGGCGCTCCCGAGCGCGAGGTAGGCGCGGTTGTCGGTCGGAAAATCGTCCGCGACGTCCAGCCGCGCCTCCAGCCGCTCGGGCAGGTCGCCTTCATAGGGATAGATCAGGACGCGGCTTTCTCCGGCGCCGACGTCGATCGTCTCCTCCGACCACGTCTTTCCCGCCATCGTGAGGACGAGCGGCGCGCGAACCCGGCGCGACGAATAGTTTTTTACCGCGACCATCGCCTGATAACGATCGGCCGGCCCGGACAGGCGGCGCAGCTCGAGGCCGACGATGCCGATATTTTCTCCGCCCTCCCCGACCTGGACGAGGCTAAGATGCGCCGATCCCCAGGGAATCTCCTCCGCTCCTTCGAACGCGCCGTCGCTCACCACGACGACGCGGCCGGCGCGCTTTAAAAACGTCTGCGCGAAGAGCACCGCGTCTTTCACCGGGCTCGGCCCGTCGGTCGCGCGGACCGAGCGCGCCAGCGCCCGGAGCCGCGCCCGGTCTCCGGTCCAGGCGGAAATGACCTCGGGCCGCGGACCCGCGCCGATGATCATCATCTCCCCGCCCGACGCCATCGCGTCAATCAATCTCACGAGCTCCGCGCGGGCGTCGTCGAAGCGGCTGCCGCTCCGTCCCTTGGCCTTCATGCTGGCGCTCTGATCGAGCACGACCACGGTGGATGCCGCGGGCGCGCCGGGGCGCGCGAGAAAAGGATCGGCCAGCGCCGCGATCAACGCGGCGGCGGCGAGCAGCTGGAGAACGAGCGGCAGATTTTTTTTGAGCAGCCGGCCGAGCCACCGGCCCGTCTGCCGCTCTTTCAGCACCCGCTCCCATAAAAACAGGGCGGTCGTGCGTAGCCGGACCCCCTTGGGCCTGAGACTATGGAGGATGAGAATCGCCGGAACGGCAGCCAGCAAAAGCAGCAGAGCGGATGGAAGACCAAAGTTCATGATTAAAAATTAGGAATTCAACATTCAACATTCATTAACGACGCAGACTCCTCGACCGCCGCAAAGTCAGCAAAAGAAAGTCTTCCAATGGGTCCGAGGTGCTGGTCTTGAGATAATCGATCCCCCGGCCGAGACAAAAAGACTCGATCTCGCGGCAGTAGGCGGCGAGCTCCGCTTGAAAGCGCCGGACCAGCGCGGCGTCGAGAAAAATCCTCCTCTCGCGGCGGCTCTCGACGTCCGCGAGCGAGAGGTCGCCGCGCGCGGCGGGATCGAGCTCGCCGTCGTCGAGGATATGGACGACGAGGACGTCGTGCCCGCGGGCCGACAGCGCGCTTAAGGCCGCGCGCCAGCCGCGCGGCTCGAAGAGATCGCTCAAGAGCACCACCAGCCCCGGGCGGGGAAAGAGAGCGGAAAATGAGTCGATCGAAGCCTTCAGATCGGTCGCGCCGCCCGAGGACAGCGCGGCGAGAAACCGAAACAGCGAGAGGATCTGTTTTCTCCCCCGTCCGAGCGCGAGCGGCGCGCCGAGATCCTCCGCGAAGGCCGCGCCCGCGACCCGGTCTAGATTTTTGAGCCCGATGTAGCCGAGCGCCGCGGCGATCTTTTTGGCGTATTCGAGCTTCGGCGGGCTGCCCTCGGCCATCGAGCGGCTCGCGTCGACCAGGAGATAGATGTTCATCTCCTCCTCGGCGGTGAAGAGCTTGAGCCAGAGGCGCTCGAGCCGGCAATAGACGTTCCAGTCCACGTAACGCAGGTCGTCCCCGACCTGGTATTTCCGGTAGTCGGAGAATTCGAGGCTGAAGCCGCGGCGGGCGGAGGGATGCTCGCCCTTGGCCGCGGACCGGGAGAGCCGCTTGGCGATCAGACGCAACCGCTCGAGCTGGTTTAAAAAATCCGGCTCGAAGAAAGTTTGGGGCGCCGGCTTGGCAGCTTCCGCTGGTTCCCCGGACTCGGAGCTCGAAACCCGAAGCTTGAAGCTCATACAATCCTTCAGGCGATCTCGGGGACCTGCTCGACCACTTCGCCCAAAACCTTTTCCGCCGTCACGCCCTCCGCCTCGCCCTCGAGATTGAGGATGACGCGGTGCCGGAGGCTCGCGGGCACGGCCGCGCGGATGTCGTCGAAGGCGACGTTCGGCCGCTCGGAGAGGAGCGCGCGCGCCTTCGCCGCGAGCACCAGGCTCTGCAATCCGCGCGGGCTCGCGCCGTAGAGGACGTAGCGCTCCGCCGCGGCTTCAGCCTCGAATTCTCCGACTACAGGAAATACCAGATCGGGG
>WNFL01420577.1_pt2 | contig 43090 bp, 28 predicted proteins | sample 5400361 | NCBI WGS metagenome assembly WNFL01 (sample SAMN13153351, study PRJNA577476) | soil metagenome | isolation source: 40 cm soil on Douglas fir-dominated hillslope | place: USA:California | collected 2013-09-17 | reverse complement strand
CATGGTGCTGAACGAACCGCCGTATCCAGAAGACGTACGCTTGCTCTGTACGCACGCTGTAGCGCCGCTCGCGGAGACGCATTCGCACAACCTCCATCAGCCGATACGTGCGCGCCGGATCGCTTCCGGTGAGGTGTGAAAGCGGGATGAGCGGTAGCCGCGGAGAAGTCATGGCGAGTACATGACTCATCACGCCGCAGCGAATCGCATCACCCGAATCCCGCATGGCGGCGACAAACGCCGCAGGCGAGCCCGTCCGTAAACGACATCGTCGCTTTACCGCCGCGTTACGCACTCGACGCACGCCGTCTCTCGACGATCACCCGAGCAGGCGTACCTTTCCCCGCTCGCTGATCGCCAATCACCTTCCGTCCCACCGGAGCAACATGACGACTCCCACTCGCCGCATGTCGTTGGTCCGCAGCCTCGCTACACTGACCGCACTGCTGCTCGCAACCGCCTGTGAGCCCGCATTCACGGTCTCAGCGTCCCCGCACAGGGCACCGCCTCGACGCTCGATGTCGGCACATGGAACATCGAGTGGTTCGGCGATCCATCGTTCGGCCCCACGAACGAGGCACTCCAGCAATCCAACGTGCGCGACGTGATCGCCGGAGCGGATGAGGACATCTGGGGACTCGAGGAAGTGGTCACCAAGGCGGCCTTCGACACGCTCATCGCTCGGCTCCCGGGCTATGCGGGCCTGCTCGCCAACGACCCGAGCGTCGTCAACGGACCACAGTACTACAGCGACTTCAGCAACATGGAGCAGAAAGTCGCCCTCGTATACAAGACGTCCATCGTGACGGTGAAGAGCGCACAGATCATCCTCACGGCATACGACTACGACTTCGCCGGACGGCCGCCGATGGAAGTGAAGCTCACGGCGAACCTCAACGGCGCAGCCGAGGACCTCGTCGTCATCGTGCTGCACATGAAGGCCGGTGCCGACGGTGACAGCTGGCAGCGGCGCCAGAACGCGGGTGCGGCCCTCAAGACGTACCTCGACGCCACCTATCCGACACAGAAGGTGATCGTCCTTGGCGACTGGAACGATGACGTCGACACCTCGATCCTCGCTGGCAGCCCGACGCCGTACGCGAACTTCGTGGCAGACACGGCGCGCTACCGCTATCCGACCAAGGCGCTCTCGGACGCCGGGCTCACATCCGAAGTGAACTACGCGGGCTCGGTGATCGACCACCAGCTCGTCACCAACGAGCTGCTCGTGGACTATATCGCCGGCTCGGCGCAGATCTTCCGCGCCGATCAGTACGTGCCGAGTTACGGTACGACGACGACCGATCACTATCCGGTGCTGACGCGCTACACCGTGCCGGCCGGCGGGCCGACGAACGTGCCGCCGACGGCGAGCTTCACGAGCAGCTGCACCAATCTCTCGTGCACGTTCACGGACGCGAGCACGGATCCGGACGGCACAGTCACCGCGTGGAGTTGGGCCTTTGGCGACGCATCGTCGTCGACCGTGCGCAATCCGTCGCACACGTACTCCGCCGCCGGAACGTACACGGTGAGCCTCACCGCAACGGACAATCTCGGCGCGTCATCGACGACCACACGGACCGTGACCGTGACCGCGCCAGCCGGCGGCATCACGCTCACGACGCGTGGTTACAAGGTGCGTGGCAGCGCGCGAGTGGATCTCACGTGGAGCGGCGCCACCGGCAGCACGGTGGACGTCCTGCGCAATGGGACGAAGATCGCCGCGCCGGCAAATACGGGCACGTATACGGACGTGCTCGGGAAGGTCGTCGGCACGTTCACCTACCAGGTCTGCAACACAGGCACCACGACCTGCTCGCCGACGTCGAGCGTGACGTTCTAAGTCCGCGCGACGATGAAACGATCGTGAAGGGGCCGGCCTAACGCCGGCCCCTTCGCATTTCGTCTGTCCCTGAGGGTCACTGAGCGTAGCGTGGCGGCCGATGACTACGGCTTCCGCCTGCCCCACTCCGGACTCGGCGGCTCCTTCGTCAACCGCTCCACCGGCTTCTCCCTGAGCATGCGCATCGCCTCCTGAACCGCGCGTTCCAACTGCGGATCATGCCCCGCAATCACGTCCCTGGGCCAATTCTCCACGTCGACGTCCGGCGACGCCCCCACATTCTCGACGTCCCACTTCCCCGCCCGATTGAAGAACCCGCCCCTCGGCGCAATCATCGACCCGCCATCCACGAACGGCGGCGTATCCCACGTCCCCACGAGGCCACCCCATGTCCGCTTGCCCACCAGCGGACCGATGTGACGGTACTTGAACATGTACGGCATCAGATCGCCGCCCGATCCCGCCATCTCGTTGATGATCATCACCTTCGGTCCCCAGAGTCCCGCCGCAGGAGAGGTAAAGGGGCGACGCTCGCCGACCGGATTGTTGAAGTAGCCGTCGAAGTCGCGCTGAAGGAGATCGATGATGTAATCGGCCGCCGAGCCGCCGCCGTTGTACCGCTCGTCCACGATGGCGCCCTGCCGGTCCTGCTGCGCGAAGTAATAGCGATTCAAGCTGGCGAACCCCGGCTGTCCGGTATTCGGCAAATGTACGTAGGCCAGTTTTCCACCGCTTAGAGAATCGACGATACGCCGATTGCGCTCGACCCACGCTCTCGCGCGCAGTCCGGCCTCGTTCGGCACGGGGACAACTGTCACCCGACGCGCGGCGGCGCCAAATGTCGGCTGTGCGGACACGGTAAGAACGGTCTGCTTGTTCGCCGTGCCGTCGAGGAGACGATAAACGTTGTCACCGCCACGAAGCTCCGCACCGTTGATCGCGAGGACGTAATCGCCGATACGCACGTCCACGCCAGGCGCTGCGAGCGGCGCGCGTAAATCGGGATTCCAGCTCTCGGCGTCGTAGATCCTGGCGATGCGGTAGCGGCCGTTCTCCACGGTGAAGTCGGCGCCGAGGAGCCCGGCGGTGGTTGGTTGCACTTCGGGTATGTCGCCGCCACGCACGTACGAATGCCCGATCGCAATCTCGGCGCCCATCATGTCGAGCAGATAGTTGAGATCCGCTCGATGGTTCACATATGGCAGCAGCGCGCCGTACATGAGCTTCATCTTCGGCCAGTCGCTGCCGTGCATGTTCTTCACGTACAGATAGTCGCGCTGAATGCGCCACCCTTCATCGAAGATCTGCTTGAACTCGGCGCGCGGGTCGACGTTCGCACGGAGCTGAACAGCAAGCCGCCCGGTCTGCGGCGCAGGAATGGCCTTGTCGGCGTCGACGAGGAACAGCGCGCTCTGCTGACCGGGCGTCCGATACAACAGCTTGTGCCCGTCGGCGCTGACGACATAATCGGCGACATTGGTCGCGAACTGCGCGGCCTTGCGATCCTTGAGCACATACCGATGCAGCGTCGCGCCGGCGGCGGGTTGTCCCGGCGGCGGCTCCGTGGTGCCCGTGGACGGCACGGTCTCGAGCCAGAACACGGTGCCCGCAGGACCGGCGATGACGTCGCGATATGGCCGCTGCGCAATGCCGGGTACGGTCAGAGTACGCTGCGCGAGTCCATCGACGTCGATGCTGACAGTTGGACGAGCAGCACGCGAGGTGCGGACGCTGTCGCCCGGTCCGGCCGGTGTTGCGGCGACACGTGTGCTGTCGGCCGCCCGCTCCTCGTCGCTCTCCGGCAGCAGCGGACTCGGCTCACCTTTCTTCAATACGGTGAGGTACAGCGCCGACGTCACCGGATGATCGTACGACGTCATGTCGAGCCAACCGCTCGTTGGCCCGAAGTTGGTCGACGCGAGAAACCACAGATACTTGCCGCTCGCATCCCATGCGGGACTCTTCGCGTCGGCGAGACCATCGGTCATCTGGATCTTCTGCCCGGTCTCCACGTTGTACGCAAAGATCGCGCGGAACATGCTCGGCAGCCGCTTCGCATACGCAATCCACCGTCCATCAGGGCTGAACCGCGGCGCCAGCGACCGCTCGGGCACCATGTACTCGTCGGTGTCCACGTGCGTGGCTTTGCCGGACGCGACATCTAGCACCCAGACGCGAAGATGCGTGTCGTGGAAGACGATGTGCTTCGCGTCGGGACTCCACTCGGGCGTGTAGTAGTGCGACGGCTCCGGCAGCGAGATGGCGCGCTTCGTCATGCCGTCCTGCGACGCGATGATGAGCTGATACTCGCCAGTGGAGTCGGAGAACCACGAGATCCACTTGCCGTCGGGCGACCATGCGGGATCACGATCCGCCGTCGTGCTCGACGCGGTCAGATTCCGCGCATCACCCTTCTCGGCGGGAACGGTGAAGATGTCGCCGCGCGCTTCGACGGTGGCGCGCTTGCCGGTCGGCGAGATCGCAAGCGCCACGACGCGATTGCTGACGTCCTTCCACTGCGCCATCATCCACGGGAAATCGCCGTTGGCGGCGATGGTGACGACATGCTCGCGCCCGGTGGAGGGATCGAGCTCGTGGACGTATCCACCCTGCTCGAAGACGACCGCGTTCGCTGCGGTCGACGCATCGAGCGTCTTGACGTCGAAATCGCGGAAGGTGGTCTGCTGCTTCAGCGCTTTGGACTTCGTGTCGAACGACCAGACGTTGGAGACGCCGTCGCGATCGCTGAGGAAATAGACGACGTCGCCGATCCACGCGGGATCCATCTCCTTCGAGTCCTGCCATGGAGTCACTGCGACTTCGTGAGTGGTCAGGTCTTCGATCCAGATGGGACGATTCTGTCCGCCGCGGTAGTTGCGGCGCTCTTCGTCCCAGGAATTGTTCATGCGATACGCGACGCGCTTGCCGTCGGGCGAGATCTTTCCTTGATAGGCGCGCGGCATCGGCATCGGCGTCTCCGGGCCTCCGGTGACCGCAACCTTGAAGAAGCGCGGCACGGGAGTCGGCGCCTGCGTCGCACGTCCGCTCGCGAAGACGATCTCCCTGCCGTCTGGCGTCCAGCCCTGCACGACGTCCGCGCCGGGGTGGAAAGTCAACCGCTTCGGCTCCCCGCCTTCGACCGGAAGGATGTACACGTCCACATTGCCGGCATACTGCGCCGAGAATGCGACGGTGGTGCCGTCGGGACTGAGCTTCGGGTTGGAGGCTTCGCCGGGAAAGCTGGTGAGCCGCCGCGCGGTACCACCGGCCCGGTCGACGATCCAGATGTTGCCGGCGTAGGCGAAGACGATGGACTTCGTGCTCACGCTGGGAGAGCGGAGCATCCGGGTCTGCGCTGGGGTCGCGAACGCGAGCCCGGCAAGGAGAAGGGCCGAGAGGGAGAGAGTGCGGCGCATCTGGAATTTCTGCTCGGAGGAAGGGCGAGAGACGATAACGCTCTCGTTGCCTACGTAACAGGAGGGGCGAGTGCTGGGCCGCGTCGCAGACTTCGCGGGCGACCTGCCTCAGTGCCCGCCTGCCGCGCGAATGATGGGATTGAACCACGTGGAGAGCCCATCACGCAGCCACGGCAGCTCCGATCCGACAAACGTGATCGCCGGCACGATGGCAATCAGCACGAGATTCATCACGAACTGCCAGTCCCACGTCACCACGCCCGGCGTCGTGCCGTTGATGCGACTGATGACCTCGTTCCGGTTCATCTGCACGGCGACCGTGACCAGCACCGCCATCGCGCTGATCACGAGCATGATGACGATGAGCCACAGTGCGCTCGACGGGTGAAGTTGATAGGACCAGATCAACTCTGTCACTATTGCGAGCGCGCCGATGATGTACAGGGTCAGCAACCGGATGTGCTGCATGATCCGGTAGATGTAATCCACGGCCTGCACCGCGATGAATTCTTCCGCCGTGCGCACCCACAAGCGCATCGGTCCGGCAAATGTGCGCCTGATGTTGCCGCTCGTGCTTCGCGGCGCCTCCTCCGAATAGATCTCCGTGCGTTCACCAACGTGCGCGAGATCGCTGATGGAAGGTTCATCGAGTTGCGCGTGATCGGTGACGTCGAAGAGAAACCGCAGCGCGGCGCTCTCGATCGAGCGCGGCGGAATGGGCGGCTTTGGCGACATCCAATCGTCGCGCGGCCAGACTGCTTCGGCGGTCATGAGTTGATCGAGATATTGCGGCGCCAGTTCTCGCGTGGTGTCACCGATCCGCACCGTCGGCATGCCCGCGGTCAGCGACGCCCGCTCCGCGTCGCTCATGCCGGCATACAACCGCCGCAGATGCGTCCACTGTGTGGACGAGATGCTGCGCACGAGCTTCTCGGCCTGCGGGCGGATCACATTGAGGCGCGTCAGCCGTGCAATTCGCCTCGGAAGGCGCTCGAACGCCGTCATTCTCGGCATCCGGCCAAGCTCGTCGAGCGTGCGTTGCAACGCGACCCACACGCGCCCCGTTCGATAGACGCTCCACGCCGTGGCGGAGAGCGAGGCGGTGACACCGAATCGCACGAGGACGTCGAACATCGAGACCACGAGACGCTCGCCGTTGTCGGAGGTCAGCAGGAACTTGTACCTCGTGAAGAGCAGCACCTCGAGCGTTGGTGCGATGATGCGCGCGAGCGCCATCGAGAGCACCAGGCACACGATGAAGAGCGCCGTCGACGCCGTGTCGGGCGTGAGGATCATGAGATGGCTGCGCGCGGCACGCATGGCCGCCGACCAGCGGGCGACCCGTGGGATGGTGTCGTGATCAGGGATACCCGCGCGCGACTCGAACGACGCACGCTCGAATGCGCTTGGCCACGACAACAGCATCTGAATACGGCTGATGTGCCATGAACTCCACAGCGCGAACATCGCTCCAGTGAGCGCCAGCACCATTGCCGGGGAATAGCCGCCGCTCAACTCACCGGCGCGTTCGAGGAACAGATCGGCGCGAAGCGGCGAGATGTTGCCGAGCCGATGAACCTGATAGAGGAAAATGACGACGCAGACCAGATATGCGACGCACACCAGGAAGATCACGATGCGCCCGATGTAGTCGGCTCTGCGCGACCGGCGCTCGCGGTGGTCGGCGCAGTAGGGTTGCGCATCCTTGTGATCGTCCCCCAGCGATGTCCACGCTTCGCGGCCGGCCTTCCAGCCGTTCACGAGCCGAGTACCTGCGAGCAGTGCGATCGTCACGGCAGCGATCACCGTGGCGGACTGAATTTCCGGCGACTCCCAGAGCTCGTCGCCCAGCCGGTGGGCAAATCCGATGGCCAGTCCGGAGATGATGACGGCGACGGCAAAGGCTCGAAGCGCTCCATACAGATTGGCGTGCAGAATGAGCAGTCGCCAATCGACGTCGCGAACGACCTTGTCCCCGTACATGCGCGGCACCTTTCTCCACAGGAATTTCCGCTGGCGATTCTCGAGCATCGCGAAGAGTGCCACGAAGGTGACCAGCAGCACACCGATGATGGTGTGCGTCGACGCGTTGACCAGCGTCGGAGAGCGCTCGAGTGAGCTCTGCCGCGTGAGCATCAGGTCGTTGCCATTTCCCGTTGGACAGGCCGTGATCGGGAAGTATCCGGAGCGGCCAATGGCCAGCACCCACACCGGAGGGATTACGTCGGGAGCGTTGGTGGTGAACTTCCGATAGCCCGGCTCACAGTAGTAGTCCGCGTCGCGCTGACCTCGCACGCCATACTCGGCCAGCCATGGTCCGTTCTCCAGCTGAAGTCGCGCCGCGTTGAACACTCCCTCGGCTTCACTGCTGGCGAAGAGCAGACGCCGATGGCCGACGCCGTAGTTGTCCCAGCGTTGCACACCCACCTGAAGAGGATACGTGCTGAATACCAGCATGCCGCGGAGCGCGGCGTTCACATCCTTTCGCAGGAGCAGGACGTTGCTGCTGGTGGTGAACAGCATCAGCTCGCGGCGGCGCTGCCGCAGTTGTTCCGCCAGGAACAGCTTGTCACGCGTGTCGGTCGCGAGAATACCGACCGCGCGTATGCGATATGCTTCGAGCGTTCGCGCGATTTCCTCGAGCATGACGTCGAGCATCGCGGGCGTCAACGCCGACGTCACGGGCGGGTGCTCCATCGCGCGCGATGGGTCCTGAAGATTCAGGCTGATTCTCTGCGCTGGCCTCCCGTCGCGCGGCTCCAGGGCCTGGGATTGGGGCGCACGGGCGTACTCCGAGCGCAGGCTCGATATGTTCGCGGGAAAGGGAATCTCGAGGAACGATTCGTTGCATTTGCCCGTGTCCGCTGGCGCGGGGACGGCATTTCTTCCGTCGGCGAGCAATGCACCGTATTGCGTGGACGATTCACGCAGGATGGCGATCCGTCGCACGGGAATCTGGAGCAGCGAGCAGAGCACGTTTCGCTCAACGCGCTCGAGCACGTCGTCCGAGTGCACGGTGGAGTGATACGTCACGTTGGAATCGCTTTGCTCGAGCAGCTGCTTCACAGGACCGGTCACTGACCCGCTGATGATGTTGACGCGCTCATCGCGGCCCAGCCGGCCGGCACCCTTCGCCCTGACCACGGCATCCGCAAGCGCGCTCGCCCCGCCGGTGAACGCCGGCCCGACGATGCGCAGTGCGAGACTCGTGCTCTGAACGCGGCGGTCGGCGAGAATTGCCTTGCGATCCGCGAGCGCACGCTCGAATGCCGTCGCGTTCATCCCGCTGGTCGGAACCTCGCCGAGGACATAGAGAACGCGAAGCTTCGTGTTCGTGATGTCGCGAAAGAGAATGACGCCCGGGAAGTGATGGCGGTACGCAATTGTGTCGATCCGATTGTTCCGGGCCGCCAGCTCGGTCTTTTCTCGATCGAGCGTCCAGGGAAGCCAGAATCGGTCGATCGTGTATCCCGATGCCTCGTATGCCTGGCGGAGTGCAGCCAACTCGGCGTCGAACTCGTAGTCGAGGTGCGAGTCCAGCGGATCCGGCAAGAAGGCGATCATCGCGTCGATGCGCGGTTTCGGGCGGCCGGCGCGGACCGTGTCCTGCTGGAAGTACTCATGGAGCAGGGTTGCGCCAAGCCGCGCCCGCTGCAGCTCCGGGCGCACGAAGATGTCGAGGCCAGCCGGCGTTTGCTGCTCTGTCCGCGGGCTCGCGAACTGTGTGTCGGCCGGCCGAAACGCTCTCTGACCCGTCAGGAGCGTCACGACAGCGATCGTACTGGCCAAACCGACGGTGGTACGTCGCTCCATACCGGGTCACGGTGGAGGGTCGCGGGAGCGCGTCTGGCGGGTGATGATTGAGGGGGATCATCGGAGCCCTCCCTGTCGTCTCGCTGCCATCATGCGTGTCCGTGATGAAAGCGGCAACACGACGCTGAGATTTTTCTAAGCGGTCAGCTGAAGTCGTCCCGGTAGGCGTTCGCCGACGCGTGGTGGGAGTCTCGCAGCAGAAGTCCCTCGCGGCGCAGCGACTCACAGCTCCCATCCGCGACTACGCGACCGTCCTCCAGCACGACGACATGATCGTCGTTTCGCAGCGACGTCACGCGATGCGTGATGAGCAATACCGTCACCGCAGGCGACAGCGCGGCGATCGACGCTCGAATCTCGGCCTCACTCTCCAGATCGAGTGCCGACGTGGCTTCATCCAGTACGAGCAGCTTCGGGCAACGCAGCAGGGCTCGCGCGATGGCGATGCGCTGGCGCTCGCCGCCAGAGAGTCGTACGCCGCGGTCGCCGAGCACGGTGTCGAGCCCGTCCGGCAGGCTTGCGAGCAGCCTGCCTGCACCCGCGCGTCCGAGTGACTCCAGCACATCCGTGTCGCTCACATTCAGGCCCCAGGCGATGTTCTCCCGCAGCGTACGATGTCGGAGCAGCGTGTCCTGCGCGACGTACGCCGCCGCTCTCCGCCACGAGGATCGGTGCGCCACCGTGAGCGGCGCGCCATCCACGCTCAGCGTGCCACTCGCCGGTGCGAGCAGCATGAGGATGATGTCGGCAATCGTCGTCTTGCCGGCGCCGGAGGGACCAACGAGCGCGGTTACGCCGCCCGCAGGAATCGTCAGCGACACGTCGTTGACGGCATCCGTCAGCGCGTCGGGATACCGATAGGTGACGTGATCCAGACGCAGACTGCCGTCGCGAACAGGCAGTTCCGTGCCGAGTGAATCAGCCTCGGGGCTCGACTCGAGCTGTACGATCAGCTCCTGAATTCGCTCGACCGCTGGCAGATAGCGATTCGTCATCACGGCCGCCGATTGCAGCGAGATGAGCTTCGGCACGAGCCGCCCATACACGAGCATCAAGGCAATCAGCGCAGGACCGGAATCTCCGCGCAACGTAATGGCACCATACGTGATGATGGCCAGTGACAGTGCAGCACCGGCACCGAGCAGTGCCTGAAGCTGTTGTCCTCGGCGCTGCGCACGCGCCCACGCGCGGGCATATGCGGACGCGTGACGGCCGAAGTCGAGTGCGGCGGCATCAGCGAGCCCGGACGCTTTGGCGGCCTTGAGGGCGACGATGTCCTCCGTCGCACCAACGAACAGGCCCTGCTCGAGCCGGCTGAGCGTCTCGCCATCGGCGCGTGAAGCGGCGCGGAATGGCATGACGATGAGGAGGAGCAGCACGGCGCTTGCGATCGATGCTACCGTCAACGCCGGCGAGATGGCAAAGGACGCGGCGACATACACGAGTGCCACGAAGAGCTCGAACACGGAGCGCAGCGCCATGGCTGCCGCGGCGCCGGCGTGCGACAACTCCACGGTGAGCACCTGGGTGACGCGGGCGCCGTGCTGCCGAGCGAGGATGTCCCATCGCGCACGTGCGAGCGCACGGAATACCCGGACCCGAAACGTCTCGACGATTCTCGCCTCGATGGCGGCTACCATGCCTGCTTCGGCGAACTGACACGCCGCTCGCATGAACGCCGCGAGGACGAAGAGCGCCAACATCGGCAGCAGGCGCGCCGGCAGGGCCGAGAATATGCGCTCGACCGGAGCGGGATACGCACCTCTCCCAGCGACGAGACCGGTTCGTTGCAGAAGTGGGAGGAGGACGAAGAGCCCCGTGGCCTCGGATAGCGCCACGCACGCCATGAGGGCAATGGCGCCGGGCACTCGCGTGCGTACGGGCGCGAAAAGATCGCCTAACGCGCCCACCCATGTACCGCGGTGCGAGCGCTCTGGCATCAGGACTTGCGCGCGTCGTTCAGGTCGCGCTCGAGCAGCGCTCGCAACGCCCTTCCATCGGGAGGATGAGCGATCAGCAAGCGACGCACGGGAACGCGCAACGCGAGCGCGCCGAGCCGCACGAGCGTTTTGCCGCTATCGGCCCGGCGTAATAGATGGGACACGTAGGTCGATGCCACCAGCTCCAGAAGGACGGTGGCAGCGGGCAGCGGCGCGCTCACCGACTTGGCGCACGACGGATCGACATCCAATAGGTAGACGAGGCCGAGCGGCACGCCTTCCGCCGGTGGCGCGACTGGCAGCTCGAGCTTGTTCCAGTTCGCCGTCACGCGCGAGAGCGACGAAAGTCCGAGCAATGACGCCCCATCGGGCCAGAGCCTGATGGACGCGAATCCTGGATGCGCGGCGACCTGTCCGTCGCCTTCGACTCCGGTGAGGGCGAGAAGATCTTCTGTCAGCACTCTGGCACCCGCGAGCGAGAGCACCGCAGCGGTCGTTGACTTCCCCGCGCCCGATGGCCCGACGAACGCGATCGCCAAGCCGTCGAGCACTACTGCGGCTGCGTGCAAGGCGAGCACGCCACGCATGCTGAGTGCGAAACCGAGCACGGGGCCGGTGAGGTACGACAGGGTGTCCTCGTCGGTGCTGCTGGCCGGCGTGAATGCGTCGATGTGCGTCGCCTCTCCATTGATGCGCGCCCATGTGCCGTCGCCGAACCAGAACTCGAAGCTGTTGTCGGCCCTTCGTAACACCTGCAATCCCTCACTCTCGTCCATGCACGCACATGTGGCGTAGTGTCGCTCTCCCTCCGCCGCATCGGGCGGCCGATCGAGAAGCCGAATGTCGACGTCATGCTCCGTCTCCGCCGATGGCGGTAGCAGCGGCACGAATGAATCCGGAACGCGTAGCCGCAGCCCGAAGAGTCGCGCGTTCATTTCGGTGGATGTGCCTCGAGCCAATCATTCAGCTCACGTACTCTGAGGAGGGCGAGCGACTGATCGATGTCGCCGATGGGCAGAGCATCGGGAACTGTCCGTAGGTTCACGAACTCGGACAGCCGCGCATCGGGAGACCCAGGAATATGCACGTTGCGCCCGTGCGTCGTCGCGAGCTGACGGAGGCGAGACTCCATGTACCCGGCGAACGGCTGCTTATGCCGCAATCGGACCGTGTCGGGCAACATCGAACGCATGGCTTCGCGAAGCAGGAGCTTGTTCTGACACCATGGAATCGGAGGGATGCCGGCAACGTACTCGATGATCCGCCGGTCGAGGAAGGGGAATCGCACGTCCAGTAGAACGCCGGTCAAGCCGAAGTCGATCAACTCGAAGAGATGCTGCCATGGAGGAGCGGTCAGGCCCGCGTACATCTCTTGCCGCCGAGCCGAGTCCGGAATTGTCGCATGCGCTTTCTCCGTCGCGACTCCACCATCGATCACCCACGGCCATCGCCGCACAGGTTGCGGACGTGTAAACAGAGCGCGCACGCCGAGATGCGGTCTGCGCCCGTGCACGAGCACGTGACGCGCGACATCGAGCGTCGCCTGGAGTGGGCTTCGCTCGCGCAACAGCGAACGAATTCCCGGCGGCCGCAGCAGCGCATCCCCGTCATAGCCCATCAGTGCCGCCGTCCCGAACCGTGCACCTCGCCGGACCAGTTCGCACCACAGCGCGAATCCCGGCTCACCCGGCGGCGTGATGCGCCGCGTTGCATCGTCCCGGTCGTCGAGATAGCCGAAGGTGTCCGCGTCAACTTCATCCAACTCGAGGCCGGAAGCCCCGGCGGCCGTACGCGCAAACGTGGTCTCGGTGTTGGGTACCGAGTGCGTGAAGACGTTCGTGACACAGCGTATCTGCGAACGGTCGGCGGCAGTTCGTGAAGCGACAGCAGCGATGGACGTCGAATCCAACCCGCCACTCATGAAGATCGCCGTGCGGTCGGTGCGGAGCCTGGCGCGCACCGCCTCATTTAGCACGTCCAGAAAGTGAGCCGGGTAATCGCGCGCATTGCGGTAGCGGATCGTCGGCGCGTCGGGAGGGCGCCATGGCGCGCCGAGGGTCATTGCTCCATCGCGACTCACGCAGAGCAGTTGCCCCGGCAGCACCGAGCGGACATCGGCATACCATGTCCTCGTGCGATCACCAGGAAAGCCCGTGGTCAGCCACTGCGATACGGTGTCGTGATGAACCGCGCCGTTTACGCCCGGAAGCGCGAGCAGGGCCTCGATCGTATTGCTCACCGCGATCATGCCGCCGGAATTCACATAGTAGAGGAGTCGCACACCGAGCGGATCGCGCCATGCCCGGAGTGCAAGCGGCGAGGGCGAGGGATGCACGGTCGCGATGCTGTAGTCCCCCGGTGGCGCGCACGGATCGGCGTACCCATTGGCTTCGAGCACGTGTGCAAACAGCGCCGCATCACTCTCGGCACCGGGCGAAGCGCCCCGAATGCGTCGATCGTCAATACGCACGTGCCCCACAAGGCGTCCGCCATCGCCCAGCCGGACGATGCCCTGATTCCGCTCGCCGTCGTGAGAGATGAACCGCGTAAAGCAGCATGCGGCGTCCTCGCCGATCCACATCTCGCTACCGTGCGGACCGCGCCGCTCGAGGATGCGCTGGGACTCGAACAGGATCTCGCGTGACGCGCGCCGGCCGTCGACGTAGGCGAGCGCGAGAAATCCGCTCATGCCTGTCCGGTGCCGAACAGCCGGCCGGCGTAGGAGAGTGCGAGGCGTGCCGGACGGATGACCCAATACAGCGGCACGAGCACATCAGGCAAGCGCACGGACTGCCAGTCATGCTCCGTCGGCATCAGCAGCGTGCGAACGAGGACGGACGTTCGCTCCCGGCGCGTGGTCAGGAAACGCGAATACAGCATTTGAAGTGAGCCACCCTCCGGAAACGGCACAGCGTTGCGCCCATATCCGTCGAGCGCCGACGCCATGTCGGCCGCCAGTCGTCTCGCGTCTTCATCGGCGGCGAGCGCCGTGCTCCACGTGTCGTTGAGAGGCATGCCCAGCACGATGTGCGCGACCTGCGCCGTCACCAGCAGCGCGCGCTCGGCACCCAGCACTCGGGAATGCACGAGCATCTCGGTCACACGATGCTCGTTGTGCGTGAGGATCTTCACGATGCCGCTCAGCCACTCGAGTCGCTCGTAAAGATGCCGCGCGGCGTGCGCAGACAGCACGACGGCATTATCGAGATCGGATAGTCCGCGAACTCGTACGCCGCCTATGGTGGAGTCCTCGCCTCGGGTGTACGCGGATTCGGCGGTGATGTGGAGCGGAAACTGAATCGGCGAAAACCGCCAGTGCAGCTCCACGTCAGTGCCGTTTCTGTGAAACGACGCGTGGCCGAGCCAACGGAAGAGATGCTCCTCGCGCCACGCGGAGTGCTCGTTGTGAGGAGAGAAGCCAGCGGCAAGGAGCGTGCTCCGCGCAAGTGAGTAGTCGCGCCGCGCGACAACGATATCCAGATCGGCCGAGATTCGCGTGGCGGCGTCGCCATAGAGCCGGAGCGAGAGTACCGGTCCCTTGAAGGCCAGCGCGTTGACGCCGGCATCCGAGAGGATGACCGTCAGCTCGCGCAGCACGCGCACGTGTGCGAGCGAGCGATCGAGCTCGTGTCGGACCGCTTCGGTGAGATACGCCGATGAGGCAACATGGGCGGCGATCAGGTCCCGGCCCAGGAGCACAAGGAGCCCATGCTCTCTGGCCCCGCGGATGGCCTCGGGCCAGTCATCGATTGCGCTCGCGTTGTCGCGAAGGTCAGCCAGGTCGGCCTCGAGGCCGGCTGCGCGACGGGCGGCGGCCAGCATCAAACGCCAGACAGCCTCCCTCGGCGCGTTCATCAAGGCATGAGATGGACTGTGTTCATCGTCACATCAATCATTGATGGGCCATATGCTATATTCATGGTTCTTGGGGCGATTGAGAGCGCTATCCGAGCCCCTTCACGGCGATGCGCCGGTGCGCAAGGCGGAAGCATGAGTGATCAATCATATCCTGACGGACGGGAGAGATCCGATGGTGCGTTCAGCCGGGCCGATGATGCGCTCCAACGTATCCGAGCGCCATATGCGAGCCCACGCCTCATCGTGCACGGTTCTCTCCGCGAGTTGACGAAGGCCATCGGGAGGACGAATTCAAGCGATGGAGGCACAGGGCCGAATCACAGAACAGGTGCATGATTCGGAAGCGTCTCACAGCCGCGTAAATGGTTGATATGTCACTTTTGTGACCTGTGGCGGGGCAAATGCGTTGTCTGCGAGAGATGTCTCTCACAGCAACACGTCCCTCGCGCAAGGCGGCAGCATGATCGACCAACGTGGCTCCGACCACCAGTGCGCTTCCCGCTCTTCCCTCCGGACAGAGGATGGGTTCCGGCAGATCCGAGTGCCATATGCCGCCGCGCGTCTAATCGTGCATGGGCCGCTTGCCGAGCTGACGAAGAAGCTCGGCACCACGGGTCAGCCTGACGGGGGAACCGGCACGTTGGTGCGCACCGGCGGGTCCTCCGGGGGCAGCTGCTCGGGAAACTGCAGCGGCTGATCCTGGCATTCGGGGGTTGCGGGAGCGGCGAGCCTGCCCCGGCCCCCCCCGCAGACAACTGTTTGCGCCCACACTGAGGATTCGTTAAGCTGTTGGGCGAGCTCGGCGGCTAATTTCACTCCCCGACAGCCCGTCATGGAGCGCATACGGGCCGCAGCGGCCACAATCGCCATCGTCAGCGGAGACCGATCGCTCGTCAAGCGAGTCATTTCTCTCCTCGCTGACGAGACGACCTCGGTCTTGGCGTACGTCGCCTTCACCGCCCTTCTTGCCGCCATGTCGGCGACCACGCCGGATGTCATCGTCATGGAAGACGACGAGGACGCGGACGCCGTGCTCCAGATCCGGCAGATCCGCCGCCGGCAGCCGTCGGTGCACATCCTCTACTTCAAGGTCGCGAGCGAGCAGCGCACCATCGATCTGCTCGAGAGTGGCGCCGACGACGCCATCGCGAAGGACTCGGAGGAGCTCATCCCGCGCATCCAAGCCGCGACGCGGCGCGCACGCACGCTCAACGCGCAAAACCGGATCGCCATCGGAGACATCGTCGTGGACCGCGAGGCACGCCGGGTATGGGTGGCCGGAGACGAAGTCCCGATGACGCCGCACGAGTTCTCGGTGCTGGACTGCCTGTTCTGGCATACGCCCAAGCCCGTGGGTGTGGATACGCTGGCGGATTTCGTGTGGGGCGACGAAGACAAGGCGGACCGCCGCTCGCTGGTGCACGTCTACGTCAGCTACGTGCGCCGGAAGCTGGGGACGAGCGCACAGGTCGTGATCAAGTACGCGCGTGGCGTGGGATACGCGTTCCTGCCACGCACGCAGCGGTCGAGCGGCCGCGCCAAACGAAGGGTGTAGCGCCGCTACGCCGAGTGTGCGCGCTGTTCCACGGGCGCCATCTCGCCGCGTCGCCAGAGATTGAACGCGGTGCTCAGCAGCGCGACGTGCGAGAACCCCTGGGGAAAATTGCCGCACAACCGTTGACGCTCCGCATCGAACTCCTCGGCGAGTAAGCCGAGATCATTGCAGAGCGACACCAGCTTCGCGAACAGCCGCTCGGCGTCGGCACGGCGGCCCATCACCACGTAGCAGTCGGCCAGCCAGAAGCTGCACGCGAGGAACGCTCCCTCGCCTTCGGGCAATCCGTCCACCGTTCGCGCCGTGTCGTATCGCAATACGAAGCCAGCCGAATCCACGAGCCGCTGCTCGATGCATTCCACCGTCGCGACGATCCGCGGATCGTCGGGCGGCAGAAAACCCACGAGCGGCAGCATCAGCAGGCTCGCGTCCAACAACGTGGTGTCGTACGCCTGCACGAAGCAGCCCATGTTCGTGTTGAACCCGCGGTCGCAGACCTCGGCATGGATCTCGTCGCGCAACGCGCGCCATTCTGTGAGCGGCGCCGGAAGCCCGAACTGCTCGGCGCTCTGGACCGCGCGATCCACGGCGACCCATGCCATGACCTTGCTATGTGTGAAGTGCTGCGGTGGCCCGCGGACTTCCCAGATGCCCGAGTCGGGTTGGTGCCAGATCGCCGCGACGTGATTCGTCAACGCAACCTGCAGCGCCCAGGCGTCGTCGCTCTCCGCGAGTCCGGCCACGCTCGCCTGATGCAGCGCGTCCATTACTTCGCCGTAGACGTCGAGCTGCATCTGCGAGTGTGCGGCGTTGCCGATGCGCACGGGAGCGGATTTCTCGTAGCCGGGCAGCCAGGGCAGCGTGGACTCGCGGAGCATGCGCTCGCCGGAAATGCCATACATGATCTGCACCTGCTCCGGGCTTCCAGCGGCCGCGCGCAACAACCAGTCGCGCCACGCGCCGGCCTCTTCGGTGTAGCCCGCATTCAGCAGTGCGAGGAGCGTGAGCGTCGCGTCACGCAACCAGCAGAACCGGTAGTCCCAATTCCGCACGCCGCCGATGTGCTCCGGCAGAGACGTGGTCGGCGCGGCGACGATGCCTCCGGTAGGTGCGTATGTGAGCGCCTTGAGCGTGAGCAGCGACCGCATCACGACTTTGCGCCACTTGCCGTCGTAGGTGCAGCGCGCAGACCACTCGCTCCACAGCTTGCGCGTCCGTTCCAGTGCCGCGAGCGCGTCGATCTCGCCGGGCGGCTTCAGATGTGATGCGCTCCATGTGAGCGCAAACGGGTACTCCTCACCCTTCCGGACCACCCAGTCGCCGACGGTCTTCAGGCTTTCGCCATGCTCCTCGACGTTGCTGCGCAGCGTGATGAGGTCCGGGCCCGCAACGACGCGGTGCGTGCGCAGATCGGTGCGGCTCACCCACGGGACGACGGAGCCGTAATCGAAGCGGACGAGGAGCTCGGTGCGCATCTCGACTTCGCCGCGAAGTCCGCGAACGATCCGCAGGAGATCGGATCGGTCGTCGTACGCGGGCATGAAGTCGATCAGCGACCGCCGACTGGCGCGATCCGCCAGCGGCCGAATTCGGGGCCGCCGAGTATCGAGGCGAAACAGGCTCCGGAATCGAAGCGTGGCCAGCAGAGCCAGTCGATGGAGCCGTCGATGGAGACGAGCGCGGCCGTCTCGCAGTCGCCGATGAGGGCGTAGTCCTCGAGTCGGGTGAACCGTGACATGCGGGGCGGGAGAGCACAATTCGAGCCCTCCCGGCCGGCCGCCACTCTGAGACTTACTTCAGCACGATCCGCTGGAGATGGATTCCCTTGTCGTCGCGGCTGCCAAGGAACACGATGCCGCCCGTTCCGAAGCCCGCGATCGTCGTCGCCGCGGGCACTTGAACGCGGTCCACCAGCTTGCCGCTCCGGTCGATGATGTCGTAAATCGCCCCGCCTGGCGTCGGCTTCGTGGGGATGGTGCGCACCCAGATGCGATCATCCATGTCGGCGCGCACCGACAGCTCGGACGCATTCACCATGTTGATCGGCGGCATGTTGCCGCCGCCGGCCTCGGGGGCCTTGGCGGCTGAGCCTTCGGCGCCCGGCTTGCTCGCGACGTTCGCCGCGGGTGCCGGTCCACTCGTCTCGACACGGGGGGGGCCGTCTCCTCTGCGCTCGACGGTCATCATCGTCGGCCCGCCACCGCCGAGCCCCGGCGCGCCGCCGCCGAACACGGCGGCCATACCGGCCACTCCGCCGTTTCGGCGTGCTGTCTCCAACGCCACCTTCGCCGAGTCGAGAAAGCGCAGCTTGTCATCGTCGCTCATGCGCTGCCACTCGTACGGAATCTTCTCGGCCTTCGTCACCTTGCCGCTGCCGTCGAGAAAGTCGATGTGGTAGTCCTGCCCGCGAACGAATGCGACGGTGCCGTCGCTGAGCACCGTCCATTCGTCCACGACAGGAAGCGGATTCAGGGTGACGCTCACGCGCATGCCGCCGCGGTCGTCCTGGCTCACGCTGATGTTCGTCTTCGGAATCTTGAAGTAGCCGAGCGTGTCGAGCTTCCGGGTGCCGAGGTCGAAGCGAACGAGTGCCGAGCTGTCCGGCGGCATCGGTATCTGCGGCGGCCCTCCACCTGCCCCGAAGCGCATGCCGCGCATGCCAAAGTCCATCATGCGATAGACGAGCCGGCCCTGCGCGTCGAACGCGGGCTGGCCGAGTGATGGGACAGTCATGAACTGCGCGTCGTTCGGACGGGGTGCAGCCATCGTGCGCACGATCTTTCCATCGGGATCGATGACGAGCATCGAGAGCGCGACCGGATCGAGGAACAACGTCGAGTCCCCGCGATAGGCGATGAGCCCGCCGCGGCCGACGCCGTACGCATTGTTGGTGTTGCTCGTCGAATCGGCGACGAGCTTGACCATCTTCAGATCCTTGTCGAGCAGGACCACGCGATGGCGCGTCTGGTCGTTCACCAGCACGTTGCCATTGGCGAGATACCGAACCGCGGCGATGGACGCGAGCTCTTCGGTGCTCGTGGCGCTCGCAGCGGGAAGCTGCCTGACGGCGATCTTCGCGGTCTGTGCGCTGGCTACCATGGACAGGGCGAGCATGAGCGCCGCTTGCAGGCTCCCCAGCTCGAGGACAATGGCGCGGTTGCGCCGAATGACGCCGGACATCACGGACCTCCTCGAAGTACGGCACGCTCTACACCACCACCGCCACCGAAGCCACCACCAAGGAATCCACCCATGAAGACGCCACCGCCGGTGTTGCCCGCTGTGCCGCTGCGGATGCCCGCAAGATATCGCTGATCGAGATGGCTCGCGACGAGCGACGGCAGCTTGCGGCGCTGTTCGTCGGTTATCAGCACGTTGATGCGCGGTGCGAGCGCGATGAGCATGTCCACCGTGGCCTCACGTGCCGAACGATATCTCCCGTAGGCGTCGTTCTGATCGTACTTGTCGGGCAGCGCCGAGAGGTATTTCGCCACCGGTGTCCAGATGCTGTCCAGACGGATGGTGTACGCACGGTTCCACGACGCCAGTGAATCGGCCTGCGGACCGGTGAGCTCGAGCGTATCGCTCTGACGGAGCAGTTGTGACATCGGGTTCATCACGCCACCGGTGCCATACATGGCCTTCAACAGTTGCTCGCTTGGCTTCTGTCCCTCGCGCGAGCGGCCACGATCGAGCTGCTGCGTGAGCATCTGCCGCTCGCGTGTGGGTCCGACGTCCACACGGATCTGCATGGTGAGCGTCACGGGCGCGCGGAACGTCTGGAACTGTGGGTTCGTGCTGCCGAAGCGCGGATTGACCTCGTACCTGTAGCGCTGCGTCGAAGCATCGAAGCCCTTTACGTAAAGCAGCGTCGGATCGGAGAACGAGAACTGTCCCCAGCCGTGCAGCCGGTCCTCGCCGTGCATGAGCAGATCGGCGGCGCCCAGTGGGTTCGAGACGGAGAAGCTGAGCGTGGCGCGCTGGGGCATCCGCACCTTCATGGGATTGAATGAGATGCTGAGATTCGCGCTCGACGTCCACGGTCCCTCGCAACTGTTTCGGTCGGCCAACCTTCCAACCTGGCGCGAGAGACAGTCCTTCGCGGGGCCCGAGCCATTCGCAAGGAGATCGCGGATGCCAGCGGCGACAGCCGGATCCTTCGCGGTAGCCGGGTCGAAGACGAAAGCGCGGTCGTTGGCGTAGCCGTCGCCGTTGACGTCGGCCGACAGTTGGGGCGTGAAGGTGGTGCCGCTGGCGAAACGGCCGAACCAGTTCACGCGCACGGCGTCGAAGAAGTTGTAGCCGATGTTGTACGTGATCTGATGTCGCGAATCGAACTGAGAGCGCGTCCACTGGACGTCGAGCGGATTTCCGGCCGTACTCGAGAAGCCGCGCACCTGCTCGCGGTTGTCGGCCCACACGTACGAAGCGCTCCAATTGAGATTGCTGCTGAAGCTCGTGGGGAACACGCTCAATCGGACTTGCTTGCTGTCGCTGCGGAGGTCCGAGCGCAGCTCGCTGACGCGATTGTAGCTCGGGCTGACTTTCGCATCCCGGACGGCTATGGCGCCCGTCGTCGGCACGATGCTCGTGGCATTCACGTAGACCGGACGATTGCCTTCTTCCGCGAGCGCGAACCGCTGCGTCGGATTGAAGTTGAGGTCCACGAAGCTGGACTGATTCAGGTTGACGCCATACGTAAGATCGAGCGTGCCGGCAAAGCGGTTGCTCAGCAGCGGGCCATTCCACTGGAGGTTCCCGCGCACGCTGCGGCGCTCCTGATAGTCCTTGTCGAAGAAGGTCACGTTCGGCGCGGTGCTGGCAAAGACGGAGCCGCTCGAGCCATCGGCGCATTGGGTCGGAATGTTGGCCGGATTCTGTTGATATGCATCCCAGTTCGGCTGCGGCGCAGCGGGGCCGACACACGTGAGCTGCTGCACGGCGCCAGGCAGTCCCGTGTTGTCGATCGAGGAGCCGATGAGCGACGCACCCGGCATGTTCTGGAAGACGCCCACGCCGCCGCGCACTACTGCGCGTGGTCCGCGGACAGCGCCGTCGAACGCCGCGATCTGCGGCGCTTCGCCATACGACCACGAGAAGCCGAGTCGCGGGCTCACATAGAGGCGATTCGGGACGTAGTCGTTGCGGACGCCGAAGGCCTGTTGAAGCGCCGCGTTGAACACGGGTGACGCGCTGTAGTGATTGCCGTCCACGCGCAGGCCGTACTGGAGTTGAAGGTCGGGCGTCGCCTTGTAGGAGTCGCCGAGCGACAGTGCGCCGATCGTTTCGCTCGCACTTTGCAGGCGCGGGGAAAGATTGCGCGTGTAGTAGGCCGGCCGGTTGGCCTGCACGTCGGCGAGCGAATTGAAGAAGAACGAGCCGAGCGAGTTCGTGGTCTGATCCTGCTCGTAACCATCCTGCCGCAGCTCGCTCGCCAGCTTGAGCCGGTGCTTGTTGTCCTTGCTGAACCAGGACAGCTGGTTCGTTGCACCGGCGCTGTAGTTCGTGCTCTTCGTGCTCAGATTGGAGTTGCCGCCGAAACCGATGGTGCGTACGCCGCTTGTTCCATCCGCGAACGTGGAGTTGATGAGCACCGTGCCGTTGGGCAGCAGCGTGTATGGCGAGCCGTAGTTGCGGTTCGCGTTGACGTTGATGCCGCTCTCGGAAAGGATGGTGTTCTTGAGATACGCCGTGTGGCTGCCCTGCACGCCACCGCCATAGTTGGTGCGATCGCCGCTGTGTGCCGGCAGCTCACCGGTAAGCTGGCCGACGGGTGACTGACGATTCCAGTTGCCATTGAAGGTCAAACCGAACGTCTGGCCGATGCTCGATCCCGGCGGCGTGTAGTTGAGGCTGCCAAATACGGATCCCTGATCCTGAAGCCGATCATTCGGAATGCCGCCGTTGATCTTGGACGGCACGTTCGCCTGCTGCGTGAGCCAGAGCAGCTTTGCGACAGAATCGGCGGCGATGCCCGTGGCCTGCAAGGCGGCGGGGTCGGTGTTGTACAGCGTCTGCAAGTCGTTTGCGCGCCGCCCAAGCTGATACGAGACAGCGAAGTACGACTTGTCCATGACGATCGGGCCCGACAGCGCCCCGCTGAACGAGCGGTTGCTGTACTGCTGCCCGAGGGCGCGCGCGGTGCGGTCTGTCCACTGCAACTTCGGCGAGTCGAAGTTGAGCGACGTGGTGCGGCGGATGAAGTTCGAGCCGGAGCCCGAATTGATGTTGAACTGTCCTCCGCTGAAGCCCCCGCGGCTCACGTCGTATGGTGTCGTGATGAGGGACGTGCTCACTTGCGCGTCGCGCGGGATGTTCGAGGATCCGAAGTTCTGCCCGTTGAGCGTCGTCGTGTTTTGATCCGCGCTGAGCCCGAGCACCGAGAAGCCCGCGGGATCGCCGTCGGCACCCGTGACGGCAGTGACGCCGGGAATGGAGGCGGCCATCGCGTTCAGGTCGCCCTGTTGGTTCGCGGCGACGGCGGCGGCATTGGTCGTCTGCTCGGTGCCGCTCACATCGGCGGGCTTGTCGTTCCGGTTCACCTTTTGCCGATCGGCGACCGCACGCATGGTGTCCAGCAGCACCATGTGTTGCAGGCGTGCGTCCGCAACGAGAATGTCCTGATCCGCAGTGCGCTTGACCTCGAAGCGGCGGGGCGCGAACCCGATGGCGGTGACGTTGATGAAATAGTCGCCTTCGCCACCCGGGAACGTGATCGTGAACCGGCCACTTCTGTCGGTGCGCGCGGTCCGATTCACGCCACCTTGTACGGAGGTTGCGGTGATGTTCGCGTTCTCGATGGGTGCGTTATCCGGGCCTGCGATGACACCGCGGATGACGTCGACGCCCTGCGCGGCCGCTTGCGCTGACATCAGCACGATGGCGACGAGTGCGGCCACTACAATAGAAGAGATGCGGCGTGACACGGACTGGCGGGATGGAGGATCTGCACGTGACCGGCGTCAACGCCGGGTTGGAGCGGGGTTTGGACGCGGTTCGTTTGGGGCTAACCCGTCTTATCTTAAGTATCGGCACGTTGTCGAGTGGAGCGCTGCATGAAGCCGTCCGCATTGGTCCTCGTGGCCGCCGTCGCACTCGCATGCACGCATCGGGGCACAGTGGTGCAAACGGGAGCTCCCGCCGCGGCCACGGCACGCGATCCTGATTATCGCGAGCCGTTCTGGTCGGATACCATCAAGCCGCTGTCCACGCTGAGCCGAGGATGGAACCGGATTCCGGGACGTTTCGGCACCGGGTGCGCTCACGATTCCATCTACGCCTTCAAGGTGCGGCCGGGCCTCCCGGACAAGGTGATGATCTTCCTCAACGGAGGCGGCGCATGCTGGCGAGCGCAGGAGTGCGATCCGCGGCACGCCACATACACCATGTCCGCGGACTCGGCGAATGACGTCGCCAATCGCGTTGGGCTGCTCGATTACACGAATCAGAAGAATCCGGTCCGGGACTGGACCATGGTCTTCGTGCCGTACTGCACCGGCGACTTCCATCTCGGTACACGCGAAATCGATTACGTGCGCGCGGGCGCCAAGGCCGACGACAAGCCGCTCACGATACGCCACGGCGGCGCCGCCAACCTGGAGGCCGTGCTCGACTGGGTGTATGTCAACTTCCGCAGTCCACGTGCGGTGTTCGTCACCGGAATGGATGCCGGGGCTCCGCCGTCACCAGTCGTGGCAGAGCGAATGGCTCGTCGCTATCCACGAGCGCGCGTGGCGCAGCTCGGCGACGGTGCCGGCGCGTTGCACTCGGACTCTTTACCGTCGATTCTGGCAGCGTGGGGAGCCGCGGAATATCTCCAGCATGATCCCGCGTTTCGTTCCGTCGACTCGGCCGATTTCACACTTGATCGTTTGTACATTGCGTCGGCGGCCGTCGCGCCACGCGTCCACTATACGCAGGTCAACGCCGCGCAGGATGCGTCGCAGGCGTCATTTCTCAAGCTGCTCGGCAACTCGTCGCTTTCCGTGCCTGCGCTCCTTTCCGCCGCGCTCACGGACGTTCGCGAGAACGCGCCCTGGTTCCACTCCTACACGTATCCTGGCAGAGGGCATACGATCCTGCGCTCGAATGCGCTCTACGCGCTGACCGTGGACGATACGGCGTTCCTGGCATGGCTCACCGATCTGGTAAACGGGGAATCGCTCGTGGACGTGGGGGGTCAGTTGCTCATGGAGACGCCCAAGCCACCGCCCAGAAGCATACGGAAGCCCTGAGGGCCTTCTAATCCCAGCGGGCGCAGTTCTCGAACCGATGCCCGCCCACGACGGCGTCGACGACGCGAACGAGTCGCGTGTACGCGTCCGATGCCTGCGCGGCGCGGCGTGGACGAAGGTCACCCTGAATCATGCCCGAAAGTCCGTCCACCCACACGCGTTCGCTGGGAAACCGCGCGAGCGTATCGCGCGCGTACACGAGCAGCCCTCGTGTATGCGCATCGACGCCAAAGAGTAGTTGTCTCGGATCGGCGCATGCTTCCAGCAGCAACGGCATCATCATCTCGAGGCGGACGCCTCTCGGATAGCGCGCGTTTCGGTAGAACAGCGAGCCGGGCTGTGTCGTTGGCCGAATGGGAACGTTGGAGATGCGCGTCGCTCCGTGCGCCACGGAATCCATGAGAATTCGCGCGTCCCGCTCGCGGCCGGCCGCGATGTAAACGGCTTCCAGCGTCGAAAGGCCTCGGCGAACCATTCGAAACCCCTCGATGACATTCGCGCTGAATGGCGCATCGAGTAGAAGGTCGCCGACGGCGATGATCTCGCGCGCGTGCCGCTCGGCATCGTCGAAACGGCGGCGCGCCACGTCGAGTGCCACCATGGCGGCGTGCGACTCTCCCGCATCTTCCAGGCGAAACAGCTCGACAACCGGGAAGTCATTCGGGTGAATCCGCGCGCTGTCCGGCGCCAACAGGGCGCCGAAGACGTCCAGCTGTGAGGCGCGTGCTGCGCGGGAGAACTCGTCGCGCGCAGGATGCGCCGATGCCTGCTCGAGAAATCGTTGCTGCTCTGCCGTCAAGCCATGCGCCGCGGCGAGAATGGCGGCGTCCGTCCACGCCGCGTCCTCACGGGCCGGGAAGAGTTTCTCCGCGGACGTGAGCCGCTTCCATGTCGGATATGCGGTCGCCGCACGTCTCTGGTATGCGGAGGGTGCTCGTGGATCGTCGGTGGAGACGACCGCCAGCAGCGCTTCACCCGCTTCACGAGGCGATGTCGAGCCGTCCGCGGGAAGACGATACGTGCGCCCTCCGCTATTGCGCTGCGCCAAGGCAACTAGCCGAGGCGTCAGGGAGGGATCGAGCGCGCTGTGACGCGTCTGACCGGCCACCGTGAAGAGATTGGCCAGCACCAGGACGCCGGCGCAGAAAAGAACGACGGCCGTGGCGATCGATACCAGCCCAACGGCGAGGACGCGTTGCACTCGTGCGCCCGCACCAAAGGGCTGTCCCTCTCGCGATCGCTCGAAGGCGGCGTACCATGCGGGCGCCAACTCCAACTCGCTCGCGTGAAGCGGATTTACGGAGCGGTGGCGGCGGATGCCCGCGAGCTCGATCTGCTCGGGCAGGCCCGCCACGACGCCCAGCACGGCAAAGACGATCAACGTAAACATGACGGCGGTAGCGAATCTGACTTCACCGGACCGACCGCTTCCGAACGACGCAAGCGTGATGAACGCGACGAACAGCGCCACCGGCGCGGCGAGGAACAACAACGTCGCCCGAACTACGCGCAGCACGCGGAGGGCCGACCGCTCGTGCATGGCGAGTCCGGCGTATTCGCGCGTCCCGGCAATCAGGGCGCCGGTGTCGCCACGCCGATCTACGAGCACCTCGGCGATCGTTCCCCAGCCGTATCCCAGCCGTGCTGCGACGACGAGCGCCTGCGCCACGCGCCACGCGCGAACGGCCCCGCGAACGAATGCCGCAAATCCGATGATGGATGCGGCCGCCAGAATGAGCGGCTCGATGAACGAAGTGCCGGTCACGTCTCGCCCGAGCCGCATGAACAGCACGAGCGGCACCAGCAACAGCAAGGCGGCGAGCGCGGGTGTCGTCATCACACGCCAAAGCGCGCCCCGCGCACGCTCGAGTCCGGGCGGCGGCCACTCGAGCGCTTCCGCCGCCCCCGGAGTCAGTGCGGCCATCGCCTCTTCGGCCGTTGGACGCTCGGCCGCATTCTTGGCGAGGCACCGCAGTAGTAGCGCCTCGAGGGCGGGCGGCACGTCCGCCCGCAGCTCGGACAGTGCGCGCGGCTCGTCCCGCAGATGTGCAGTCGCGACCGCCGCGGGCGCGGTTGCGTCGAATGGACTTCGTCCGGCCAGGAGCTCGTAGCCAAGAAGGCCAAGGGCGTAGATGTCGCTCTTCGGCGTCAGCGGTTCCGCGAGGAGTTGCTCCGGACTCATGTATGCCGGCGAGCCCACGGTCATTCCGCCCTGTGTGATGCGTATTTCGCTTTCGTCGCCGTCGGAGATGAGGCCCGCAATGCCGAAGTCGCTCACGGTGGCGCGTTCGTTTTCTTCGTCCCACAACACATTGGCGGGCTTTACGTCACGGTGGACGATTCCGCGCCGATGTGCCGCGGCGAGTGCGGACGCCACATCACCGATGACGCTCTCCGCGGCATCGAGCGGCAGAGCCCCGGACGCTGCCAGACGTTCCGCCATGCTGCCGCCAGCGACGTATTGCATCACGAAATACGGCGTGCCGTCCGGCAGCTCACCCACGCCGTAAATGGACACCACGTTTGGGTGCGAGACGGCGGCGATGGCCTGCGCTTCGCGCTGAAACCGGGCATGCGCTTCGGCGTCGGCCCGTGCCTGCACGAGGACCTTCACGGCGACAAACCGCTTGAGCTGTGGATCGCGGCCGAGATACACGCGTCCCATGCCGCCTTCGCCGATGGTGCGAACGAGCAGGACGCGGCCACCGAGGGCTTCCTGCAGCGCGACGGCGATGGCGTCGTGCTCGAGCGTGGAAACAGGCGTGGAGCTCGAGGGCCGTGAGACACGCGACTGCCGCGAAGCGCGAGACGAGCGCTGCATTGGCGCTACGATACGTCGCCTGTCATCAGGGCGTAAGGTGGAACGTCTAAATCTCTCGCGTGACTAGAAACATCGCACTGCTCCTCGCCCTGCCTTGCCTCATCTCGTCGCGCGCGTCCGCACAGGGCGGCGCGGCCACGCAGGTTGCACCCGCCGGCGATATCCGGGGCCACGTGGTCAATGCCGCGAGCGACACGCCGCTCGCCGGAGCCATCGTCGACGTCACCGCGGCAGGAGCCCAGCTGACGCTCGGGCGCGCCACCTCGGTTGCTGACGGGACGTTCCGCCTCGCCGGTCTCAAGGCGGGACGCTATCACGTCCACATTCGTGCACTCGGCTACAGGCCGTGGGACAACCCGTCCGTTGCCGTTGCATCGGGGACCGTCGACCTCGGCATCGTTCGCTTGGTCAGCGCGCCGCTCGAGCTCGAATCCGTTGCCGTGACCGGCAAGCGGCAGGACGTCCAGCTTGCTCCGGATCGCAATACGTATGTGGTGCGTGACATGCCAACCGCCAAGGGCGGCAACGCGCTCGACGTCCTTCGCACCGTTCCCGCCGTGGACGTGGACATCGACAACGTTGTGAGTCTCCGCGGCAACTCGGGCGTCACGATCCAGATCAACGGTCGTCCGAGCCCGCTGAAGCCGGCGCCGCTCGGCGACTTCCTCGCCCAGCTGCCTGCCGACATGGTGGATAGGGTGGAAATCATACCCAACCCGTCGGCGCGCGATGATCCGACTGGAGTGGCCGGCATCATCAATATCGTCCTGAAGGAGGAGGTCGACGGCGGCACGACCGGCGGCGCGACGCTCGCGGGTGCCACCACGAAGCAAGCGAATGCTGGGGTCAACTTCGGGTATGAACGGAAGGCGTTGTCGCTCTACGGAAGTTACGGATTTCTTCGCGACCGCCGCCCCCGCTCCGAGGCGCTGTTCCGCGAGAACGACTATCTCACACCACTCACCTATCTGGATGAGCTCTCCAGCCGCATCCAGGCGCGGCGCATCCATACGCTCACGGGCAGCGCGGGCTACAAGGTCACCGGGCACGACGACCTGTCCCTCGACCTGTTGGCCAGCTCGCGGCACGACGACGAGTCCAACGGCATCACCTACCGCGCGCTCGACGCAAGTCGTGCATTGGCGGGCCTGTCGGACCGCGTCAGTTCGGGGACGAACCAGGAGAACGACTTCGACGGAGCGCTCTCGCTCAAGCATGCCTTCGCGGAAAAAGGACACAAGTTCTCTGCCGAGCTTCGCGCTCTTCGTCATTCCGAGGGTGGGCCGACTGCAGTCGCCGCACACGCGTTGTCGATGGGGGGAGCCCCGCTGAGCACCACCGATCAGGAGACGCAGCAGAATCTCGAACGACCCGATGAGAATTCGCTCAAGGTGGACTACGTCCGCCCTATCGCGGCGGGCGTGCGAGTGGAGACCGGGTACAAGAGTTCGTTCGATCGTTTTCACACGGCGCTCGACACTCGCGTGTTCGACGCAAGCCGCGGGGCCTATATGCTCGACTCGACGCGCACCAGCGATTTCATGTACCAGCAGGATGTCAACGCCGCCTACGGCATGCTCACTGGACAGCGAGGGAAGCTGCAGTTTCAGGGAGGCGTGCGGGTGGAGCACGCGTCAACGCAGTTTCACGTGGCGTCCGTGACCACGACGTTCGAGAACACCTACAACAGTGTCTTCCCGAGCGGACTGGTTGCGTACAACATCGACGAAGCAACCCAGGTGAAGCTGAGCTATTCCGCGCGCATCAGGCGGCCCGATGACGCCGACCTGCTCGACCCGATTCCACATTACGCGGATCCGCTGAACCTGTCACGCGGCAATCCGTACCTGAAACCGGAGCACACCAGCGCGTTCGAGCTCGGCCTTCAGCGTTCGATGGGAAAGAGCACCCTTCAGGTGACGCCATTCTTCCGCCGCACGTTCGACGCCGTGAGGACGCTCAGGACCATCGACAGCGCCGGCGTCACGACACGCACGTTCGCCAACATCGCGACGAGCGACGCGTATGGCGAAGACGCCACGCTGGCGGTGAGCGGCACCCGCCTGAGCGGCTTCGTTGGCAGCAGCGCTTTCCGTCAAGTGACCAATGCAGCCAATGTCTCACCAGATCTCTCGATCCGCACTTTCGGATGGAGAGCCCGGGCCAATGGGGCGTTGCGTGCGTCGCGCAGCGTGGACGTGCAGGCCCTCTTCTCGTATCAGGCGGCGATGACCGTGGAGCAAGGCTGGAATGCCAGCCGTACGCAGTTCAACCTGGCGGCACGGCAGAAGCTCATGGACGACCAGTTGAGTCTGACCCTCCGCGTCATCGACCCGTTCAACACATCACGCGAGCGAGGCACCACCGTCGATCCTCGGTTTATCCAGAGCTCGGACCGCGCGCGGGCCATTCGTGGCCTCTTGCTCAGTGCAAGCTGGACGTTCGGGAAGCCGGAGAAGAGGAAGGATGCCATCGACCTGAATGACGACACCATGAAGTGAGAGAGTCGAGCTAGACGGATACCTCGCGCCGCACTGTCTCCGCTGCCGAGACGTTCACGTGCCCGCGATCGTGAATGGGGCCGGAACGCTCTTTCAGCATCCCTCCAGCACGGCCCGCAATGGCCGCTGCAATCTCGGCAACGATCGCCAGCGCGATCTCATCCGGCGACTCCGCCCCGATGTCGAGCCCGACCGGCGAATGAACAGACGGAGGTATGTCGCCGCCGGTCGCGCGGTCGCCGAGCAGTTCCAGGGTCCTGCGTTTCGGCCCGAGGACGCCGATGTAGCTGACGGCGGCATCGAGCAATGCGTGGAGATAGGCTCGATCGTACGCTGCGGAGTGCGCCATGACTACTCCGATCGTCTGTCCGTCGAGTGTGACCGACGCCTGAAGCGGTGTTGCGTCCTGTGTTGCGTTGAGGCAGACGACGAGATCCGCCGCCGGAAAGCGTGACGCTGACGCGAAGGCCGCCCGATGATCGACGACCGTCACCCTCCATCCCATCAGCTTGGCCAGGCGCACGAGCGGCACAGCATCGGCACCACCGCCACAGACCACCAGATCGGCGGCGGGACGTATGAGCTCGCGCGCAACGTTCGAGCGCATGTCCGGCAGCTGGCTGTCACCTTCGATGAGCTGTCCCGACTGGCCGAGCACGGCGCGCGCACCGATCCGAAGTTGCGTATGCTCATCCGCGACAAGCGTGAGAAGCGTGACGGGGCCGCGCTGCGCGGCCAGTCTCCCATAGAACGCGGCTGCCTGCACGAGGCCATCACCCGAGAGCGGCTCGAGGAGGAGATCAATCATGCCTTGGCAGCCAAGCCCGAGCCCGAGCACTGCGTCGTCAGACGCGCGCGTGTCGTAGCGGATGACACGAGGATGACCTTCCGCGATCACGTCCGGCGCGCGTGCGGCAATGTCCGCCTCGAGGCAGCCGCCGCTGACGCCGCCGATTGTCTCGCCGTCGCTCATGACGACCATGCGTGCACCCGCTCCGCGATAGACGGAGCCCTCCACGCTCGGCACCGTGACGAGGAGGACACTGGAGCCACGCCCGGCGGCGTCCGCCAGCGCCTGTTGCACACACTCGAGCTCCCGCATGTCATGAATGCTAGACGTGGTTAACTTCTTCGTCCATTCGCGACCCGCCAGACAATCATCATGGCCGACGACAACGGCAACGTTCTCACCGACATCGAGCCCGGATCCATCAGGCACGTCCATCTGGTTGGCGTGGCCGGAACGGGGATGGGTTCGTTTGCCGGGATGCTCAAGGCAAAGGGATATGAGGTGACGGGTAGCGACGAGAACGTCTATCCCCCGATGAGCGACATGCTCGCCGCCTGGGGCGTGGGCGTCATGACGCCGTACGCACCGGAGAACATCGATCGGGCGAAGCCCGACCTCGTCATCATCGGCAACGTGATTCGGCGCGTGAACGTCGAAGCGACCGCCGTGCGGGAACGAGGCATTCCGCAGATCAGCTTTCCGGCGGCCTTTGGGTCGCTCGTGCTGGCCGGCCGTCACAGCGTGGTCGTCACGGGCACGCATGGCAAGACGACTGTGTCGGCGCTTCTCTCACATGTGCTGGTATCCGCGGGCACGGACCCGACGTTTCTGGTCGGCGGTGTCACGTTGAACTACGACGGAAATTTTCGCGTCGGCGCAGGCCCTTACGTCGTCGTGGAGGGCGACGAATACGATACCGCGTACTTCGACAAGGGGCCGAAGTTCATGCACTATCGCGCGCAGACCGCCATGCTCACGAGCGTGGAGTTCGACCATGCCGACATCTACCGCGATCTCGCGCACTACGAGTCGGCATTCGACCGCTTTGCCTCCACGTTGCCGGAGGACGGCTTTCTCGCGGTCGCGGCATCATATCCAAATGCCGTGGCCATCGCGCAGCGCTCCTCGCGCGCATTCGTCGCCACGTACGCGGTCGCGGGAGATGCCGATTACCGTGTAGAACGCTTGCAGTTCGCCCCGGAGGGTGCTCGCTTCGTCATTCGTGAGCCGCGCGGACATGCCGGTGAATTCCTGCTGCCCATGTCGGGACGTCACAACGTGGAAAACGCACTTGGCGTGTATGCCGTGGTGCGATCGCTTGGTCTGAGCGCCGATGAGGTGCGCGAAGGGTTCCGGACGTTTCGTGGCGTGAAGCGGCGGCAGGAGGTGCGCGATGAGGTGGACGGCGTGCTCGTCATCGACGATTTCGCGCATCACCCCACTGCGGTCCGTGAGACGATCGGCGCCATCCGCCTGCGCTACCCCGACCGTCGGCTCTGGGCGGTGTTCGAGCCCCGCTCGAACACGAGCCGGCGGAACATCCATCAGGCATTGTATTCCACCGCCTTCGACGCAGCGCACGCCGTGTCGATTCGCGTTCCCGAGCCGCACGACAAGGTTCCGCTCGACGAGCAGCTCGACGTCGCGAAAGTCGTTGCGGCGCTGCGCGCAAAGGGAATCGACGCGAACGCGTCCCGCGATGTACCCGAGCTGGTGGCGCTTGTTGCGGATGCAGCGCGTCCCGGCGACGCCGTGCTCGTCATGAGCAATGGATCCTTCGGCGGGTTCATCCCTTCGCTGCTGGATGCGCTGAGACATCGTTCGTCGCGCGCCTGAGTCGCACCGCCGGCGCGGCGGACGTCACGCGACGACGTCGATCTCGTGCACCTCGCCCCAGCCGGCCACCCCCTTCGGCACGATCGCGAAGCGGATCTTCGAACCCACCGGAAGCCGGCCCGTGTCGAGATGTGCGAACCACACGCCGATCGACGCGTCATGACCCGTCACCTCCACGGGCTCGCCGTCGTTCACGGTCCAGCGCACGACCATGGCGGGCGGTGTCTGAATGCGTAGACGGTTCGCGACCGGCATCCGGTGCGCGCGGCTCTGCGGTGCCCACAACGAGATGTCGCAACTCGCCTTCTGCCGCACGTAGCGCTCGTATGGTTGCTGGGGCATGTCGAACACACGCCCGTCGTGGAGCGAGCGAACGAGCTTCGCGTATTCCGCGTGTGCCCACACGAGCGGCATCGCGCTGCCTGTCGCGCGCCCGTTGAACAATTCCAGCTCGGGAATGTCGGGCGCGTCCCACACCTGCTCCGGCAACATGCCGCCGTCGCTCGCCTGCGCGCGCATGACGCCCAGGAGATGGGTCGCAACTTTTGCGCGGCCGGCCGCGAGCTCGTAGTGCGCGCGCTCGCCGGCGAGCAGCGGCCACGGACGGCCAACGCCCGTCCCGTCGAACGGCGCGCCATTTTCCTTTTCGCCGTACCCGTCGCGATTGTAGCGATACCAGGCGGGCCCCGTCTCCGTTCGCACGCGCAGCATCGCGTCGATCACCTGCACCGTGTTCACGATGCGTGGATCGTTCGGATCGCGCAGCCCGTAGCGCACCAGCGCCAGCGCGTCCGCGCTGACGATGTCCTCGTAATGACACCATTCGACGCCGCCCGGCCGGTTCTTGATCGGGATGTAGCCCCCGCTCCTGGGTGACGCGTCGCAGATGTCGTCGGGCGCCACGCGCACGTAGTAGCCGTCCACACCATGTGCCCGCGCGATGGCACTGTCGTGGACATACACCCAATCCTCGATCCGCGCATTCCATGCGTCCGCGGTTTCCCTGAGCAACGTCGCAAGATCCTGCTCTCCGGCATGATCCGCAAAGTCCGCCGCCACGAGCAGCGCCGCGATCTGCGCGGCCAGCGAGTAGGTGGAATAGCCACCGTTCTCCTCCCACCGGTCCTGTGCCGTGACGGGCCCATTCTTGACGAGAAAGGCCGCCGCTCGGCGAATCATCTGATACGGATCGAGATCCTCCAGCTTCCCTTCGCGGCGCAGCATCTCCGCAAAGAGGATGGGAAACGCCACCTCGTCCATCTGCAATCCGTTCCAGTAGGGCGTGCCGTCGAGCCACAGGTTCTGCGCCCAATGCCCGTCCTCCTCCTGCGTGCTCATGAGGTAGCGCAGCGTGCGCCGCGCGAGCACGTTGTGCCCGAGTGCGATGAGGGCTTCCGCGCTGTTGACGAGATCGCGCGGCCACACGAGATGGTAGCCGCCCAGCTCGTGGTCGCTCTTGGTGTGGCCCCATGGAATGGACAGGCTCGCGATGACCGCTCCGGCCGCGCGCTTGTCCTCGTGAATGGCGAGCACCGCGGCGCTCATGCCGTAGAGATCGACGACGCTGTCGGGCAGCCGGAGTGGCGTCTTTGTCCGCCGATCGCGACGCGGGCGCTTCGAGCGGTCGGAGGCGAACGTGCTCTCGTGCGCGTGCACCGCCACCGTGCGCGCCGCACTCTGCCGCGACTCCTCGAGCGTCTGTGTGCCGTCGGACGTGCGAGGGCCAACGGTATGCTCGTGAAAGCGTAGCCACTCGCGCACGTACGACGCCTGCACCCGATCGAACGCGGACGCGAGCGACATGCGTCCGCGCTGCGCCGCTTCCGCCGGCCCCATGCCGAACGCGAGCACGATCACGAACTCGGCGACGTCGGCGCTCGGATGTGGGCACGCGCCGACGTCCACCTCTCCGGTGAGCGCGATGTTTCCGTTGCGCGCCTCGTTGCTTGGCTCGGTCACCATGCCCGTGGCCTTGACCTGGCGCCAGCCGTCGTTGACGCCGACGTAGCCGCAGCTCATGCCCCGCCACGGGACGTCGCACGCCATGGCGAGTGCGACATCGAGGCGCTGCGCGAAGAGCATGGGAACACCCTTGTATGCACCCACCCACCCGTCGTTGCCGTACCCTTGATTGCAGATGTGCGGAGCGAGCAACACAAACACGCGGTAGTCGGCTGGCGCGCCCTGCAGCGCCCGGAAACGAACGCGCTGCAGCAGCACGTCGCGTTCGGGATCCGCGATGACCGTCTTCTCGATCTCGAAGCGGCCCTGTTTGCAGGTGTTCACCATGCGATAGCCGGGGACTCCCGGCGCCAACAGGTGCACCACACTGTTGGTGTCGCGCTTCTCTTCCGAGAAGAATCCGTCGGCGGCGCTGACGAGAAGACCCAGATCTCGAGTGTTCGCCTGATCGACGCGCGGGTAGTACACCTCGTCCACGATGCCGTGTGACACCGTGAACCAGACGTGGCTGCGCCCGTCCAGCGCGGTGCCCACGCCACTCTTCGCGCTCGACGTCCAGCGCGGTTCGACGCCGGGACCCATCGGACCGCCGTGGCCGGAGACCGGCCCGGCAACCGTCACGTTCGCCGCATTGCCCGCGTCCAGAGACGAATTCCTCCGCGGAAGGCGTGCAGGTTGCTGCCGCGCCGCGCATGCGGCGGCAGCGCCAGGAGATGTCGTACGTTCCCACCACCAAGCACCACATACTCGGCGTTGAGCGCTGCGAGGAACATGGCCACGACGAGCTCGACATGCCGTCGCCATGCCGGCTTGCCGAGCCGAATCAACCCGGCTTCGCCCAGATAGTCCTCGTACGTGTGGTTCTTCCGATACGGCAGGTGCGCCAGCTCGAGCGGAATGACGACACCGTCGGCCACGAGCGCCGTGCCCAGTCCGGTACCCAGCCCCATGAAAAGCATGTTTCCGCCCTCATAGCTGCCAAGCGCCTGCATCGCGGCGTCGTTGATCATCTTCACGGGTCGACGGAACGCCTTGCGATAGTCGAATCGCACCCAGCCATGTCCGAGATTCACCGGCTCCATGTGGGGCCGATTGTTGACCACCGGGCCGGGATAGCCGATGGTGACCCGGTCATACTTCCACTCGGACGTGGCCTCGAGCACCTCCTTCACCATTTTCGCCGGCGTGAGGTGCGGACCCGACGGCAGTTTCAGCGGCACCCGCTTTCCCGACAGCAGCACCTTCACATGGCTGCCGCCGACGTCGATGACAAGAATTCGCACAGATGGTTCCTCTGGCGTCCGCTCAATCCGAATGGGTCAAATATGGTGATGAAGCAGGCCGCGGCGCTCGATCGCGCACTGTGGTCCGCGCGTCGCCAAGAACGCGCCGGAGTGCCGGCGCGTCGAAATCGGCGGAAGGACGGAACGCCCCCGAGGAATCGCAGCCGCTGGCGCGGCTCAGCCCTCGCCCTGAGTTGCGGCCACCGAGAGCTTCAGGCTCTCGTTGAGTGTCGCGTCTCCGCTGATGATGGAATCCCACGACAGCTCCTTCCCATTACGACGCCCCTTCTCGACGACCTTGATGCCTTCGGGAGCAATCGTGATGGTGTACGTCTTGTCCCCGTGTGCAAGCTCGCGCTTGATCGACTTGTCCAGCTTGGTTGCCATTGGTTGCCTCGCGGTGGAAACGATTCGCGCGAAGCTAGCCCGTGAGCACCAGCGATGCCAGTGGCGCCGAGTTTCCGCGGGCGACTCCGCCACATGCGCATGCGCGGTGCGCAGATTCGGGCGCGTGCTCGCGAACGAACCTTCCGCATAGGTCGCCACGATGTGCTCCGAGGCGAGCGAAAGTCTAAAGCTCCCGCCGCGGGACTCGCGCCAGTACCGGAGCACCGCGCGGACGGCGTCCATCGCATTGCCATTCATCGTCTCGACACCATGCAGGTCGAGGCGCAGCGTGCGCACGCGGCCAGGCAATTCCGAGCACGCCCGGTTGAGAGCGAAGGCGTCACCTGCGTTCAGCGATCCACTGAGGTACATCGTCGCCGCATCGTCGGCGACTTCCACGGCATGACGCAATCTGGTCTTCACGGGATCCATCCTGGCTCGGGTACGCCTTCAGGATCGGCTCCCAGCGCAACGGCCCTGCCAGTGGAGATTCAACAATTGCGTAACGAACCGGGTCACGTGCCTTGGAGACCCCGCAGATCCGCCGAAAGATGGGACCGGTCGGCCACTGCTTCGGCGAGCGGGCCGTGCGCGCCGAAGGCGACGATCGACACGGAGCCCACCGGGCAACCAAAGCGATAGCGAAACCGGCCCACGTCCACGCCAAGCAACTCGCACAGCAGCACTCGGATGGACGCCTTGTGAGACACGAGCAGCACATTGCCGTCGCGGTGGCGCAGCGTGATCTCTTCCACCACGCGCGCCATCCGCCGTGCGAGCGCAATGGCGGTTTCGCCAGCCGTCGGCGGATTCCACGCGGGATCCGCGCTCCACCGCTCATGCTCGTCGTGCCATCGCTCAGCGACCACATCGGCGCTCAACCCATCCCACTTGCCGTAGTCGATCTCGGCCAGATCGTCGCGCTCTTCCACCGGCAGACTCAGCACCTCGGCGAGGGGCTGCGCCGTAGCTGTGGCTCGTGTCAGAGGACTGGAGTAGATCGCGCTCCAGTCGAGATCCCGATAGGCGCCGGCAAACGCCCGCGCCATCGCGGCGCCGTCATCCGTCAGCTCGGGATCGAGACCGCGGCCACAGAACACGTTCTCGCGACTCAGCGCGGTCTGGCCATGGCGCAGGAGGTACAGGCGAAGTGTCATGCGTCTCTCACAAAGGGACCCAGCAAAGCTATCGAGCTCATTTGAGAGCGTGACTGGCATTCATTCTGCCCGTGTCCTCCTCTGACATGTCGGTATTTCTGCACGCTCGGGCCTCAGCGCCCTCGTCACCGCGTGCGCGCAGGCCGCTCACGCGAGCATTGCTCGTTTTCAACCCGGCGAGCCGCGGTGGCCTGCGAGCTCTGAGCCAGGTCACCCGGGCATTGCACGAAGCAGGCGTGGCGTTCGAAGTGGCGGAAACGATCGGCTCGAGCCGCCCAACCGAGGTACTGCGTTCCCGCATCGCGGCCGGTCCGAGCTATGACGCCGTTCTCGCCCTTGGCGGAGATGGGACAGCCATGGAAACCGCCTCGGCACTCGCCACGCTTCCCGACGCGCCAGCCCTCGGCATCATCGCCGTTGGCACGGGAAACGTTCTCGCTCGAACTATCGGTATGCCGAGAGACCCGGCGCGTGCGGTTCACTCGCTGTTGGACGCAGAGACTTCCCCGGTCGACCTCGGCAGGATCGAGAACGGGCCCGCGTTCGCCATCGGGCTCGGGGTGGGGCTCGATGCGTCCATGATCGCGGGTGCTTCCGCGGCGATGAAGCGCTGGCTTGGTCCTGTTGCCTATGTGTGGCCCGCTCTTCGCGCCGGACTCAGGCTTGAGCGGTTTCACGTGAGCATCCAGGTGGACGGCGTGACACACGACGCCGAGGCCTGCTCCGTGCTCATCGCGAACTTCGGCACCGTGCTGGGCGACATGTTCTGCTTCGGCGACAGCATTGCGCATCACGACGGCAAACTCGACGTCTGCGTCTTCTCGCCAATGTCATTGGTGGATGCGGGTCGAATACTGTTCCGCTTGCTCTTCGGAGGCGTCAGCCAGGATCGCTGCGTGCGGACCATCCGCGGTGAACGGATACGCATCAGCACTGAGGTGCCCCGCCAGGTTCAGGCCGACGGAGAGCTTCTCGGGCTGACTCCCGTGAGCGTGCAGGTCGAGCCGGCCGCGGTGCAACTGCTCGTGCCTCGCACTCCTGCGCGCCGATGGAGACTTCGTCGCTCGGCTCGGCAGGTTCGGCCGCAATTGCGAATCGTGCGATGAGGACGGTGCCCGCACGAGCGCATTACCAACGGCCCTCCGTGTCCCGGTTCTTCGCCACGTTCGGCTACGCGTGGTTCACGATCGGTCTCCTTACGGGAACGCTCGTGCTGGTCATCGCGGTGCGCGGCATTCTCGACCTGCTCCAGACGCTCGGCTGGAGCCAGGAGGCGCAGAATCGTTTGCTGATCGCGGTGATCCTCCTGTTCGTCGCGGGGTCGTTTCTGCTGGCGCGGCGACTGGTGCGCGCGCTTTACCATCAGACGACGCGCACGAGACGCCTGGTTCTCCTCGCCCTCGCCGTCGGCGCCATCTTCACGGGGTACGCGTGGTCCAATCCAACGCGGTTTCTTGCCCGCCTGGCCGGCACGACACCGTCCGCGCTGTCGATGCGGGGAGGACCGAACTTTCTCTTCGGCTCATATCCTGACGACGATGACCTCCGCGAGCTGAAAAAGAAGGGCGTCACCGCGATTGTCTCGCTGCAGAGCCCGGCGGTCGTGGTCGAAATCTCAGGCATCGCCGAGGAACGAAAAGCCGCTGCGCGTGAAGGCCTTCGGTTCATCGAGGCGCCCATGCTCCCATGGGTGAGCGACAACGCCGAGTCCATCGAGAAGATCAAGCAGCTCGCGCTCCACGGCACAGGCACCTACTACGTGCACTGCGGACTCGGCCGCGATCGCGTCAACATCGCGAAGCGGGTCATTGAATCCATGATGCCGAGGTCGACCACCCGTCTCGCGAGTACCCCGGACTTGAAGAGCGCACTCACCTTCGACCGGAGATCCGAACCCTTCCAGTTTGGTCTGCCCATGAAAGTGGCCACGGGTGCCTGGGTCGTTCCGGCACTCAATCGCGACGAGTTCTACGGGTTCATTCTCCAGGGGCAGCCTGGACATGTCATCGTAGCGCTCGATTCGCGCAACGCCGTGCAGAAAGCGTGGTTGGCGAGCGCGGTTCCCGACATGAAGCTGTATGCGGTGCCGTACACGCTCGTGCCCTATCCATCGGCTGCGGGCGACACCAGTACGGCCGATGTGTTGCGAGTCGTGACTGCGCAGAAACCGCCATTCACGGTCATCGTGCCGAGCACGACCTTCGACCTCGGCGACCCGCGGAATCCAGTCGCGCGCGCCATTGCGAAACGGTACGGCGTTTCCGTGACGGCCTTGCCTCGCACCGTGGAAACGACTCCCGGAGAGACGCCCGACCTCAAGGTGTCGGGCGCCGGTACACGCAACTAGACGGGAGCGCTACAGCTTCGACAACAGCAGGAATTCCACGCGGCCATAGCCTGTGCCGGCCGCGCTGTTGTTGCCGCCACGATAACCGGCGGACGCGCCAACGCGAAACTCCGGCGTCGCGCGGTACTCGATGGTCGGGCCGACCTCGTACCGGAAGATGGAGGGCGTAAAATCATTCGAGCCCTGCAGCACGAGCTCGGCGCCGAGGTAGATCGGATTGGCCGAGGGCTCAAGGCGATGCGCGGCGCGGCCGCGAGTCCAGTAGTACTTCGAGCCGAATCCGTAGCTTCCGATCCATTGGGCGCTGTTCTCGCCGTCGCCCCAATAGTTCGCCTGCGCGCTCACGAACACTCCGTTCTTGGAGCCGAGCTGATTTCCGGCGACGACCGCACTGCGCGTGGCCTCGGAGCTCACGAATGAATATCCGACGGAGCCCTGTACCGATCCCTCTGGTGCCACGTATTCCAGCCCGACCGCAGGCGAGAGCGCCCATGCCTGCGTGTGCGACGTCGGAGTAACGCCGTCCCGGAAGCGATACGTCTGGCCAACCAGCGACGCGATGGGCCCCCAACCCTGATGGCCGGAGCTCAACGTCGCGCCGAGAAGCGCCGAGCCCTCACCGAAGCCCGCTACCTCCGCGGAGCCATACGTGGCGAGCGATTGTGCGCTCAGTGGAGTGGCGGCGTACAGGATGGCGGCCGCGAACGAGGCGAATCGTAGTGTGGTCATCGTGAAGCGTGCGTGAAGCGTTCTCGTGTGAACGAACCTGCGTGAACGCACCGCGTTCTTGCCAAAAGCGTACCACATACGTGGTAACTGCTTTTGGCCCAAGGCCTTAGCGGCCTGAGGCGTACGGCATGGACGAGGCGGAATCGAGCAGTGGCGGTGCATCATTTGCCTCATGCTGCTGAGGCACTTGACCCATGACACCAACCTCATCCGCTCCCGTTTCATGTCGCACAGTCGGCTCATTCGACGCGGTCCGGTCCTCGTCGGGCTCTGCGTGGTTCTCACAGCGGCGCAGAACCGCTGCAATTCGGGAGTGCCGGGCGAATCGCCGCCACAGGCGAGCGCCGCAAAGCCGGTTGAGGTGCACAACGGCGATGTTGCCGCGACGACACCTGCCGGCCGCACTCAGGGGCCGCTGGTGATTCCGCAGCCCGCTCCTTTTACGCCGGTGGCCGTTGGCAAGGCAGCACAGACCGCGTTCATGAACGGATCCGCACGCACGGCGTGGCGCTATGTCTCGCGTGAAATGACGAAAGCCGGATTCGTCGGCGCCGCTCGCAACTACCCGTTCCTCACGGTGTGGGACATGGGCAGTACGCTTGGAGCGGCCTATTCCGCGCGCGAGCTCGGGCTCATCGACAACGCGCGGTACAAGGACATCGTCAGTCGCGCATTGTCCACCATGGAACGAATGCCGTTGTACGACGACGTCGCGTTCAACCGCATGTACTCCGCCGTCAGCGGGGCAATGGTGAACAGCAAAGCAGAGCCGACGACCACGGGCATGGGCTTTTCCACGCTCGATCACGGACGCCTGCTCATCTGGCTGAAGCTCGTCGGCGCCGACGACCCCGCCCTCGCGCCGCCGTGCGCGGCGGCTATCTGCTGGGAGAGGAGATCCTCGCGAACCGCGGCGGCCATCGGGCGTATCAGGAAGGCCGCGTGGGCTACGAGCAGTATGCCGCCGAAGGATTCGCGCTCTGGGGAGCGAAAGTCGACTCGGCGCTGGATTTCTCGGTCAACGGAAGACCTGTCAACGTCTACGGGCAGACGCTCGTCACCGATGCACGCGGTGGCGATGTGATGACCAGCGAGCCATTCGTCATGATGGGGCTCGAGTTGGGCTGGCAGAATCCGACGTGGCGCAACCTCGCGCTCGCGGTGCTCGCCGCGCAGGAAGCGCGCTATGAGCGGACCGGGCTCGTCACCATGGTGAGCGAGGATGCGATCCCCGTTCCACCAGCGTACTTCTACTACTACCTGCTCTATCGCGACGGAAAGCCGTTCGTGGTGACAACCGTGAGTGGCGTCGCGAACGACGCGTTCCCGCGATGGGTGAGCGCCAAGGCGGCATTCGGCTACCACGCGTTGTCGCCGAGCGACTACACGTGGCGCGCGCTCCAGACGGTGAAGTACGCCGGTATGCAGGATGGCTGGACTGCCGGAGTATTCGAGGGCACCAGAAATCCGACGAAGACGTTCAACCTGAACACGGCAGCGGTCGTTCTCGAGTCAGCGGCGTATATGAAGCGCGGTTGCGCCTTCGTCCAACGAAGCTGCGCCAACCGGTAGCGCATCGCTGGCCTGATCGTCCCCGGTCGAGTCGACGCCTCTCCGTGACTCGGGGGCCGCGAACAGCCGCCGAAGCCACAGAAAGCGGCGTTGCGGAATCTCGCGCTGCACGCCGACGACGAAGCTCACGTGCAGCGGCGACTCGAGGGAGCGGCTGAACACCACGACACCACGGCCGGCGATGTTCGTGTCCGGCACCTCCCACTGCATCGTCGCACCCGGTTGCACGGGCTGCTCGAGAACGAGACGAACGCCGCCGCGACTCTCTTCCTCGAGCAGCCCCATTCCCATTCGGGTTTCCTCGCCGTCGATCAGCACGGTGACGAAGACGGGGAGCGCAACCACATGCCGGCGCCCGGCGCGAGGGTTGATGAAGCGCTGCAATGCGGCTGCTATGACGTCCATGCTGTCGCGATACAGCTGTCGCGACAATGGAATGGCGTGATGCGCAAGGGTCAGCTCGATGGCGTCGCGCGCGCCGGGCGACAGATCCCCGAATGCGACGCCGTGGAGATACACATCGCCGTGAAGCGATCGAATGGGCGTGCGGTGCGTGATGACGCCGCGCGTAATCACGGTTCCCGAGGCCAGCGGCAGCGGAAGCTCGACCTCGGTGCCCGGCTCCAGCATGCGCGTGCTGCGGAATGACAGCCCTGACGCGTTGACGTCTTCCGTCGTCGTGGGAATCGCCTCCTCGAACCTCGAGCCGTTCACCAACACGGTTGCCAGCGTCGGTAGCCGGTGCGCAAACCGATAATCGGCGCGCATCTGCCTGGATCGAATGCTGTGGCGCACCACGTACATCGCAAAGGAGAAGTTCCAGGCCACCCACGCGCCGTTCACCACGAATGCTGTCGAGACGCCACCTCCATCGTGGTAGTGCACCCAGCCGGCGTGGCGTGCGACGAGGGCCCACGCGAAGGCGCCCGCCGACAGGACAGCGATGGCGAGCTGTGGCGCGTACGTGGCGAACGGCACGTCGCCCGTACCTTTCGGGGTGACGTTGAACCGCAGCGGCTTCCGCGCGAAATAGCCGGACGTCG
>WNFL01441951.1_pt1 | contig 43141 bp, 39 predicted proteins | sample 5400361 | NCBI WGS metagenome assembly WNFL01 (sample SAMN13153351, study PRJNA577476) | soil metagenome | isolation source: 40 cm soil on Douglas fir-dominated hillslope | place: USA:California | collected 2013-09-17 | reverse complement strand
CATCGCGGTATGGGACAAAAACATTTTGACAGCAAGTGGATCATCGAGCAATATATCCACACGCTTGACATTCCATACACCATTTTGCGTCCGGTGGCATTTATGGACAATAACAATTGGAGACGCGCCTATATATTGAGTGGCACCTACACCGGTATGGGCTTGCGACCTGAAAAAAGCGTGCAAACAATCGCTGTAGAAGATATTGCGGTCTTTGTTGCGCTGGCATTTGGAGATAAAAAATCATATCTCGGCAAAACCATTGAACTCGCTGGCGATGAATTAACAGAAACTCAAACAGCAGAAGTTTTCAGTAAAGTGATTGGTCGCCCCGTGACTCTTGCCGGGCCATCTGGACCAAGCTGGGCGCCTGAAGAAGAAGTCAAGGCTGCCTTCAACTTCTTCAACGGCGAAGGCTACGATGCGGATATCGCTGCGCTTCGCAAACTATACCCGGGGCTGCTCAATTTCGAGCAATATCTCCGCAAGAATGGCTGGGAAAATCAACAGCCGATCCCCATACCTGAGAACGCCGGATGGGGTAGTTAACAAATCAAGTGACGGTCACCTTTAAGGTGACCGTCACTTTTTTGGAAAATCTAGACCGAATTGCTTTGCTTGATGATAGACTTGCAAGGTGAACTGCACAAGCCACAGACTTGCCAGCTTGGCGAACTTTGAAAATTTTATCGGAAGCAAAATCTCGTGGATTAATTAACGAAATTGAAGCGTATGTAGCGAAATTATGTGATTCGCGTATGTGGATTTCTGTTGAAGTCCAACAGCGTATTCTCAAATTGGCAGGTGAGTCTTAAGGTCAAAAGCGTTCCAACATAGCATGCACCTGACGTGTGGGAGTCTGCGGCATTTTCAAGCATTTCGCGCAGCGTGGCTTTGAGTTTTTTCTGCTCCCAAGCAGAATCCACGCCCGCCCACACGCAGGTAGCGCAAACCGTTGGCCGGCTGAGAAAGTTTGCTTATATGAATATGATTAAATTCAGAGCAAAAATCGAGATCATTGGCGTCAATCCCTTTGTGTTTCTACCAGATTGGGTGTTACATGAAGTTTTCACGCAAGCTGGAAAAAGCAAAGGGAAAATCCCGGTGAAGATGAAAATAGATGGGCATGAATTTGTGCAAACTCTCATAAAATGGAGCGGCGCTTGGCGGTTGTATCTCAACACTCCCATGCGAAAAGCTGCTGAGAAAAATGTTGGCGATGCGGCAGATTTTGAGATTGCGTATGACCCGATCGAGCGAGTTTTTCCAATGCACCCTAAATTTGAAAAGGCATTGCAAGAAAATGAAGAAGCAAAGAAAGTGTTTTACAAATTACGTCCTTCCTTGCAACTCGAAATCAACCGATACTTTAGTTTTCTAAAAAATGAGGCATCGGTTGACAGAAATGTAAACAAGGCAGTTCAGTTTTTATTGGGCAACGGAAGGTTCGTTGCAAGAGACAAACCGGAGTAGGCAAAAGAAAGTGATGTGATGAATTTTGCCTGTGTGCCTAGCCAGTGATTGGTTCGTGAGCAAAGAAAAAAGAAAGAGTATCGCTTGCAAAGAACGCCGCCCAACACCCCGTGCAGGCGACTCGGCTACGCCTTCTGAATTCATAGGTGGCTGGCGCAATCCGCCGAGCGCCTTACGCAAACCGTGAAGGCACACCCTGTCAAACAGGCCCATCACTCAATTTCATCAGCGACCGCGCTTTTTCCCGCGCGAAAACAGGCTTTGGCTGTAAAATGCAGGATGAAATTTATCACCCCCGTTTTGCCGGCAGCAAGGAGGAATCCCTGAATGACAACGAAAAAACCAGCCGAAGCCGAACAACCGTTCGATATCGAGAAAGCCATTCCACTCCTGCGAACAGCTGTCGCGCCCTTCCCCAAGGCGGCCATGTTCGAGCTGGCCGAGCGCGGCCACACGAGCCTGTTCGAACAACTGGTGGCCTGCCTGATCTCGATCCGCACCTACGACGAGGTCAGCCTGCCCACCGCGCTGGGGCTGCTGGCGCGGGCGCGCACGCCGGAAGCCATGCGGCAGTTGTCGGTTGCGGAAATCGACGGGCGGATCCGCGCCAGTTCCTTCCACGAAAACAAGGCCCGCCAGATCCACCAGATCGCCGAACGCACGGTGGAAGAGTACGGCGGCCGGCTGCCCTGCGACCGGGATGTGCTGCTATCGCTTCCAGGCGTGGGGCCGAAGTGCGCCAACCTGGCGCTGGGCGTGGCCTGTGGTGAACCCTTCATTAGCGTGGATATCCACGTCCACCGCGTGACCAACCGCTGGGGCTACGTGGCCGCCTCCACGCCTGAACGCACCTTGCTGGCCCTCGAGGAGGAACTGCCACGCGAATACTGGATCGAGATCAACCGCCTGCTGGTGCCCTTCGGCAAGCACATCTGCACCGGCAGCCTGCCGCACTGCTCCACCTGTCCGCTGCTGGAGATGTGCCCGCAGGTGGGCGTTACGGCGCACCGCTAAGGCCCCTTTCAAAAGGGGAAAGGCTGGAGGGGCTGCGCGGGCAATTTGCAACAACCGCCTGTGCTACTCCGTATATCATGATGTACTCTGCTGTCTGGATAGACATCTAACCAAGGAGAAACAGATGGAACCGACGACTGTATGTCCCAAATGCAATGGTAAACTGGTGGAAGGTTTTATTCCCGACTCAAACTCAGGAATGGTGTTTGTCAACACCTGGGTTGAAGGTCCCCCCGAGAAAAGCTTCATCAGGGGCACCAAGATCGAGGGAAAAAGGCGGTTCTATGCCAGCACATATCGCTGCGAAAAGTGTGGCTATCTGGAGTCTTACGCGCGCGACGAAGTAGAGTAGCGCCTCGGCCCCAAGCCACATTGTGTATCATTGAACAAGAGAACTCCGGGATTTCAAAAATCTCGGAGTTCTACAGGCTGTCAATTTCATAATCCATTCCGCTTTCCCGCCCACAAAGCGGGATTTTGCTGTAAAATTCAGGCCGCACCTGCTCCAAAAACCTATTCGAAAAGTAGAGCTAATTCCATGACAACCCCTTACTGGTTACAAGACGCAATTTTCTACCAGATCTTCCCGGACCGCTTCGCCAACGGCGACCCGTCCATCGACCCGCCCAACGTCCAGAAATGGGGCGCGGCGCCGCACAACTGGGGCTTCCAGGGCGGCGACCTGCGCGGCATCATCCAGCGCTTCGACTACCTGCTGGAGCTGGGCATCAACGCCATTTACCTGAACCCGATCTTCCAGTCTCCCTCCAACCATCGCTACAACACCAGCGACTATTACCGCATCGACCCCAAGCTGGGCGACATGCTCGACTTCCGCGCGTTGATCGAGCTAGCCCACCGCAACAACGTGCGCGTGGTGCTGGACGGGGTCTTCAACCACTGCGGGCGCGGCTTCTTTGCCTTCGATGACGTGCTCGAGAACGAAACCCACTCGCCCTATAAAGACTGGTTCCACGTGCACAAGTTCCCGCTGGAGGCCTTCGGCCCGGGCGATGCCGAGAACTACGAGGGTTGGTGGAAGTTCAAGTCGCTGCCCAAGTTCAACACCTCCAACCCGGCAGTGCGCAAGTATATCTTCGACGTGGCGCGCTACTGGATCGAACGCGGCGCGGACGGCTGGCGCCTGGACGTGCCCAACGAGATCGACGACGACGATTTCTGGGCCGAGTTCCGCCAGGTGGTCAAAAGCGCGGACCGCGATGCCTGCCTGATCGGCGAGATCTGGACGGCCGATCCGCGCTGGGCGGACGACACACACTTCGACGGGCTGATGAACTATCCCGTGCGCGCTGCCCTGCTGGACTGCCTGTGCGGCAGGCAGAATGTGACCTGGTTCGCGGATAGCCTCGAGAAACTGCTCATGCTCTATCCGCACGAAAACGTCTACGCCATGTACTTCCCGCTCGGTTCGCACGATACCGAACGCGTGCTGACGCTCCTGGACGGCAGCCTGGACAAGCTCAAGCTGGCCTTCCTGTTCCAGTTCGCCTGGCCCGGCGCACCCGCCGTCTATTACGGCGACGAGATCGGGCTGGAGGGCGGCAAAGACCCCGAATGCCGCCGCGCCTTCCCCTGGGACCCGGCCGAATGGAAAGGCGACCTGCACGCCTGGGTGCAGAACCTGATCGCCGTGCGCGGTGCGCGCGCCTCCCTGCGCCGGGGCGAGTACGCCCGTTTAACGGTGGACGAAGCCCGCGGGGTGTACGCTTTTACGCGCACGCTCGGCGAGGAGCGCACGCTGGTCGTCCTGAACACCGGCAACCAGCCGCAGGATATCGCCCTGCCCATCCAGACGCTCTGGCCCGACGGCCATACCCTGCGCAGCCTGCTCGACCATCACCCGCTGACCATACAGGCGGGAAAGATCAAGATCAGCCTGCCGCCCTGGAGCGGGCAGTGGCTGGGGTAACAAACATACATGGCTCACCCCGAATTTAATCTTTCGAGGTGAGCCTGTCTTTTGAAGACACAATACATCCAGCCCCACCCAATTCGAACTGAGATCAGGACATTAATCGTGTCCATTAAACCGGGGCAAGCTCATATTTCTTAAGTTTGGGGTTAATCATATTTTGTTTCAAGCTGCCGGCAAGCGTAACTACTTTCGAATCGCATCGTACCTATTTAATGAAAGTTGTTTACTTCCAGGAAAGAGAGATTTTATGGAAAGCAAGGTCAAACGATTGCTCCGTCCCATCCGTCTCAGGTTGATCGGGTTGCCGCTGATTCTGTTCCTGGCCGCGCTCATCTTTGATATCGTCTATTTACTCTCGCAAAACCGGGCATTCGCGCTAGTCTCATTTGTTGCGATTTCGGCCGGCATCGTCGGTGGGCTGTTGGATGCCATTTTCGGCCTGCTGCGCTGGCTGGCGCTGCCTTCCAAAACGCGCGCCGGGAAAATGGCCTGGGTCTACGGGACGGTGAACCTGATCCTCATGCTGCTGTTCACACTGAGCTGGTTGTTCCGGCGCACCAGCATCGATCTCGCACCGTCCACATTCGTACTCACGCTCTCTTACGCAGGCATCCTGCTGGGAATGCTGACGCTCTGGCTGGGCGGCGAATTAGCCTACGGTCTGGACGCAGGCGGGCAGCGTCGCGCAAACCTGAATGCATCTAGCTCGCCGCCTTCAGGCCCGCGATTGATGCGGTCGTAATCGAACGGCATTTGCCTGTCTTTCATAAGCAAGCCCGGGTAAAGTTCACCCGGGCTTGCTCTTTTTAAGGTAAATCAACCAACCAGGGCCGAAATAACATCTTTGTCTACATTCTGTCTACGGGTAAGCTGTATCATTAGTATAGGTAATCTGATAACCGACCTGCCACAATACGGATCCGTTGAAAATAAGAGAGGAAAAATGAGCAACCTACCACTTGAAATCCGTAAGATCATCGTGCAAGAAATTTACAACTGGGAAAAGGAAGGCTTGCTAAGCGCTGCGCAGGCCAGGGCGATTCTCGTTCGCTATACCGACGTTCCCACGCCAGATTCTCAGCCTGCTTCCCACACACCTGTTCAGGTGACACCGTCCTCACCACCCGCCCCGCATCAACCACAACCTACGCTGATACAGACCCTGCTCAGCGAAACAAGTATCAAAATTGCCCTCTATCTGGGCGCCTTCTTCGTCATCGGCGCCGCCTTGATTTTTGCTGCACTGGTTGAGACACTGCGCCTGCCGATTTTGATGGTCGTGGCTCTATTGTTCTGCACGGGAGCTTTGATACTGAAGAAACGCCTGCCGCAGCCAAGTTTTGTTCTTTTCCTGGTCTTTTCGATGCTCCTGCTGATTAGCGGGAATGTCCTTGCAGAATCACTCCACCTCACCGGGAAGGCCACCACAGGCTACTGGATAACGGTGATGGCATGCATAGCCGTCCTGTGGGCTTTCAGTACCTGGCTTTATCGCTCGCGCTTCTTCAGCCTTCTGTCCTTCGGCGCCCTGGGCGTCGCCGTTGGGCTGGGAGTCCACCTGGTTGATGACGCGCAAGTTGACCTGTATCTGCTCATACTGACCATCTCCGGCTTTTCTGCCCTTGCCGGAACATGGCTGCTCAAACGCTGGCAGGGTCGAAACTTCGCCATGCCGCTCTTCGTGCTGGCGCACATCCAGCAGCTCTTTATCCTATTGATTGCTCTCGTATATGAAGCTCTGCATGGGTTTGGACTCGTTTCCAGCACGAATTGGTTGGTCGCCATCTCGATCTGGCTGCTGGCCTCGGTATTCTATATACTCAGTGATCTGGTGATTTCCTTTGAGCTGTTCCCGTTCATGGCTGTCGGTGCACTCCTCCTGATTCCCTGGCCGATACTGAGTGAACTCAAGCCTCAAAACTATGTCTATGCTCTCGGCTGGTCACTCTGGGGAGCGCTCTTTGCCATCGTTGGAGAAATTTTCGGGCTGATAAAATTGCCAAAATTCCGTCAATATGGGCTGCCTTTATCCCTGGGCGCATTGGGGCTGCTGGGGCTGGGCGCGCTGGTCGGTTGGGTGGATAGCATCTCGGTCGGCTTCGGGTTGTTCCTGGGCGCTGCCCTATTGCTGGCGGTCTTACACATTTTCCTTCCGCGCTGGTGGATGTGGAGCACCGCCCTGCTCTTCGCGCTGCTTGCCTATTTTCTATGCTTCTATCTCCCCGGCCTGGAACCTCCCAAGGGCCTTCCGGTTTACCAGTTTATCGCTGCGACAATTTTGCTGCTGCTCCCTGACCTTTTCCTGAAAGCCGACCTGAATGCAAACAAGGTTTGGCGCTGGCCGCTCAGAATCTATGCCGGTTTGCTAATTCTGTGCTCCACATTGGTCACCCTGGTATCCGGCATGGACGATCCACAAAAGGCGGCCATTGCATTCGGGGTTTTGGCCGCCTTTTTCCTAGTCTACGCGCTGCGCTATGCCCGACCGATCACCGGGCAACCGGAATTGGGGTTCCTGTTTACAGGCTATCTTACCCTGACGATCATTTTCGTCACACGCCTGTTTGTAATGGACCGCTGGCTGTGGCCGCTGATCGGCCTGGCAACAATCTACTACATCGCCGGTTCTCTGCTGGCAGGCATTCAAGAAACAGGTCATTGGCAAAGAGTATTCAGTTCGAGCGGACTTCTATTGGGCACATTGACTGCCCTTTCAGCTCCTCTGGAACATTCGGGACTGGCGGCCAGTTTTCCCGTTGCGATCGCAGCCACATTATGGGCTGCTGAAGCATTCCGGCGGCGCAACGTCTGGCTAGGGTTCCCTGCCAACGGATTATATTTGATGGCTTATTTCATGATCCTGGTGGAGTTGAAAGTGACTGAGCCGCAATTCTTTTCGGTCGGGGCCGCAGTGCTTGGAATGCTGATGCACTACCTGCTGATGCGCTCCGGCAGCAAGACCGGGACTTTTATCACCGGTACGCTCTCCCAACTGGTGCTGTTGAGCACCACCCTCTACCAGATGTGGGCCAGCCAGCAACTGAGTTTCTTTGTCGCGCTGTTCTTCCAATCACTCGTCGTCCTGGCCTACGGGCTTGTCATCCGTTCACGCAGCCTGGTGGCCGCACCCATCGTATTCGTCGTCATCGGCGTAATCCTGGTGGCATTGAGCGCCCTGAAAGGGATTTCCCTGGTCATCCTGATCGGTATGGCAGGCATGCTACTCTTGGCGCTTGCCATCCTGGCCATCGTTATGCGTGAACGCATTGCGAGCCTCAGCGAACAAATGGGCGGCTGGAACGCTTGATCGTTTTTCGACCTCTACCTACCCTGGACAGGCAAGCCCCGGTGAGTTTCACCGGGGCTTGCCTCTTTGTAAGGCAATTTAGTACTTACAATATATATCCTCAGATGGAGTAATGCAGTACTATTTCAGGTAGAAGTCTTGATTGCAGGAGGTCCTGGTGAGTGGATCGCGAAACGCGAAAGTTTTAGGGGTGCTCCTATTCATCGTCATAACCGTACTCCCGCTTGGAAGTTCCCTGGCCACCGCCTCACTGGCGGGAGGCGGATCGAAAAAACTGGCGCCATATTCTTATATTACCCAATTCGGAAGTACCGGTGGACAACCTGTAACCAACCTGGCCACCATAAGCCAGACCGGCACACAGGATAACCCGTCTGCGTACGTCACGTTCACAACGCCGAACGTACTCTACCGGGGCTACCGCACGTATTTTTTACCCGTCAACATCCTGCGCGGGAGTGTCTCAACGCTAACGGTGAAGGTTAATTACAAAGGCCCCGCCTCGGCCAGCCAGACCTGGACGTGGTACCTGTACGACTGGATAGCCATGAAGTGGGTCAAGATCGGAAATAACAGCACCGCCACGGCCAACCAGTGGAAACTGCTGACGTTCAACCCCACAGCGCCAATCCGGTTTATCAACAAAAATACGCGCGAGATCCGCCTGCTGGTGCGCTCGAACAATGCCAGCGGGAATGCCAAACTGGACTATGAATCCGTCTGGCTAGGCTACAACTTCACGCCCACACCCATGATTACCATGACGCCCCCCCTCACCGGGATATCCCGCCCCGACCACGTGGTCATCGTCGTCGAAGAGAACCATGATTACAGCCAGATCTTCGCTGACGCCTGCTGTACGTATATCAATGCGCAGGCAGCCGCAGGAGCGTTGATGACCAACTCGCATGCCGTCGAACATCCCAGCCAGCCCAATTACCTGGACCTTTTCTCCGGGTCGAACCAGGGCATCACCGATAGCACCTGCCCGCTCACCTTCTCTACGGCCAACCTGGGCCAGGAATTGATCGCCGCCGGGCTGACCTTTGGCGGTTATGCAGAAGACTTGCCTGCGGTTGGCTCAACCGTTTGTTCGGCGCCGGACGGTTCAGGCGGTTCAAGCGGTTATGTGCGCAGGCATACTCCCTGGGTCAACTTCAGTAACGTGCCGTCTTCCGCCAATATGCCGCTGACCAGCTTCCCGAGCGATTTTAGCCAGTTACCCACCGTTTCCATCATCATCCCCAACTTGTGCAGCGATATGCACGACTGTTCGCCCGCCACCGGCGACGCCTGGCTGCAGAGCCACCTGGACGCTTACATCCAATGGGCGCAGACGCATAACAGCCTGTTCATCCTGACCTTCGACGAGAACACCGGCACTGCCGGAAACCAGGTCGTGACGATCTTCGAGGGGCCCATGGTCATTCCGGGCCAGTATAACGAGTATATCAACCACTTCACGCTGCTGCGCACGCTGGAAGATATGTACGGCCTGCCCCACGCCGGCGAGAGCGCGAACGTCGCTCCCATTATGGATATCTGGGTAGTGGATGAGGCGACTCCAACGCCGACACCCACCCCCGGCGGCTGACGCATGGCAGTTGCCACCAAAAGGCCCAGGCGTAATTGCCCGGGCCTTTCACTTTTGTAGGCGACTGTAGTACTTATCTCCCAACGACGGATGCTCTCGATCCGGGTAAGATTTTAACATCAACAGGAGCATCCCATGAAACCTGCCCGGCTGTTCATCCTTTTCGCTTTTGTCTTGTTAACCGCAGTGTCGCTGCTACTGTTTGGAAGCTCACCGGCTGCTCACGCAATGATGCTGAATGCATCGGTAGCGATGGCGCCTGCTTCTTATGTCACCCTGTCCGGCAGTACCGGCGGGCAACCGGTCGGCAACCTGGCCGTCATGGACCAGTCTGGTACACAGGATAATCCGTCAGCGTACGTCATGTTCACAACGCCGAACATACTCTACCGGGGCTACCGCAGGTATTTTTTACCCACCAATATCCTGCGCAGCACCGTCTCAACCCTGAAGGTGAAGGTAAATTATAAAGGTCCTGCCTCCACTAGCCAGACCTGGACGTGGTATTTATACGATTGGACGGGCTTGAGCTGGGTCAACATCGGGAATAACAGCGCCGCCATTGCCAGCCGGTGGACGCTGCTGACGTTCAACCCCGCTTCGCCGCGCCGCTTTATCAACAGCACGACGCGCGAGATCCGCCTGCTGCTGCGCTCGAACAATGCCAGCGGGAATGCCAAACTGGACTATGAATCCATTTTGTTGGGCTACAGCGTACCCCCGACACCCACGATTACCATGACGCCCGCACCCACTCGCACCCCCGGCGGGCCCGGCGACCCAACCGTGGGCAGCTGCCCCATGTTCCCGGTGGACAACATCTGGAATAGGCGCATCGATACGCTGCCGGTCAATACTCACTCCACTGCCTGGATCAACAGTATCGGCCGCTATACCGGGCTGCATATGGACTTCGGCTCCGGCACCTGGAACAACTGGCCGATCGGCATTCCCTATAATGTCGTTTCGTCTACACAGGCAAATGTCAATATGGGCGCAGGCCAGTTCCAGTACTGGGATGAATCGGATCTGGGCGGTTACCCGATCCCGGCCAGCCCGTTGATCGAGGGTGACCCGAATGGAAGTGGTGATCGACACATCCTGATGGTCAAACAGGGCGAGTGCAAACTCTACGAACTGTATGCCGCGCACAAAGTCAGCGGCGTCTGGCACGCCGGTTCGGGCGCCATCTGGGACTTGAACTCGAACGCCCTGCGCCCCGATACCTGGACCTCCGCCGACGCCGCCGGGCTGCCGATCCTGCCGGGCCTGGTGCGTTACGACGAAATTGCGGCGGGCGAGATCAACCACGCCATCCGCTTTACCGCAAACAGCACCGCCGGTTACATCTGGCCGGCCCGCCACCTGACCGACCCCGCCAACCCGAACGTTACCCCGCCCATGGGCGCGCGCTTCCGCCTGAAAGCGTCCTTCAATATCAGCGCCTACCCGGCAGACATGCAGGTGCTGCTGCGCGCCATGCAGCAGTACGGCATCATCATCGCTGATAACGGCTCGGACTGGTACATCAGCGGCGCGCCCGACAGCCGTTGGGATAACGATATGCTGCACCTGCTGGATGATATTACCGGCAATGACTTCGAAGCGGTAAATGAATCCGGCCTGATGGTTGACCCCAACTCTGGTCAGGCCGGCCTGCCTTAGTCCTGAGCGGAGTGGCGCCAAAGGCGCCACGCAGTCGAAGGACCACCAACGTGCCACGCGCCTTAAAGGTGCGTGGCACATCTTCTGCTTCCATCTTTGGACATCAATACACCGATTCTCTACCGTACATTTATGTGCGACGACGTAAAGTAGAGAAAACTCCGATAAATCATTAATACTTTGAGTTCAAACTATTTGATATAATAACAACGAGTAGAGCCTCACCCTTTCAGGAGATAACGGTATGGAAAATGTAAGAAAAATTCAACGGCTCGTTGAGCCGCAGTCCGTCATCGAAGGCGCGGGCGTGCGCTTGCAGCGCTCCATCTCCCCGCACCCCTCCAATCTGTTCGACCCCTTCCTGCTGTTCGACCATTTCGCTTTCAACGATCCACTCGAAGGCCCCATCCGCGGTTTCCCAATGCACCCACACCGCGGCATTGAAACGGTCACCTACATGCTGGAAGGCTCCACCCACCACCGCGACAGCCTGGGCAATGCCGGCCTGATCGGCCCTGGCGACGTACAGTGGATGACTTCCGGGCGCGGCATCATGCACGAGGAAATGCCGCGGCGCGGGCCAAGCGGCGCAATCTACGGCTTCCAGTTGTGGGTCAACCTGCCGGCCGCGCTGAAAATGACCACCCCTCGCTACCAGGAAGTCAGCGCCGAAACGATCCCCAGCGTGGAACAAGATGGGGCCACGGTACGCATCGTCACCGGGGAAGTCTTCGGCGTCAAAGGCCCGGTCACGGAGATTGCCGCGGAACCACTGTATATCGATGTGACGCTCGCCCCGGGCGCGGAATTCGTCCAGGAAATCCCGGCCGGGCACACGGCGGTGGCTTATGTGTTCGAGGGCCAGGGCATCTTCGGGGCCATGGAGACCGATGATAGCACGGCCGGCCTGGAACCGGTCAGCGCCGTCAAAATGGTCGTCTTCGGGGATGGCGACCACATCCGCGTCCGGGCGGCCGAGGATTCCCCGGTGCGCTTTATGTTGATGGCCGGTGCGCCGTTCAAGGAAAAGATCGTGCCTTATGGCCCGTTCGTGATGAATACCATGGAAGAAATCCAGCAGACGCTGGCCGAATTACGCAACGGGACGTTTATTCAGGCATAATGATAAAGACGGCTTTCAGAAGGGCCGCACACCCGATCGGGTGTGCGGCCCTTCTATTCATTTCATTCCCCGGTATAATTCGGGCATGACAAAAGTTCTCTTTGGTGAACGCATCGGGCGTGACGGCACACTGCGCCTGGGCTGCTCGGCGGTAATCTTTGATGAGACACGCCAGAAAGTGCTGCTGACGCGCCGCGCCGATAACGGCCAGTGGTGCCTGCCCAGCGGCGGCATGGAGCCGGGTGAGAGCGTGGCCGAGGCCTGCACGCGCGAAGTATGGGAGGAGACCGGCCTGCGCGTGCGCATCCTGCGCCTGACCGGCGTATATAGCGACCCCAACCAACTGATGGTTTATCCCGACGGGAACAAGATACAGGTGGTGGCGCTGAATTTCGAAGCCGAAGTGAGTGGCGGCGAGCTGGGCCTGAGCGACGAAACGACCGAGGCCAGTTATTTCCCGCTGGGTAAAACCTCCCAAATGGATATCATTGGAAATCATTTCAAGCGCATCCAGGATGCCTTGCTCGACCAGCAGGCTGCCTTTGTGAGTTGAACCTGGCATGACCACCCCACCCTTAAACCCCACTGCCCAAAAGATCCAGGACGCCCTGCGCGCCCGCGGCTTCGACTGCACGGTGATCGAATTCCAGGAAAGCACGCGCACCGCGCAAGAAGCCGCCGATCGCGTGGGCTGTACACTCGGGCAGATCGTCAAGTCGTTGATCTTCAAAGGGGCGGAAAGCGGCAAGGCCATTCTGGTGCTGACCAGCGGCGCCAATCGCGCCGACGAACAGCGCATCAGTACTTACGCCGGCGAAACGATCGGCCGCGCCGACCCGGACTTCGTCCGTACAGTCACCGGCTTCGCCATCGGCGGCGTGCCACCGCTGGGCCACACGCACAAGATTGAAACCTATCTCGACGAAGACCTGCTGCAATATGCCACTATCTGGGGCGCAGCCGGCACGCCCAACGCCGTCTTCGAAATGCCTGCCTCCGCATTACAAAAAATGACCGGGGGAAAAGTCGTGCAGGTCAAATAGTCAGTAGCTTTTCAAGCAATTCCTTTTCCTGTTCCGCCGACGCCACCTCGCCATCCAGCCAGGCGGCGCGCAGGCGCAGCAGGATTTTTTTATAGGCCGGGCCCGGCGGGACGCCCAGGGCTTTGAGCGCCGCGCCGTCCGTCTGTGGCTGGATGTGCCGCCAGCGGGCCGCATACGTCTCGAGCGCCGCTTCCCCGCTGACGAGATATAGCGCGTAAACGGCCGGGAGCGGGATCCGCTCTAATCTTTCCACCCATTTCGACGGTTTTGCCCCGCCTGAACCCGGCGGTTTTGCCCCACTAAGAGCGGGCAGGTCGGCCCGCAGCCTCGCGGCCGTGCGGACCGGTTTCAGCACCGCCAGCGGGAAGGCGAGGCGCGTTTGTATAGAGTCGATTTCAGCAATATTCAGATCCAGCAGCCACAGGCTGTAACCCAGAATCCAGCGCAACGGGATCCCGGAAACAAGCTGCCCCAGCCCCCACCCAGGAGCGGGGACGGAATCCAGGCCGGTCTCCAGCCGCCGGTGCAGCTCCGCGCTCCAGGGCAGCGGCTCTGCAACCGCATTCAGTACGCCAAGTTCGTCAAGCCGCGCCAGCGTCGCAGGGGCATGCGGCTCGTCCAGTACCAGGTCGAGTTCATGCCGCACGCGTTCTGCGGAAAGGCGTTTGATCAGCGGACGCGCTTCGGCGATCAACTCTAGCGTGTGCGCCTCGATCTGGAAACCGTAGCGCTGCTCGTAGCGTACGGCGCGCAAGATACGCGTCGGGTCATCCGAGAACGACGCGTCGTGCAGCACGCGCACCAGGCCGCGCTCGATATCGGACGCGCCGCGATATGGATCATACAGTTCGCCAAAATGCGCGCCGTCCAGCCGCACGGCCAGCGTGTTGATCGTGAAATCGCGCCGGCGCAGGTCGTCTTCAATCGTGGAGGGCGTCACCTCCGGCAGGGCGCCCGGCCGGGCATACGTCTCGCGCCGGGCGGTGGTGAAATCCAGAGAGTAGAGAGTAGAGAGTAGAGAATGGTCTGACTGCGCTCTATTCTCTATTCTCGATTCTCTTGACTCTATCCTCGCCGTCCCAAAACGCGCATGCGCCGTCACCTTGCCGCCGTGTTTCTTTGCCAGCGCGCGCGCCAGCGCGACGGCATCCCCTGCGACAACGATATCGAAATCCAGCCCGGGCCGGTTCAAGACCAAGTCACGCACAAACCCGCCGACGATGTAGGCCGGCAGGCCGCGCGCGGCCGCCTCATCCGCGACGAGGCGCAGCAGGGCCAGTTGTTCAGGGGGCAGGGCGAGGAAGGATGGGAGCATGGGAAACATAGACCAATAAAACTATTGTACATGAATCCTTGATTTCCTTCGCGACTTGCGCAAATCATGTATAATATTGCTATGAATTTGAACCCACTCCCGTCCCCCTACAGGAAAACCTCCCGGTCTGGATAGGTTCGCTTTGTCGTGCAAGCAGACGGCTCCCAGACCCGGCGAGCCGTTTTTTATTTGGACGGTGGACGACACTCGATCCCTGGGAACTCATTCCTGTTCACTATTCCCTGAATCACTCGAACCTTATGGACCTACGTGACCTTACCGCTAAAATGAACTCCTTCGTCCGCGCCAAAGGCTGGTACAATCCCGGCAGCCCGCGCCCGCAGACACCGCGCAACCTGGCCATCTCACTCAACCTGGAAGCAGCCGAGATCCTGGAGCACTTCCAGTGGAGCGAACAGACCAAAGACAAGGACGAACTGGCCTCCGAGCTGGCCGACGTGGCGTTGTATCTGTTACAGTTGGCCTCGATTTCAGGGATCGATCTCGAACGGGCCATCCTGGAAAAGCTGGAAGTGAATGCCGGGCGTGAATGGGACGAGGAAGCAAACAAGTAGGCAAGTAGATTCGTAGACTGGTAATCAGTAAATTGGTAAACTGCTCACTGATAACTGACAACTCGAGACTGCTAACTGGATACTCAACCATGAACATCACCATTTTCGGTGGTTCCCTGCCCAAGCCCGGCTCAGCCTCCTATCAAGAGGCCTACGACCTTGGCAGATTGCTTGCCGGGGCGGGCCACAGCGTACTGACGGGTGGCTACATCGGCACGATGGAGGCGGTTTCCAAAGGCGCCAGCGAAGCCGGCGGCCACGTCATCGGCGTAACCTGTGATGAGATCGAGCGCTGGCGGGCGGTGAAAGCTAACGCCTGGGTACAGGAAGAACGCCGCTACCCGACCGTGCGCGCGCGCCTGGATGCGCTGATCGAAGGCTGCCAGGCCGCCATCGCCCTGCCCGGCGGCCCCGGCACCCTGGCTGAGATCGCGCTGACTTGGAACCTGATGATCGTTGATGCGATTTCACCCCGGCCGCTGGTCCTGGTCGGCGCCGGTTGGCAGGCGGTTTTCGGCGAGATGTATTCATCGCTCGGCGACTACACACCGCCGCAGCAGCGGCAGCTGCTTCACTTCGCTCCGAATATACAAAATGCCGTGGAGATGCTGGGAGACCCGAAAGCAGAGAATAGAGAATAGAAAATAGAAAATAGAGAATAGAGAATAGAGAATAGTCCAATTCTCTCCCTCACCCCTCACCCCCTCTACTCCCTACTCCCTTCTCTCTACTCTCTTTGTCTCTCCTCTCTACTCTCTAACACCGAGGCCCTTATGACAGAAGAAAAACTCCCCACCCGCAGTGAAAACTTCGCCGAATGGTACAACCAGATCGTACTCAAGGCCGAACTGGCCGATTATTCGCCCGTGCGCGGCTGCATGGTCGTGCGCCCCTACGGCTGGACGCTGTGGGAAAACATCCAGCAGGCGCTCGACAAGCGTTTCAAGGATACCGGCCACGTCAACGCCGCCTTCCCCCTGCTGATCCCCAAATCCTTCCTCGAAAAAGAGAAGGAACACGTCGAGGGCTTTGCGCCCGAGCTGGCCATCGTGACCATCGGCGGCGGCGAAGTGCTCGAGGAGCCACTGGTCGTGCGGCCCACCTCAGAGACCATCATCGGCTATATGTACGCCAAATGGATCAAATCCTATCGTGACCTGCCCGTGCTGATCAACCAGTGGGGTAACGTCGTGCGCTGGGAACTGCGTACCAGGCTGTTCCTGCGCACCACCGAATTCTACTGGCAGGAAGGCCACACCGCCCATGCTACCGAGCAGGAAGCGCGCGAGGAAACCCTGCGCATGCTCGACGTCTACGAGGACTTCGCCATCAACGAGGGTGCGGTGCCGGTCATCAAAGGTGTCAAATCCGAGAACGAGAAGTTCGCCGGCGCGGTCATGTCCACCACCATCGAAGCCATGATGGGAGACACCCGTGCGCTGCAGTCCGGCACATCGCACTTCCTGGGGCAGAATTTCGCCAAAGCCTTCGAAATCCAGTTCCTTGACCAGAAAAACACCACCCAGCACGCATGGACGACCTCCTGGGGCTTATCCACCCGTTTCATTGGCGCCATTATCATGACCCACGGCGACGACCAGGGCCTGATCCTGCCTCCGCGCCTGGCACCCATCCAGGCCGTGGTCATTCCCATCTTCCGTAGTGACGACGAAAAGAACCTGGTCATGCCCGTCGTCGAGCGGGTCTTCAAAGAACTGAAAGCCGCCGGCATCCGCCTGAAGGTGGACGAGCGCGAGGAAGTCACGCCCGGTTTCAAGTACAACGACTGGGAGATGCGCGGCGTGCCCCTGCGCATCGAGATCGGGCCCAAGGACGTCGAGAAGAACAGCGTGGCGCTGGCCCGCCGCGATAAGCCCGGGCGCGAGGGCAAAAGCTTCGTCCCGCAGGAAAACCTGGCCGCCACGGTCGGCGATATGCTGGTGACCATCCAGGCTGCCCTGCTGGAGCGCGCCACTGCCTTCCGCGACGCCCACATCCACGACCCCAAGGATTATGCCGGGCTGGTAGAGGCCGTCCAGGATGGCTGGGCCTTCTCATGGTGGTGTGAGAGCCGGGAGTGCGAGGCCAAGGTCAAGGAAGATACCAAGGCTTCTACACGCTGCATCCCCATCAACGGCCAACCGGGCGGCGAAGGCATATGCATCGTCTGCGGCCAGCCTGCCAAGCGCAAGGTCTATTTCGCAAGGGCCTATTAAGAAAAGTGCGGCGTCCGGTGTGCGACGTGCGTGAAAGCTTATAGACAGCGCAGATCGTACTCCGCACATCGCACGTGATTACCCCATGCCCGCCATCGACATCGCCCGCCTCAAGATCCAAGCCGCCGTGCTGGTCGAGAAATTCGACCAGCCTGCGGTCTTTCTTAAAGGCCTGCACGAGATCCTCGATCATTACGCCGACCGCACCATGCGCATCGGCGTGGTAGCCTCGCCGGTCTCGGTGCTGCCGGCCTATCGCGCTCCACAGGCGGTTTTGCGCCAAATCGAAATGGAACTGGCTCCGCTGGCCGGGGCCTTCCCCGAACAGGCCATGGCGCTGACGGATGCCCTGTGGAAGGACGGCTATCTCGAAACCCGGCTGCTGGCAGCCATCCTGCTGGGACGCGTCCATCCGGAAACGCCGCTGCTGCTCGAACGGATCACCGCCTGGGTCTCGCGGGCGCGCGACAGGCAGTTGCGCACGGCCCTGCTGAGCGTCAGCCTGGCCCGCCTGCGTCGGGAGTCGCCCGCCGAATTCCTGAAACTCATTTCCAGCTGGTTCGATCCGTCCACGCTGAAGATGTGGTCAAACGGCATCCAGGCGTTGCTTCCCTTGATCGAAGATGCCTCATACGACAACCTGCCACCCGTCTACAATGCCGTGCACGTGGTCGTCGAAACCGCCCCGTCCGCATTACAAAACGACCTGGTGGAATTGATCCGGGCTCTATACACAGCCTCACCGGTTGAAACGACTTACTTCGTGCGCCAGACCATCACAGGCTCCGCTTCGCCGCAACTGCCGCAGACCTTCCGGCGCATCCTGCCAGCGCTCCCGCAGGAGCTTCAGCCGGTGATCCTGGAGTTGATCCGGCGAAAAGCCGCGTGAGGAGAGCCGGGATACCCCCCTCTGCAAAACAACATCCTCCCTTATGAAAACAGTATTCGCCAAATATAGAAATCTCATCCCGTTCGTCGTGATAACCGCGCTGTTTTTGGGCCTTTGGGTTTATTTTTTCAAGGGCTTGATATACGACGACGCCTACATTGCCTTCCGGTTTTCGAATCACTGGGCTGCCGGGCAGGGCCTTGTATGGAACACGGGAGAGAATCCGGTCGAAGGCTTCAGCAGTTTCGCCTGGGTGCTAATCGGAACGTTTTTCCAACTCCTGGGGATCCTCCCGCACGTCATCATGCCCTGGGTTGGCGTAGCTGCCTGGTTTATCGCCATGGCCGTCCTGCTGCCGAAGATGGTGGATGCTGTCAGCGCAAATAGTGCGGATTCGGCCGGTTCTGTCCAAAAAGTCGTGAAGATACTGATCTTTTTCGTACTCGTCGCGAATTCCGCGATCGGGTTTCAGGCTTTCCACGGCTTGGAGACAGCCTTGTTCTCATTGGCGATCCTGCTGGTCGTTTACCAGGCCATCCTCAGCCAGACCGTTCGGGATTACCTGAAGCTGGCCGTATTTTCGCTTTTGCTGATCATGGTCAGGCCGGACGGGGCGGCGATCGTCGTGCCCGTCTGGGTGCTGGCTTTCTTGTTAAGCCCTGGTTCGCGCAAGAATATTTTCGTTGGCGCGCTGGTATCAGCCGGCTTGATCGGCGCCTATACGGCGGCCAAATGGGCCTATTTTGGCTACCCCGTCCCAAATACTTTTTACATAAAAGAAGCAGCCGACAGCCTGGCCGGCCAAAATTACGTGCAGGATTATTTGACCCTGATGGCGCCGTTACTGGTCTTTCTGGTCTATGCCTGCGGGCGGCTGGGGCTGGCCCGAGCACTTACCGATAAAACGTTCGTGATCCTGATTGCGCCGGCCGTCCTGTTTACCATCGCCTACCTGGGCATCAACCCGATCCTGGGCAATGTCTATCGTTTCCTCATCCCGACCCTGCCGCTGTTTGTGTTGGCGGGCCTGCGCGCTTATTCCCTGGCACATCGTCCCAACACTTGCACCTGGCGCAAGTGCAGGTGTGTCCCTTTGGGAGAAAACGGGGCAGCCGAAGAGAGACCGCACAAACAGCCCATCCTGCCTTTTGCCACGGAGGCTTTTCTGTTCTTTGCCCTGGCGCTGATCGCCGTCAATGTTTTGTTCAACATTAAAGTATATCGGCAGTACGCTTTCCTGCAAAATTACTTCGGTGCCATCGACCAGACGCTGGTGGTGCGCGGCCTGCAACTCCGCACAGCTGATACATTATCCCCAGCGCCGCTACTCGCCACAGGCGATATTGGGGCGATCCCCTACTTCTCGGATCTTCCGACGCTGGACGTCATTGGCCTGGCAGACGAGACGATCGCCCATGGGGGGCTGACGCATGAATATATCCAGGCTCGCAAGCCGGACCTGCTGATCTTACAGGATCTGGACGTCACAAAGAACAGCCTGATCCTCGCATGCGGCCCGCAGGGATATACAAACCCGCTCCTGAATGTCGACGGAAAATCCATGTCGCTCAACATGGTTTTCTACAGCAAGGTGCTCGACAACCCGGAAGCAGCGCATACAGGCAAAGGCTCGACCTATCAAATTGTCACCACGCCGGGTTTTACGGCAGACTATGAATTTATTTTGTTCTGGAATTTTGGGGATAACCGTTACTATGTCTTTGTACGCCGTGCCTATCCGCAGTTCGACGCCCTGGTGAACATCTTGAAAGCGCAGCCTTGAATTTCTGGTACGTGTGCCGCGTAATTTGCGGTACGTGTGCCGCGTAATTTGCGGTATAATCATCGGCCTATGACTGGTCCTATTTGTGGTTTCGGCTGCGAATATGGAGACCTGCTCGAATTTATGAAAGGAGAAGCAACGTCATGCCGCTCGATAAAGAGATCAAGACCCAGGTGATCACCGATTTCCATCGTCACGATGGTGACACCGGCTCCGCGGATGTCCAGATCGCCATTCTAACCAAGAGAATCGCCCACCTGACCGAACACCTGCGCGCCAACAAGCACGATGAGTCTTGCCGCCGGGGCCTGCTCAAAATGGTCGGCCAACGCCGCCGCCTTCTGGCGTACCTGCGCAAAAGCGAATACGCGCGCTACCTGGCCATTACAGAACGCCTCAGCCTGCGCCACAAATAATTATGTAGGGGCGACCCATTGGGTCGCCCCTACAACAATCCACCTGCCATCGGATCAGGAATTGAAACATGCTGGCAACGTACCTTGGATAATCCGTTACATCCGTGAATCCGTTATAGAGTCCGTTGAAAAGTCCGTTGTAAGCATCTTTCAGTCCCTGACCAGGCGGGAAATCAGGAGAATATTTATGAAACCCGAAGCAAAACGCTACACCGCAATGGTGGGTACGCGCACGCTTACGTTTGAGACCGGCAAACTGGCCCCTCAAGCGGGCGGCGCCGTCACCGTTGGACTCGACGATGCAATCGTTTTTGCCGCCGCCACCATGGGTGGCGTGCGTGAAGGCATCGACTTCTTCCCGCTCAGCGTGGAATACGAAGAGCGCCTGTACGCGCGCGGCAAGATCCCCGGCTCGTTCTTCCGCCGTGAGGGGCGCCCAAGCACCGAAGCCATCCTCACCGCCCGACTGACCGACCGCCCGCTGCGCCCGCTCTTCGCGCACGGCATGCGCAACGAAGTCCAGGTGATGATGTTCTCGCTCTCCGCCGACGGCATCAACCCGCTCGACATCCTGGCCATCAACGCCGCCTCCGCTGCGATGATGATCTCGGACATCCCCTGGGGCGGTCCGGTCGGCGCGGTGCGCGTCGGCCGCGTCAATGGAGAGTTCATCCTGAACCCAACCTTTGCCGAAATCGAAAAATCCGACCTCGACCTGCGCCTGGCCGGTACACGCGAGGCCATTTTGATGGTCGAATGCGGCGCGGACGAAATCCCTGAAGACGCCATGGTGGCCGCGCTGGAACTGGGCCACAAGTCCATTCAGTCGATTATCGACTTGCAGCTCAAGATGCAGGCCGAGGTCGGCAAGCCCAAGCGCGAAGCCATTTTCTCCAACGCCGCCGAAGAGATCAACAAGAAGGTTCTGGAACGCGTCAGCGGCCCGATGAATGCCCTGCTCGATAAACCATTGATGAAGGCCGAATTCTACGGTGGGATGGACGCGCTGCTCTCGGAAGTCATTGACGAAATGGCGGTCGTCCCCGAAGGCGCCGACCCGGCTAATTATCCGTCTGAAAAAGATATCAAAGCCGCCTTTGGCGAAGCGGAAGGCACGGTCGTGCGTGAACGTATCTTGAGCACGGGCAACCGCCCGGACGGCCGCACCCCCAGCGAGATCCGCCCGATCTGGTGCGAAGTCAACGTATCCCCGCGCGCGCACGGCTCCGGCCTGTTCACCCGTGGCGAGACCCAGGTACTGACCCTGGCCACGCTCGGCACCATCGGCGAGGCCCAGGAACTTGACAATCTCTCCCCGATCGACACCAAGCGTTATATCCACCATTACAACTTCCCGCCCTACTCGACGGGCGAAGTTAAAGGGCTGCGCGGACAGTCCCGCCGCGAGATCGGACACGGCGCACTGGCCGAACGCGCGCTCGAACCGGTCATCCCGATCGAAGAAACCTTCCCCTATACCCTGCGTCTGGTCTCCGAAGTGCTCGCCTCCAACGGCTCCTCGTCGATGGCCTCTGTCTGCGGCTCGACCCTGGCCCTGATGGACGCCGGCGTGCCGATCAAGGCCCCGGTGGCAGGTGTGGCCATGGGCCTGGTGACCGACGATACCGGCCGCTACAAGATACTGACCGATATCCAGGGCACCGAAGACCACCTGGGCGACATGGACTTCAAAGTGGCCGGGACGAAAGATGGCATTACGGCCCTGCAGATGGACATCAAGATCAGTGGCCTGAGCACGCAAATGATGAAGGAAGCCCTGGCGCAGGCTCACGAAGCGCGCCTGTTCATCCTAGGCAAGATGCTGGAAGCTATCGCCGCACCGCGCCCTGAACTGAAACCGCATGCTCCACGCATCATCACCGTCAAGATCCCGATCGACAAGATCGGCGCGCTCATAGGGCCTGGCGGCAAGAACATCCGCGCCCTGCAGGACGAGACCGGCACCAAGATCGACGTGCAGGAAGACGGCACGATCTACATCGCTTCGACCGAAGGCGTGGGCGCCGAACAGGCCCGCCAGCGTGTGGAAGCCCTGGGTGAGACGGCTGAACTGGGCCGCATCTATACCGGCAAGGTTGTGCGCGTCGCAGACTTTGGCGCTTTCGTCGAGATCCTGCCCGGCATGGACGGGCTCGTGCACATCTCGCAGCTCGACAGCGAGCGCGTCAACAAAGTGGAAGACGTGGTCAACATGGGCGACGAGATCACCGTCATGGTAACGGGCATCGACCCGACCGGCAAGATCCGTCTCTCGCGCCAGGCCGTGCTCGAAGGCTGGACACTGGCAGAAGCCCAGGAACGCGACAGCAAGAAGAGCGGCGGCGATCGTGGCGGCCGTCCCGGTGGAGACCGCGGCGGGCGTCCTGGCGGCGATCGCGGTGGCCGCGGCGGCGGGGATCGCAACAACCGCAGATAAAAACGCCTATTCTCATCTGGTTGCTTTTTATTTTCAGCCCCCTTGGGACCATCAAGGGGGCTGAAACGTCTGTAGCCGATATCATTCTAAGAAAGCCCTAATGAAAAAAAGCTTGATTTCTGGCAAAAACGTGTCATAATCATTAAAATCGATAATCCAAGTATAAAAAAAACGGGAGGAAAGTGTATGAGTGAAAATCAGCAGTACTTACAGGAATTGGTACAGAAGCCGTCCGTGGTGGCCTGGTTCAATAAGCTCTTCAAGCAGGCCCATCTGGAAATTACCGATACCGGCGAAAAGTTCACCATCATTCATCGTGGTGACCGCGCCGAGGTGATGAGTGGCTTCCAGGCGGAAAAACCTAATTTTGTGATTCCGCTCCAGAACGAGAATATCCGCCGTCTGACGGCTGCATTCTCAAACGACCTGCCCACTGCCCAGGAACAATACCGCATTGTCAAGTTCATGCTCAAACCCTGCCTGGGACCCATGTTGACCATGCCCATCCTGTCGAACAAGGCAATCCTGAAAATTCTCAAAATAGATACACATTGGCAGGAGGCTTTACTCGATCCGCAGGGGAATGAAGACGAGCAACTGACCGTGATCTACATTAACAAGCAGTGGCTGGTCATTCCTGGTTACTATGGCAAGCCCCAGCGTCGTATGGTGTTCAAACCCGAGCAAGTGCTCGAGTTTCTGCGCCGCGTATTCGAAGCCGACGAATCAGGCAGCCTGGCCGCCTGGGTAAGCACGACACGCTGGTATGTGAAATGGCGGGAAGAAATCACGGTTCCGGTTTAATATTTCCTGACAACCCTAATTTCAATGACAACAGCCTGGTTAGCGATTGTTAATCCAAAGGCGGGGTTTTCGCGTTCGGCGCACTGGCGGCAAACCATTGTGGAAACCATCCGGCATGAAATGGGAGCCGAAGTGGTTTTCACCCAATATCCCGGACACGCCACCGAGTTGGCCGCTGCAGCTACGGCGGAAGGTCTGGCTGTCCTGGGTGGTGACGGAACGGTTGCCGAAGCCATCAACGGGATGGACCTTGAGCGGCAGCGTCTGCTGCCGCTGGCCGGCGGAACCGGGAACGGCCTGGCCCGCGACCTGGGTCTCAATTCTCCGGTGGCAGCTTTTGCTGCCGCACGCGCAGACCGTCTGCGCCTGCTGGACCTGATCCGCGTCAGCTTCCAATCACAGGACCAAACGTTCTCGCGCCTGGCCATCAGCACCACGTCCGTGGGGTACGCTGCAGAGGTGGTCGTTCTCGCAAACCGCTATTTCAAGTTCCTGGGGGAATTTTGTTATCCGCTGGCCGGTACCCTGCAGGCCGCGCGCCAGACTACTTTTCCGGTCACTGTACAATTGGACGCACAGATCTCCGAGAAGCAGGAGCTGAGTAATATTATGGTCAATAACACCCGCCATGCGGGAAATTTCAGCGCCTTCCGCCAGTCAAACCCTGGCGATGGGTACATCGAAGTGCTGTTGGCGCGCGCCGGTTTCACAGGACAACTTCTCCACAATCTGGCCGTCCTGAGCAAAACGTATTTCTACGCAACGGCCGCCGAAACGACCGCCCGCAGCCTGACCCTGACTCTTCCCGACCCGCAGCGCCTGATGATTGACGGCGAGCTCTGGGAAAACGTATCCCGCGTACATTTTGAAGTGCTGCCCGGCAAATTGAGGTGTGTCGCATGAAACGGCGTTCTTACTTTATCGTCCATCCACATTGGGTGGATATATTAACCCTGAGCAGCCTGCTGTTATCCAGCCTGGGGTTATGGCTGGCTTTGAACGGCATGCTCACGCTTGCCATCGTGCTGATGCTGGTGGCCATGTTTGTGGATATGATCGACGGGGTGCTGGCCCGCCGGACAAAGCGGGAAAGTGAATTCGGCCGCTATCTGGACAGTTTTTGCGACGTCTTCACCTATCTGGTCCTGCCGCTCTTCATCCTGTATCAATTCGGCATGCGGGATCCCTTCTCGATCCTAGCGCTGTTTGCCTTTCTCGTCGGGGGCATTCTGCGGCTGTCGCGTTTTAACATTCTCAGCGTCGTGGAAGTGGAAGGCGTGGAGTATCATCTGGGGCTGCAGGTGATCTGGAGCCATCTGGTGGTGGTGCTGGCCTTCCCGCTGTGGCACTGGCTGGGGGGAAACCTGCGTTATCCGCTGGCTGCCGTCCTGCTGGTGATGAGCTTTTTTATGATCCGTAACATTCGTGTTCGCAAACCGACCCAGCATAAACGCCTGACAGTGCTGATCTTCTCGGTCGCCGCCATCTACCTTAGCCTGCACCTGAACGGTGTTTACATCCCATGAAAACATCCACCCATAAAGAACCCTCCACGCAAGCATACGCCGTCGTCAGTTTTGACTTCGAGGCTGACCTGCTGGAACGCTTCCTGGCCTGGCCCCGCCAGCATTACGCCTCCGACTCGAACTGGCTGCCCGACCCCGGCGAAGCGCGGCTGCTATCAGCCCGCACCAACCCGGACGTCATCTGGCGCAATTTCCTCGTCCTGCAAGGCAATACAGTCTGCGGACGGATTACCGCGCTGGTGAACTCACGTTTGTGCGATGAACACCGGCGGCCGTTCGGGCAGCTCGGTTTTTTTGAATGCATCAACGATCTGTCTGCCGCTCAGTTACTGCTGGATGCGGCAGTAGATTGGCTGCGTGCAAACGCGCCGCAGACAGACACCATTCTCGCCCCGATCAATTTCGACACCTGGCATCCGTACCGCCTGCGCACCCTCGGTTTCGAACAGCCTACCTTCTTAATGGAACCTTACAACCCGTCCTATTACCCGGGTTTGCTGACTGCGCTGGGCTTTGCGCCTAAATCGAAGTACATCTCCAAGACAGTCAACGATCCTTTGGCACTGCTGGCAGCCTGGCAGCCTTACCACCGGCAGGCCGTCGCGCAGGGATATCACTTTCGCTCCTTCGACCCGGCCGCCGCAAACACAGAGATGACCCTGATCTACCAGCTGTCGCTGCCCACTTTTCGTGACAATCTCTTCTTCGCGGAAATTTCGGAGGCCGAGTTCCGGGCCATGTACGCGGGTGTAGCCGGCAGCGTGGACCCCGAGCTGTTGTTTTTTGTGCTGGATCCGGGCGGTGAGCCTGTGGGCATTTCGTTCTCGGTGCGGGACCACCGCCAGCCGCAGACCGTCAATCTCAAGACCTTCGGCGTGCTGCCGCGCGTGCGCAGTGCGGGCGTGGGTGCGACACTCGCCTGGGAAGCCTACCGGCGCTTTCAGGCCAAAGGCTTTACGCGTGTTAATCACTGCCTGATGCGCGCCGGCAACCGCGCGGATGATTTCGACCGCGGGCTGGCAGAGGTCACACGCGAATATACGCTCTATGCCCGGGAGCTGCGCTGATGAATATTGCCGCCTTTCTCACCAGTGTTGACCAGCCGGACCGCCCGGCGCTGATTATGCCCGGCCCGATTGGGGCAGCGGTCACCTTTCGCGAGCTTGATGATATGACCGCGCGCATGGCTGCGGGTCTGCAGCATGCCGGCCTGCAAGCCGGCGACCGGGTCGTCATCCTTGCGCCAATCTCCTTATCCCTGTATGCCGGCCTGATTGCGCTCTTCAGGCTCGGGGCGGCAGCGGTATTCCTTGATCCACAGGCGGGTTATCAACAGCTTGACCGTGCGGCAGCGCTGGCAGATGCAAAGGCTTTGATCGGCAGCAGCAAGGTGCTGTGGCTGAAATGGCTTTCCCCTGCGCTGCGGCGCATCCCGGTCACCCTGCTGGCCGAGGGGAACAGCCGGTACTCGCTGCAGAGTTTCGTGTGCTCTTGCGCCCCGTTGGAAGCAATCACCGAAGTCGAGCCGGAAGCCCCGGCGTTGATCACCTTCACAGGCGGCAGCACGGCCTCAGCTGGGCCGCGCGCAGTCTCGCGCACGCACCGCCTGCTGACCAGCCAGCATGCCGCGCTGGCCCGGGCGCTGCCCCACCGGCCGGACGATATCGATATGCCGGCTTTCCCGGTCGCCACACTGCACAACCTGGCATCGGGGATCACCAGCGTCATCCCCGATTACCCATTCCGCCGCCCGCAGGCCGTCCGGCCGGAAAAGATCCTGCGCCAGATCGAACAATTTGGGATCACAAGCGCCTCCGGTTCGCCAGCCTACTGGTGGGCCATCGCCGAGTATTGTTCCAGGTGGGGCATTTCCCTGCCGCTGCGCCGCATCGTCACGGGGGGCGCACCGGTGGCCCCCGATCTGATGAAACGTTTGAACCAGATTGCCCCCCAGGCTGAGCTTTTGAGTGTGTATGGAAGCACCGAAGCCGAACCGGTGGCCGTCATGCCGGGTGCGGAAATACTGGCCGAAACCGCCGCGCTGACAGCGCGTGGGGCAGGCATTCCCCTGGGCACCCCGGTGCCGGAGATCTCCGTCCGCGTGCTCGGTGAGAATAACGAGCAGCAGCAGACGGGCCAGGTGGGCGAGATCTGGGTCGCCGGGGAACATGTGGCGCGCGAGTATTTCAACAATCCACAAGCGAATGCGTTCTACAAACATGCCGATACAGACGGCCGCCTGTGGCACCGCATGGGCGACCTGGGCTACCGGGATGAACGCGGACGGTTATGGCTGGCCGGGCGCATTCATAGCGCCATCGTGCGGGACGGGCATACCCTCTACCCGGTGCCGGTGGAAGCAGCTGTGGGCATGCTGCCCTTTGTTTACCGCGCCGCGCTGACCGGAACCGGCGACCCGCGGCTGGGAGAACCCACCTGCCTTACGGTAGAATTTACTGCAGACACTACGCCTCCGGCAGACTGGCAGTTACGATTAAAAACATTATGCGCCGAACAAGGCTGGATCATCGACGAGATACGCTCCATCCGCCACATGCCGGTGGATGCCCGGCACAATGCGCGCATCGATTACAAACGCCTCAAGTCAGGGATATGATCAAATGAAAAATTTCTGGGCTTACCTGCAGGAACGCTTCCCTTTACAGGCCAACGGCATGTTGATTGTGTCGTACTTTACCGCCAATTATTTACTGGCACGCGGCGCACTGTGGGTCGGGGAGCCGCTGCAAATGTCATGGCGCTTCCTGGCGGGCTGTGTCGTGCTGCTGTTCATGTTCTTTCACATGCGCATCATCGACGAACATAAAGACTATGAGCAGGACTGCATCGTCCATCCGAACCGTGTGCTTTCGCGCGGGCTGGTGACGTTGACCCTGCTGCGCCGCATCGGGCTGGTGGTTGTGGCGGCCGAACTGGTCCTGAGCTACGCACTCGGGCTGCCTGCCTTCACACTCTGTTTGATTTTGCTGGCCATATCGTGGCTGATTTACAAAGAGTTCTACATGGGCGAATTATTGAGCCGGCACCTGGTATGGAACGCGCTGCTGCACATGCTGGTGATGCCGCTTTACAGCCTGTTTGTATTCACAGTTGCCACCGGGCGCTTCCCAAACGCTGCGCCCGAGGCAGTGCTGCTGTATGCCTGGGTCAGTTACGGCGTCGGCCTGGGATACGAACTGGCGCGCAAAACGCGCGCGCCTGAGGACGAACGGCCCGGGTTGATTACCTACTCCAACGTCATGGGTCCTCATCCGGCGGCAAGCGGCGCCCTGCTGGCGCTGCTTTTTTCGGGCTCCATCAGCCTGCTGGTCGGCTTCCTGCTGCAGTTTGGGGCCTGGTACCACGTCACAGTGGCGGCGCTGCTGCTGGCTGTGGCGGCGGGCGTACTGCACTTTCGCCTGCACACCAACAGCGTCACCGCCGCGCGGCTGCCCCTATATGCCGGCATTTTCATCTTCGCATTCGATGTGCTGCTGGCGGCGGAACTGATCCGCCTGCACGGGCTGGTGTGGGCATGAGCAAATCCTCGAACCTGCAGGCATTGGCGCAGGCGGGTTTCCGCATCCCGCCCTTTGTAGTCATCCCGGCCGGGGTCTTTGATAGCTTCCAGACCGCGCTGACGCCACCCATAACGGCGCAAAAGATGCTCCGGGCGCCGCTCTCTGCACCGCTGGCGGAACAAATCCTTCAGTACGCTCGCCAGCTACCAGGGGCCGAACTCGCCATCCGCTCCTCGATGGCCGGCGAGGATTCGGCACGCCATTCGTTCGCGGGGCAACTGGATTCTTTCCTTAATATAAGCGCTGATAAAGCCATTCTCGAAGCTGTCAAAGCCTGCTGGGCCTCGGCCTACGGTGAGCGCGCATTGGCTTACCGCAAAGAACATCAACTGCAGGCCGAACAGATCGTCATGGAGGTCATCCTGCAGGTCATGGTCCCGGCGCAGGTCTCCGGGGTGATTTTCAGCGCCGACCCGGTGGCCCGCGACCCGCGCTGGATGATGATCTCGGCGGCGCAGGGATTGGGCGAAGCGCTGGTCCAGGGCCAGGTGGCGGGAGAGACCCTGCGGGTGGAGCGCGCAAGCGGCACAGTCGAAGGGGTCGCAGAAACCCTGGATGGGGCACAGGCCGGGGCATTGGCCTCCGTCGCCGCAAAAATCGAGACGCTGTTTGGCACCCCGCAGGATATCGAGTTTGCGATTGCCGGCGGCGAGATCTTTATCCTGCAAGCCCGGCCGATTACGACGCCCATTTTTACAGAGCGCATCCTGTGGGACAACTCCAACATCACCGAAAGCTATTCGGGCGTCACCACGCCGCTGACCTTTTCGATCATCCGCGGCGCGTACACACAACTCTACCGGCAGGCGTTGGTGCTGTTGGGCGCGGAGCACATGGATGAGGCAGTTTTGCGCAATATGATCGGCTTCTACAACGGGCAGGTCTACTACCAGATGCTGAACTGGTACGGCGCGCTAAGCTGGCTGCCCGCCTTCGAACAAAACCGGCGCTTTATGGAACAGATGATGGGCGTAAAACAATCTGCCGGCCAGGAAACCAGGCGGCACGGCGGCGGATGGCTGACCCTGGCACGCTGGATCCTGTATATGATCGGCCTGCACCGCACCTGCGAACGCCGCGTGCAGGCGTTCAGCGTGCATTTCAGCCGTGTGCTGGCCGAATACCAGGACAGGGATTTCACCAGCATGAGCCCGCGCCAACTGCGCGCGGCCTACCTGGACCTGGAGACGCGTGTGGTCGGCGAATGGCGCGCGCCGATCCTGAACGATTTCTTCTGCATGATTTTCTTCGGCGCGCTGCGCCGTCTGAGTGAAAGCTGGCTCGATCCCGGTGGCACCCTGCACAACGACCTGCTGGCGGGCGATGGCGCCATCGAATCCATGCAACCTGCCCGTCAGGTGCAGACCCTGGCCGGGCAGGTGCGCGGCGACGCAGGGCTGAGCGCCATTTTTAAGCTGGAGGCGGCGGAAACACTCCAGCGCATGCGCACGCAGGCGGCATTCTCGTCCTTCAATGCAGACTTCGACACCTACCTGCAGCGCTACGGCGACCGCTGCATGAACGAACTCAAGCTGGAAGAACCCAACCTGCGCGATGACCCGCTGCCGCTGATCCGCAGCATCGCGGCGGCGGCCGAACATCCGGTGGAACTGGGCGGCGAGTCACCGGTGCGGGCCAGGGCTGAAGCGCGCATCCTCGAACTGGCCTGGTTCAAACGCCCGCTGTTCCGCTGGGTCTTGCGGCATGCGCGGCGGCACGTGCGCAACCGCGAGAACCTGCGCTTTGCGCGTTCGCGCCTGTTTGGGCTGCTGCGCGGCATCCTGAATGCGCTCGGCCGGCAGTGGACGCAGGCCGGAAAACTGGCCCGCCCCGAGGATATCTATTACCTGACCATCGGCGAGATCTGGGATTTCGTGGAGGGCACGGCCGTGACCCAAAATTTGAGCGCGCTGGTGGCGCTGCGGCAGGCAGAATATGAAACGTACCGGACAAAAAGCGCTCCCCTGCCCGATCGCTTCGAGACCTTTGGCATCCCCTACCTGGATACACCCCGGGATCTGTTGACCAGCCTGGCCTCCTCAGACGGGAAAACGCTTCAGGGTACGGGCTGCTGCTCGGGGCGTGTGCGCGGCCGGGCGCAGGTCGTGCGCAGCGTGGACGGGGTCAGCGACCTGGGCGGAGACATCCTGGTAGCCGAAAGGACGGATCCGGGCTGGGTTTTTCTGTATCCGTCCGCCTCCGGGATCCTGGTGGAACGCGGCAGCCCGCTCTCGCATTCCGCCATCGTCGCGCGCGAAATGGGCAAGCCGATCGTCGTCAACATCCCCAACCTGACGGCGCGCATCAAGAACGGGGACGAAATAGAAATGGACGGGGGTAAAGGGATCGTATGGTTATTGACCGCCTGACAGGCTCCCACTGGAGCGTGTTACTGACCTATCTTGGATTTATATTGGCAGGCACCCCGTTAATCCTGGCGCGCCGCTGGCTGCGACCCAATACAGGCGGCGAAAGTGCTTGGCGCAAATATCCGACCTATATCCTGATGAACCTGGGCTTCATGGCCGCCAGCTGGCTGCCGGCCGGATGGCACATCCTTGCGCTGCTGTTGGCGCTGCTCGGCGGCCTGGCAGCCTGGGAAGTTGTGCGGGCGCTGTTATCGGAAAAGGACGAAAAGCTGCCACGCGCCTTGCTGCCCTGCGCCACGGCGCTTCTGATCGCTGCCGCAGAGTGGCTGGCACCTGTTGTGTGGATCAAAGCCTGGCTGTTTGTGTTTTTACTGTTGGTGATTTGCAACACTCTGGCTGGCCACCCGGAGCGCTACGCCCGGAGCGCGCTGGCGCTGGCCGGTTGTATTGTCTATCTCCCGCTCTGTATGGCCGCCTATATCTGGGTCCGGCAGGCGGACTCTTCGGGGTTCCAGGCTGTCTTCTTATATTTGACCGTAGGCACAAACGACGCCTTCGCGCAGGTGACCGGCCAGCTCTTCGGAAAACGCCCCCTGGCGGCGCATATCAGCCCGGGCAAAACTGTCGAAGGCGCTGTGGGTGGACTGCTGTTTGCCGGGGCCATGGGAACCGCGCTGAGCAGCGCGCTGGGCTGGAACCCCATTTATGCAGCCATTCTGGGTCTCACAATTGGATTGGCCGGATTGGCAGGCGATTTGACCGAATCCACCTGGAAACGCGCCCTGGGGTTGAAGAACTTCAGCGCCCTGCTGGGCGCCCACGGCGGCGTGCTCGACCGCTTCGACGCGCTGATCTTCGCCGCGCCGGTGTTTTACCTGCTGCTCGGCTGGGCCGCGCGATAAAGCGGTCGATCCCTTCCGGGGTAGAAGCAGACCGCCCCACGCGGCCTTCTGGCAGTCGGATATTCAGTACATTTGTCTATTGCTTGGGGGTGTTTTTTTCTGTATGCTTATGTTTGTCAGGGTTCGTATTTAGCCCCTTTCCAAAACCAGGCATCAGGGTGACAAACTGCCTGATCTGCAGGGGCCCGTCGGCGCAATACGCACCCGCCTTTGGCATCGTGCCCACACTACCGCAAACATCGCAGCCATCGTCCTATGAGCATCACCTTCATAAAAAGACCGCAGCCCGTTCATTCTGCGTCTACTGGTTCCGGGGAACCCGCTTCCTGAACAGGAAGCGGGTTTTTTTTGATTGCGCCTCAGCACCCATGCTATACTTAACCCGTCAAGATTTCATATCCGGCCGCAAGAACCTGGGTCGAACATTATCTTACGAAAAGGAAAGAACATGTCAAAAATCAATTCGCGCACACTGGGCAGGTCGGGCATCGAAGTCAGCCCAATGGGGCTTGGCTGCTGGGCAATTGGCGGTCCGTTCTGGCGGGGAGAGGAGCCGCTGGGCTGGGGCAAAGTCGATGATGAAGAATCCATCCGCGCGATCCATGCCGGTCTCGAGCTTGGCATTACGCTCTTCGACACGGCCAACGTCTACGGGGCCGGCCACAGTGAACGGGTGCTGGGGCGCGCGCTTGCCGGAAAACGCCCGGGAGCGGTGATCGCCACAAAGTTCAACGCCGTTTTCGATGAAACCACACGCCAGGTGACCGGCAGCGATTCCTCCCCGGCGGGTATCCGCGCCGCATGCGAAGATTCGCTGCGCCGCCTGGATACTGACTACATCGATCTGTACCAGTTCCACGACAACGGCTTCCCTGCCGAGAAAGCTGAACCGGTGCGTGAGACGCTCGAAATGCTGGTGAAGGAAGGGAAAATCCGCGCGTATGGCTGGAGCACGGACTTCCCCGAACGGGCAGAAGTCTTTGCGCAAGGGCCAAAATGCGCGGCCATTCAACTGCAGCTCAACGTTCTGGATGATAACCCGGCCATGATCAGTCTGTGTGAAAAATACGACCTGGCAGCCCTCAACCGTGGCCCGCTGGCCATGGGGCTTTTAACCGGCAAATATACTGCCGAAACAAAACCCTCCATTGACGACGTGCGCGGTAGCAAAAGCCCGGAGTGGATGAAATATTTCAAAGCCGGGAAACCCAACCTCGAATGGTTGAGCAAGCGGGACGCCGTGCGCGAAATTCTCACCGGCAACGGGCGTTCGCTCGCACAGGGCGCGCTGGCCTGGCTGTGGGCGCGCAGTCCAAAGACCCTCCCAATCCCGGGCTTCCGCACAGTAGAACAGGTGAAAGAAAACGCCGGGGCCATGCAGTTCGGCGCGCTGACGCTGCAACAGCTGCGCGAGATCGACCAGTTGCTGGAGAGATCGTAACAGGCTTATATACTGGCGAGGTTGCAAAAAGCCTGCTTACTTTTAATGATTGGGGGAATTCTTATTGATACTGGCATAATAAAGTATGCCGATCAGGCCCAGGAGGAACGGGGTCAGGACCCACATTTGTCCGGCGACCATGAACGGTATGGAGAAGCCGCAAACGGCGATACATGCTCTGGCAAAGAAAAGGTTCATATTCGCTCTTCTGAAAAGGATCGATCGGCAGAATTACCGAAGGGAGTTTTTCCAATCTGGAATTATACGTCCCGCATTTGAATGGCACCACTGTTGGCCATTTACAATTCAGAAAGGTACCGACTGCCCGATCAAAAATCAGCCCGCTCCCTGAGAGGAGCGGGTTTTGCCTATCATATCTGAGAAGTAAACCGATGGGCTACTTCGGAGCAGGGGTACGAATGCTATACTCAAAGTATCGATGAGCCCACCCATCACAAGGAACAATCCATGAAAAACAACGAAAAACGCGCTCGGCACAGTCATTATTCCGGTTACTTCATCATCGCCGCGATCATGATCGGCCTGAGTCTTGGCTATTCTCCGACGGACAGCGCGGCCGCAGCAGCACCGATCCAGGCCGGGGGGTGCGGCGCACTGGTGGTGGATTCGGGACCTTCGAATGCGGGCAAAAGCATCAATGGGTTTTTGAACGACCAGTATAAATGGTACGACAGCGCCTGCAAGCTGCGCAGCGTGGCGCTTGCCCGTAACGACACAAGCAAGGGCGGTAATGCCAAGCAGTTCACCTACGTGTTGCCGGGCGGCACCGCGCGCACGGTGAACCCGGGCGACCCCGGCGCTGCAGGCTTCGGTTATGTGGTCGCGCATTTGAGTAACCCATCTTTTGCATATTCTTACGGCCAGGACGATTCACCGCTCGGGTCGGGGAACAGCGCCACCTATAAAAAGATATTTACCGGCCGGCACCACGCCGTCTACGAATATACGCTCAACTACGTTCGCTACGGCCTGACGCAATACGCCCTGACCAACCATTCCATCGATCCCTGGACCTGGATCAACGGTCCAGGCGACCCCAACCGCCAATATATCACGGCCTACAACATGCCTGTCCGTATCCAGTGGATGTTCGCCACCGGACGCGATTACCCCGTCTGGGCCGTGACATTCGATCTCTCCGCGGCCCCGAACCATGCCATCGACTCAGACTTTCGCGCGCCTTATGGCGATATGAAAATCGAAGGAGGCAGCGGCGCGGATACCGTCGGCGGTGTCGCCTGGGGCGACAGGTACAAGTTTTCTACCCTGGGGAGCGTTTTCACCATGGACAACGACTGGGATTATTCCCAGCTCAATATGGGCGCCCCATACGACTATTTGTGGACTGCGAACGTCGACGCCGAGATGGGCCTGGCGGGAACGCAGATCAGCGCCAGGCAGAATGCCGGCGGCTACAACAACTATCTGGCGCCGATCTGGCGCGGGAAAACCAGCGCCAGCATGGGACAACTTTGCACGAACGACGAGGGCGCCGGCCCGGCGTATGACCACAAGCTGCCTTGCACAAGCGATTGGGCCTACCAGTTGATCCAGTATTCTGTCGCCAGCGCCGCTGAGACCACCAGCAATAAGCGCCTGGCCTGGGGCGCCGATTGGGGTTCGCTGGGGAACAGTTCCTTTACCAGCAGCAACGGTTTTACGGTCAGCGGTTATCCCAGGGTAAGTTACAGCGTCTACGTCGTTTTGGATCCGCATTCGAAAAACCCGACCGGGAATATGGCCGCGCAAGCCAGGACGATCAGCCTGACCAAATTGACCGCCAGCGTGGGAACGGTGCGCACCAAGGGCATTGCCGGCGTTGGCCGGACCGATCTCAAAGCCTACAGCCCGGCCGGATACAGTCCCATCTTCGGCACATGGGAAGTTAATGCCGCGAACAACAGGCTCACCCTGTCATTCGCAGTGCCGGTCTCGGCTCCATCCACCTTGAATATGCCGGTCATCGTTATTCACAACTATACCGGCCCGGCCTCGCCCGCGCACGTTTATCTGGACGGCATGGCCTTGAGCGCCAACAGCGGCTACTTCGCCAGCCTGCGGCCGGGTGTGGCGGAACTGTGGATCACCATCAACCGCAAACTGGCCGGGATGCATACCTTCAGGATCGTGAACTGAGAGCGGGTAACGGAACAACGATACAAAACAGGCCGCGTCCCTGCCGGGATGCGGCTTATTCACTCACCTTATGCAGCCATGCTCAAAGGCGGGCTCGCGTTCTTTGCGTCCTTTAGGGTTGCCCGCCGTGCTTGGCAAGGAAAACCGCAGGGGCACAGCCTCTCCGGGAGCAAAAAGTGTGTAAGGTGAGTTATTCATGTTAAAATTCTCGATGTATGGAAATCTCAGTTCATCTCCAGGGTATCCTCGATACGCTATTGCTAAAAGCAGCGTATAATATTTTGTGAAAGGAGGTACCCATGGTCAGTATTGGCAATCGCGAACCACTTCTAAACACGATCGTACAACGCCTGCTGGCAGCCGGTCAGCCACAGAAAATCATTCTGTTCGGCTCACGGGCGCGTGAACAAGCCAGAAGTGATAGCGATTACGACCTACTGGTGATTGAAAATTCCAACCAGCCGCGCTATCGCCGCTCTGCACCTTATCGTCGTGCGCTGAAAGACCTGGGAACCTCCAAGGATATTGTGGTCTGGACGCCGCACGAAATTGTGGAGTGGCGTGACGTTCCAAACGCATTCATTACCACTGCCTTGCGCGAAGGAGTGGTACTCTATGAAAGATAATCGGGACCTGGCACGTGGCTGGCTGACGAAAGCCGAAAGCGATCTATCCGCGGCCAGATGGATGCTAAACAGTCAAGGACCCTATGACACCGCCTGCTTTCATGCCCAGCAAGCCATCGAAAAAGCCCTCAAAGCATTATTAGCTTTGCACGGCCAGCCCATCCCTCGAACACACGATCTGGACGAGATACAACAGATATGTTTGTCTATTACTACTGACTCCCAATTGGCTGCGCTTGACCTAACACAAGCAACTGACTATGCTGTCGCCTTGCGTTATGACATCGAATTTTGGCCGGAAAAATCAACTGCTGAAGAAGCTACAAGTCTGGCAGAACAAGTTCTCATAATCATCCAATCTATTTTAGGGGATTAAGGTAACAATAGGCGTTCCCGCATTAAAATTCCCTATCTATGGAAATCTCCGTTCATCTCCAGGGCATCCTCGATACGCTCCCCGGCAAACCCGGCTGTTACATCATGAAAAATGCTGCCGGCACGATCATCTACGTCGGCAAGGCGATCAACCTCAAGAACCGCGTGCGCTCGTATTTCCACGCCGATACCGGCCACGACGCCAAGACCCGCCGCCTGGTGCGCGACATCACCCACCTCGAGTGGATCGTCGTCGGCTCGGAGCTGGAAGCCTTGATCCTGGAAATGAACCTGATCAAGCGCCACCGCCCGCACTACAACATCCGGCTCAAGGACGACAAGCGCTACCCGTACATCAAAGTCCACTGGAACGAGCCGTTCCCGAAAGTGACCGTCACCCGCCAGATGGAAGAAGACGGCTCGCGCTACTTTGGGCCGTACACCTCCGCCTGGGCCGTTTACCAGACCCTGGACGTACTCCGGCGCATCTTCCCCTACCTGACGTGTGACCGCGTCATCACCGGGCAGGACAAGCGTGCCTGCCTGTACTACGATATCAAGCTGTGCACCGCGCCGTGCATCGGCGCCGTCAACCAGGCCCAGTACCGCCAGATGATCTCGGACCTGATGGATTTCCTCTCCGGCCACAGCGACGAGATCGTCACGCGCATGCAAACAGACATGGAAAAGGCTTCAGAGGAGTTGCGCTTCGAGCGAGCCGCCGCCCTGCGCGACCAGCTCAAGGCCATCCAGTCGATCATCGAGCGCCAGAAAGTTGTCTTCGCTTCGGATTATCTAGATTCGGACGTGCTGGCCATGGCGCGCAGCGACGGCGAGGCCTGTGTGCAAATCTTCTTCATCCGCGGCGGGAAACTGATCGGGCGCGAGTATTTCATTCTCGAGGGCACCGAGGATAGCCTGGATGCTGAGGTGATGAGCCAGTTCATCCAGCAGTTCTATGCCGAGGCGGCCAGCGTGCCAGACCAGGTGATGCTGCCCCGCCAGATCGAAGAAGCCCAGATCGTCTCGCAGTGGCTGCGCTCGAAGCGCGGCGGCAGGAAAGTGAAAATGTTCGTCCCTAAAAGCGGCCAGCCGCAGGAACTGGTGAAAATGGCCGCTGAGAACGCCACCGAAACGCTGCAGGCCTTGCGCAGCCAGTGGCAGGCAGATGCGCACAAGCAGGAACAGGCGCTCGCAGATTTACACTCGGCGCTGAACCTGGCCGCGCCGCCCAACCGCATTGAGTGTTATGATGTTTCGCACATCCAGGGCGTGGCCACTGTCGGCGCCATGGTGGTGTTCGAACAGGGCGTCCCAACCAAAAAGTTGTATCGCAAGTTCAATATCGACAGCACCTCCATCGGCGCGCCGGACGATTTCGCCAGCATGGAAGAAATGCTGACCAGGCGCTTCAAACGCTGGCAGGCGGCCCAGGGTGCCTCGACGCTGCCCGGCGCGACAACGGCCCCGGGCGCGAAACCGGACGAGTCCTTCTCGTTTTTGCCGGACCTGATCATCATCGACGGCGGCAAAGGCCAGTTGGGACGCGCCGTCAAGGTCCTGGAAGACTTCGGTCTAACGGAAAAGGTCCCGGTAGTGGGCCTGGCGAAGCGCGAGGAGGAGATCTTCTTTCCACACCGCGCCAACTCACTGATGCTGCCGCGCCATTCGCAGGGACTCTACCTCGTCCAGCGCATCCGCGACGAGGCGCACCGCTTTGGGATTACGGCCCACCGCAAGCGCCGCTCGAAGCTGGGACTGGCCTCGCAGCTGGATTCCATCCCGGGCATCGGCCCGGCACGCCGAAAGTCGCTCTTGAAACATTTCGGTTCTGTGGATAAGATTAGAGAGGCATCGCTGGAAGAACTGGCGGCGGTGAACGGAATCACACAGGCGGCCGCGCAGGCCATTAAGGCACATTTGGAATAATGAAAAAAATCTGGATTGTAGACGACGACGAAGAAATGGCACGCGCAGTCACCTTGATGTTGAAACTATTGGATTGTGAAGCGCGCCATTTTCTCAATGCGCGCCTGGCCGCCAAAGCCGTCCTGGATGGCACCCGGCCGGACCTGCTGATCCTGGATATCAACATGCCGGAGGTCAACGGCATTATGATGCTGGAATTCGTACGCCAGCGCCCGGAAGTGAAAGACCTGCCGGTCATTATGCTGTCATCTGAGGCAACTGACCTGCAGATCGACGAGGCCATCAACAAAGGCGCAGACGCCTATGTGACCAAACCGGTCACGCTGGAAGAACTGGAAGGCGCCATGAAATCGGCTTTCCAGAAACACGGCGGGTAGAGCAGTAGATCAGCGTTCAGTGAGCGGTGAACAGCAAAAAAGGAATATACAATGGCAGGCAAATCATCAAAAAGCAAGAGCGGCAATAAAAGCGACCACCAGGCCCGGCAGTTGCGCTGGACGAGGCTGGCCTTCGGGATCTTCGCCGTGATCCTGGTTCTATCGATGGTGCTTTCGTTGATGGCAACAAGTACGAAATAAATCTCCCGTTAGGCGTTTCCCTGACGGTTCGTCTCGCTCACCTGCACTCCCCGGCACCTGCGTCCGGGGCAGGTGTGCCGCAGGTGGAGTCGAAGGCCCCTGTAGGTGGGTGGGCAAGTGTCGCAGCTCAGCGTGTCGAATGGGGCTACTACGGGAAATCATCGAGGGTCCATGGACAAAGCACTTTTCGTCGGAGCAGGTGGATTTATCGGTTCGGTATTACGCTACTGGCTCAGCGGCGCAATCCAGCAAGGCGCCAATAATCCCTCCTTCCCCTTTGGGACGCTGGCCGTCAACCTGATCGGCTGCCTGGTGATCGGCTTTCTCTCGCAGTTGGCCGAGGCGCGTGGCGTCTTCACACCCGAAGCGCGCGCCTTTGTGTTCGTCGGTATCCTGGGCGGGTTTACGACCTTTTCCACCTTTGGCAATGAGACCATGAATTTCCTGCGTGATGGAGAGAACTTGCCGGCGTTGTGGAACGTCGGCGCGCACATTTTCATCGGCCTGGCTGCCATCTGGCTCGGGCGCTCGATCGCATACTGGGTTTGGAGGTAGGCATGACCACACTCCCGCAGGACAGTTATTTGCTGCGCATTTTCGTGGGCGAAAGCGACAAACACCGGGGCAAAGAACTGTATGAATGGCTGGTGATCGAGGCACGCAAACGCGGCATGGCCGGGGCAACCGTCCTGCGCGGCATGATGGGCTTCGGCGCGCACAGTGTCATCCACACTTTCAAGGTTGAGCGCCTGTCTGAAGACCTGCCGATCGTGATCGAGATCGTCGACAGCCAGCAGAAGATCGAAGACTTTTTGACTTTTGCCGAGGGCGAGATCAAACACGGCATGCTGGCGACCGTCGAAAAGGTGCAGGTGCGCGTCTACCGCGGTGGAGAGCAGGGCGCTTAAGCGCGACCCTTGAGGTATAATCCCCCGTCGCGGTACAAAACCTTAATCCACTAAGAGCACGAAGCGACACGAATTTTTCAAAACGTTCACCTTGCACCTTTCGTTTTTTGTTCTCCTTGGTGAACTTCGCCTGCCCCAGCGTTCTGGGCCGGGGTGTCCCTCGTGGAGAAAGAATATATGCTCGACAAACTTGAAGGCATCGAAAAACGCTATGAAGAGATCAACCAGCAGCTGATGGAGGTTGGCAATGACTACCAGCGCGCTGCCGAGCTGGGCAAGGAACGCACCGAACTGGAGCCGATCGTCGAAAAAGCGGGCCAGTACCGCCAGGCACTAAAGCAACTCGACGAGGCCCGCGCCATGCTGGAAAGCGAGCAGGACGCCGAACTGCGCGCCCTGGCCGAGACGGAGACCCAGGAGCTTGGGTCGAGGATCGAAATGCTCGAAAACGAACTCAAGGGCCTGCTCGTTCCCAAGGACCCGCGCGACGAGAAAAACGTCTTCGTCGAGGTGCGCGCCGGGACGGGCGGCGACGAGGCCGGCCTGTTCGCCGCCGACCTGTTCCGCATGTACAGCCGCTACGCCGAGCGCCAGCGCTGGAAATCAGAAGTCATGTCTGCCAGCGAGACCGGCATCGGTGGGTACAAAGAAATCATTTTCGAGATCAAAGGCAAAGGCGCGTTCTCGAAGCTGAAGTGGGAGTCGGGCGTGCACCGCGTGCAGCGCGTGCCGGCTACAGAAGCGCAGGGCCGCATCCACACCTCCACCGCCACCGTGGTGGTGCTGGCCGAAGTGGACGATGTGGAAATCAGCATCCCCGAGAGCGACATCGAGATCGACGTCTACCGCTCGGCTGGCGCCGGCGGCCAGAACGTGCAGAAGAACTCGACGGCCGTGCGCATCACGCACAAGCCCACCGGCATCGTCGTGGCCTGCCAGGATGAGCGCTCGCAACTGCAGAACAAACTGCGCGGCATGTCCATTTTGCGCGCGCGACTGTTCGAAATGGAACAGCAGAAACGCCAGAGCGAACTGGAGGAAAGCCGCCGCTCGCAGGTCGGCTCGGGCGAACGCTCCGAGAAAATCCGCACCTATAACTATCCGCAATCCCGTGTCACCGACCACCGCATTGGGCTTTCGTCCTACAACCTGCCGGTGGTGATGGACGGGGATATCGACCCGTTTATCGAGGAACTCTCCACGCGCGACGAGGCAGGCAAGTTATCCTCGAGCGGCCTGGACGAAGATGACGAGTGATATAACCGGCTTTTCTCCCCTCTACCCTTACAGGCACACGTCCCTCCGGAAAAGGGGACTTTTATGATCCTGCCCCGCCAAATTGCCGAACGTCTGCCCGGCGAAACGCCTGTGCTCGATGCGCAGGTTTTGCTGGCGCACGTCATGGGGCGGGACCGCGCCTGGCTGCTGGCACATCCCGAGGTAAGCCCCACGCCCGCGCAGCAAGCCGCCCTCGAAACAGCCATCCGCGGCTTGCAGGAGGGCACGCCGCTGCCCTATGTACTCGGCCACTGGGAATTTTTCGGGCTGGATTTCGAGGTCACACCCGACGTGCTGATCCCGCGTCCAGAAACGGAGCTGCTGGTCGAGACTGCTCTTGACTGGATTCGCGCGCACCCACAATCTGCCGACCGTTTTGTGGACGTTGGCACCGGCTCGGGCTGCATCGCCGTCAGCCTGGCTGTGCACGTGCCCCGCGCCGACATCACGGCCACGGACGTTTCCCCCGCAGCTCTAGCACTGGCGCGTCGTAATGCCGAAAAGCACGGCGTGGACGGCCGGATCTCCTTCCTGGAAGCTGACCTGTTTCCGACCGGGTTGCGACCCGATACTTTTGATCTCATCAGCGCCAACCTGCCCTACATCCCGACCGGGACGCTGAAAGACTTGGCCATCTACAATAGTGAGCCAACCCTGGCGTTGGACGGCGGGGCCGACGGGCTGGACCTGGTCCGGCGGTTGCTGGCCGATTTGACAGACAAAATGACCGCGGAGTGTCTGATCCTGCTGGAGATCGAATCCGGCCAGGGCCGCGCTGCCCGCGCGTTGGCTGAAGAAGCTTTTCGGGCAGCGAAGGTCGGGATCAAAAAAGACCTGGCCGGGCATGACCGGCTGGTCGTAATTGAAACTTAATTGCTATAGTCACAAACCGGGGTTTTGGAGTATAAAGTATTCATGAAAACGCAAATCCTGCCGATCAAAGACCCCAAAGCACTGGCTGTAGCCATCGACATCCTGACCGGGGGCGGGCTGGTAGCTTTCCCGACCGATACGGTATATGGACTGGGCGCGCTGGCGTTTGACGGGCATGCCGTCAGCCAGTTGTACGACGTCAAGGAGCGCGGGATGGACAAAGCCATCCCGGTGCTGATCGGTGACCTGGAGCAGTTGGTACGCGTTTCATCCGGGACGAACAGTATGTGCATGAAGCTCGCCAGACGCTTCTGGCCGGGGGCGCTCACGCTCGTCGTCCCGCGTCACCCATCGATTCCCGAGGCAGTCACACCCCTGCCAACAGTCGGGGTGCGCATGCCAAAATTCGGGCCCGCGCAGGACCTGCTGCGTCTCACCGGGCCGCTGGCGGTCACTTCAGCCAATGTCACCGGCCAGGGCAGCCCTTCCACGACGCCCGGTGTCGTGGCCCAACTGGGCGGGCGCATCCCGCTCATCCTGGACGGCGGTGTGACACCCGGCGGCATGCCCTCCACCGTAGTGGACTGCACCGGGAGCCAGCCGGTCATCCTGCGCGAAGGGCCGATTTCGCTGGAAGAAATCTTGCAGGCGTTGGAGTGAAGTGAGTAATAAAAGCAATAGACCGGTAAATTAGTAACCAAGTATTTTTCTCATCATTTTCTTAAGTCCCATTCAGCTATTGCTTAACTTCATCCGTATAATGAAGTTTGCATTCTCCTCAACAAACCCCGCAGGAACCAGGGCCGGTTCTAGCGGGGTTTGGGTTTTAATGGGGAAGAGCAGAAAGAAGGGAGAAGGAATGAGTAAGAAGGAAAACCAAATAGGTGCATGTGAATTTATGGTTTATTCCTACTAGGGCGTTATGCTAGTTCAATGAATTGACAAAAAATCCTCTGATGTGATAAGAAATGAGTCACCACAACACACTCTTACACAACAGAGGACAAG
>WNFL01048143.1_pt1 | contig 43304 bp, 63 predicted proteins | sample 5400361 | NCBI WGS metagenome assembly WNFL01 (sample SAMN13153351, study PRJNA577476) | soil metagenome | isolation source: 40 cm soil on Douglas fir-dominated hillslope | place: USA:California | collected 2013-09-17 | reverse complement strand
TGAGAAAGGGCTTAGGTACCCTATTTGAACAGATCATTGATAGAAAGCCCGTCAGTGACCCTCACGTCCTAGCTTGTGCTATTGGTGACATGGAAATGCATGACCGTGCCCCCATCCAAGCCACTCAATTTGAGGCCGATCCAGTTACAATTGGTAAGCAAATTGAGGAGCTTTATCTGGAACGTGGCGGTGGTGGCAATATGCATGAGAGCTACCTTGGGCCATTATATTTTGCAGCCATGCGGACTGACTGTGACGCGTTCACTGAGACACCACCCCGTAAAGGATTCCTATTCACGGTAGGTGATGAAGAGCCCCACATGGTACTACACAAGGAACATATTCAACAGTTCTTTGGTGATCAGGTTGAGAATGACTTGAGTGCCGCAGAACTACTCAAAATGATTGAGCCTAACTGGCATTACTTCCACCTGATTGTAATGGAAGGAAGTTATGCTGGTACGCGTCCTGATCAAACCATCAAGGCTTGGGTAGACTTGATTGGTCAGAAGGCCATTAAGTTGTCTGATCATACCAAAATGGCAGAGGTTATAATCTCACTAATGGAGGTTATAGCGGGGCGTGACAAGGATGATATTGTCAAGTCTTGGGGCAAAGGCACCGACCTTGTTGTGGCTGATGCCATAGCAGGGCTTCCGGCTATACCCGGAAGTGGAGCTGTTGCAGGGCCTGTAGCTCTATGAACTTATAGGCGCAGTAAGCGTCACTGGATGACTTGTGACCCAATAGGTAGGCGGAACTACGATAAGCCCTGTCTATTTGATGAGGAAACAGCACTGCGGCGGGGTGACCCGCCGCGTTGCATCCGACACGGGGCACTGCTTTTCAGTGATACAACACTTGACGGGATGACGCTTAGTGAAGCACAAAGAATTGTAAAGGAACGAAATAAATAAAGGAGGTAGAAAACCAATGGCTAATATAAAATTGACTGACGAACAGGTTAAGGAAATTCTAGAATCAAATGAAGCAAGCCGTATACTGGCCCCTAAATATGGCGTTACAGATAGATACATAAGATATATCAAATCTAGAACTAAACGACTGATTAAAAAGGAGGTGAAACCATGCGAGCAATCGCAGTTATCGGCAGTTGCTGGGGTGGGGGATGAACAAACACCTAAAAATGTGTAGCGTTGAAGGATGTGGCAGGGGCCTCTATGCAAGAGGCTTTTGCTGTATTCATTACAGACGGTTCCTGAAACATGGCCATACAACTAAAATAGCATATCAAGCCGGAAAACCAGCCCGCAATAGGCGTGATTTAATCGGTCAAAGGTTTGGTCGACTTTTAGTACTTAGACTTTCAAGTAAAAAATTGAAAAATAGCAGTAAACTGTATTGGGAATGTCAATGCAATTGTGGAAATGTTAAACCCGTTTCTTCATCACAACTTGTTAGGGGAAGCACTCAATCATGTGGATGTATAAAACGTGAACAAACGATAGAAATGAACACAATTCATGGTTATTCAAAGAATAAATATTACACGGTTTGGAGTAATATAATAACTCGCTGTTACAACAAAAATAGTGAATCTTATGAAGAATATGGAGCGCGCGGTGTTTTTATGTGTGATGAATGGAAAAATGATGTTGGGGCATTTGTAAAATGGTGCGAAACTCAGGAACCTATACCTAAAGGGCATTCAATTGATAGGTTTCCAGACTTAAACGGCCCATATTCACCCCAAAATTGCAGATTTGCATCTAATCATCAACAAAACAGAAATATGCGTTCCAATATTTGGGTAGAATTTAATGGTGAGCGATTAATTTTTAAGGACTTTATCAAAAAATATGGGGTTGTTGACTATGAGGTTGCGAGATCAAGATATAGGGATGGATGGGATCCAATAAAAGCTGCAATGACACCAAAAATAAGGCCTGCAAGAATCAAGGGAAATAAATACGGAGGTTAATTATGAGAGCTATTGCAGTGGTAGGAAGTTCGTTCGGAGATGAAGGAAAAGGAGCCGCAGTAGATAAATTAACCTCAGCCAATCCCAATTCACTTGTTGTCCGATTTAACGGCTCGGGGCAAGCTGGGCATACGGTAACCCTACCGGACGGACGTAGGCACATATTTTCTCACTTCTGCTCAGGGGCACTAGCGGATGCCCCTAGTTATTTATCAGAACACTTTGTAGTTAACCCACGTATATTTGTTGCTGAACATGCAGAACTAACTGCCTTTATGGGTAACCTTAACCTCACAGTTGATCCAAAAGCCCTAGTAACCACCCCATTAGATGTAGCAATTAATAGGGCTTTGGAAACTAAGCGCGGTGCAGGGCGTCACGGATCAGTAGGTATAGGTTTTGGTGAAACCATAGAACGCAGCGAACGTGGGTTCCCCTTATATGCTCATGATATTGTCAATGGTACAGTTCTAAAGCGCAAAATCGCAAGATTACTAATAGAATGGGCTCCGTTTAGAGCAAACGAATTGAATATTGACCCTATAATAGGAATTGATATTGATTGGGATGAGTATTACTTCTGTTGTGAACATTTCACTAACGAAGCCTTACTTATGCCCTTTCAAAAAGCTGTTGCCGCTGCAAGGTATAAAACAATCATCTTTGAGGGTGCCCAAGGTTTGTTATTGGATCAAGTCAGGGGCATGACATTTCCTCATGTCACAAGATCTAATACGGGGCTACAAAATGTAATGCCCTTACTTGATCAATTAGAAATCAATGAACTGAGGGTCATCTATATGATGCGACCTTATTTAACCCGTCACGGGGCAGGTCCGCTTCCAGGTGAAGTCAAAGAATTAAGTGGTATTAAAGTCGTAGATGAAACCAATACCACAAAACCATGGCAAGAACATTTACGGTTTGCCCCGTTTGATGCCGATATCATTAAGTTTGCCATAGATACTGATCTGGCTGAAGCAAGGGCTATAGATGATATTAAAATTGACCCCTACATAGGTATATCATGTGTAGATCAGGGTAAGCCATCTGACCTGCTTAAGGCAGTACAAATGGGCTTTCCCTTAGCTTTACACGGGCATGGCCCAAGGCGGGATCAATATCAACTACGCAAGGATTTCAAGACTGTCGGGGTTGCTGCTGATGAAGAAGTGTTGTCAAAATCAGTCCTGAAGCGTAGGGCTGCTGTGGAGGGATAAATGTGGATGTGGATAGTAGCCCTTAGTGGGATACCTTGTATTCTGCTACTGATCTTTGCTCACAATGCTGAGCACATGAACCCTGACTGGGATTGGGAGTAACAGAAATGAAAGAATTAAGTGAGTTTGCTGAAGAGTTTCTTAATGAGTTTAGTAAACACGAAAACAAGATGTTGGGTATAGCGGCAGTTAAAGCCCTTCTAAGAAATAAAAATGGTGCCGAAGCATTAGTCATTTGTGCAATAATGTCAGGCATAGCACTTAGAACACTTGTACCTGCTAAGGATTTCAATGATGCTTTGGCTACATTCATGATTGCAGTTTACGAATCCCCTGAAGTTATGCCCGATGTAAGACTACCTGATGAAGAACGCAGACATACGTATGAAGAACAAAAACGTATGAAGAATAACTGATGTTGCGCAAATGTAACACTGGTTACGATAGTAGTTTTGAGTAGTTTTGACCCCTACCATCATCGTTATTTACACGGTATGTTTTACTTGTGAAGCAAACAAACAGAAAGGTAACACGATGACTAAGAAGTTTTTGATGGGCGGGGTTGCCCTTCTGACATTAGGTGGTGTGGCTACTGCCGCAGACCTACGGGTAGTCCCTAATAAGGCACCTCCTTATTTGGCATCGCCTGCTGCTTTCAATTGGAGCGGCCTTTATATCGGTGCCGAAGCTGGTTATGCCATCTCATCCATTGACTTGAATACTGTTGGCATAAACTCTGGGATCGATACTGATGCTGGTTCACTTGGCCCCAACGCATCGGGTGGGGTAGGTGGTTTAACCCTTGCGTTCAGGAACCAACCGTTAGGGTCACCCTTCGTGTTTGGTATCAAGGGTGCCTTTGACTTCACTGGAATTAATTCCAGTGGTAGCAACAGTAACCTAAGCAATCTCTTTGCTGCTGCGCCTGTTGGTTCAGTAAGCATACCTTGGGATGGGCGCGTGGTTGGTGAAATTGGCTATGCCATAACCCCACAAGTCCTGCTGTTTGTTGATGGTGGTGGGGCATTCGGTGACATCAAAACCAATGGAAGTGCCACTGGCTGCACTAAGGTATACGGTACAGCCTGTGACTCTACTGGCACATTCGCAGTGTCTACTGAAAACATTCACTGGGGATGGACTGGAGGTGCTGGTATTAAATACGCGCTGGCACCTAATTTCATCCTTGGCTTTGAATGGAACTATGTTAACCTTGGACACCAAGGTGTAACCTTGAATACAACACCTTCAGGGTCTGCAACCACAACAGCGTTCAACTTCGACAACACAGCCGCCTACAATAAGTTCCTTGGAACTGTTGAACTTAAGTTCTAAGTTTTGGTGCGGAGTAGATCAGTGGTCAGATCGCTTGGTTCATACCCAAGAAGTCGGTGGTTCGAATCCACCCTCCGCTTCCACAAGAATCAACCTGACGAAAGGCCGGGCCGGTTCTAGTCAGGTTTGGGTTGGAGTACGCTGCTAGCAATTACTCTCCCTACGCGCAGTTTAGCTAACCCATATAGATGCCTACGGGGTTCCGCACACTCCGTAGGCATTTTAGTATGGAGGTATATGATGCAGAAAATAGATAATTGGGTCATAGAACAATTTGATAAAGGAACGACCTTACTTCAAAAGAAAGGGTGGCTTCCACTCAATACATTGATTATGGGCGCCCACTGCCTGACATGGGTTTCATGGATTGCCGACCAAGGTGTCCTATCTACATTTTCATTCTTTTCAATTCCATACGCTGGGTTTGTGCTTTATGGGGCATTTTATGAGTGGAAAGAAAATGTTGGTTATTGGGAAAATCAACGTAAAACACAAGAACTTAATGCAAGAGTGATCTGGAACCGTGGGAAATTAAAACCGCGTTTAATTTGGGCTTTCCTACTTATTACTTTAGGGTTGTTTGTGATAATAGGTGAGCCATTTAGAGGAATCATCTTTTTTCCATCAGCGTTATGCTTATTATATCTACGTTGTTGCAGGTATATGGGGCCGGGTGATTATGCTAAGCAACGTCAAACCAAAATATCAGGTTTACCACAAGAGGGCAGATAATGAGAACACACAGAATGATATTGATCAAACCGATGCGGGTGGCCCCCGTTAATGGAGTTGATCATGAGAAACAGAGCATTCAGACGGCATCAAACCGATCGACACATGATGCGTAGACTGTCTGAGGACAGAAACCAACATTATAATAATCTTGCCTGCCCATGCTGGACTGATCCGAGAATAATATCGCGGTTTAAAGAACAGCCTAAACTTTGTAGTTGCTGGATGTGCCGTAACCGTCGTTATGATGAAGGCCCTACTGTGCAAGAGTTAAAGTTTTCAGATGTGGAGGTAGATGATGAAGAAAACTGAAAGCCAAGTTAGGGCTGAAACAGAACGACTTAAGGCACGTGCTTTAAATCATGAAGCACAGATATTGCTTCAGCCTTTATTGAAACGCGAAAATATTCAAGCTAGAACAGTTTTCTACCCCGGTGATTTACCTCCCGATGAGGAGGAATGAAATGGGTTATTCACCCGGTGAATTTGAATGTAGGAAGCACGGTAAGGACGTTCATTGGGAGCTTAAGGATGGCCCACATGTCGTACTATGGGATGCTAATGAGAGCAAACATCTTCTGGATCTAGATATGGAGCAATTCAAGAAAGCTTACGACCAAATGCGTACCATAGCCTATTTAATTGGAATAGAATGATGACATGGTTGAGATGGTTAAAGCGGAGTTCACGTCCACTTGGGGAAGCTTTACAGCCGAAGGAATTGTTGCACGACCAGAGGTGGGTCTTAAAGACCGCTCAGGAAAAAGAATCATCACCAAAATCAAGCATAAGGATTTCAGTACAGGCGGCAAACATGAGGACAGTATCACTAGGTGAATTCCTAACCCTTGATGAATTAACCATAATAGGTGGTTTGGCCCAGAATGGGGATCGTGCCAGCCTGCATAATGATGTCGAGAGACTCATAATAAGGCCAAATATTTATAGGATCATGGCGAGCCTAAAGCAGGATGTTAATCCTAAGCAGTTATCTTTTGCAATCGCCTCGGCATGGCCTCAAAAAAGTAGGAGGTTAGGATGAGTTTAAAGAAGTTATGGTGTATCTTACATCATCAATCACACTGGAGGTATGTCAGCCAAGTACCCTCTAAAGTGAACACCACAGGGTACCTACCACATCTATTTTTGTCAATGTCAAATATGCTGGACTGAATGGGGGCCACGACAACCAGTAAAGAGCAGATACTGGACAGAAATAATAAACAGGCACTCATAAAATAAACAGGCACTCATAATATGGTAGATTAAATAAATGATTCTTACTTATAAATACAGATTACTACCAACAAAACGGCAACATGTCGGATTGCTTTCCATTCTTGAATCACAAAGACAGTTATATAATGCTGCACTTGAAGAACGAATAGGCTTTTATAAAAAGACAGGTAAGACAAGAACTTATATAGATCAATGCAAAGGACTTTCAGAATGGCGTCAATCAGACCTTGATGCTAGTGCTACTCCCTCAAATCTACAACGTTGGACTTTGAAACGACTTGATGATGCTTTTAATGGATTCTTTAGGCGTGTAAAGAATAAAAATGGCAAAGCTGGATTTCCACGTTTTCGTGGATTTGGATGGTGGAGTAGTTTTGGATTTAAAGAATTGGGAGGCTTGCGTTTTGATGGTAAGCGTTTGAGATTTAAAGGGTTGCCTGGGGTGTTAAAAGTTCATCTACACAGACAGCTTCCTAAAAATAGTGAGATAAAGACATGTGTTTTCACAAAGAATGATAAAGGTTGGTCAATTTGCTTACAAGTTGAAGTACGCTGTCGACCGTCACGTGTTTCAGATAGATCTATTGGAATAGATGTTGGAATTAGTCATCTGGCTACGCTTTCAACAGGTGATCATATTCCCAATGCCAGGATTGCAAAACGTTCTGAGCATAGACTACGTTTAAAGCAACGTGCACTTGCAAGATGTAAACGTAATTCAAAACGACGTCAAAAAATCCGCCGTCAAGTTACTAGACACTACTCTAAGATAAAAAATACTCGTAGAACTTACCTACATCAAGTCTCAAGAAAATTAGTCAATAATTATGATTTAATAGCAGTTGAGAAACTGAATATCAAAGGTCTTGTTCAAGGTAGACTTGCATATTCCGTGTATGATGCTAGTTGGGGTATCTTAAACAAAATGCTGTGCTACAAGGCTGAGAGAGCTGGGGCACGGTACATAGAAGTAGATCCAAAATACACCAGTCAAGACTGTTCTAAATGTGGAACTAGGGTACCTAAGGCCCTTTCAGTCCGCGTTCATGAATGCACGTCTTGTGGTGTAGTTTTGGACAGAGACGTAAATGCAGCACGTAATGTGTTGCACAGGGCTGTAGTGAGTCCTGAGGTACTTAACGTAATTCAGCAGAATAAGCGTGTACCTAGAAATGTCAGTTTAGGCTGAGCATCTACCAAAGAGCACAACAGGATGCATTGAATGAAACTGATGCACTATCTTGTCGTTACAGCTTTCGTTGGTTCGCTAATCCTGTATCTTGACAATCTCAAAACATGGTGGAAGGCAACTCATGAAGCAAGAACTGGAAGCTAAACTGTTAGAAAAATACCCAAAAATACTCAATGGATCACTAATTGGAAAACATATAGAATGTAACGACGGTTGGTTTCATTTATTAGACCATTTATGCACTGATATTCAAGAACATAATGACAGTCACCCTGATCTACCTCAAGTTCAGGCTTTTCAGATCAAAGAAAAATTCGGTGGGTTGCGTTTCTATTCATGCGGTGGTGATCAATATATCTGGGATTCAATAACTGCTGCTGAGGGACGGTCTACCTCAATTTGTGAAATATGTGGGGATAGGGGTGATATGAATTATAGTAATGGATGGGTAAAATGTCTGTGCAAGGAGCATCAAAATGGTTAAAAAGATTGACACTAGCCCACTAAAAGAACCTGATCCTAATCTGCCCCCAGGGTCATTACTTGGAAGGTTGGGCAGAGCTGAAGAAAAATTAGCTAAGATTGCCGCCATCTACAACACCGAAACTGATGAAAACGGCATAAGCCATGCCTATTACAATCTAGCCGGTGCCCTGATTGATCTTAAGCGCACAGGTGAAGCCGATGAAATCATTATTGGCACTCTGGAACGTGTAGAAAGACAATTAGGAGAAATAGGCAAGGTGCTTGATGATCGATAAAGACAAAAGCCATGTGTGGATCTGTATGGTTGGTTTGATGGCAACAATGATCCACCCTTTCCTAGGGTTCTGTTTCTGGGTAGCATTTGTTATAGTTGTTATGGAGGATACTTCAGCCGAAAATTAAAGGTATATTAGCCTGAGAGCCAAGCCCTCAGGTGAAAATATGAATAGAAGTAAACTGCTACAAACTTTAGAAGTCGTAGGCCGTGCACTAGAACGTAATAATGTACTTCCCATATATGAATATTTCTGCTTTACAGGAAGCACTGTATTTGCGTTTAATGATTCCTTTGGTATAGTAGCGCCATGCCAAGTACCAAAACCATTTGCCGTCCATGGCCCTAGATTTAGGGATTTTCTACAGGCATCTAAAGCTGATGAAATTGAAATGGAAGTTGAACAAGACCAGTTATTATTTATGTTAGGCAAAACCCCACATGTCTTACCGTCCAAGACATCAAGTGATTTTGTGTGGGTAGAACCTAATCCTGGAAAGATATTCATTGAAGGCGTTACCAAAGGCATTGAACTCTGCTTGCCAACTTGCTCTGAGAATTTAGCATTGGAAGCCTTTGCTAGGATATGCATAAAAGATTCAAATGGCAAATTAACCATATACTCTACTGATGGTGATGCTTTAACCAAATACACGACTGACATAGGTGGGAATTTAGATGTATGCCTTTCAAGGGCATTCTGTGATGCTATTGTCAAAATCGGTAGCGAAAACCTTGTTATAAGTGATGAATGGATTTGCTCACATTTTGAAGATTACAAAGTTTATGGACGTAACCTAGGGCCGACTACTTTCGATTACGAAACTAATATCGGTAAGATACTAGGAGGTGCAGTTTTTGACTTAGTAGATATTCCTAAACCTAAACTTAATGAAGATTTAACTAGGGCACGAGTGGTTTCAGACGTAGAAACGTCGGCAACCACCATAACAATTAAAGGAAACGTACTAGAACTACAAACTGAAACTCCATTCGGTAATGTTTATGATGAAATAAAAGTCAAACACCCTGATATAGTAGTAAAAATCAGCGCCGAATTGCTTCAAAAGAGCATGGCTGACTGTAACCAATTCAGGGTGTTAAAGAACTGCTGTGTCTTCAAAGGTGAAAATGTGATGCGTTTAGTTTCTAACTTCTAACAGGAGGTCTAGATGTTTGTACCTGGGCAAAAAGTCGTATGCATTAATCCTGGGCCATGGGAAAATAACCCCTTAAAGAAGGGAAGTATCTATACGGTTGTTAACCAACAGCACGTCTTTGTATACTTAGTAGAAACACCCCCAGAATCGGGCTGGTTCGCCAGCCGATTTAAACCTCTGGAAGAAAAGAAGACTGACATATCAGTGTTTAAAAAACTGTTAAATCCAGCAAATAATAAGGTATTGGAAGAGGTCTGATCACAATGCTCTGGAATATAGAAAGCTTTGATCAGGAAAGAAAGCTTTGATCAGGAAAAGAATAGAAAGAACGCGCAAAGACGCGCCCAATGGCTTATTGAACGTGAATGGCACTCATGGTTTGCTTGGTATCCAGTGCGTCTCATGTCAGATACCCAGCGGGCATGGCTATGTTGGTTAGAACGCCGACTTGATCGACACGGTAGAGATAGGCAACCAGACTGGTTTTTCTGGGATATTCGCAGTTTTGAATATAGGATTCCACATAAGGATCTATAATAACCGTAGTATATTTAATGAATGCAAGGCTTTTTTTTTCGAGAACAAACAGTTAAACGCGGCACCAAGCAAAAGCGTAATGCCGAATCTTTACAACGGATTGGGTGTGCTGCCTGCCCATTGAATAAAATCACAACTAACTTTCCAAAAATGGAACCCACGTTATCAAAAGACACATGGGTCTATTTTCTTGGTGAAGGGCCTGGTCGTGATGAATCTGAGAACTCAGGAAGGCCATTTACAGGGCAAAGTGGACAATGGCTACGTAGGCACATCCCTGATGAATTTTACAATCATGTAAGTTTCGATAACGTCATTAATTGTAGGGCCACTGAATTTGACAAAAAAGAAAACAGGATTAAAGATAGAACTCCTACCCCTATTGAAGTATCGTGTTGTTACTCACGAAGAATAAAATATATAGAACAAGCTAAGCCAAAGGTTATTGTTGCATTAGGTATTCCAGCTTTAAACTTTGTTCTTAATTCGTCAGATATGATTGGGATGAGGGGCCGTGTATTTGTAGTCAAAATAGGCAATCATACCTGCTATTTCATACCCACTTACCACCCTGCCTTTATTTTAAGACGTGCCAGGGAGGATGCTAATAAACGGGGTCGCAAAGCAACTGATAAAGTTGTTGATGATAGTTTCTTTGGCAGGACTGTTAGGTTTGATCTTAAAAAGGCATTTGAAACTGCTAAATTATCTGATACACCCATTATTGAATCTGAAGCTGATATTCGTAAACGTATTACTACTTTCGAAAGAAACGAAGATTTTGACCAGTTACTAGTGCTGCTAGCTAGAGCCAAGCAAGCCCCCTACAAAGCCATTGATATAGAAACAACAGGGCTACGTCCTTATGTCAAAAATGCTAAGATACTTACGGTGGCTATTAGTTTTAACACTAATTCTAATGATGGGTTATCTGGGCTGCATAATATATCGTTTGCACTTGATCACCCAAAGGTGAGATGGGATAGCCAGCAGCGTCGAACAATACTCGGCACACTTAAAGAAATATTAATTGATGATACTATAAAGATAGCCCACCATTCGGTATTTGAATTAGAATGGTTTATTTTTTATTTTGGTAAGGAAGTTATTCGACATGAAGTTTGGGAATGCACGCAACTTCAAGCCCATTTCCTTGATGAACGACGTGGTGCTGGTCAATCTAATGATGACAATAAAAAGAATACCTACCAAAGCTTAGGATTCTTAGTAAAAATGCACTTCGGTGTGCCATTCAAACAATGGTTTGAGGTAGACCGTAAAAATATGCTCCAGGCTAACCTAACCGAAACACTGGTTTATAACGCCGCTGATAGCCTTTTTACATTGAGGCTATGGGGTAAGCAACGCACCTTGTTGAACGCTGAGGGGCTTTTAAACGCTTGTATGGTGGCAATGCCCCGTCAGGCCACTTGCGCACTAACCCAATCACTAGGAGTGCCAGTTAATCAATCTAAAACAAAAGAACTCCAACGTAAATTGGCTGATCAAATATCAGTTCTTCAGGCTGAGATTGAGGGTGTAGATGTCGTTCAACAATACATAAAAGACAAGCCTATCAAATATAAAGATAGAGACCCATTCAATCCTATGGGTGAAGATGCCATTGTCCTGTTTAGGGATTATTTAAAACGTGAGGAAATACAAATTCAAGACGGTAAAAAGGTGCGGTGGTCGGTTGACAAACGCATTCTTGAAAAAATTGACCATCCTTTAGCCAAGTTAATTGTATCCTTACGCAATAAAATAAAGATGAAAAGTACGTATGTAGATGGATTAGAACTTAATAAGGGTAAATACATTTACCCCGATGGCAAGATTCATTGCAATTTCAACGCTACTTTTACAACTACTGGTAGATTCAGTTCTGATGAATTAAATATGCAGAATTTCCCTCACCGCTCAGATGCTTGGGTTCGTGAACAAATAGAAGCGCCTGATGGGCATGTCATTGTAGCCGCTGATTATGGACAACTTGAGATGTGCGGCGCTGCTATGTGCAGCAAAGATCCAGCCCTAGTAAAGGTATTATGTGATGATTATGACACTCATTTCGAATGGGCTTCCAAACTTGCTGCCATTTGTCCTACAAGGGTTGGTGGTGATTTTAGTGATGCGAAAGTGGCAAAATCGTTCAGGTCAATTGTCAAGAACAAACTTGTGTTTCCTGCTATTTACGGGGCTAGTAACAAGTCTATTGCTGGTTACCTTGGAATTGATGAACATTATATAGATACACTCATGGATGAATTTTGGGGTACGTTCAAGGGTATCAAACAGTGGCAGAATAGACTACTCAAAGAATACCGTGAAACTGGTTTTGTTGCATCCCCCACGGAGCGTAGACGCCATCATCCATTAACTGCCAATGAGGCTATTAATGCCCCGATTCAATGCTTGGCATCGGAGATCGTTGTTGACGCAATGTGCCGCTTATCCTATATGGCCGCAACTACTGGTAAATGGTATTTACACCCACTTCTAAACGTGCATGATGACCTCACGCAGATTGTACCTGAGAAAAAGTTGGTAAGTTCTATTGAAACCATTTATAAAACTATGCTTACGCCCAGCTTTGGTGAAGGCATTGTTAACGTGCCTCTTTCTGTTACGGTGTCAGTTGGCAAAAATTGGTTTTCGATGGATGAAATTGGCAAATTCTGGTCTCATAAAGACCTGTAACAGGAGGTACAAAATGAAGTTCAAGATCACAGTTAAAAAAGCCCTTGAGGTAGCAGAAAAGAACCTTCAAGAGCACATTACAGAACTAAATGAAGCTACTAAAGGTTGGACTGAAAAAGTCAAAACAGCCTTAGATAATCTAAGGGACGCAGTTGACCGTGAAGGTGTGAAAGCGTCAGATGAAACTCTGCGGCAGTTGTTCTACTCAAAACCAGTCGATAACCGTGCCCATTACAGCCGATTTATTGGCGCTTTGAAGTTGGCCGCTGATAATCAAGAAGTCATTGAATTGGATGAAGATGAATATGATCATCTATTTAATGACAATTGGGTTTGGCGGGTGTCTTCAAAGTCAAGCAATGCTGCTTACACTGGTAAGCCACGATAAAATAGGTATAATATGGCTGTGCAATTCGCTGATGAAGCCCTTGATGCTTGGCTTACTAATCAGATAAAAGAAGCTTATAGATTATGGGATCATGGACGTGATCTTTGTGACCTTGGAAGGGCCACCGCATTCGAAGATACACAAAAACAACTTCATGAATTCTGGGGCGTACCAATGATACCTAAAGGGGAAACAAATGCCGATGTTTGAAACCCCTATTCCTACTGGTGGTGAGAATGGTAACATTTTTGTCATCCTTGCTATTGCTACCTCATTTATGCGTAGATTGGGCCTTCCAGTTGAAGAACAACAAAAGTTGCGTGATAGGGTCCATGCTTCACATGATTATAAAGAAGCCTGTAAAGTCATCAAAGAATGGTTCCCTTTAAAACCTGATCCTACTAAAATTAAACCTAAGCTTCCTAAACGTGGCAAAAATGGTCGGTTTGTAAAATATGAGGAGGATTATTCATGAAAACCGCAGAACAAATCATAACTGATATAGTCGACGTCACTTTCATGCAAAAAGGATTTAAAGCTCCAAGGCTCACTGAAGCTATTTTAAAAGCCCTTAAAGAAGCGGGGTATGAAATAGTATATAAGGGGGATGAGCCTGATAACAAAATACCGCCCTAAAAACCTTGACGAACTAATAGGTCAAAAGACCGTTATTAAAGCCATTAAAAAAATTCTTGATCGCAAACCTTTCCCAAAAACATGGCTATTTATAGGATCATCAGGTGTAGGCAAGACTACCACGGCAAGAATATTAGTAGGTGATTTTTGTGGTGGTGCACCAGGACCAGCCAATATCATAGAAATAGACGCTGCTGTAGAAACTGGGGCTGAGGAAATGCGGGCAGTGACCCGCAAAGCCTATTCCAAGGCTTTGGGTCCATCTCCTGTCAAAGTCCATATCGTAGATGAATGTCAGAACTTAAGTTTAAAGGCTTGGGATTCATTACTAAAATCAACTGAAGAACCACCGGAACATGTTTATTGGATCTTTTGTTCTACAAATCCTTCAAAAATACCCCCTACAATCAACACAAGAGCTGTAAAATTTATTCTTAAACCTGTTGATGAATTAGAAATATTTGGTCTCCTAGAAAAGATTAGTAGATTAGAAAAATTTAACACAATCCCTGAAGTATTAGAAACTATAGCCGAAAACTCAAGTGGATCACCACGTCAAGCTTTGACAAATTTAGAATTATGTTCTCACGCTAAAACTGCTAATGAAGCTAGAGAACTAATGAGATCTGCCCTTCAAATGAAGGGACCCTCAGACCTAGCAAGGTTACTGATTGATAAAAGAAAGCCTCAATGGACTGACATTACCAAGTGCATAGCAGCGATGGAAAATGTTGAGGCTGAAGGTATTAGAATTGTCATCGTGAACTACCTTGCAGGTTGCTTGATGAAAGCTAAGAACAATGATGAAGCAAAACGATTCCTTTTCATTCTTGATAACTTTAGTTCACCATACACGGGTTCAGATAAATTAGCGCCCCTCTTCATATCTATCGGGTTATCTTTAGGATTAGACCAATAAATTTTAGTATAACTTACATAACCGTATATGAAGAGTGTCGACCATCCTGAGTGACCAACATGTTATGCCCCCACTGCTTCGGTAAAGGTGCAGTCTTAATTAATGACAACTTAGAACCATGTGGCGAATGTCACGGTCAAGGCATAGTCTATTGTTGTGATACAGGAATTATTGATTACCGTTATAAAGGGTTTCCAATCAAACCGGAGTGGGTTGAGAGCGCTGCTGACTACCCAATAGTATTTGCGGAAGATAAAGATGAGTGATCCAAGGCTTCTCATAGATCGAAACGCCTTGGATGATGAACTAGAAAACAATCCATCATTCATACAAGAAGTGTGCGATGCGGCTGCTGAGGCTATCGCTCATCGTGATGCAATGAAAGAAGCCCTAGATACAATTGATGCTGAACTTGATGCAGAAATTAGGGAACTAACTTCAAAGGATAAAATAACTGAAACTGCCATTAAGGCAGCTATTCAAAGACACCCAAAACATAAAAAGGCATTTGAAGAATCAAATCAAGCAAAACTTAGATGGGCTAAAGCGGCTGGCCTGGTAACAGCCGCAGAAGCCAGAAGCAAAGCTATTGAAGGTCTATCTTTCCTTTATTCAAAAAGTTTCTGGGCTATAGATTCAACAAAAAAATCGCCTAGTGCGCAAGAATTGCAGTATAATAGATCCCGTGAGCTGCTCGCTAAAACAAGATCAAAAAGTTAAAACCGTGAAGATCGATAGTACCGGACAAAAAGAGTGTCTCAGCTTAGAAGGTAGAACTGGGTTGGATTACCTCCCCAATCCAGTCTACAGGGGGCGTGTCTTTATTGCCCTTTAGGCACGCCCCCATTTATTTATGAGGGGTAGAGATAAAATGGAAGTAATAGAAACACTTATTATTACAACCACTAGGTCTATAACAGTATCTATTATCGTTACTGTTCTAGTAATTACAATAGCCAATAGGTGAATGGCACCGATGGAACAGTTGATTGTATACGCATTGGGTTTAGTTCTAACTCTAATGTTCTTTTATTTTCTTGTTGAGATTTACTTTGGCCGCCGTGAAAAGTATATTGATCAGACAGTACAGATCGTACTCCCCCTGATCAAGGAACTTAAACGTGGCGAAACCAACAAGACGCTTCACCTATACTCCTCGCGACCCCCAAGTGGTCAAGCAGAGGTCAAATCAACGCGGAGGTGACTTCGACTCAATTTATAAAGAAGGAATTAAACTCTTTAAACCCCGTGAAGGCAAGAATACAATCCGTATTTTACCCCCTTCGTGGCCTAATGCTGATCATTACGCTTACGATCTCTTTATAAACTATGGGATTGGTATTGACGAACAAGCCTACCTTTCATTGAAAGCAATGCTAAATGAACCTGACCCATTGGATGAAGCCCGTAAAGAAGCCGAAAAAGATGGCAACAAAAAGCTGGCTGATTCTTTAAAGCCAACCAAACGACCGGGTTTTTATCTGGTAGACCGTTTGGCTGAAGATGAAGGCGTGCAATTCTGGGCGGCACCTTGGACTGTTGATAAAGCATTTTGTGGCATTGCTATAGATGAAGACACTGGTGCTGCCACGATGGTTGACCACCCTGACGAAGGATGTGATATCAGGTTCTACAAAGAAGGCACAGGTATGACTACTAAATACCCTGCCGAAAAGATGCGGGTATTAAAGCCTTCACCACTCAGTGAAGATGAGAATCTTGCTAATGAATGGCTTGGGTTTGTTCAAGAGCACCCCATCCCTGATATGCTGAACTTCTATGATTATGATCATATCGCTGCTGCGTTTGAAGGGCATACTCCACGTGATCCCAATGAAGTGAAACCACCGCGTGGTAGGTCTAACCCGTTACCGGATGAAAATGAGACACCTAAGCCCGTAAGGCCGAAACCACGGGTGCAGGCTTCTGAAGGTGAAGAAGTCGATGAGGAAACAGGTGAAGTAACTACAAAAAGGCCTAATGGTGGTAAGGCAACAGTACAAAAGGTTGAAGCTGTTGACGATGATGACAACGAAGCAGCGGAAGCAAAAATGTCAGTACAATCCATACGTGAACGTTTAGCAGGCAGGAGACAGCGTCCATCAACAGATGATGAAGATTGAAAGAATAGAATGATTAAAAGGTCAGGAAAAGATCCCATTATTTTTGATAAACGGCCGTTGTCAGAGATAATGGGTGACGAAATACCGTACCAACGATGGCAAGATGAAAAGGAAAGGAAATAATTATGGCCAACGGTGGAAAAGTGCTAATTGAAGCTATGAAAGGTGCAAATCTTGGTGATTTGCCTGTGATAGTAGACAGGGTTATTGAAGATCACCGTAAAGTTTGCAAACTTACTGACAATGCTTATGAACGGGTAATGAACCGATTACCACTAATGCTCGGGCAAGCCCTTGACGATGAAGAAATAGAATGTTCTGAGGATCATAAACAATAAATTAAAATCATCTAAATAAACCGAAATGGGAGAGTGTACCGAAAGGTAAGAGTGAACCGTACTGAATGAGAGTATCGAACAGGAAGAGTGAATCGTATAGGTTGAGTGTACCGGAATTCATGAGTGAACCGCTCACATAGAAAGTACCGTGAAAGCAGAGTGGCTTTACATGGGGTCGAATAAATAGTAATATTCGACCCCATGTATAAACTCACCCTTGCGTTGTGCATGATCACAACTTCCGCCTCAGCTTTTAACGATGGCAGGTGGGACTATCTTTCGCCTGAAATAAAGGGCTGGTTTCAGCGTGATAGAATAAAAATATGTTGCAGTCAATCTGACGGTGTAACAACCGACTATGAAATTAAAGATGGGGGTTATTGGGTGCCTGTTCCTTGGCACCCACAAGGGCGAGAATTTTGGGTTCAAGTTCCTAATGAAGTAGTAATTAATAATCTAGGTAACCCTATTGGACAAGCTATCATTTGGTATAATGAACCGGGGCAATGGATTAGGTGTTTCGTCCCTGGAGGTGGGTTCTAGGTGTTTACCTTCGATCAATTAAAAGATGAATACACTCATTATCTAGCAGCATTCCAACCTACTAAAGCGCATCAAGCAGCTACCGTTGCTAAGCGATTACTTGAATCGCGTGATAGGTTCATTAACCTTACTAAGCTATGTGGGGTTCCTGCATTATGGGTAATGCCCGTATTTGAGAGGGAAAACCCTTCATTTCGTTCCTATTTAGGTAACGGTGACCCATTAGACCGCCCTACAATACACGTCCCTGCGCACCGTGGGCCATTTGCCACATGGGAAACAGGGGCTGCTGACGCGCTTCAATTAGATCATGTAACTTTATGTCCTGAATGGACTTGGGAGTGGGCACTATTTGAACATGAGAAATGGAACGGCTTTGGCCCAAGAAACCATGGGAGACCATCTGGATACTTATGGGCTGGAAGTAACATCTATCAAGGAGGTAAATACATTTCTGACGGCATATGGAGCCGTGGAACATGGGATCAACAGTTAGGTACTGTTGCTATTATGAAGGCACTTGCTGATTTAGATCACGAAATAGCACAAGGATTTATTAGCGGGTAGGCATAATTTTAAAATTTAGTGCTTGCATAACCTATCTCAATCTGCTAAGTCGTAGGCATCATCAACCTTACGAAGGTGCTTACTATGGCTGAGGAAGATAAACACTCAAAAGGTGGTCAGGCTAGAGCTAAGTCATTAACCCGTGAGCGGTTAACAGAAATCGCAAAACAAGGGGCTTTAGCCCGATGGGGGTACAAAGCAACGCATAAGGGAAATTTCAAGGAAGATTTTGGTATTAATGCTGATTGTTATATTCTGGATGATGAACAAAAAACAGCAGTAATGAGTCAATCAGGAATGGCAGCCCTTTTAGGATTGGCTAGAGGGGGGCATATTCTACCAAGATTAATAAAACAGATTGCACCATATGCAGGTGAGACCGGCACGCGACTACTTGAGAAATTGGCAAATCCTATTATTTTCCAATGGCATGGACCAGCACATGGTTATGATATAACCGATCTGATTGATGTATGCAATGCTGTGTTATTGGCAGAATCAAATGGGTATAAGTTCACATCAAATATCGTTATCCAAGTCCACTTGATTAAAACAGCATCAGAAAAATCAGGCATACAAAATCTAGCATGGAGGCTTGCTGGCTATGATCCCACAAGGGAAGAAGTAATAAAAACTTTCAAAGAGTATGTTCAGGCTGAAGCTTGTCGATATAAGAGTGAGTTTCCTCACAGATTGTATGAGGAATGGTGCAGACTTTACCCAGGACTTAGACAAACTAAGATTCACAATACATTCTCATACTTTGAGCCAAAACACATATTTAAAAAATTGGTATTAGGGCAAATCTACTTTCCGATGGACAATAGCAAAGGCGCAGTTTTGGAATTGATTAAAAGGGCAAGAGCTGAAAAACCAGGGGGAAAAAGAATGTTTCATTACTTAACAGAATTAGTTGGTTTGTCTGCCCTTAGAAGGCAAATTGGCAAAATTGAAGGCATACTACAATTATCAGATAGCAAGGAAGAATATGAAAAGAATTTTGCCAAGGTGTGTGGGGATACCCCCCTCGAATTAAAGATTTAAAATGTGCAATCAACATAATTGGAAAGAAACGAATAAAATAAATATCCATGTGGGTGGCGACCCAGTCGTATATATATCCTGTAAGGACTGTAGCCAGATCGGCTTCAGAAAACCTCCGAGCAGGATTGTATACACATGGCAAAGGGAAAGAAGCGAGAAAAGCTCGAAGAAGTAGAAAATGAAAACATATATTTTTTACCTGCTGACAAATTAGAATTTGTATCAACAGGATGTACATTGCTTGATTGTTCATTAGGCGGAAATGGCCTAGTTCTAGGAAGGGTAGCCAACATCGTGGGTGACAAGGCGGTTGCAAAAACTGCTTTGGCTACTGAAATAGTCATTAATTTTCTGCGTCAATACCCAGATGGTGAGGCTTTCTTCAGGGAGACAGAAGCTGCATTTCTTTCATCATACGCAGCCTCAATAGGTATGCCCCTAGATAAGGTACAATTTGGTGATCCCGATAAACCTGTAATTACTGTTGAAGACTTTGCTAGGGACTTGGGGACTTTTGTTGGTAAGCGCCTTGCTTCAAAAACCCCTGGCATCTATGTTCTTGATTCGCTTGATGCCTTAAGTGATGAAGCTGAATTAGGTCGTGACATAAGCGAAGGGTCTTATGGCACTAAAAAAGCTGCCAAAATGAGTGAACTCTTTAGGACAGCAGCCAGAAAACTTGAACGCACCAGGGTCCTCTTGGTTGTAATTTCACAGGTTAGAGACAAGATCGGAGTTATGTTCGGAGACAAGCATTCAAGGTCTGGTGGACGCGCCCTTGATTTCTATGCAAGCCATATAATTTTTCTGTCAAAACTTCAGGACTTGAAACGCTCAATTAAAGGTATAGAACGAAGTTATGGGGTATCGGTCAAAGGTAAAATTAAAAAAAATAAAATCAGCGCTCCTGGGCGCGAATGTGATTTTGAATTCCACTATTCTTATGGAATAGAAGATTTCTTGACTTCATATAATTGGCTTCAAAAAATTAAAAGATTGCCTGAAAAATATACTGAATTGAGCTATGAAAAAATGACTGATATTGAATACCGTGAAATTACTAAAGAAATAGGTGAGGACGTTAAAAAGGTTTGGGTTGAAATAGAACAGGATTTTATGCCTAAGAGGAGCAAATATGTCTAAAGATACCTAAAAGTACTCAATCCTGAGAGTTTAGAGTGCGCGCAGGCGGCAGCAAACAAAAAGGAGCCCAATTTGAGCGAGACGTAGCCGTGGGCTTATCAAAATGGGCATCTTCAGGCCAAAGGGAAGACTTGTTCTGGAGAAGTAGTATGAGTGGGGGGCGTGCTACCGTAGGACGTAAAAAGGGCAAAGAACTAGTTGCCCAAGCGGGTGATCTTTCAGCAGTTCATTCATCGGGGCAACCATTTCTTGACAAATTCTATTGTGAATTAAAAAGTTATCGTGACCTACAGTACGCGAATATATTGACTGGCAATGGCAACCTAGTTAAATTTTGGCAATCAACTGTCATTGAAGCCAATAATTATCGACGGCACCCTATGCTAATAGCAAAACAGAACAGGCTGCCTGTAGTTGTATTCCTGCAAATTATGGGTTTACGGGTGTTGAGACTACACCTTGAGCAAGCCATTTTATCAGCGCCACGGCTTGGCATGCATGGATTTCTATTTGATGATTTTATTCGCTTGGCACAGCCTTTGTAAGGGATCATATGACTATACCAAATGGCTGGAAATTGGTTCCAGTAGAACCAACCACAGAAATGATGGAAGCATATCGACGGGCCATCAGCAACTATATAGAAACACTGCCTAAAGAAACTCACGACCGCGTAAAGTCACGCCCGCATGGCTTCCGCATAAAGGCAAAGGTCAAATTGAGACTTCGTTGGCGTGCAATGTTAGATGCCTCCCCAACACCCCCTTAAGCCTCCGATAGGGTATATAGAGGTGTGATAGGACTATCACACCCTTATGTATCACAGGAGGTTCTATGAAGCGTTTGTTCTTTATGGCTGTCATTGGTTATTGTGGGGCTTTGCTGGCACTTCAGCACATACCTGCGATGGCTGGGGCAACTGGAATAAAGGAATCAGGGCCGTGGCTGCTTGCTATGGTACTTGATGCGGTCTTGGGTGTAGCCACCCTTATCAAACTTGTTGGCCCTGAAAAGTTAGCGTCCCTGTCTGAAGGTGATGATGCTGGTTTTGAAATGTCAGACATCGTTATGCCAGACAACTGGTTCTACCCTGTCGTCATTGGTTGGGGGGGACTTCACATACTCATGAATGGTTATGACGCGGCCATGTCAGGGGTATCTGGGTCTATTTGGTGGGGTGCATGGGTACTCGTTGATATTGCTGTGTGTGCCGTTGCCTACCTGTTTCTACGGCATATCAAGGCAGTGTTAGCACGACGCGCAAATAATGCCCCGCGCCGTGTAGCATAACATAACTATGAAGGCTTGTTTCAACGCTAAAGGGTGAGTGGGTGTGGAAGTGCACCCTGGGGCTGGTTCTAACCCCTCTGATCCCGGAACCAGCCCCCGACTTTTCTTAAGTAGGAGGTAAAAATGTCAGAACAACAACAAGGTATCACCATCACAATAGACAAGTTCTATTCACTACCAGCAATGGCAGTAGGATGTTTTATTCTATCAATCATCATGGCTCATACTACAGGGAATTGTGACTTTAGTAACAATGCTCGCGGGCCTGATGCATGTTTTACGATCCTAAATACTTGGCGGTTTATAGCGACACTACTCAGTTTAATTGGTACTTTTGCATTCACAATAGCAACATTCGTGGTTCTATTTGATAGAACTAGGAGATAAAAATGCCAATAACTGGATATGACCCACCACCTGCAATTTACGATTATCAGCCCAATGTTCCGATTGAGGAACATGTATTGAGTTTTTCTGAGACTCATAATACTTGTGCGAGTTTTCTACCACTTTTGACAGGTGGTAGAACATGGTTAGGGTGTGCAGTATCAAGGTATGAGAATGGCAGGTTTATTCACGTCATCTACCGAATAGATGATACCAGAGTTCGAAGGCATGAATGGGGGCATGTAAACGGGTGGAACTCCGACCATAGCAAGTAAACTACTCAAAGATCTGTAAAAACAGGAGGTAACAAAATGGAAAAGTACACTAAGGATATGTCAAACTATATAGCTTTAGCCGTTCTAGCTGCTTCTGGCTTTACGGCTCAACCAACTATCGCATCAGGTTTTTATCATCTTTTCATTATATTACCCTTACTGTTCGTGCTCAAATTGTTTGGTCACCTTGAAGGATATAGACAGGCAAGGGATGACTACGCACCTGGGCAACCAATAAAAGGACATACACTATACAGATTCATAGAATGGATGGAAGTTCCACATTTTGGTGTGCGTGGTATTTGGGTTGTCTTGGGTGTAGTAGTAGCTCTGGCGGTTTACAGTCATTTACGGGGGTAAATAAAAAATGGCTGAACTTGACCTAAACAAAGCCATGGAAAACTTCCGCAATGACCCAACAATAGAAAGGGCATTTAATGTCAGAAGCCACATCCATCCTGATATACCAAGGCAAGAAAACGCTGATGCCTATTTGGCCGAAGTTAATAGATTTATAAAGACTTATCTATCTTTTCAAAAGTCTTTGGAAACTAAATGAAAATAGAGTGGCAATAAGCGTGTACCTAGAAATATCATTATTTGATCCACTATAGCCACGGTAACTATGAAAGGATCAGAAAATGAGCCACTGCAAAATAGAATTCCTTGACAGTGGACGTGAGCCAAAATGCCCTCCACATCCAGATTACCCAAAGGGTAAGGATATTGATCTATCTCACGGAGCAAAAGTAACCTGCAAAACTGACTTGCCCTACCCTGCCCCTAGATGCGGGGTTATGGTTGTTAAATGTGAAAAATGTGGGCTAAGGATTGGTTTAACCGTAGCTGGGCGTGTCGATGACCCTAGAACTGTAACAATGGCTTGTTACGAACATAAACTTGGCGATGACGCTTTTACTAATCTCTGAAAAGATTTATAAATGAGCCTATTAATCTGTTCTGATTTGCATTGCACCGACCACCCTAAGGACGGATATCGGTTCCTCTTATTTCCTTGGTTGGCAAATCAACAGGCTATTCATAAACCACGGGCTACTTTTATTTTAGGAGATTTAACAAATGAGAAAGATAGGCATTCATCAGTGCTAGTCAATAAATTGGTCGATGGTTTAAAGAAGGTAAAACCCCCTGTTTATATCCTAAAAGGTAACCATGACTACATACGTGAAGATCTCCCATTTTTTCAATTCCTTAATGCTATTGATGGTATAAAATTCTGTACTGAGCCTGCTTTTATAGAAGATCTTCAAGTTGTGATGATACCCCATCAAACTTCTCAAACTGCATTTGATGCAGCATGTCGTATGATCCCTGAAAATTGGATTGTTATGTGCCATCAAACTTTTGACGGTGCAATAGGTGAAAGCAATAGCCGCTTAACGGGCTTTAGCACATCACTGATAAGCCAAAAGCGCCCCCGTTGGGTATACAGCGGTGACATACATAAGCCCCAGCAGTGCGGCCCAGTGCTGTATGTCGGTGCACCCTACCATTGTAGACACGGGGATAACTATAAACCACGGGTTATATTGCAACATGATGAATGTGACCGTGATCTATACTTTGATGCCCCTAAAAAATTATCACTAACAATAAGGGATTTGTCAGAAATGCCTGAACTCAAGAAAGGGGATCAAGTCAAGGTAACATTAGAATTACCACGATCTGAAGCAGTTGAATGGGCTAACCATAAAAAGTCTATCCTTGACTATTGTAAAGATAAAGGAGTAGAGGTCTACGGAACTGAGTTAAGGGTAGCTCAAGCCCGTAAACGGCAACGCTTAGATGATACCCCTACGAACAGATCAAACTTGAACTATTTTAAGACGTTTTGCCTTTCAGAAGGGGTCCCTATACAAATACAAAAAATAGGTTTGGAATTAATGAAATAGAACCGTACTTCAAGAGTGTACCGAAAATGCCGAGTGTTTTAAAATTGAGGGATGAATAAATGAGCCACGAACCACCCAAACCTGTATATTTAGACCTAGTCAAACTCATCAATAACGATGTAGGTGAGAAAATTGTAACACTGCTCGCTGAAACAGGATCACCGTATAATGCCCTAGCCACCATAGGGGCAGTTATAGCGTCAGTCGTTACGTCGATTGTTAATCAAGAGGATAAAGTTATGACAAACATTGACACAATAGCTACTTTTTCAAAGGAATTAGCACAATCAATCCTTGAAAGAATTAAAGATGATCCTGACTCTGAAGAAATAGAAATAAATGGTGAAGGCAACGGTGAAACCCTACATTAAAGGTAGAAAACGATGCAAATAATAATGGAAGCCATAGGGGGAATAGCACTTATAGGGCTACTAGGATTAGGTGTATGGGCAGCTTGGGAGCTGTTCAAAGCCTGATAACAAGAAAGAACGGAGAGGTACAATGAGTTACAATACAGTACGCAGATCAGAAAGTAGTGACTATGACTTCGGTAAAATTAGTGGAATGTTACTAGGTGGAACAGCACTTGTTATAGGTGCTACAGTTCTATTTGGTAGTTGGTATACGGTAGATCAAACCCAACGTGGGGTTCTCCTTAAGAATGGAGCTTTTGTATCTATTGTGCAACCAGGGCTTCATTTTAAGTTCCCTTGGGTTGAGTCTGTTTATAAGGTTGATATGCAGACTCATACTAAGGTATGGGATAAAATGCAGTCCTACAGCCAAGATCAACAGCCAGCCGATTTACGGGTTAGTGTAACATTCCGTGTCAACCCTGAAAAGTCCGATGAACTATACAGTCGCTTTGCAGGTGATAATGACGCGGGGGTTAGTAGACTTATAGGGCCTCATGTCTTTGCAAACACCAAAAATGTGTTTGGTCAGTACACAGCAGCAAAGGCTATTTCAGATCGTACACGGCTGAATAGCGATGTAGCCCAATCGCTAAGCCAAGCTATAGCCTATGATCCGATCTTTAGTATAGAAAGCGTGCAGATTGAAGATATATCGTTCTCACCTGACTACATCAGATCAGTTGAAGACAGAATGAGAGCTGAAGTTGAAGTTCTGAAACTAAAACAAAACCTAGAACGTGAACGGGTTCAGGCCGATATTGCAGTAACCCAAGCAAAGGGACGGGCTGATAGTGTCAGGGCAGAAGCGCAAGCACAGGCAGATGCCATTACCCTTAAAGGCAATGCGGAGGCCACTGCCATTGCAGCACGTGGTAAGGCTTTGAAGGATAACCCCACCCTTATTGAGCTAACTCAGGCTGAGCGGTGGAATGGCATCCTGCCCACAACTATGATCCCTAGTGGGGCAGTACCTATGATTAATGTTGGGCAACACCAAACAGGAAAATAGCACCTGTTTAGAATACCTTATGTCGAGTTACACAATTTCAGGAGTTTCACGGGCACTCACAGATGGGTGCTACCTGAAACCCCTGGATTGTATTATTTAACGGGTAAAACAAATAATGACAACCCGCGACTTGGACTCAATGGTCTTGGAAAGAGCAGCCTCCTTGATGCAATTAGCTGGTGCCTTACGGGGAAGACTACGCGTGGCCTGCGTGCTAACGAACCTATTACTAGGGGTCTCAATACTTGCTATGTGGCTACTGAAGTAATTGTTGGAAATGAGACCTTAAAAGTAAAAAGATCACAAAACCCTAATTCTTTGACTTGCAATGGACATATCACTGACCAAGAAGCCCTTACCAAGAAACTAAGACTAAACCATGAATCGTTCTTATATTCAGTTATTATTCCTCAGGCTGGTGAACCACATAAATCATTCCTTGATTTATCACCTGGAGAAAAATTAAACTTATTCTCAAAAATTATGGATCTTGATTTATGGCTTGAAAAGAGTGAATTAGCCTTAGAAAAGTCGAATGAGATAAAAAGTGATATAGACCATTGCGAAAGGGATATAGCCCAACACAATGGCCGTCTTACAGCCATTGTTTCAACTATAGAAGATTTGCAAGTTAAAAGCGAAGAATTTGATCAGAAAAAGACTGAAAAAGTAGAGCATTTATCAATAGAACTTAACAAAATCATCGCTGATATTGAAGGCTTTAAAACTGAAATAACAGCCTTCGATCTAGAGATAAAGGGACTGGGGCCTAAAATAAGATGTGCTGAGCATGTTGTAAAAGTGCAGGATCAGCATATCAAAGACCTTGAATTTGAATTGACTGAAGCTGATAAAGAATTATCAGTCACGAACCATAAGATCACAATCATCAAAGATTCACTAAAACAACTTGAAGGCGTTGGGGCTGTGTGCTCTGTATGCAAACAACCAGTGGATGCACAGCACCTGATAAAGGAAACCAAAAAACTTGAAAATGGTTTGAAAACCCTCCAAGGGTTGAAAACAGTTTTGCTCGATGCAAAAAAGGAAATAAATATTAATAAAAGCGAGATCATAATCTTGATATCAAAACTAGATGCTGAATTTACACAATTAAAAGCAAAGGAAACTAAAATCAAGGGCAATAGGAATGCCACTGAAAATGAAATTGTATACTTAGAACGTGAATATAAAAGATTAGAAATAGAAATAAAAAAGGCAAAAGAACAAAAAAATGAATTTTCCCAAATGATCGCTGAAAAGCGTGATGAAGTATCAGGGGTAAATAAAAAGATAGAGGGTATAAAATCTAAAATCGCTCAATTAAATGAAGATTATGCTGCAACCCATTTCTGGGTTGCAGGTTTTAAACGATTGCGCCTGCACATTATTGAAGAAACACTTAGAACTCTAGAAGTAGAAGTCAATAATAATTTGGCTTCTTTAGGTTTAGGAGATTGGAAGATAGAATTCGACATAGAACGAGAAAATAAATCTGGAGGCGTCACAAAAGGATTCATTACTTTAATTACTGATCCTAAAGGTTATACAACCAAATATGAAACTTTATCCTTTGGTTGAGACCCAACGGGTGAAGTTGGCAGGATGCTTTGGATTAGCTAACTTGATTATGGAACGGTCTGGGTTAGTTTCTAAGGTGGAAATGTACGATGAGCCCTCGGAACACATGACTGAAGAAGGTATAGCTGATACGTTGAATACTCTCCGTGACCGGGCTATAAATAGTGAAAGGGTGATAGTAGTAGTTGATCACCATGCCATTTCCTACGGAGATTTCGCTGGTACAATAATGATTGAAAAAGATGAGAACGGGAGCAGAATCATATGACGGATCATCAATTGGAAATATTAATTAAAGCCCAATTAGCAATTATGAAAGCCTTGAGACAACTGGGGACTAGATGGGGTGATGGTAGAGATGCCATATTAGACCCCGCAATTAAAGAAACTGAAAATTTACTTAAGGAAATAAATCATCATGGGTGAAAAGAAAAGACGTGATAACCTGCGTGGTGTGGTTGATGAAGTAACTAAGAAACTTGTGGATGAAGGAAAAATCATTGAAGCTGGGTGGGTATCACTGAAAATGATGACTATTCCTGATGATGCACCACAAGTTCAACTTGACGAAATGCGCATGGCCTTCTTTGCGGGCGCCCAACATCTTTTTGGTTCAATAATGTCATTCCTTGAGAAAGATGAAGAACCTACCGAAGCCGACTTAGAACGTATGAGTAAAATAAATGATGAGCTAAACCAATTCCTCACTCAATTCAAACTCAAGCACTTCAAAGCTGAAGGATCAACATAGGAGATTAATGTGACAAAGCAACAACCAACCATAACTGGTATTCCTGATGGATTGACCCTTGACGATCTATTTAGGGTATTAGATACCGCAAGATCTAAGACCGACCTACAAGATTGGACTGGATGCCCACCTATGCATTTAAATAAAGAACCAGTTGAAAATAAAAAAGGCTAGGTTATGGATGAAAAACCCAAAGGGGTATCACTGAGAAACACTATCAGACATATCAAAAAGCATGGTATTCCTGATGTTAAGGTAAAGCATCCTCAAAAATACTTAAACCGATGGCGTTCTAATCATCGCCCGCATGGTGTAATAGGTAGCCACGCGAGCCTTAAGAGTTCGTGACTTCGGTCGTGTCAGTTCGAGTCTGACTGCGGGCACCAACTAAAAGTTTAACACAGGAGAGTACAAATGTTATGGGATCCAAGTAAAGATAAGCCAGTAGAAGTTATTGACGAAGTAGGTCAACTCATGCTGAAAACAGCAGACTACTTTGAAACCTTTGAATGGTGTCAAGAAATACTTGTATCAGACGGAGCAGTATGTTTATTAGGCGGGCTGATTAAGGTTGGGAATGGAGATATTAAGAATGACCACCTTATGAGTCAGCCTAAAATTGTGCAGGTTGCATATCGAAGAATAACAGAACATTTGGATGAAGAACCAGTTTACTGGAACGATGATAAAGAACGTCAAAAATCAGAAGTAATTTCTATGTTAAGGGAAGTTGCAGTACTTAAATAAACCAAATAATCGGAGCGTAGCGCAGCCTGGATAGCGCACCTGCCTTGGGCGCAGGGGGCCGTTGGTTCGAATCCAACCGTTCCGACCATTTCTCAAAAGGAGCAAAAATGGCTAAAACATCACTAAGCGAACTCAAGTTTGAAGACTGTAAAGCTGGCGGCACATTCTACCTCGCACGTGATGAAAAATACCGTGGATTTTTAACCTTGCATCATGAGGGTGAAGATATACAAAGAGTATTAGATCAGTTCGAAACTTTCAAGAAAGTAGTAGATGGTGAGATAAAAGCTAAGGTAGTGGATGATCAACTATGAAAAAACTGCTTCTACTGACAGCCCTGATATTGATACCCATTCAAGCTAAGACAGGCACTGCATGTTTCGCTGATGCCTATGGTGTCCGCAGGCATTCACCAAACGCATGGGTCTCGTGGACGTATAAAATGAAAGAACATGTCCATGAAAAATGCTATTATCCTACAACCAAAAATAAGAGGTACGATCATAGCCGCATAGCTCAATCCCCGGCAGAGCATCTGACTTTGACTCAGAAGGTTCCAGGTTCGATCCCTGGTGTGGCTGCCATCCCATTACCACGACCTTCACCCCTTTATGAAATAAATACCGAACTGGTGTTCCTAACACCAAGTCATTTGAGGGAACCACGGGAGATATGGGATGAATTGCCTGAATGGCAACCAAAACCAAACCCAGAAATTGAGAAAGCGAAATTTGACCTGTTTCTTCAACAGGTCGCCTTAGGTATAATTAACTAATAGCATCCCTTACTTAGCGAGAGGACCTGCTACAGGTGGTGTGAAAGCATGCGCAATAGCATTAAGAGCGGTAATGACAAGAACTGCAATACCGCCAGCTTTGCTGCCACCGAGCGTATTTAGAACACCACTAGATTCGAGTGCACCGTAGATAACACCTATAGCATTGATGACTGTCATCCATGCCGGGTTAGTAATCGGGTTCATGGTATGTACTCCTCTGATCTTTACTATGGCATAAAGATTAGATTTTAGCAAATCCTAGACTATAACTGTACCAACTCAACCCTTAAGGATGAGCAAACATGGCAACTAACATCACATTGACTGGAGATATCACTCATCAGCTTCAGGATGCCATCAACCAATCAGCGGGTACCCCTATTTTTCTAGGGCCAGGTAAGGCCAGCCTCAGAGCTGCGATCCTCGTGCCTTCACACTGCAAGATCGTCGGCTCAGGTCCGTCGGCGTCAGTCCTCGTGCCGCAGAACGGTACGAACGCCTTCGACGTGAGGGTGCCTGGGGAGGACTTCTCAACCATCTTCGAGGACTTCCAGGTTCACTACCCTCAACCGCAGGCATGGGGCACGTCGGCTGCATTCTCGGTTGGGGCCAGCATCCAGGAGCACACTGGGTTCCGCAGGTCAGACTCATTTAACCATTTAGAATGTAGGCGATTAAGAAGGGAAGCAGCAAAAGAAAAATAACACAATTAAATATATTGCTCCTCAATTAGAATAATCCCGGAAGCACCATTACCACCGGCTTGACCACCAGCAGCACCGCCATTTCCACCGACACCAACTGTGTAAGCAATAGTCCCTGGACTAGGAACAACAAATTCTACATATTCCCCAGCACCCCCACCAGAACCACCAGCAACGCCAGCGGTTGCACCGCCACCGCCGCCACCCGCACCTGTATTCGCAGCTGCACTAATACCAGGTAAACTGATGCCACCATTGCCACCATTGCCACCAAATGGATTTACACCGCCCATCCCACCTAGGGTAACACCAGCACCCCCACCAGAACCCCCAATAAATCTAACAATCAGTGTTCCTGTTCCGTTAGCACCACCTACACCACCCGTACCAACTGCCCCAGCAACAGCGGAACCTCCTGTACCATGAATTGCTGTCCATGATCCAAAAGATGTGTCAGTCCCATTGGACCCATTGTTTGTCGCCTGAGCACCGCCACCTCCCCCGCCACCACACATTCTCACTTTAATTCTAATAACATTTCCTGAAGTGGGGGTGTAACTAGCTGATCCAGTTGTAAATGATTGATAAGTTGATGTGGTTAAGGCCGGAGTTCCAGTAACTTGACTATATGCGACCTGAACAAAGGTAGAATCTTCACGAAGAAACTTTGATGACCCTGGAGTTGACCCAGGGTCAGGAACTAACCCTGTGCTATGATTTGCCCCAGACGCACCAAAATTAGAGCCAGTGAGATCGGTAAGGGTTGTAGGTTGATTCGTAACGTAATTAATAAATTTTTCAGGGGCAGTCATTTTAATAAACCGGATTAATCGCTAAACTAACATTAGCCAAGCTAGCCGTATTAACCGAAGTCGAAATATGTAGGAATAAAGTAGCACTTGTAAACACAGAATTAATTGATCCATTGATCACTTGGTAACCCGTGGAAGTTGTAATCGTTGTAGATGTGCTTCCCACAACGGTAGTTCCCGTAGCCGCAGCCCCCGTATATAAAGTAACTGTAACTCCGCTTAAAGTGCCCTGAGCCTTTCCTATCCTAATTGATTGGATGGCGTATGTTGTAATACCAGGGGGTAGGATTGAAGCGATCGCAAATGTTCCAATATCGCTTGCCGCAGCCCCAAAGTTTACGGTCTGAGCAGCAGTAAAATAGACTCCTTCTACAGCACCATTCATAAAAGGAAGGTTTGATGGGCCTAAAGCTGTTAGGGCGGTTGTGTAGTCATTATTAATATTATTCCAGGTTGCACTTGCGATTGTAGCACCAGCCGTTGCTGTCGTAGCGCCCGCAGCCGGAGTATAAATACCTGTAGAAGCTGAGTAGGGCAATTTTTATTCCACTTGCTTCGTTTAAAGAAAGGCTCTACCTTCAACCTGTGCATGGTTGCACTTCTGTTAGTGGGAACATACAGAATGCCGCCAGCTCTCGTGGAAGGAAGCTGGCGGCTTATTTTTCTACTGGCTGGTATTCTATTGGCGATGTTAGGGACGCCATCAAGTCCTTGGGAATAAACGGTAAAAGGTTGTTTGCAGCAAGATAACCAGGGAGCTTGAGGGTGCCGTCTGCTTGGCTATCAGTACGGCCATCACCATGCCCTAGCCGCCCCAGGGCGGTAGAAACACCGCTATCGGATACAACATGCATAGAATCATCTAAAACCGCACATTTGATAACTTTATCACCAAGCTTCAACTCACCCGAGTATTCTTCGTTTCTCATAGTCAGTTTCCTTCTGTTAACGGGGCGAAGATATTAACATCAAACAGATCGTTTGTCCCTCCACTTTATTGACAAAACTCACATTTATCAGCGATTTCCTTATCAACCTAAAACATTCCAGACAAGTATTCCCACTGTAGCTGGGGTATTTGTAACAACGATTAGACCTTGAGCACCCGCACCACTTGTGACCGCCCCACCAACAGAAGAAGCCCCACCGCCACCACCACCGTAAAGGCCACCGGAACCACCCGTAGCATTAGCACTGCTAAAAGCACCAGCACCACCGCCACCACCACCACTCCCGTGTGAACCATCGTATTCAGTTCCATTTCCCCCATTGGAGCTTGAACCACCTCCAGCACCACCTGCCCCAACATCGCCACTGCCACCATTGGTAGTCCCCCCAGCCCCGGCCCCTTCAGATAAATCAGAGCTATTATTTCCATTACCATTAAGCCCTGCTGCGCCGCCACCTCCAGTGGCTGCCTGACTGCCTGGAAGTGAACCAGTTGTCGTAGCGTTACCCCCTCTACCACCAGAAAACTTGGTAGTGCCTGTGCCATTTGCAGAAGAACCGCCTACACCGCCGTTAGCGGTTCCTGCATTAGCAGTTGTGCCCGCATGTCCGCCTTCAGCACCAACAGATGAAGCCCCTAATGATGCGCCATTAAACCAAGTAGATGCTCCACTAGAGCCCAGATTGAAACTGACAGTACTACCAGGGGTAAAAATGAGATTTAATACTGAAGAATAACCACCGCCACCGCCACCACTTGCAGCAGGAGCTGTATTGCTAAGTGCACCTCCACTAGCCCCCGACCCTATGCATTCTGTTTTATTATTTCCAGAATTCCAATTGCCAGGAATTGTAAATGTTTGTAGACCACCTGAAGTAGTTACAATAAATGTTACAACCGCAATATATTTAAATCGGCTATCCTGAAGCAGCCCCCATAACTTGCCCTTGGTAAGGGCATACTCTGGCAAAACGTATTGCCACGGTTCTAATGGGTGACGTTTAATCGGTATTCCACTCATTAACATTGCTGCAATAAGCGAAGCGGTAGCCGTGAATGCAATACATGTCACATTTCGTCGCGGATAGACTATCGGTACCTTTTTAAGGATGATCATACCGATCCGGTCCTTGTACACGTCAGAGCTACGGTCACTCGTTGTACCGATGTAGGTGCACCTGACACGGTGAACTCAATCCAATCATCAGCTACTAAAGAGGTAGAGGTCCACCCACTTGGGGTAAGTTCATTGAACTGTGACGATGATAAAGTAGGTTTATTTCCACCCCCAACCATAGAAACTGTTGGAACAGCGTCATGGGCGCGAAGAACGTCAATAACAATAGAACCCGACTGATCGGCCATCACCCGCCATGCTGTAATCGTAGACGGGAATGGAATGTGAATCTTGCCTTTATTACCAGTGGTAATTACCGAGCCACCTCCATCTATAATCATTGCTACATCAACACTAGCAGCTAAACCTGTCCAAAATCCAGTAGCAGCCCCAGCACCAAATGTATAGGTTGTAGCATTTAATGTTACATTTCCTGTTAAAGTAGAAGCTCCACTAAAAGTAGAAGTGCCATTAAAGGTGACTGCCCCTCCCCAAGTTGCTCCACCTTGCCATGTAACTGATCCACTACTGTTGAAAGTAGCTTGTACGGCACCGTTAGCACTCCAACCAATCTGATGTGTACCTGCTAAGTAAAAACCAGTATTGGTATCCGATGTAAATGCAATACCTGGAGCACCTACATTGCCACTCCCAACTTTGAATGGACCCGTCATCCCTGCTGATCCATCAGTAGGGAGTGAGCCTGTCAATGCAACGGCGATATCTGAGAAATCGCTATTTACAGCAGCAGACGAAATAAGGGAATTCGGGATGAACGCGGCTTGTGGCAAACTATACACGCCAGAGCTGTTCCTGGGCATCTATACAACCTTAGAAGAGGAGTGAAGCTATGATAGGGATTTGGATATCCATACTCATAGGGGTATTTGCAGTAGGGTTTACAAGACACGCATGGTTGAGATGGACTTTCCTTTACATAGCATTTCTTACTTACCTCCTGATTGCTGACTCGCTATTAAAGCCTGGATGACCGCGTTGCGTTGTCTAGCAGCAGCATTTTGAGGTGTGGCTGGAAGCCCTTGATTACGAAGATAACGTTGCCCAAGTCCTCTAGTTCCTAAGAATCTTCCTGCTAACGCTGGGACAGCCCCAACCGCCCCACCTTCTAACAGAGCATAGATACCAGCTTCCGTTGCTGCGTTCATACCAGAACCGTGTTTCATTGCAGCTAACGGGGCAATAGCCCCTGCTATAGCACCGGCTGCTGTAGCCCCCAATCCAGTATTATGCATCCAATCCTTATTGTCACCTTTAAGGGTTGGCAAGGCCTTCTGGGCGGCTGTAGCCAATGGTTGATATGGCGTATCGCCAGCATTATAGCGTTTGTCACCAACCACTTGCCTTGCAGAAGATTCAAGAGCTTTTGGACTTATCTGATCGGAGCCACCACCAGGGTGGCTCCTAGCCTTCTCAACTATCATATGATTTTCAAGAAGTTGACGGGCATTTTGAAACGCGTTTGCATCGGCAGGGTTCTGCCTACCTATAGAATGCCCCATAGCCCTATCAAGGGAGCGTGCTGTTTCCCTATAACTTTCAGCCAGTGTTGGATTAGAACTAGCAACATCACCGGCCTCGCTCCACAACTGAGACCTAAGTCTTTGATAGTGTTGCCCAGGAATAACACGAGCCCCTGGATATACAGTTCGCCAAATCGCCTCCTCAGGTGACCCAGCGCCTACCATATTTGGCGTCCAACCTGTATTCTTATGAATTAGATCTAATATAGGGGCAACATGCCTAGGGTTATCCCTTGCAATCTGCTCAAGTGAAGACCGAACATCTAATCGTTCTTGTGGAGACATAACACCAAGATTAATGTTATTTCGGCCTGCAACACTATCCATATTACGTTTGATATCCCTTCCAACCTGTGGAAGATATCCACCTTGTCCAATTGTAACAGCCTCAGTCGGTTGACCTAGATGTTCTGTAACTGCATTGGTAAATTGCCTTGCTTGTTGTTCATTTCTGTCAGGAAATGCAAAAGCTTCGTTTGACTGAAGCCATCTACGATTGGTATCCTGCCCAGCAGTTGTCTTAACCCCAGCCTCATTTAAAGTTTTAGTTGCCGCAAGTCGTTGAGGATCTTTTACTGGAAGTGGGGTTCTAGCCCTTGTAGCAGCATAAGGTGCAAATAAACCTGTTCCTAAGGCAGTCCACTTCTGAGTCTCAGGTGAGGCACCAGCGGCAGCAGCACCCTCCCCGGCAGCTTTGGCTGCGACCTGAGGAACAGCACCACCCCAGACCATTCTTGGTATGGCTTTTAAAGCAGCACCCGGTGATAGAAGAGCCGCACCGCCCCCTGTCGCAGCCCCCTCTAAATATTCATCAAATTTATCACGTGGTTGATACCCTATTTTTTCCCCAATTTGTCCTGCAAAACTAGTGTCTTTTTGAGGCAGTGGGGCTGTTGCGTTAGGGTCAAACAGGTTTACACCTTTCCACTCTTCTGGTATCCCTTTCCTTAAATCAGGTTCAGCACCTATTTGAGTAGTCTGGTTTAAAGTATCAGCAATGGCACCAGGAACTTTTGCTAAGCCTACACCAATAGGTTTAAGTCTAGATGCTGCACCACCAATTGCTTCCCCCAACCTCTGCATTCTGGACGGGTTGGTAATGCTGTCTAAACGGTTCAATTCATCATCAGAAAGACCACCCATACCTTTCTTATGAGCTTTCTCAAGAAAATCTAACTGATCGTCAGTTAAATCAGATAAACCAGCCATTAACGTGCCTTACGTCGTTCACGCTCACGTTGAATATCTTCAGGCGAGAAAGGTATACCGGGCGCAGAAGGAGCTGGAGCCCCTAATGGACCGGAGGGTTTCTTCTCACCTGCCTCAATAGCACTCATATTCTTATCAAATTCCTCAGGTGTAAAGGTCGGGTGATCCAAGTCAAATTTAACAACCGCAGCTTTAAATCTTGGATCCAATGCTCCATACTTATTTTCCCACTCAGTTGCCATCTGATCGAAGAGTGAGTTCCTATCATTAATCCTATCAATGATAGACATGACTGTCTTTTGTGCTCCAGGTGATAATTCATCACTGCCTAAAGCCTTACTCATCAATTGCATTTCATACTGACGGAACTGACCTGAATTAGGCCCCAGCATTCCCCTCAGGTTTTCTAGGGTCAAAGCAGCGACGTTCTTTTGAAGGATCTGATTTGGATCACCGCCCTCCATCTTAGCCCATTTATCAGCGCCAGGAATACCAAATTTCTCACCAATTCTACCAATTTCTTGCCTCATACTCTTCAACATAGTAACTGTAGGGGCAAATGGACCTTGTTCTAACCCTAATTCAGGGTTATCTAACATGTGAAGTGACTGTTTCAACGCAGGCATCTGCTTCCTGGACTGACCACCCGTATCATGAATGTTTTCTAACCATTTTGAATAGATTTCAATGTTCTTCTTAGCTTGCTCGGTTCCAGCGGCCTCCCACTGCTTCATCTTAGCTGGGTAATGCTCTATATCTTCGTCATAAATGCTTGGCTTTTTCATCCCAGTTGCTATCTCTGGAAGCTCGGCTTTTGAAAAACGGTCCATATAATCCATCCATCCAGTGCCATTAGGTGTTCTTTCAGGTGGATTGGACGTAGGAAGCCGCTTGACAGCGTCTGGTGCACTGCCAACCGTATCGGGCGTAGGTACACCAGTCCCCAACTGTGCAAGTTGCATTAATGGGTTGCCCTTTGGTGGCGGTATGTTGCCCCATGCTGCGTTTGCCGTGACCGGGAGTGCGTCGGTAGCAAATGCCCCACCACCCGCAGGCGTTGGGGGTGCCCCTGATGGAGATCTAGGGGGTGCTGTTACCAGGGGGGAAACACCCCCTGGTAACCCTGGTGCAGATGCTGTAGCTGTAGACGGGGTAGATGCGGGTACTGCTGATGTAGCCCCAGGCCGTGTCGGCCTTACTATCTCAGTCTCAAACCGTGGTTGACCCGTAGTTGGATCTACAACTACCTTCTTCTGCAACATTGCCCCAGGCACACCTGTTATTGGCTCAAGTGTTCCTGGATAGCCAGGTGTGACCCCTGGCAATACTGTTTCTATATGCCCTGGTTGTGTCGCCGTGGTCAACCCAAGTGGATTGGTCTTGTACTCAGGCATCAACTCACGCATCTTATTTACATGATCGGCCGCCATAGATTGAGCATCAGCCATACTATGACCATTTCTACGAAAATCAGCTACTAAACCAGAGTACATGGAAACTGGATCCCATGCTTTAGGTTGGGCGAATAAAGATGGAGGTGGGCCACCTTGTGTTGGCAATCCTTGCATTTGGGGAACCCCAGAAGTTGGTGGTGCTCCATTAGTAGACGGGGCACCTGTATACGGGATGCGCGGATAAACTGGGCCATTTTGTGCCAGTTGTGCACCAACTGCATTCTTAGTACGGTGGTAGTCAACCAGATCAGCGGTCAGGCCAGCATCAGGGTCAGCCATCGCATGTGCTTCAGCAGCCCGTCTACTAGTAAGACCAGGATCTACTTTACCGCCAGCATGATTATATTGTTGCAATAATTGCGTAGCTGCGTTCCAATCACCAGACCGAACCGCCTGCCCTAACCCAGAGTTAGTCCATTTAGAACCTGTATTGTATGTTAGACTAGTAAGGGCTTCACGTTGCCCTTTAGTCATAGGAACGCCAATACCATCCACTACCTTAGTAGCCTTCCATAACTCATCTTGAAGGCGTGAATCTGCCTGATTTCTGTTAAGCATTTCACCAGGAAATCTAGCCTTAGTTCCATAGCCAACCGAATGTTGTTTACCATCCGGGTAAGACTTACCTGCAAAACCCTCTAACCTCTTTTGAGATTCAATAAATTTTGGATCTAAGTCACCCGATCCCGAAGCCCCCGTTTGGGATGGTTGTTCCTGCGTCTTGGGTTCCTCCGTCCCCGGAAGGCCAACTGGAGAGAGGGAGGCCACTTGAGTCCCCAACGGGTTGCCTCCAGATTTGCCTGAGGAAGCTTGGCGTGAGGGGGTAAAAGGGGAAGCCGGGGCGGCACCCCCTGAAGCCGCATTAGGTGGTGTCTGGGCTAGTGGACTAGATCCTGGGGGTGCCTGACCCATAGGGTTGTTAGCATCTGTTCTAGATGCATCACGGGCAATCTGTTGCCTCTCCTTCTCATCGGCATCCTTCATATACCAAGCACCAAGCATCGTATTAGCCGCATCGCTCAAGCCATTTGCCCATGTATAATAAGGGTACTTAGAATTTGGTGGGGTATATTTTTTATCCATTAAGGCCTTAGCATATTCCCTCTGCATCTTCATTGTATCAGGACCAGGAAGATTGTCCTGGCGTTGAGTAGGAATGTATTGAACACCAGGGATGGGATCTATTGCCATTTCAGGTAACCGCTAAGTTGTAGTCAACCATCAGGTAACCGTCGCTGTCAGTAAATACTGCCCAAGGCTTAATTTTTATAACATCCTGGGCAAGCAAACCAGTTTCTGGTTCGTCTGAACCATTGAACTTAAAGCTGTAAACTGGCAAGCCATTCAGTAGTTTGCCTATCTTAACAATGTCACGCTTCAACCGTCTATCTGACTTAATCATAGCTCCACCTAGTGAACCACCCAAATTAAACAAACCACCTAGTGAACCACCCAAATTAAACAAACCAGACATAAGGGCATTTTCTTGCGCCACTTGCGCTTGATAATTCTGTGCTTGCACTTGTTCCATTGTATTGACAGCGCCAGTATAATCTGCTGGGTTGACATTTAATCCGGGGGTCTGAACGAGAGAACCTCCAGGTGATTGAGGTTGGCCAAACCCTGCCAATTGCATCGCCAGTGAAGCAGGCATTCCGTAAAGTTGTGTCGCCTCTGAGAAGGCTTGGGGTTGGAATTGGCTGGCCGCTCCTGCCACGGACATGCCCTGACTTTGCCGTAATTGCCCCATTGCCTTCTCATATGCGCCCCAAGAACTTGGGTCCGAATTGGCCGTGGGTGACGGATTTATGCCTTGATTTCTAAGTTTAGTGTCCAACTCAGAACTCTGCTGAGATAACCATGGTGCCTGAGACGACAACCATTGTGACATTAATTGACCTTGGATACCAGACGACTCACTACCTATCGCTTGAGATGGGGATTGCCCCCCATAATTAGCACCAACAATGAGATTCTGACCACCCTGTCCTGCTGCCTGCCGTGCCCCATATTGAGTATTATAAAGCTGTTGTTCCTGCGGACTAAAAAAGAGACTTGAACCATAAATCGGAGTTCCATCTGGCCCTGTGCCAATCTGCTGATAATTTAAACCACCAAACATATTGTCTTGGTTCACCATGGAACCACGCTGGTTCGCTTGCCCAACTGGCGTATTAAATCCCGACTGTTGCGTCTGTGCAACCTGACCGGCTGGAATTGGAGTTGGAGGTGAGCTTCCGCCACCCATAGTTAAACCTCTAATTCAGTTAGAGTTGGCGTTGACCAAATGGGCCTATTAAATAGGTGTTTCCACCTTTGCCCCCTACAAATACGCCCCACAGTCTCACTATTTATCTCAAAATTCTTAGCAATTTGTACTTGAGTTAATCCTTCAACTTCATATTGATATCTAATTTGCATTACCTTTTCTTCAGTTAATTTGGCAAAACCATTTCGCTCACCAAAAGTAGGTCGTTCTTTTCCTGACATTTTTAATCTAGCCTCATCTGTATGATTTTTTCCATAAAAACCATTATTTTTGCCTTTGCGTGATTCTGACATCTTACGCTTTGTATCTTCTGATTGTTTCTTACCAAGATGACTCTTGCTCATCAATTTTCTGCTTTCTTCAGTATGCTTTTTCCCATACCAAAAGTTCTTTTCACCGATATAGATTCCCTTTCTTGATTTCCTCTCACCGTCAGGGCATTTCCAAGTCCTACCTTCCAAAACGTTAAGAATACTTCCTTCACTTACTCCAAAAGTATCAATCAACATCTTTAAGGTGTAGCCCTCATTTCTCATAGAACGAATTTGCATAGCCTTTTCGTATCCCAACTTAGAACGACCACGCTGACTTAAGCTCCGTTTCAATCTTTCCTCTACAGAAGTAGGTCCATATTTCTTACCTAAATTAATAGTACGTAAATAAGCTTTATTTTCCTGACTAACCTTTTTTCCATAAAATCCATTATCCTTACCTGATCTCCTACCCTTGGTAACTTTCTTTGCTAAAACAACCAGCCATCTTGGTGGATCTCTCGGCTGACCATAAACATAATTAGCTCCAGCCATTCTAAATAATGCCCAGATCATACTCTTTTTGGCAGGCCCAGTTGTAATTTTTATTAAAATCCAATGTACAAGAATATGTTCCCTGTAAGTCAAATTAACTATATTAAATTCAGAATTAGTTCCACCTAAGGAAGTAGGAATGATATGGTGTCTTTCATAATACTCATCAGGAACGCCACGTTTCCTAGCATTATTAATAATCTGATAGTACCAACGGTAATATTTGTTCTTTGTAAACATTACTGCATCCCAGGCGTAGTATGGTTACCAACCAACGCCCTCAATAAAGTAGAACGATTTCTTGAACTAGTCCATGGATTCATTGATGGAACTGACCCTGGTTGTCCTGCACCTAGCGCAGGCGTAGAACTATTCTGTGGAATTCCACTATACCCACCTCCTGGTTGTTGCAAAGGTGAACCTTGTGGGAAACCAATTGGGGGTGTCATTGAAGGCTGGCCCCCTATAGCCGACACAGCCTGTCTGCCCATAGCGGAAGTAGCATAATTAGGGGGTACGTTACCTAATGGACCCGATGATCCGGGTGGCCTATTGAATAGCATTTTTGTGTTCCGAAGTTGTTCTATAAGCCACTTTGTTTAGGGCATCTTTAAACGCCACCAAACGAACGCCTGTATTTTTCTTATTATCAATATGCCCGTAAAAACATCTCATTACACCTTCAATTTTAAAACCCAATTTCAAACAAGCCCGTATAAGCCGTTTGTTCCTCCTAGACGTTACCACCGTCAGCCTGCCGACCTTGAAATCGCTAATTACAACATGAGCGATCGCTCTACAAATGCCAAGAGTTATAGTATGCTCCTGTGTGTAACAACTCAACTCCAAAGCAACACCATTGAAATTCTGAAATAGAATTCCACCTACTAGATTGCCTTTTCCATTCATAACGCCCCATGCTTTATTTACAGGCTGCGGATAGATATTGAATGACTTATAAGTCCATAAACTCACTGCCTCATCTTCGCCGATTAAAAGGCCAGTGCTCATAGGGTGTTCCTAATAGGGGGTGCTACCTAGCATTCCGTACCCATCCAGAGGCGACTTTCCTAGCATTCCAGGTGGCAGTTTATTAAATAAACCTAATTCCTTAGGTTTTTCGCTTGCTGGATTAGGAATTATTGATGAAGCCCCATATTGAGGGGTAGTAGCCCTACCTGTTTGGGGTTGATCCCCAAAACCCCCGCTGTACATGCTGACCAAATCTGGGGTTTGACTCGCCCCAGGTTGATGTTGACCCAAAAGGGACAGAATAGTTGTTAAGTCAGGATCATCCATTAGATACAACCTTAGGTTTGTTTATCCCTTTGGTATTTCAACTGACAATCTTTATGAAATCTAAAGAAACTTTCATCAGGGCGGTACTCTGTTTTATCTTTCTTCTGATACATATTCGATACAGTATCATATTGTTTGCAGTAGGTACATTTTATCCAATCAGCATGCCCACATGCTTCGTATGCGTTTTTTCTTTGCCTAAGTAGTTCGTGGTAAGCATGACTAGGACAAACAACCATATTTGAGTTTATTTTATTATTTCTATTACCGTCTACATAATGAATAACAACCCCATCTAAAGTTTTTCTACCTAAAAGTTCTTTTATATATGTTCTTGTATCTTTCTTCTTTTTAGCTATTAATTCTGGCTCTATATGCTTCCAAGATCTTCCTACATTTATATCAGTAATTGTTATAACATCTACCCCGAATTGCTTTGCAATTTCTTTGTGCACTATTTTCTTAGCAAGCAACTTTTTTATCTCAATAACATCCTGTTCAGTTAATTTTTTCCAAGAACATTCATCACCTTTTAACCGTCTAGCCCTGCCCCTTTCAAACATATCATTGGTATTATCTTTGGCAGTACCAGAAACTAGGTGATTTGGGTTGCAACAAGAAGGATTATCACAAGTATGCCTGACTATCTTTCCCTTCGCAGAACCAAATCCATGTGTGCATTCGTAAGCAAACCGATGAGATAGTACATTTTTACCGTTAAAACCAAAGAACCCATAGCCTTGGTTGCCTACACACTTAGTCCAGTTCCAGCATTCATTAAGTTCCTTCTTTTCAACATATGACCAGAAACGGGTAATATACTCACTAACTTCTACTCTGTTACTCATTTTTAGATGTCCTATTAAGAGGTGGAGCCATCTTATAGCACATCCTTTTCAGGTTTCAAAGTCCTATGTAATCAAGTTAAGTAACCAATTGATATTACCTAATATTAATCCGGCTAGACCGATCATTCCCCCCATCTCCAACACAGCGTTGAATGCTACAACCTGTAGTAAAGGTAAGCTGAAGACCAAGCCGCTATCGAATACAGCGGTGTCAAACACTCCAAGATCAAAGGCACCTGTTGAAGGCAATGTATCTTGTGAAATAAAATTAAGTTTAACTCTAATAGCCATAGCGTGTCCTAAAGCATTTACGCTAAGCCAATTGGTTTGATAAACAACACCTCCCGACCACAAACTTTGATCCCATATGGCCACGTCCCATAAGGAACTAGTGCCAGCCCCGCTAAAAGATGTAACTGGAGCTGTAGATGTATTATTACTGAACTGCACATCCACGCCAATCGACGGCGTAATAGGTCCCTGAGCTATCAGCAATGGTTCAACCATCGTCATTCGTTTAGTACGGCCAGGATCATCAAAATAATTAAAAGCACACTGCATATCAGCATCGATATTAGTAAACAGATCAGAATCACCTATATAAGCCTGAGCAACATTCCCAAAATTATCA